>Ga0209289_100045_pt1 | contig 80847 bp, 63 predicted proteins | sample GXS110809BmetaG_FD_184121 | JGI IMG/M metagenome (GOLD analysis project Ga0209289, IMG submission 184121) | Hot spring microbial communities from Gongxiaoshe hot spring, China to study Microbial Dark Matter (Phase II) - GXS 110809B (SPAdes)... ... | reverse complement strand
GATAGTTGAACGCGCCTTAGAATATCGCCGCGTCGCGCTGGTAGAGACACTTTCTCAGGTCGGTTACTATGCCACTGGGATTTTGCTGGCGTTGCGAGGGTGGGACGTCTGGGCCTTTGTGGGGGCATTTTGGGTCGGTCAGTTCCTAATTTTCGGAGGTTATTACACAGTTGCCCGCTTCCGCCCACGCTGGCGCTGGGAATGGCTTACCATACGCCAGATGACGCGCGAGAGCCTCAAAATGGGAATGGCGGCGTGGATTTATGAGCTGCGCCTGCTTGCACCTGCTATCGTGCTGATGCCACTTACCAACGAGACTATCGTGGGCTACTACGGATTGGCGCAGCGACTGACCTCCGCTTTGGGCTTTGTCCGCGATGCGATTGCCCGCCTGAGCGTGCCTATCTACGCGCGCGTGCAAGACGAAGGAGCAAAACTTCTAGAGGTAGTGCGTCTCTCCTCGCTGGCACAAATGTTGGGATTGGCAGGCTTATATCTACCTCTAATCTTTCTGGGCAGCTTTGTATTGCCAGTAATTTTTGGCAAAAAATGGGATATTCCCACAGTGCTGCTGGTTTTTGCGATTATGGCGGCGAATCAGTTCTTTTTCGTTATTTTTGGCGCGTTCAATCAGGCGTTGCTGGTGGTAAAGCAAACCCATGTCTTTGCGAAAGCGGGCGGAGCGTATGTAATCTGTAGTTTTGCACTCTCTGCTTTGCTCGTCATACTAACACCCGAACCATATAAGCTGCAGGGATATGCTGTAGCAATCTCACTCGCGTATGTTCCTACCTATTACTGGATGATGCATGTTAATACCGCACGATATATCGGGAGACCGCGCTACGGCATAAATCTCCTTTGGGCGGCGGGGCTGGGCGCGGCGATGTTCGCGCCGTTCACGGGCTACTGGTCGCTGCTGGGGTTGTTGGTGTTTCTGCATCCTGCGAGCGGGCGCGCGTGGCGGGAGATTATCGGACTGCTGCGTGAGGCGCGCGGTGCGAAAAACGAGGCTTCTCAAGGCTGAGTGAGGTACACTACTATAGTCTCAGGAGCAGGAGGAACGCATCGAGTGCTACACGCAGTCATCACAGGCGGCGCAGGGTTTATCGGGTCGCACTTGGCGGATCGGCTGATTGCAGAAGGTTGGCGCGTCACGGTCGTGGATAACCTCATCACAGGCAGGCGTGAGAATATTCAGCACTTGCTGGGGCGCGAGGTTTTCCAGTTCATCCAGCATGATGTGTGCCAGCCATTTGATATTGAGGGCGAGGTAGACTATGTGTTTCACCTTGCCTCCACCGCCAGCCCTGTGGATTTCGTGAAGCACCCGCTGGAGACTCTGCGTGTGGGGTCGTATGGCACGGAGAATGCGCTGGAGCTGGCGTTGCGCAAGGGAGCAAAGTTTTTGTTTAGTTCCACCTCCGAAGTGTATGGCGACCCGCTGGTGCATCCGCAGCCTGAAACCTACTGGGGCAATGTGAACCCGATTGGCGTGCGGGGCGTGTACGATGAGGCGAAGCGCTACGCCGAGTCGCTGGTGATGGCGTACCACCGCTACAAGGGCGCGGATACGCGCATCGTGCGGATTTTCAATACCTACGGCGAGCGGATGCGCCTGGACGACGGGCGCGTGGTGCCGAACTTTGTGTGTCAGGCGTTGCGGGGCGAACCCATCACCGTGTACGGCGACGGTAGCCAGACCCGCAGCTTCGGCTATGTGGCAGACCTGATTGAGGGCATCTGGCGACTGGCGCATACCGACTATCACGAGCCTGTGAACATCGGCAATCCCGAAGAGCACACGATACTGGAGCTTGCGCAACTCATCAAGCAACTTACGGGCAGCGACAGCCCGATTGTGTTCACCGAGTACCTGACGCCCGACGACCCCAAGCAACGCTGCCCCGACATCACACGGGCGCGGCAGATACTGGGCTGGGAGCCCAAAACCTCGCTGGAAGAAGGGCTGCGGCGCACGATTGAGTATTTCCGAGCGCGTATGGTATAAATACTAGGGAGCGACTAGAGACATGCGCATATTGGTGACGGGCGCTGCAGGCTTCATCGGCGCGAAAACTGCCGAACTATTGCTTCAAGATGGGCATACCGTGATTGGCGTGGACAACCTCAACGACGCCTACGACCCCGCCCTCAAACGCTGGCGTCTGAGTCAGCTGGAACCCTACGCCAACTTCCAGTTCCATCAGGTAGACATCAGCGAATGGGAACCTACTAAACAAGTGTTTGAAGCGCACCTGCCCTACGACGCCGTGATTAACCTCGCAGCGCGGGCGGGCGTGCGCCAAAGCGTGCAGAATCCGTGGGTCTATGTCGCCACGAATACCACCGGCGCGCTGAACCTGCTGGAGCTATGCCGACTGCACGGTGTGTCCAAGTATGTGTTGGCGTCTACCTCTAGCTTGTATGGGAACAACGAACGTCCCTTCCGCGAGGATATGCCCACCGATAAGCCCCTCTCGCCCTACGCCGCCTCCAAAAAGGGCGCGGAGGCGCTATGCCATACTTATCACCACCTCTACGGGCTGGACATCAGCGTGTTACGCTACTTTACCGTATACGGACCCGCAGGGCGCCCCGATATGAGCATCTTCCGGTTCATCCGCTGGATTGCAGAAGGCGAACCCATCCAAGTGTTTGGCGACGGACTGCAAGAGCGCGACTTCACCTATGTAGACGACATCGCACGAGGCACGATTGCTGCTCTCAAGCCACTAGGCTACGAAATCATCAATCTCGGCGGCGACCGCCCCGTGTCGCTGAAGTGGATTATTGAAACCATCGAGAACCTACTGGGCAAAAAGGCCGTGTGGCAAACCGAACCCATGCACCCCGCCGATGTGAAGGCGACTTGGGCGGACATTACCAAGGCACGCACCCTGCTGGGCTGGGAGCCACAGATTGGCATTGAGGAAGGCTTGCGTCGCAGCGTGGAGTGGTATCTGGCTAATCGCGACTGGGCAAAAGCGATTACACTACCCTGAAACAAGCTGATCGCCCTAACGAGACTAGAAAAAAACGGGGAACGCTTCGGCGTTCCCCGAATTGCAGTCTCGGGAGCGGGTGGGATTAAAGTCGTGCTTCCTCTTCTTCGGGTTCGCGATTGGTAACTGCTGCTTGTTCGACGGGCACCGCGCGCCGTCCCCAGATGACGCGGCTCAGGAAGCGTGTGGCATCATCCATCACCGTGTACATGCAGGGAATAACGATGAGCGTTAGCAGCGTGCTGACCGTCAAGCCGCCGATAATCACGATGCCCAGCGGCGCGCGGAACTCCGAGCCGCGCCCGACCGCCAGCGCAATCGGAATCATCGCCAGCACCAGTGAGAGCGTGGTCATCAGGATGGGGCGTAGACGCGTGCTGCCCGATTCTATCAGAGCTTCCTCGCGCGCCAAGCCACGCTGGCGTAGCGTGTTGGTGTAGTCCACCAGCAAGATAGCATTCTTGCCCACGAGGCCCACCAACGCGATGATGCCGATCATCGAGATGATATTCAACTCCGATCGGAACAAGATAAGCGCTAATAGGGCGCCCACCAATGCCTGCGGCTGGCTGAACATGATGATGAACGGATAGAGCCAGTTCTCAAACAGCGCCACCATTAGCAGGTAGACGAGGATCAGAGCCAGCAGCAAAGCCTGCACCAAGTACACTCCTTCGCGTGCCAACACTTCATTTTCGCCCTGCCATTGAACTTTGACGCCGGGCGGGATTATGTTGGCTTCGCGTAGCTTTGCATCAATGATTTGGCGCATGTTGCCAGGCGTGTAGCCTGGCAGAAGGTTCGCTGTGACGGTGACGCGGCGTTGGCGGTCGGTGCGCTCGATTTTGGTGGGACCTTCGCCCAAGGTGATGCTTGCCACATCGCGCAGATAGACAGGCGCGCCCTGCACATATGCCACCACGAGGTCATTGAGGTCGCTGAGGCGTCGGCGTTGATCCTCGCGCAGGCGAATGCGCACATCGTATTCCTGCCCCGCCTCGCGATACTTGACGCTGGTATCGCCCTCATAGGCGGTGCGAAGGGCAGCCGCGATTTCCGCAAGGCTTACGCCTAGCGCGGTCGCCTTCTCGCGGTCTACACGCACCTGCAACTCTGGCTTGCCCGCCGACCATGAGAGGTCGGGATCTTTGATGCCCGGGATTTGAGCGATGATGTTGCGCACACGCTCGGCGGTTTCCAGCAAGGTGGCAGTGTCCTTGCCCACCAACCCGATTTGGATAGGCGCGCCGAAACCGCCGCCACGAAAGCCCGACACGGCGTTCACGGTGATTTGTGCGCCTGGAATTTCGCCAATCTTTTGGCGCAGTTCGGCAGCGATCTCAATGTCGCGGCGGGTGCGCAGCTGCTCATCGTGCTTGACCCAAAACAGTAGGCTGTCCAGCAGCGCTTTTTTCTCGTGCAAGGTGATTTGCATGCTGGCAAAGCGCGGACCTGTGTCGCCCGCTCCGACAAAGGTCCCGCCTAACCGCCCCAGTCGCGATGACACATACTTGACTTCGGGAATGCTTAGCGCAGCTTGTTCGATACGCCGAACAACAGCGTCAGTTTGCTCCAGCGCCGCATCGGGGGGTAGCTTGACACCCACTTGAATTAGCCCTTGATCCTGCGAGGGGGCGAAGCGGAACGGCAATAGCGGGTTGCCTGCAATCGCCGAGCCGATGATCAGCACAAAAGTGAGCACTAACGCGCCGTTGCCGATGAAAATCACCAGCCAGCGGTGGCGCAGCGACCACGCCAGCGCTCGACGATAGCCGTTCTTGAGCGCGTTCAGCTGGCGGTCAAACCATCGGAAAAAGCCACGCGGCTCCTCCACCGCCTCGCCCCGCCGATACAAGCGGCTCGCCAACATCGGCGTCAGCGTGAACGACACTATCAGCGAGAACAGCACCGTCACCGCCACCGTGATTCCGAAGGAGCGGAAGAACTGTCCCGTCACACCGCCCATAAATGCAATTGGCAGGAACACCACCACATCCACCATCGTGATGGTAATCGCTGCCAATCCGATTTCGGTGCGCCCGTTGTAGGCAGCTTCCATCGGTTCTTCGCCCAGCGACAGATGGCGGTAGATGTTCTCAATCACCACAATCGCGTCGTCTACCAGCACGCCCACCGCCAGCGAGAGCGCCAACATCGTCATGAAGTTGATGGTGAACCCCAAAAAGTACATCGCGATGAACGCCGCGAAGAAACAGGTGGGGATCGCCAGCGAGACGATTAGCGCGCCACGCACATTGTAGAGGAACAAGTAGATAATCAGCACTACCAACACGATCGCGATGCCGAGTGCCATGCGCAAGTCGGTGAGGCTCTCCTTGACAGCATCTGCCTCGTCTTGGGTAATGGTGAACTTGAGGTCGGGGTATTCGCGCTCCAACGCTCGAAGCTTTTCGCGGATACCGTTGGAGATTTCGATGGCGTTGCCGTCGCTGGCACGCTGCACCACCAGCGTCACATCTTCTTTGCCGTTGACGCGCGTAATTTCGGTGCGTTCTTCCACCGCGTCGCGCACTTCTGCCACATCCTTGAGGCGGATGATGCTACCGCGCATCATCGGGTTGCGGGGGTTTTGCAAGTAAATTTCCAAGTTGCGCAGTTCGTCTACGGAGGTGAACTCACCGATGAGGCGCACGCTGTAATCACGCTCGCCTTCTGTGATGCGCCCCGCGGGCACATTCAGGTTAGCAGCTTGCAGTGCGCGCACGATGGCGTTGATGGATAGCCCATAGGCGTTGAGCCGCTGTTTGTCGATGGCCACTTGAATCTCGCGTTTCTGCCCGCCTGCCACTGCAACAGCCGCCACACCAGGCACGCTGCTCAGACGGTCTTTGATTACGTTCTCCGCGAGGTCACGCAGCTCGTAAGGCGGGCGGCTGCCCGTAAGCGAGATGTACATCGTAGGCTGCGACTGCGTGTCGAGCTTGAGAATGGTGGGGCGTTCCACGCCGTCGGGTAGACGCGCCAGCACGGTGTTGATTTTCGCTTGCACATCAATATACGCTTGGCTGATGTCGGTGCCGATGTTGAACTCCAGCACCACCTGCGAGAGGCTAAACTGCGACACCGAGTTGATCTGGCGCAGCCCTGCTACGCCCGCCACCGCATCCTCGATGGGCTTGGACACAAGCGTTTCCACCTCTTCAGGCGATGCGCCTGGGTATGCGGTGACTATCGTGATTACGGGGAAATCCACTTTGGGCTGTAGCTCTACCTGCATGCGGCTAAGCGCGTAGTAGCCCAACACAATGATCGCTACTACGAACACCCAAATCGTGACGGGGCGGTTCAGCGCCAATCGGGTCATCCACATGGGGGGTGCCTCCTTACTGTTCAATTACGCGCACAGGCTGCCCATCGCTGAGTAGGTCTTGCCCGCGCACCACGACCACCTCGCCGGGCTGAACACCTTCGGCGTAAACCACTTCGGTGTTGGTGGCAATCACACGCAGTTTCCGCTGCTTGGCAACGCCATCCTGCACAATAAACACGCGGGTATCACCGCCCTTTTCGAGCAGTGCGAGCTTGGGCGTGAGGGGCACATTTCGATACTCGCGGAGTTTGATTTCGCCCCGCGCGAACAGCCCTGCTTTGAGAGGCAAATCGGCGGGGTTGGTGATGCTTACGCGGATACGCAGGTTGCGGGCTTGGTCTGCCACGGCGGGGTAGATCGCTTCCACGCGCCCTTCAAACACGCGGTTCGGAAAGGCGTCCACACGCACTTCCACAGGCATGCCCACCTTCACATCGCGCAGCAGCAGTTCGGGCAGCGTGGCTTCGAAAAAGAGCCGATCCACAGTCACGATTCGGACAACAGGCGTGCCCGCGCCTGCCATCGCCCCTGCCTCTGCAAAGCGGTCTGCCACCACGCCTTCGAACGGGGCACGGATTACGGTGTCTGCCAGTTGTTGTTTGAGCAGCGCGACTTGAGCGCGGGCTTGTTGCAAAGCGGCACGGGCGGCGACCACGCGCTGTTGTGCCACCTCGTCCTGCGCTTTGCCCAGCAGTGCCTGCCGATAGGCTTCCTCCGCTTGGCGCACTGCCTGCTCGGCTGCTTCAATATCTTCGCGCCGGGGTCCTTCGCGCACGAGGCTGAGCGTCTCTTCGGCTTGGCGTAGCTGCGCTTGCGCGGCTTCGTAGGCGGTTTTGGCGGTGTCTAACTGCTGCTTGGGGATGGCGCCTTGTTGATAGAGCTGCTGGGCGCGTTCGTAGTTGGCTTTGGCAAGTTCGAAGTTGGCGCGGGCGGCAGCCACCGCCTGCTCAGCTTGCTGGCGCTCTTGGGGGCGTGCCCCCGTTTGCAACGCGCGTAAGCGTGCTCGTGCTGCCTCCAGCGCAGCTTTGGCGGCTTGAATCTGCGCCTCCGTTTGCGCAGGTTGCGTGCGGGCAGCGATTTCCGCTTGCTGCAGGTTCGCCTCTGCCGCGCGCACCGCCGACTCGGCTTGACGCAACTGCAGTTGCAAGTCGGTGGGGTCTTGCACGGCGATTACATCACCTTTGCGCACGCGGTCACCCTCGCGCACGCGCACCTCAACAAACCGCCCGCCCAGCTTCGTGGCGACCACCACATCATTGTAAGATTGCAAGTCGCCCGTGACGGAGGCAGTTTCGGTGAGGCTGCCCATTTGGATTTTCGCAACCGCCACTGACACGGCCGCGACTTCCCTGGCTTGGGCTTGCGGGGCGGGTGTGCCACCGCGCTCACCCCGCCCACATGCGGAAAATGCCAGTCCGAATGCCAGTCCTACCAATGCGAAACTAAGGGCGTTGAGTTTCATCCGTTATTTGCCTCCTCTTATTGCATCGCGTATTGCCTGCCGATGGTACCAATCGCGCGCTGTAGTGCGGCGTAGGCATCCAAGTAGTCAAACTGTGCATTGACTAGGTTCGTTTGGGCTTGAGTGAAGGCAAGTTCGGCATCGTTGATTTCCAGTTGGGGCGAGACGCCTGCCTCGAAGCGAATGCGTGCCAGGCGCAACGCTTCGGTGGCTTGCGCCAGCCCCTTTTGGGCGACCGCGAGTCGTTTTTGAGCGTCTTGCAGGTTCAGGTAGGCTTGGCGCACTTCCAAAGCGACACCCTCTTTCACTTGCTGCAGGCGAATTTGGGCAATTGCTAACTCGTCGCGGGCTTGGGCTTCGCGGGCACGGGTGATGCCACTGTCCCAAATCGGCACCGACAGCACCAGAACGCCTGTGTAGGTTTCGCGGCGCGGGTTGAACGGCGAGGTGTTGAGGTTGAAATCGGCTTGTCCTGACAGCACTAAGGTGGGCAGGTTGCCCCGTTGGGCGTTTCGGATGTTCACGCGCGCCAGTTCCACGCTGCGTTCAGCCGCCAGCACTTCGGGGCGGTTGGCGTAGGCTTGGCGCGTGAGCGTTTCCAAGTCGGCATCGGGCATCGGGGGCAACTCGATGGCTTTCACTACCTGAACGGGCGTGCTTAGCTCACGCCCCAGCAGGTTGTTCAGTGCGGCGACGGCGAGTTCGCGCTGATTGCGGGCGTTGAGCACCGCCTGCTCGGCTTGGGCGACTGCCGTTTCAGCACGCAGGAGGTCAAACTGCGCCGCCACGCCTGCGTCTACTTGCGCGCGGATAATACGCAATCGCTCCTGAGCGTTGCGGAGTGCCTCCTCCGCCACGCGCACAAACTCGTCCGCGCGCGCCACACCTTGATAGGCTTGAATCACCTGCAGGATCGTGTCGTTGCGGGTGCGCTCGTACTCCAACTCGCTAATCGACAGGAACACCGACGCGGCGCGAATTGCCGTGCCAATCAGCCCGCTGATGTCGATTACTTGGGTAAGTGTTATGCGGGCGGTGCGGTTTTCGAGGTTGCCTATACGAATGGGCTGCGGTCCGAACCGTGCTGTAGCAACGCGGTCAAAGCGTGTGTAGGTGGCACTGCCCTGCACCTGTGGCAGGGCGTTACCCTGTGCCTCACGGAGCGCGTTGCGTGATTTATCCAAACTAAGTGCGCTGATTTGTACCGCGCGGTTATTACGCAACGCCAGTTGAATCGCTTGCTCCAGCGTCAGCGTTTCGCCCGCTTGCGCCCAGCTCAGCGCGCCCGCCAGCATCGCCAGGCTAAGCCAAGTAAGCATCAGTCGCATGGGTTCGCCTCCTTTTGAAGATCTCGGGTGGCTAAGAACGCTGGCTTGTAAAACTCCAACACCTCTTCTACGATTTTCTCTAATGGTTCGTGCTCGCGCTCCATGAGCCATTCCATCTGGCATAGGCGATAGAGGCGTACTGCGTGGTGTGCCAGCTCGCGTGCGGAGACATCGGTGCGGAACTCGCCTCGCTGCTGCCCGCGCTCGAAACCACGAGTTGCGTGCTCAGTGGCTTCCTCAATAATCTCGGTAATCATCTGGCGTAGCGTCTCGCTCTGCATCGCCACATTCATCAGCGAGCGCGTGATCTGGAGCGAGCGGGCATCGCGCTGTGCGATAAACAGCATCACATGGCGCAATACCTCCCATTGGCTGGGTGCGGTTTCAGGCTGCAACGCCTCTAAAAACTCATACACTTCGTCGGTGAGGTCGCGGATGTAGGCGTGGAGCAAGTGCTCTTTCGTTGGGAAGTACGAAAAGAAGGTGCCCTTTGCCACATCTGCCAGTTCGGTGATTTCTTCGATGGTGACTTGTTCAAAGGGCTTTTGTTGCATCAACGCGAGCGCCGCTTCGATAAGCCGCTGGCGGGTGGCTTCCCGACGGCGCTCGCGTCGACTCACCTGCGTACGAACTTGCATTTCCATATCCTGCCCACTTACGCGCGTTTGAACACAGTTTTCAACCGACGGTCATTTCTGACCGTCGGTCAAGATTATACCACAAGTCAATCCGTAATGTCAAGAGGGGTAACGAGGACGACGAAACACGCCCTAGGGCAGAACAGCGTTGATGAGGGCTTTGGAGGTATACTGTAATTGAGCGGAGCTTTTCCTTGTAAAGTAAGGAGTCGAGTTTGCCTGAACAAAGTGCAATTTTAGGCACTCCACGGGGATGAGGAACGAGGCGACCATAGAAGCGCAACGGCGTGAACTAATTCAACTGCTCGCCTCCTTCGAGTTCATGCCAATATTGTTGCTGTTGCCCGATACGCTTACAGTGTATTGGGCGAGCGAGGGTGCAGCGCGTCTGTTGGGTTACTCGCGCGAGCAGTTGCAGCAAACCACTTTGTATGAGCTGGCATTAGTAGAGCGCACCGAGCTAGAAGCGCGGCTGGCGCCAAGTGAGTTGCCTTCCACGCTTACGCTTACAGTGCGCCTTGCCAATGGCGAAGAGCATACCCTGCGCGGGGTCGCACAACAACTACCAGAGCACCAACTTCTATGCATCGGGCACGTAGACATCACTGATCTCTACCTCCCGTACGTGCTGGTACGAGATGTCGCGAATATCCCGCCGCAACAAACCGGGCTGGCTCTCCTCAGACACTACGCCCGAAGTCTCTCCAAGACATTAGGCACAGCGCATGTGTACATTGGGCGCATCGTAGATGTCAACCGAGTAGAAGGAGTCATCTACGCAGTCGGTGGTGAGCTATTGCCGCCGCCAAACTATTCACTTCGGGGAACGCCCTGCGCAGATGTGGTCACACGCGGCGTATGCATGTTCCCGCAGGGGGTGCAGGCGCTGTTTCCCGAAGACGAAATGCTGCGCGAGGCACGCATTGAAAGCTATATTGGCACGCCCCTCCGCGATCCACTGGGACGCGTGATAGGTATCTTTTGGATTGCGGATACCAAGCCAACTCCGAACTATCCCACGCTTGTAGAACTGTTTCAGGTGCTTGCTGTACGCTTCTCACATGAGCTTTTGCGCGACCAGGCGGAGGCAGAAGCGCAACTCCTGCGCGAACAGCTGCTGCAGGCGCAAAAAATGGAAAGCATCGGGCGGATGGCGGGCGGCTTGGCGCACGATTTCAACAACATGCTTACAGCCATTTTGGGCTATGTAGAACTGGCGCAGGGGGCGTTGCCTGAAAACAGCCCTGCCCAGTCGTTTCTCAAAAATGCGATTACTGCTATTGAAAAAGCCTCTAGTATTGCCCGGCAGCTAATGACGCTGGCGCGCCAGCAGCCGATGCAGCTGCAGCTGGTCAACCTCAATCAAGTGGTACGTGAAGCGTTGCAACTGGCGCGCACTTGGATGCCTGCCTCGATTCAACTGCAGACCTTCTTAGCCGATAACCTGTGGCTGGTGGAAGCCGACCCTGCGCAGCTGGGGCAAGTCCTGCAAAATTTACTTCTCAACGCGCGCGACGCAATGATGCAAACAGGGGGCGTTATTACTATTGAGACTCAGAACACGGTGCTCGATACCGACTATGCCCGCACGCACTATGATGTGGTGCCTGGCGAATATGTGCTGCTAATGGTCTCCGACACAGGGGCGGGAATGTCGCCCGAGGTACAGGCACGGATTTTTGAGCCGTTTTTCACGACCAAACCGCCTGAGCAAGGCACTGGGTTGGGGCTGTCGGTGGTTTACAGCGTTGTGAAGCAGTTAGGAGGGCACATTTGGGTATACAGCGAAGAAGGCAGAGGCACGACCTTCAAGATTTACCTGCCGCGCGCTTACGAGCGGGCCCCAATGCGCCCTCAAGAAACGCTGGCAACCGCCCCGCTGCCACGCGGCAGCGAAACAGTTTTGGTGGTGGAGGACGAACCGAGCGTGCTAGAAGTTGCCACCGAGGTGCTGCGCCAGCACGGCTACACAGTGTTATCTGCCGCTTCGCCTGGCGATGCCTTGCGGATTGCTCAAGAGTACCACGACCCCATTCACCTGCTCATCACCGATGTGGTGATGCCCGTGATGAGCGGGCGCGAGTTAGCTGACTACATCCTGCGCTTGCATCCCCAGATTCGCGTGCTCTATGTGTCGGGCTACACCGAGAACACCATCGTGCATCAGGGCATCTTGGAGGAGGGCATCCACTTCCTGCCGAAGCCTTACACACCTGCTCAGCTGCTGCGCAAAGTGCGCGAGGTGCTGGAGAGCGAGCCGTCTGCTTGAGCGGTTTGGTATACTTGGGGGCGACCATGCGGATCGTTGTTGGTGTTGACGCAGAAGGCGCGTACCAGCCCACGCTTGCGTGGATTGAAGCGCTGCGGTTTGAGCGACTGGAGTTGATTTTAGCCTCTGTGGTTGAAACGCTGCGCCCACCGCTGGTGGGTGTCATCCCCTTAGCCTCAAGCGAGACGCTTGCGCAAGCCCAACAGGCTCAGCAGCAAGCCGCGCGCGAACGGTTAGAGACGCTCCACCAGCAACTTACGGCGCGAGGGTTCGCTGTGGAAGCGGCGCTGTTGCACGGCACACCCAGCACGAAGCTGTTAGAACTTGCCGACGCGCGCGAGGCAGACTTGATTGCCATCGGCGGCACACGCAAGGGGGCATTTCAGGCATTCCTCAGCGGCAGCGTGGCACGCGCTGCGCTGACCGCCGCCCGCCAAAGTATTCTCCTTGCCTACACCCCACCACCCGAATCCCAGCCCCTGCACGCGGTGCTCGCCACCGACCACTCCGAATACAACCATCGCTGCATCGAGTTGCTGCTCCAGTTTGCCCCACGTGGTATTCAGCGCATCGCAATTGCCACCGCGTTCAGCCTCGACGAGGAAATGTTACAGTTGCTTACGCGAAATGCGCCTGCCGTACAGCAATCGGGCGTGGAGTGGATTATCGAACTGCTGCACGAACGCAACCGCCAGGTGTGCGAGCGGCTGCGCCCCTTGAACGCCTCGTGCGAGTCGATGGTGATTGAAGGATTGCCCATCCCCGCTATTCGCGCAGCGATGCAAGAAGCACAAGCACAGCTGCTCATCTTGGGCGCAAAGGGACACTCGCTGTTGGAACGGCTGTCGCTGGGCAGCGTGTCATATCACTTCGCTATCGGTGAACCGATGAACTTGCTGATTTTGCGTACGACGGAGTAGCCTATGCGACGGCGATTGATTGGCGTGGTGGGCAGCTCGAGGGGGACGGAGGCGCAGTTGCGCCTTGCTTACGAGGTGGGGCAACTGCTGGCGCAGCGCGGCGCAGTGTTGTTGTGCGGCGGCACGACGGGCGTGATGCAAGCAGCGGCTCAAGGTGCGCGCGAGGCAGGCGGACTAACCATCGGGATTATGCCCGGCGCCAACGCCTACGAATCGCCCCCGAACGAGTTCATTGAAATCGCTCTGTTCACAGGCATGCGGGAGGGGCGCAATTATCTCATTGCGTGCGCCAGCGAGGGGCTGATTGCCATCGGCGGGGGCTACGGCACGCTCTCCGAAATCGCGCTGGGACTGCGCATGGGCAAGCCCGTGGTGCTGCTGGATAGCTGGCAGTTCCACATCGCGGGCGAGCCAGTGGAGGTGCTGACCGCCCACAACGCTCACGAAGCGGTGGAGCTGCTGTGGCAACGCTTGCCCCACCAGCCCTGAAAGGTGTACCGTAGCTACTTAGCTCGGCGGGTAGTAAGCGTGGAAGTGATGCACAGGTCCGTGCCCCTTGCCCACTGCGTAGGCGGTGCGCAGAGCCGCCGTTAGGTAATCTTTAGCGCGAGCGATCGCCTCTAACGGTGCATAGCCCTTCGCCAACAGCGCGGCAATCGCCGCCGAGAAGGTGCACCCCGTGCCGTGCGTGTGGGGCGTGTCAATATGCTCGGCAGGCAGCCAGTGGAAGGCGGAGCCATCGTAGACCACATCGTCGGCGCAGTCGGGCAGATGCCCGCCCTTGACCACCACGAACTTCGCCCCCAGCGCGTGAATGGCGCGAGCTGCCTCCTCCATCGTGTGGCGGTCGCTCACCTCAAAACCTGCTAACACGCTCGCCTCGCCCAAGTTGGGCGTAATCACATACGCCAGCGGTATGATTTCGCGCTTGAGCGCGTCGATCGCTTCCTCCTGCAGCAGACGGTCGCCACTTTTGGCAACCATCACGGGGTCTACCACTAACTTCTCAATGTTCCAGTGGCGCACGCGCGCAGCCACAACCTCAATAATCTCCGCGCTGAACAGCATGCCCGTTTTCGCGGCATCGGCGCCGATATCGCTCATCACCGAATCGATCTGCTGCCCCACAAACTCGGGTGCCACGGGGAACACTGCTTGCACGCCAACTGTGTTTTGCGCAGTGAGGGCAGTAATCGCGCTGGTGCCGTATACGCCCAACGCCGCAAAAGTTTTCAAATCAGCTTGGATGCCCGCCCCTGCTCCAGAATCGGAACCTGCGATCGTTAGTGCCTTACGCATGGCAGATGAGATTTTACCATACACCCTATGTGTGAAGTGCCAGAGATTGCAGGAGGCCAATCCATAACCCAGATTGCCACCTACGATGAGACTCCTTACAAAGCCTGTCACCCCAAGCGCAGCGAGGGGTCTCAGCATGCCCTGCCAGAGACTCCTCGCCTTCGGCTTGGAATGACAAGCATATTTGCGCGGGAGTCTTGTCATTCCGAGTGTAGCGAGGGCTTTCGTCGGCGTCCCCGCCGACGCTACGACTGTGACAGATGCTAAGGATGCTCAAACAGCCTCAAAACGCGGTATAATACCCCTAAGCAGCTGCCCATCGACTACGTGGGGCGTAGCGTAATACCTAACAACATTAGAGGAGGCAAATAGATGCTGCAACCGTTTACTTCGGAAAGCGTGACGGAAGGGCATCCAGACAAGCTGGCAGATCAGATTAGCGATGCGATTTTAGATGAGTGCTTGCGTCAAGATTCGCAATCGCGCGTTGCGGTGGAAACTCTGCTGACGCGGGGCTTGGCGGTCATTGCTGGCGAGGTTACTACCCACGCGCATCTCGACATCCCCGATGTTGTGCGTCGCACCATCAACGAGGTCGGCTACACGAAAACTGAGTACGGATTCGAGGGCGACTCGTGCGGGGTGATGGTTGCGCTCCAGAAGCAGTCGCCCGACATTAGTCGGGGCGTGGATGTCGGTGGGGCGGGCGATCAGGGCATGATGTTCGGCTTTGCTTGCACCGAAACCCCCGAGCTGATGCCGCTGCCTATTACGATTGCCCACGCGCTGACGCGTCAACTCGCCGAGGTGCGTAAAGCGAACCCCGAACTCGGCTTCCGCCCCGATGGCAAGTCGCAAGTAACCGTGCTCTACGAAAACGGCATCCCGAAAGCGATTGATACAGTAGTCATCTCCGCCCAGCACGAGCCCCACTTGAGCCAAGCGGAAGTGCGCGAGCGCGTGCTGGAATATGTAATCAAGCCTGTGCTGGAGCGATTCGCCGACCGCGTAGACATCAATGCTAAACACTACTATGTGAACCCAACGGGCGTGTTCGTGCTGGGTGGTCCGCAAGCCGACACGGGTGTGACGGGGCGCAAAGTCATCGTGGATACCTACGGTGGCTACTGCCGTCATGGCGGGGGTGCGTTCTCAGGTAAAGACCCTACCAAAGTGGATCGCTCGGCTGCATATATGGCACGCTACTTAGCCAAAAACATCGTGGCAGCGGGGCTGGCCGACAAGGTAGAGCTGCAAATCTCCTACGCCATCGGCGTGGCACAGCCCGTGTCGCTGCTGCTGGAAACCTTCGGCACCCACAAGGTAGACCCTGCCAAAATCGTCAAGCGCATCCAGGAATCGTTTGACCTCAGCCCGCGCGGCATTATTCAGTTCCTGGATTTGCAGAAGCCACAATACCTGCCCACTGCCAAAAATGGGCACTTTGGGCACCCCAGCTTTCGTTGGGAGCATCGCGACTCAGTGTCGCTGTTTGCCGACTTAGCATAACCCGAGCCGCTCATCTGTTTTGAGCGAGTGAGATTCCTCGCTGCGCTCGGAATGACAGAACTATGGAGGCGAAAAGTAAGCCTGTCATTCCGAGCCGAAGGCGAGGAATCTCTGGCAGGGCATGCCGAGACCCCTCACTGCGCTCGGGGTGACAAACCAACACATCGTCGAGACCCCTCGCTGCGCTCGGGGTGACGCACTGGAGCCAACCCTTGTCATTCCGAGCGAAGCGAGGAATCTCACACACCAAGCAACATGGCTCAACATGGCGCGCTGGGGTACACTCCATCGTGAATGCAAGGCATCGTGGAGGGCTGCGAAACCATCGCGCAGCAGCTGATTGTGGCGCGGCGACACCTCACCGACGCGCTGTTTGACCCAAGCGTGCCGATAGAGGCGTGGATGGAACAGTACGCGACCGTACTAGATAACACGCTGCGTGCCTTGTTCCGCCGCGCGTGGGTGCAAGCCGCTCAAGAAGTGCCCTCGCCTCCTCGCAATCCACTCGCTCTGTTTGCTACAGGCGGCTACGGCAGACGCGAACTCGCTCCCTACTCCGATATTGATATCACCTTTGTGCCCGCTCAGGAAGGCGACCCGTTCACCGAGCGGCTCGTCAAGCGATTGTTCCACGCCCTGATGCAGGTGTTTTACACCGACGCTAAACTCAAAGTGGGCTACGCTTATCGCCTGATGGACGACTGCGATACCTTAGACCACAAAACGCGCACGGGGCTGCTGGAAATGCGCCTGATTGAGGGCGACTCCGAGCTTGTGGAAGCGTTCAGCCAGCGATTCTGGCACAGTTTAGACCCCACGGGCTTCACGCTGGAGCGCTACCGCGAATGTCAAGCCCGCTGGGCGAAGTTGGGCGAGGGCATCATGCGCGCTACACCTGACCTCAAAGAGGGGCGCGGCGGGCTGCGCGACCGCCATACCCTTGATTGGATGGCGCAAGCCCACTTTAGCGTGCCCCACACCCAAGTGTTGCCCACCTTGGTCGCAGAAGGCATCCTTTCGCAAGCTGAAGCCGATGCGCTGCAACATGCCACCCGCACCCTGCAACGCTATCGCGCCCTGCTGCACGCGATTAGCGGCGAGGCACGCGAAGTGCTCACCTTGCCCAAACAAAACGAGTTAGCGGAGCGGCTGGGCGTAGAGCGCAGCGCGATGATGCGCGAGGTTTACACCGCGCTTGCCGACCACGCCCGCCTCACCGAGCGTGGTATTGAACGGCTTGTGAACGCGCCGCTCGTGCTGGGCGTCGGGCTGGATAGCGTTAATCGGCAAATCGTGCCCGCCCCCGCCCTAGACCGCGAGCCACCCGAATGGCGACTGTTGTGCTTCCTACTGGCGCAACGCTATCAGCTGGGGCTGAGCCGTGCGATTGAGGCGCGGCTGGAAACCCCTGCCGATGCCCCGCCCGACCCGCACACCGTCGGTAGCACGCTGCGCGAGCTATTGCGCCGCCCCGGCGAGGTCTACCGCGTGTTGGAGCCGATGGCACGATTGGGCGTGCTGGGCTGGGCGTTCCCACCCTTTGCATCGCTGATGCCCCTGCAAGCGGGCGACCCCACCCACGAGTTCACCGTCGGCGAGCACACCCTGCAAGCCATTCGCCTGTTGGACAGCTACGCTCGCGGCGAGGGCGACCCTCTGTGGCACACCATCTTAGAGCAGCTGCCCGCACCAGAGTTGCTTTATATGGCGCTGCTGCTGCACGATGCAGGCAAAGCTGACCCTACCCGCCCTCACGCCGAGGCAGGCGCGGATATCGCCCGCAACAGCCTTGCAGCAATCGGCTGGAGCGAGAGCGAAATCGCTGAAGTGGAGTTTTTAGTACGCCATCACTTGCTGATGGCACAAACTGCGCGCCAGCGCGACCTGCAACTGCCCGAAACCATCCGCGAGTTCACCCGCATCGTGAACACCCCCGAACGGCTGCAAATGCTTTATTTGCTCACCTGCGCCGACACGCAAGCTGTGGGCGAGCGCATCTGGACAGCTGCCCAAGCCAGCTTCCTCAAAGAGTTGTATCGGCGTAGCTTGCGCGCCCTGGAAGAGGGGCTGCCCGAAGAGGTGCCCGCACGCAGCCTCGCCCGCCAACGCCTGCTGCGCGCCCTCGCCAAACACCCCATCCCCGAACGACTGATTGAGGCGCATATCGAGCAGATGCCTTCGGGCTATCTGCTCAACACGCCACCTGAACAGATTAGCTTACATATCCACTACATCGAGCGTGTGCGCGCGGGCGAAGGCCCCGTCGTGGAGTTCCATCAGCCACCCGAGCAGCCCTACACCGAGCTGACCCTCTGCACTTTTGATGACCCCAAGCCGGGCTTGCTGAGCAAAATCGCGGGCGTGCTGTACGCTTATGAGGCGGAGGTGGCGTGGGCGCGCGTACTTACCCGCGAGGATACGCCGCGCGTCGCGCTGGACACTCTGGGCATTACCATCCGCTCGCGCCCGCTCTCGCCCAATCAGTGCGCGGTGTTGGAGCGCGCCCTGCGCCAAGTGCTGCTGGGCGAACGCGCCGTCGACGACCTGCTGCGCGAGCACGGCAAAGACCCCGACGCGCCCCTGCAAGTAAGCCAACTCCAAATCCACCACGACGCCTCCGATGCCTACACTGTGGTTGACCTGCATACGGCACCCGAGTTAGGCGCGCTCTACCGCGCCGCCCACGCGCTCTCGCAAATCGGTTGGAACATTCACAGCGCGCGATTTGGGCTTTGGGCAGGACGCGCCGTGCTGAGTTTCTACTGCACCGACGCTCACGGGCGCAAAATCAGCCCCGATGCCTACCCCCAACTCAACGCCGTCATCAGCACGCGATAGGTACAATCTTACGCGGAGGCTGACAGACGATGCCGTCGGAAATCATCCACTTGGAAGGGCATGTCATCGACTCGCTTACGCTTTCCAAAGTGTTGGACATTCTGGCTTCCTACGAGGGCGTGCGCTACGAGGTACGCCATGCCAAAATCGGACACACGCGTACCGAGCCAAGCAAGTTTGACATCTTAGTGGAGGCTGAAACGGAGGAACTGCTGGAGCGCGTGCTGCAAGAGGTCCAACAACACGGCGCGTACTTCGCTCACGCCGACGCCCACTTAGAGCCTGCCCCCATCGACGGCGCGTTCCCCGAAGATTTCTATTCCACCACCAACTTGGAAACCTTTGTGCGAGTACACCACCGTTGGATCCCTGTGGAAAACATTGAGATGGACTGCGGTATCCGCGTGTGGCACGAGGATGGGCACTGGCGCGCAGCGACGGTTCCAATGGCGCGTGTAAAAAAAGGCGACTTAATTGTGGTTGGACACGAAGGCATTCGTGTCACGCCGCCTGAGCGACGCGACCCCACCTCGGTGTTCGCCTTTATGGGCAGCGATGTTTCGTCGGAGAAGCCCAAAGAGCGTGCGGTGCGCGGCGTCGCCGAAGAGGTGCGCAAAGCCAAAGCGCGCGGCGAAAAAGTGCTGTTTGTGGGCGGGCCCGCCATCATCCACACGGGCGCAGGTCCTTACTTGGAACAGCTCATCCGCAACGGCTGGATTGATGTGCTGTTTGCGGGCAACGCGCTGGCTGCCCACGATGTGGAATCGGCACTCTACGGCACTTCACTAGGCGTGTCGCTGGATCTGGGCGCCCCCGTAGTACACGGACACCAGCACCACATCCGCGCCATCAACAAGATACGGCTGCTGGGCGGGCTAAGGCAAGCCGTTGAAGCAGGCGTGCTTACCAAAGGCGTGATGTACACCTGCATCAAGCACAATGTGCCTTTTGTGTTGGCAGGTAGCATCCGCGATGACGGTCCCCTGCCCGAAGTGATTACCGATGTACTGGAAGCGCAAGATGCCATGCGCGCCCATATCCCCGGTGTGGGCGTGGCGATTATGGTGGCGACCACACTCCATTCGGTGGCGACAGGCAATCTGCTGCCCGCCTCAGTGCGCGTCTTCTGCGTCGACAACGACGCCGACACCGTGATCAAGCTCACCGATCGGGGCACCCACCAAACCTTCCCGATAGTCACCGACTGCCACTTCTTTATGAAGGAGTTGGCGCTGCACTTGGTGGAGCCATTTACCGCTGCGCGTAGCGGTTGAGCGGCTTGAGGTGGCTCACGCGCGCCTCGTACTCTGTGCTGTCTTCGTAGACCACCAACAGGTTGGTGAGGCGGCGTTTAGGCAGCACTTTGAGCTGGCGTCGGTAGTACAGGCAGGTGGAGCCGCCGCCGTCTAAGGCGATGGCATCTGTGGCGCCGAGTGCGCGCATCAGGTGCGCCAGTTGGCGCAGCGTAATGGGCTTTTCCACTACCGCCATTAGCAACTTGTTCTGGGGCGTGACGCCTACTGCCACGCGCTTGCCCCGTGCGTATACGCGCTTATCGCGGAAGCCTTCGCCGGGTGGATACAGCATCACTTGTCCTTTCTGCAGCAGGCGTGGACCCGCCCCCAGCACCATTCGGTACTCGCTCCAATCGTGTTGCCGATGGAGCCGTTGGCGCACAAAGCGCACTTGGTTGTCGTAGGTAATGCACAACGCTGTGCCCACGCCCCCAAAGTGCACACGCTCGCCTTCCAGCACGATATCGCCCACAGGCAACTTGCTGGCAGTGCTGAAGTAGGTGCCCGTGACGGCAGCGGTGGGGCGCGCCCGTGCCAGCAACTCCCATACCGACTCATCTTGCCCCAAGCGGCGCGCGGTAACGACCCCCACACGCACCCGCGGATTGCTCAAATCCGCTACCACATAGCGCACAGGAATGCCGTTCACCTTGCGAAAGAGCAAAGTCACCGACTCGCTGCCGCTGGCAGCCCGGGGCTTCGGCGCAGGCGTTGCGTGAGCGGTCAAAAAGTTCGGCTCGTGCCAGTATCCCTGATAAAGCAACGACCCCAGCAGGCATAGTAAGAGTATCCCCAGTCGCACCCGAACTCACCTACCTCTTAGAACCCCCTCCACGCGCGGGTGTTCTACTTATGTATACGCAAAATTCGGGGATTTCCTACCTGCCAACTTTTCGGGTTTTGGGGCTATTCGCCTAAAATTTGCACATGGATGGTGCGCGAGCGTGGGCGCGTGTCGAAGTCTATCAGCACTATCTGTTGCCATGCGCCCAGCGTCATGCGCCCATTCACAACGGGCACGGTTAGCGACGGTCCTAACAGCGAGGCGCGGATGTGGGAGTGCCCGTTATCGTCGTGCCAGCGGGCTTCGTGGGCATAGTAGGCATCGCGTGGCGCCACCCGCTCCAGCGCCGCTTTCATATCTTGCGCCAAACCTGGCTCGTACTCAATGGTAGTAATAGCGGCGGTGGAGCCAACCACAAACACGGTGGCAATCCCGTTCACCACGCCGCTTTCGAGAATGGCTTGCTCCACCAACCCTGTGATGTCGCATATATCGTCGTTGCCCCGCGTGGCAACCGTGAACCGACCAGAGTAGACCATCTCTGCAATTCTACCCGCTGAGGGCAGCCGTTAGTCGATTGGTTCGGGCGGTTCTTCGGTGCGCCAAAGCAACTCTGGGCGAATATCACTCAGGGTGCGGTGTCCCGTGAGGGCGAGCGTCAGGTCGAAGTCGGCGAGGAAGTTGCGCAGGTAGGTATGCACGCCCTGCTCACCATCAATCGCTAACGCCCACATCACAGGTCTGCCCAAGCCCACCATGCGCGCGCCCAGCGCCAACGCTTTGAGCGCGTCGGAACCTGTGCGAATGCCACTGTCAAACAACACGGGCACTTGGTCGCCCACGGCGCGGGCGATGTGATAGAGCGCATCCAAGGCAGCGATTGCGCCGTCTACTTGCCTGCCCCCGTGGTTGGAGACGATAATGCCGTCTATGCCTCGACGCACCGCCTCGCGTGCGTCATCGGGGTGCAGCAGCCCTTTGAGCAGGATGGGCAGCTTAGTTTGCTCGCGCAGAAACGCCAAGTCGTCCCAAGTGAGGCTGGGGTTGCCGAAAATCGCGGCAAACTGCATGACTGCGCTGCCGGGGTCTTCTTCGGGGGGCGCGCTGAGCAACGAGCGGAACACAGGGTCCGTGAAGTAGTTTGCCAGCCCTTGCCCGTGCATAAACGGCAGGTAGCCGTGTTTGAGGTCGCGCGGGCGCCACGCCAGCATGGAGGTATCCACCGTGACCACAATCGCGCCGTAGCCCGCTGCTTCGGCGCGACGCACGAAACTGGCTGCCACCTCGTGATTGCGACTCCAATAGAGTTGGAACCAGCGGGGGGCGTTGCCCATCGCCTCCGCCACCTGCTCGATGGCATACGATGATACCGTGCTGAGCATAAACAGCACGCCCAGCTTGGCGCACGCGCGGGCAGTGGCTAACTCCCCCTCCGGATGCAAAATGCCCTGCACGCCCACGGGCGCCACATAAATCGGCGCGGGGTAGCGATGTCCAAACAGCTCAAGGCTCCAGTCACGCTGTGCTACATCGCGCAAAAAGCGTGGCACGATGCGCCATTTGTCGAACTCGCGGCGGTTCGAATCGGCGGTTTGTTCGGTGCCTGCGCTGCCCGCTACATAGTCAAACGCTTCGGGTTTGAGCGCGGCGCGTGCACACGCCTCCAACTCCGCGTAATCCACAGGAAAGTTTTCGGGCATGCCAAACAAGCCCTTACGGTAAATCTCCAGCTGGCGTTCCATTCCCGTTTCCATCGTGGTGCCCCTCCGTTGGGTGCCTGTTGTTTAGGCGCTGTTGGATTATACCGAACATTGCTCGCAAGCAGGTATATTTACGGCTATGGATGTGGCGGCGCTGGTTCGGCGCGTATTGGAAGGGGATGACTTGGGCACCGACGAGGCGGAGACGCTGATGGATGCCATGATGCAAGGCGCGCTCACGCCTGTGCAAATCGCAGGCGTGCTGACGACTTTGCGTACACGGGGAGAAACCCTTCAGGAGCTTATCGGCTTTGCCCGTGCGATGCGCGCCCACTCCATCAAAGTGCCGATTGACAACCCCGATTTGCTGGACACCTGCGGCACAGGTGGCGATACGCTCAAAACTTGGAACCTCTCCACAGCGGCGGTGTTTGTCGTGGCGGCGGCGGGCGTGCCCGTGGCAAAGCACGGCAATCGCGCCGTGAGCAGCCGCTGTGGCAGCGCCGATGTGTTGGAAGCACTGGGTGTGAACCTCAACCTAACGCCCGAGCAAATCGCACAAGGGATTGAGCAGGTGGGAGTGGGGTTTATGTTTGCGCCGTTGCACCATCCAGCGATGCGCCATGTTGCCCCAGTGCGCCGCGAGCTGGGGGTGCGCACCGTGTTCAACCTGCTGGGACCGTTGACCAACCCTGCCAACGCGCGGCGTCAGTTGCTGGGCGTGTTCAGCTGGGAATGGCTCACGCTGCTTGCGGAGGCGCTGGCACAACTGGGCACCGAGCGCGCCCTGATTGTGCACGGCATGGACGGCTTGGACGAGGTGTCGCCCATCGGGGTCACGGTGGCAGCCCACCTGCGCCCCGATGGCACCATAGAAACCTTTGAGTTCACGCCTCGTGATTTGGGGCTGGAGCCAGTACCTGCACACGCGCTGATAGCAGGCGACACACCTGCCGAAAACGCGCAGATTCTACGCCAAGCGATTACAGGCGATGACGAGTTGCGCATGCGTGCGCTGTTGCCCAATGCCGCGGCAGCCCTGTGGGTGGCAGGGCGCGTGGACGACATTCGCGACGGGGTGCTGCTTGCCTTGCGTGCCATCGAATCGGGTCGGGCGGAAGAGGTACTGGAAGACTTTATCGCCTACACCCAAAGCTGCGCAACGCCTTCCACAGGTTAGGAGCGCGCCCCTGCCTTCGCTTGCAACTGCTGGAGGTATTGCTCTGCCAGTTGCCATGCGCGTTCCACATCGTCGGGCGCGAGGTTGCCTTCAATCACCTGTTCTTCCAGGTACCGCTTGAGCTGCCCCACAACTGGACCCTGTTTCAGCCCAAACCGTTGCATCAATTGGTCGCCTGTGAGCGGGCTACGCCAATGCTCTTTAGGCTGCACTGCTTGAAGCGCTTGGATGCGAGCGCGTAACGCAGGGATATCTGCATGGGGCACATCGGCGCGTTGTGCCTTGATATCGGCTTCCGCAAGGCGCAGCAGCGGCTCTAACAACTCGCCTGCATCGCGGATGAGGCGGCGCACCGCCGCGTCGCTCCACTGCGGGGTGTAAAAGCCAGGACGCATGTGCAGTTTCACTAGCTTCGCCACGCGCTCAATCGTGGCGTTGGAGTAGCGCAGGTGGCGCAACCAATCGGCAGCGATGCGTGCGCCCACGCGCTCGTGCTCATAAAAGTGCACCGTGCCATCCTCGCCTACCGTGCGCGTGGCGGGCTTGCCCACATCGTGCAAGAGCGCTGCTAAGCGTACCTCCCACGCGGGCATGTCTAATCCTGACGGGTCTATGTACTCCACTGTCTTGAGGCTATGCCCCCACACATCATAGAGGTGGTATTCGTTTTGTGTGCAGCCAACCATCGGCAACAGGGGTTGTCCAAACTGATGAAGTAAGCCTGTTTCCAGAAGCATCTGCAGCCCCCGATGGGCGTGCGGCGAGTCCATAAGGCGTGTGAACTCGGCTTGGATGCGCTCAATGCTCACAATCGCCAGCCGTTCTGCCTGCTCCAAGATTGCCTGATAGGCGTTTTGGTCAATCGTAAATCCCAGTTGCGCAGCGAACCGCACGGCACGCAGCATGCGCAGCGGGTCTTCGTAGAAAGTTTCGTGGGGGTCACGAGGCGTGCGCAAAATTTGGGCGCGCAAATCTTGAAGCCCAACGCCTAATGGGTCTAAAATCTCGCCCGTGTGCAAGTTTTCCAGCAAAGTATTGACTGTGAAATCGCGGCGCAGCGCGTCTTCCAGCAGCGTGGCAGGACGCACTTCCTGCGGTTTGCGGCTGGCATCGTGGTACGACTCGGCGCGCGCCGTTACAAGCTCCACCAACGTATCCCCCACATGCACCATCGCGGTGCCAAAGCGCGGGTAAGTGACGGGGTGATGGTCGGCAACGCCACGTTCATAGAGAAACTGCGCCAACTCCAGCGCGTCGCCTTCCAGCACGAGGTCAACATCGTTGGGTAGCGGGCGCCCAAGTAGCTTATCACGCACATAGCCCCCTACGAGGTAGACCTTGCCCTCGTAGGGGGTGCCCGCTAAGCCCAGCCGAAGTCGTTCCAACGCTTGCTCAACCATTGTCTATGGGGATGCCCGCGCTTGCGCACATGGCAATCTGCACCTTAGATTATAGCACAACGCCTCCGCGCCCATGAATCTCGCATCTTTGCAGATAGATAGCCGTTCCGAGCGCGGCAGAATCTCGTTGTAGACACCACATTTGGGGAGGTTGCGACGATGTCGTTCCGAGAAGCGCAGCAGTACATCGGCATGGAGTGCGTAGTCGCGTGGCGAGATCGGCGTGGCGAGGTGCAAGAGCGCAAGCTGTTCGTCTCCGATGTCACTTTTGTGCCGCTGTACGGGATTTGTCTAATCACTGACTATATGGAAATCCGTTTAGATCGCGTGGTGAGCATTCGTCCCGCAGGGGAAGAAGCAATGCCCGCCGCGGCGTAGTGGAGCCGCCGTATACAACCCCAGGGGCGGTTGCGTGCGCAAAACTTGGGGCGCAGCCGCCCTGCACTGCTGCATGCGGGCGTGCCATTCTAAGATACAGGCAAGCAATCCCTGCGCGGGCGGCTCTTCAAGTCTGCGCGAATACAATTAGCCGCTTGCCTGCGGTCATGTTCGCTTGGTAATCAGCAAGCGCGCGATGAACTTCGCTCAGCGGGTAGCGTGCTGCTACTTCGCTGGCGAGCAAGTCGCCCAGCATTGATTGGATTTGGCGCGCCAGATGCAGTTGCCCCAACACGCTACGCTTGCCCAGCCAATCTGCCAGCCAGAAGCCTTCGATGCGCTTGCGCTCGAAAATCAGGTCGCGTGGGTCTGCCATCAGGGGCGACTCTGAGAGCGCGCCATACAGGATGAGCCGACTGCCTGCAGGCATAGCTTTCAGCACGCGCAGCGCAGTCATGCCCGATACCGCCTCGAAGGCGATGGTTGCCTGCAGCTGGTGGCAGAGCTCGCGCAACTGCTTGTCGAAGTCGGGCGTTTCACTGTTGAGGATGTGGCGCGCGCCTGCAGAGCGGAGCAGCTCGGCTTGTTCCTCGCGCCGCACGATGTGGATGCCCTCAACGCCGAACTTTTGGCTCAGTCGCACCAGCATTCGCCCTACTGCGCTGGCAGCAGCCGTTTGCACGAACGCGCGCGCCCCGCTGGTGCGCGCGATCTCCATCAGTGCCCAAGCCGTGAGGGGGTTCACGATAAGCATTGCGCCTTGCTCGTCGCTGACGGTATCGCTGAGAGGGATGCAGCGCGTGGCGGAGGTGAGCATATACTCTGCCCAAGTGCCGTCGTACTTGTTGGGGGCAGCACACGCCACACGCTTGCCCAACAGCATGCGGCTGAACCAATCATCGCCCGTAGCGACAACACGCCCTGTCCCCTCCCAGCCCGGCACGACAGGCAGCGGTTTCAGCAGTCCATATAGCCCCTTCAGAAACATCAAATCGGAAGGGTTGATGGGAGCAGCGAACATCTTGACCAGCACTTGCCCGCGCGCGGGCTTGGACACTGGGCGCGTTTCAATACGCAGCGATTCGGGCGCGCCGTCGTAAGCGTGGAGCACGGCGGCGCGCATTGTCTCAGGAACGGGTTCAATCGCTCTCATTCGGGGATCAGGTCAAGATTGCCGCGCTGCTCGCTGTAGTAAGCTTCTAAGATGCGCAACGCGACATCATCGGGCTGAAGCGTTTTGGGCGGCATGCGGAACGGCACGCGCTCCCAGAACCGCGTGGCAACCGCGCCCGGGCGCACAACCGTGATTTTCCAGCGGGGCTGCTCTTTGGCAAGCACTTGCGCAAACACTTCCAACCCGCCTTTGGCGGTGGCATATGCGCTCAATCCAGGCAAAATCAACCGCTCAGTCAGCGCGCCGATGAAAAACAGATGCGGCTCCGCGCTGAACATTGGGCTGAATACGCGCGTTGCCACAAACGCCCCCGTGAGGTTGGCGTCCATGATGCGCTGCCACGCCTCTAGGCTCATCTCGTGGGTTTTTTGCGCCAAAATGTCGCCCACAGCGTAGACCATCGCGTCGATTTGGCGCCCGCCCAGCGACTGTAGATGCGCTTGCAACGCTTGCGCGGCGGCGTTCATCTGCTCAAAATCGGCGACATTTAGCACGGTATGCGCCCACTGCACGCCCGATGCAAACCGCTCGGCGTGCCGCCCAATCGCCCAGACTTCCCACTCCTCTTCCAGAAACGCTTTTGCAACAGACTGACCGATAGTGCTATCTGCGCCCACTAATAGCAGGTGTCCCATAGTGAGCGGTATTGTACCTATTTTTCCCAGCGCAGTTCCTGCTCACGAATGGTGTATTCAAACAGGGGTTTACCCTCTTTGTCGCATAGGCTCAGCACGAGGCGTCGCTCGCCACGCTTACCCAGCACACGAATCAGCCCAAAGTGGCGCAGACCGCGTGCCCAAGTGCCCGGCACACGCGCAGGGTTATTCGCCTCATCGGGGTGCCCGTTGGCAGGACCTGCGGTGAGCGGGCTAGCGGTTAGCTCGTAGAACGGATAGCCGCCTTCTGGCTGCACTTTGAGCAGCTCGCCAAAGTGCCGATCGCCCGAGATAAACAGCACGCCCGTAATCCGCTCGCGCACGATAAAGTCAAACAGCTCCTTCTGCTCGTCTGGAAACAGCCCAAAGCCCTCAAAATAGACCATCGGGTTAATCATCTGCCCGCCGCAAGCGATGATTTTGAAGGTGGCTTCCGATGACTTGAGCGAGTTTTTGAGCCACTCCAGCTGCGCTTTGCCCAGCATGCGCTTTTCGGGCGAGGGCGGCAAGTTATTGGGGCTGCGATAGGTGCGGTTATCCAGCATAAAGAACTCCACATCGCCCCACTCAAAGCGGTAGAAACAGCCCGATGCCTCAGGAATGCCGTAGCGCACTTGGGGGAAGTAATCAGCGAACACTTTGAGTGCAACATCCTTGAGGCGGAAGCTGCTGTCGGAGTTGTTTGGGCCGTAGTCGTGATCATCCCAGATGGCGTAGTGGTGCGTGCTGGCAAGTAGGGGCTGCAGCTCGGGCTGTTGGCGGCTTTTGCGCCAGCGGTTGCGCATGCCCGACTCAGTGAGCCAGTCAGGCTCCACATAGTACACATTATCGCCCAGCCATAACATCAGGTCAGGGCGCAACCGATGGATTGCCAAAAAGATTTCGTACTCGCCCCCGTAGGGTCTGCCAGGGCGGTCAACTTCAGGGTCGTTGAAGTAGGCGCAGGAACCGAAGGCAATAGTAAACTCGGGCGGGTCAGTACGCCAGCGCCAGTGGGGCTGGGTCTGGAACTCCAGCGGATAGTCGCGATGAATGCGTTCGCCATTGATGTACAGTTCGTACTCAAACCGTGTGCCAAACGGCAAATTCGTTAGTCGGAACAGCGCGATGTGGTCGTTCTCTTTGCTGGTGCGGATGGGGTCGCTGAGACGGCTTGTTTCGGGTTTGCCCTTTTGCCAGTAGCGCAGTTGCACAGTGGCATCCTGCGTGGTTTGTACCCAGACGGCGACTTCGGTCATCTCCGCATAGCCCAGCATCGGACCTGAACTTAGTAGCGGGTGCGTTTGCGCCAGCGCAAGGCTTAGCGAAAATACCCACAACCACGAACCAATCGCAATCCGTTGCCTCTGCATGGCAGATATCTTAGCACATGGGCGGTTAAGACCCGTTTAAGCAGGAATCTCGAGTTGCGATGCGTATCTGTTTCGGCAGCGGGCGAGGAGGCTAAAATGGAGCGACGAGAGAGCGTGTTTGTGATTGCCATACGGGTGCTGTTTGAGCGCCCCACCCTGGCGGTGATGATGTTTTTACAGTACGCGATTTGGGGCACTTGGTCCGTGGCGCTAGCGGGTTATTTGGAAAAGGAGTTGGGCTTCACAGGCTTAGGGCTGGCACTAATCTACAATGCCCTACCCCTGATGAACCTTGTTGTGCCCTTCACGGCGGGGCAAGTCGCCGACCGCTTCATGCCTGCCCAGTGGGCGTTGGCACTGTTCCATCTGGTGGGCGGTGGATTGCTGCTGGTGTTGGCGTTCCAACGCGAGCTGATGCCAATGGCGTTGCTGATGCTGGCATACGCCTTTTTCTACGCCCCTACACTCGCCCTGTCGAACTCGGTGGCGTTTCGCAATCTCAAAGACCCCGAAGTTGAGTTTGGTCCTATTCGCGTGTGGGGCACAATCGGCTGGATTGTAGCGAACTGGGGTGTGACCTTCCTGCGCTCCACTTTCAACTCGCTAGAGTGGGGCTTCATTGATGTGTTTGCGTTTGCAGGGGTAATTTCCATCACCACCGCGTTGGCATGCTTGGCATTGCCGCATACGCCGCCATCCAAAGAAGCGACTGATCCTCTGGCGTTTGCAAAGGCGTTCAGCCTGCTGCGAGACCCGAACTATCGCGTGTTTTTCATTATTGCGCTGATTGTTGCAACTGAATTGCCACTGTACTATGTGCTTACCTTTCCATTTCTGCAAGAGGCGGGCAAGGTTGTGGGCATCACGCCTGAGAACCTGCCCACTTGGATGACCATCGCTCAGATTGCTGAGATTTTCACCATCGCGCTGATGTTGCCCGCGGTGCTGCCCGTCTGGGGCGTGCGCAAGACGATGTTGCTGGGCATCTTTGCGTGGCCCGCCCGTTACGCGGTATTTGCATTCGCGTGGGCGATGCACCAGCAAGCGCCGTGGACGGTGTGGTTGGCAGTCGCCTCGCTTGCCTTGCACGGCTTTTGCTATGTCTTCTTCTTCGTGGTGGCATTTATCTACACCGATAGCGTGGCACCACGGGATGTGCGCTCCTCAGCCCAAGCGCTGATTAATGTGGCGGTGCTGGGCATTGGGATGCTGATAGGCGGCTTTTTCGCGGGCTGGCTCAAGGACTACTTCACGACAGATGGCGTGACAAACTACACGATGGTGTTCCTTGTGCCCACGATTATTACCGTGCTGGCAGGGATTGCCTTTGCTCTGCTGTTCCGCGAGAAGCCCGCAGGTGAAACGGCAGTGCAAGCAAACTGAGAACCTCCTGTGAAACGCTTCACCCATTGGTGCGTCTGACATTTCGAGCCGCATGGATGCGGTGAAGTATACTATGCTTAGGAGGTTGACCATGAAACATCGTCTACGCGGATTGGCATTGGGAGCTTTGTTGGTTTTAGGCAGTGTGGTCGGCTACACGCAGCTGGACAAGGTGTTGAAAGCGGGCGGTATTGCGCTCATCGTGGATCGCTTAGGCGGCGACATGGATCGCGCACTCAACCGCCTGACCAACACTAAGCCCGACGCGAACTTCGCCACAAAGGTAGTGCCGATTATCAGCGCGGGCAACGGGGCATATATTGGTGCCGCGCAAGTGATGGGCAAGCCCGACTTGGTACGCAAGGTGCAAGCCGTTGCCCAGATTGAAGGTGACTTTATGGGACGCGAGGTGCGCCTGCGCGCGCTTATCCCGATTTCTACCAAGAACCCACAGCGCAGCATTGACCGTGTGGAAGGGGTGGGCGTGTCGGGGATTATTGATATCCGCCTCTAAGAGACCCGAATTGCGATCGGGGAGCCTCGCCTTCGGCTCGGAATGACAGGCTCATTTTTACTTCCTTCGTACTGTCATTCCGAGTACGGCGAGGCATCTGGCTGAGGCTCCGCTGGGGATTCCTCGCCTTCGGCTCGGAATAACAGTTCACTTTAGTGCTCTGGGATTTCAGTCTTCGGCTCGGATTGATCAACTGGCTGCGCGAAACAACACTGTCCTTCCGAATGAAGCGAGGAATGTGCCCCCAAGCGAGTAGGCGGCGCGCGTTTTCAGTGATAAAGCTCTGGGGAGAACGCTTCGGGTGGGGTTTCGGCGCGGATGCGTCGTACCGCTCCGTTGAGTGTTAGGATTAGCACCCAGCCACGCGCGCCCGTGATGCGGTCGGTTTGCCAACGCGGATGAAACTGCTTTGCCCAATGCCAGTGGCACTCTGAAAGTGGTGTCAGTTCACCCCACTTACCTTCTCCATAGGGGGGGCCTGCTTGCCACCATCCCAGCAGGCGCGCAATGCCCCAGTTGGGCACATAAGTGTAGCTAACCCCCGTCGGCAAGTAGAAGTTGCCTTCTAAACGCAGCGAGTCGCCCAGTGTGTCGGCAACGGCGTGCTGCCCTTGAAGCGCGTCGGCAGGACACACGAACACGCGACCATCGCCCAGATAGGTGTGGATTGCGGAAAGGTATGGGGGCAACTCCTGATAATCCTCGCGGTACATCCGCACCGCTATGCCAATTTGTCGTAGGTTCGAGATACAGACGGTGCGTATCGCGGCTCGTCGCGTGTTGAGATACACGGGCATTAGGATTGCCATCAGCGCAGCAACGATGCCCAACGCACTCAGCAACTCCACCAGCGAAAAACCTTCGCGAACACGCCTCACACCCATTAGACGCGGGTATTTCGACAAGGTTTCGTGCCCAGCTGTCCGCTTTTGGAACCGAATTGCGTCTTATTGCATGGAGAGTACCTTCCTTCCTGATGAAAAATCCCCCTGCTCATCTGAGAGCGGGGGATTTTTCGTATCTTAGGAGCGGTCGTCCCAGTTCAGAAGCGCACCAAGAGACCGACAGTCAGTCCGTTGACAGTATTGCGCGAGATGCCTGCGTAGCCCACCGTGAGGGCCACGGGCGTGGTTCCTGCGTTGAAGTTGTAGCCCACCTCGATGGAGTAGGAGAACGAGGCGTCATCGGCAGTGAACACGCGCCCCTTTTTCGGGAAGCCCACTCCTGCTCCGGCGCGGTAGAAGAACTGTTCGTTGAGGTAGCCAGTGATTGTGGCGTGCACGGGGATGTAATAGTTGTCCCCTGTACCGCGATACCCTACCGACACGCCCAAGTCGTAGTAGTAGCCACGCTCGTTCGGTTCGCTGGTTTGGAGCTTGTAGCCCAACTCGACGCTAAACCAGGTGTCTTCGGAGGCACGGCGCACGCGCTTCTCGCTGGGGAAGAATGCCCCTGCGCTGAGCGTAAAGCCTAGCTGCTCCGTTTCTTGCGCTGAGGCTGGCACCGCAAGCGCCAGCGTTCCTACCAGCGCGACTGTCGCCAGATACAACAGTCCCTTGCGCATCATACAAACCCTCCTTGTGTTAGGTATGTCGCATGGATGGGGGAATTCCATCCATGCCGTGTATTATACCTATCTCACCAGCACAGCGGTGTAGTTGTAGAGCCGCACGAGCGCTCACACACATTTACTACAGGCGTGTCAGGAATGCCAAAGAAGTCGCCGAAGCATTGCCCGTGCGGGTTGACGGTGTTGAACTCACCTTCGCTCTTAGGCGTGCGGTTTGTCCAGCCCGGCGGATAGTTGAAGAAGTAGTAGGTGTTTGTGTTGCGCTGCGGGCACACGCCCGAGAAGGTCTGTCGCCACGCTTGCGGGATTTCGCCACCGCGTGGCACCCCCAAATGGTGGGCCCATTTCACATGCCCATCCAAGTAGGCAATGTTGCTGCCCAGATGGTGGCGCGGCCAGATGTCTACTTTGAACCAATACTCGAACCAATAAGTGCCCGCGTTGTAGTACCAGTAGCCATCTACAAGCGCGATTGTGTCGGCAGGGCGCGAGACATAGGCTTCAGTAATGAGCTTGCCCTCCATCCGATAGCCGATTGTGGAGATGCGGCATGTATTTAGGCTGAAAACACCGTAGTTAGGCACATAGGCAAAGTAGCGGAAAGTGCCCATGCTGCGGTTTGCGGAGTTGCGGGCTCGCAACCGCCCTGGCCAGTCCATCCCACCGTTCTCGTTAGGATACGATGGGCAAGTAAGTATCTCCGCGCCCTTGCGGTAGGGGTGTAGCAAGTCGAACAGATGAATAATCAAAGTCCCCTCGCCGCTAATCCCGCGCGGGTAGGTCGTGTCGTAATCGTTCACATACATCAGCACCGATTGGATGTTTTGACGCAGGTTCGACAAGCACTGGGTCTGCCTGGCCTTCTCACGCGCCTGCGAAAACACTGGGAATAAAATCGCTGCCAAGATAGCGATGATCGCAATCACAACAAGCAGCTCGATTAGGGTGAATCCTTTGTGCTGAGTACGCATCCTGTTACCTCCGTGCTGTATTATACACCAATGCCTCTGTTTTGCCAAAGGGGATGAATCGAAAGGTCGCGCCACCCGCTCTAATGCATATGGGAGGTATCCGCAAGCATGCTAACGGAGCGTGTTGAAGCGCGTGTTCAGGCACAGGCGACGCCTGAGGTAACGACGGCGTCGCGCTCTGTGGTGCCGCCCTGGTTGTTATGGGGTGGGATGATCGGCTTAGTGCAGATTTTCGCCATCGCCACGGTGCAACCGTTGGGCGTCTCCACAGCGTACCCGCAGTTTGTTGGCTGGCTCGTAGACAAGATCGTGCCCGGCTTTGCTGAATCGCAGCCGTATCTCCAAAAGATCGGCGCTAAAATCGGCTGGGAAGTAATGTTGGTTTTTGGCATGGTGTTAGGTGCGTTCCTGTCGAGTGTGTTGCCTGGCGGACGCAGCACCCCTGCCTGCGATATTCCGAACTTGTTCCGCACAGGCTGGTCACGCAGCTTGGCTGCTTTTGTAGGCGGGTTCTTGATTTTGTTCGGTGCGCGCCTTGCGGGCGGGTGCACCTCTGGACATATGCTCAGCGGGATTGCGCAACTGGCGCTGAGCGGATTCCTGTTTGGTGCTGCCGCTTTCGCCACGGGCGTGTTGACGGCTACCCTGCTGCTGCGTCGCGTGAACGGTTCTTACGGAGGTAAATAGCGATGGAAACCACACAGATTTTAGGGCTTCTCACAGGGATTGCGTTCGGCTTCGCCTTGCACCGCGCAGGTTTTAGCCGATGTGGTATTGTGATGCGCGGGCTGGCGTTCCGCGACTTCACAATGTTGAAAGTTATGTTGACGGCTATCTCGGTGGGCATGGTGGGCGCAGCCGCGTTGGCGACTTTCGCGCCTGAGTATGCCCACTTGAAAGTGAAATCGCTCTATGTGTGGGGTGTGCTCGTAGGCGGATTGACTTTCGGTGTAGGCATGGCGGTTGCCGGCTTTTGCCCTGGCACAGCGTTGGTAGGCTTGGGCGGGCGCACCCGCGACGGTTTGCTCGCGGTGTTGGGTGGGCTAACAGGCGCGTTCGCGTTCATCCTTGCCTACCCTGCCCTAGAACCCGTGCTGATCAAGCCGATGGACTTAGGCAAGCTAACCCTGCATGAGGTGTTGGGTGTGCCCTATCTTGCCGTCGCGCTGGTTGTAGCCGCGATGTTGGTAGGCATTATCGTGTGGCTGAACCGTTTGGAAGCGAAAGCTTCGAAGTCCTAACCCCACACCACCGACTGGTAAGTCGCCTCGTTCCGTCGCAGAGCGGGCAGCTTGCAAGGGCTGCCCGCTTTTACACCATGGCTCAGGGTTTTGCCTGCACCGTTTGCGCAGGCGCCGCCGCGTAGGGCTGTGCCCACTGCAATGCCACCTGCTCCATCGCGCGGGTGAAGGGCGCAGGGCGCACCCCCAGCCAGAAAATCAGCACCACCAGCGGCAGTACCAAAGCCAACTCCGCAGGGCGCAAATCTGGCAACTCGCGCCAACGCGACGGCACAGGACCATAAAACACGCGCTGGAACATCCACAGCATGTACACCGCTGCCAGCACTGTGCCCGCGACACCCAGTACAACCCATCCTATTGGGTAGATTCCTGCGTGGGCAGAGCGATAGGCACCTAGCAAGCACAAGAACTCGCCCACAAAGTTGTTGGTCCCCGGCAGCGCGACGGAAGCCAGCATCACAATCAAAAACAACGTGGAAAAGAGGGGCATCTGTCGTTTCAGCCCGCCCAGCTCGGCGATCTGCAGCGTGCGCGTGCGCAACTCCAGCAGCCCCAGCAATAGGAACATCGCTCCCATCGTAATGCCGTGATTGAGCTGCTGCAGCACACTGCCCACAAACCCCTCTGGTGTCAGCGAAAATAGCCCCATTACGATGAACCCTGCGTGGCTCACTACTGCGTAGAGCGCAACGCGCCTCATCTCGCTCTGCATCACCGCTACGATGGCGCCATACACGATCGCGATTGCTCCCAGCGCTACCATAATCGGTGCAAACGCCTGCGCCGCGTCAGGAAACATCGGTATGGCGAAGCGCATCAACCCATACGCACCCGTTTTCAAGAACACCACCAACAGCGGCAGGGGTGCCGCGCCCATCGCCTGGGGCCACCACGTGTGTAACGGCACTAAGGGTAGCTTCACTGTGAACGCCAGCACGAACCCCCAAAACAGCCAAGTCTCAAGGTCGCCCGGCAGCCCGCGCTCCAGCACGAATGCCTGTAGGCGCGGCAACTCAAAGGTCAGCGCCCCAAACACCTTCTGATACTCAAACGCCAGCACCAACGATGCTATTAGCATAAACAGCGAGCCAAAGAAGGTGTACAGGAAAAACTTGAGCGCAGCTGCCGCGCGGTCACGCCCTCCCCATACGCTAATCAGAAAATACGCAGGCACGAGCGTCAACTCAAAAAACACGTAAAACAAAATCACATCCAACGCCATAAACACGCCCAGCAGGGCGGTTTCCAACACCAACATCCAAATCAGGAATTCGCGCACGCGCTCTTGGATACCAAATGAGAGCGCGATTGCCAACACGCTCAGTAAAGCCGTTAGCCCCACCAGCCAGATGCTGACACCGTCAATCCCTAAGTAGTAGCTCACCCCGTAATCGGGGAGCCAAGCAAATCGCTCCACGAACTGGTAGCCGGCGGTGGTGGGGTCAAAGCCAATTAGCAACACGCCTGCCATCCCCAGCGTGATGAGGGCGATGGTGAGCGCAACCGCACGCACTATCAACTCCTGCCCCTTTGGCACAACCACCAACAGCAACGCCCCAATCGCGGGCATCCACAGTGTCCAGCTCAGTACCAGGTTTAGGCTGTCCATCGGGGCAATTGTACCTGAGTTCCCCCTACCCTGTGTTGGGTATAATCGTATTGGAATGCGAGTGCGCATCAACGGCGCGGAACGCGAACTGCCTGAACCGATGACCGTGCTGCAGCTGCTTCAGGAGCGCGGCATTGACCCCCGCGTGGTTGTGGTGGAGTACAATTACGAAATTGTGCCCCGTGAACGCTACGGCGAGATTGTGCTTCAAGAAGGTGACAACCTCGAGATTGTGCAGATGACCGCAGGAGGCTAACCATGCGCGCCATCGTTATTGGTGCAGGCGTTATCGGCACGGCTATCGCGTTGGAGTTGCGCCTGCGCGGCGCCAGCGTGGCGCTGATTGAAAGCAACGCTGAAGGCGGACACACTTCGGCAGCCTCCGCGGGTATGGTCAACCCGTTCAGCCTTACGCCGAACGATTCCCCTGCTGTGCAATTTTATTGGCAAAGCTTCCAAATGTATCCCGCCTGGGTAGCCCAGTTGCGCGAGCGCACTGGCATTGACCCCGAGTGGCGGATCAACGGCACTATCCGCGCTGCCCTTACTCCCGCCGATGCCGACCAACTGCGCGCGAATTCGGAGTGGATTCGCCGTTATGACCCCAGCGTGCAGCTGATCAGCGGTGCAGAAGCGCGTCGCTTGGAGCCAGCTTTGCACCCTGAAGTTTCCGAAGCGTTGTGGCTGCCGAACGAGGGCTGGGTACATACGCCACGCTTGATGCGCGCGTTGCACCGTGCCGTGCAAGTTGAGGGTGTAAACTTATACGCTGCGTCTCCTGCCCTGTCTGTTGAGATTCGGGGTACGCAGGTGCGTGGTGTGCGTACGGCACACGGGTTAGTTCAAGGCGACGCGGTGGTGATTGCGGCTGGGGCGTGGGCAGGTGCGTTGCTGCAGCCGCTGGGCGTTCACGCACCCACCGAACCGGTGCGCGGGCAAATCTTGGTGCTCAGCGACCTGCCCATCCCTGTGGGGCGCATTCTTTCCACGCCGATGGGCTACATCGTTCCGCGTGCCGATGGTACCGCCGTGTTGGGGGCAACACGCGAGCAAGCGGGCTACGACATGCGCGCTACCGCTGAGGGCTACGCACACCTTACGCAGTCGCTTGCACGTATCGCGCCAAGCCTCTTGCACGCCACTCTCGTGGGGCACACGGTTGGTTTGCGCCCCGACACCCCTGACCACAACCCTTACATTGGCGTTGTCAATGGCTATCAAGGGCTGTATGCGGCTGCAGGACATGCCTATCACGGTATCCTGATGGCTCCGGCCACTGCGCAAGTCATCGCCGATCTTGTACTGAACGGCAGCACGAATCTGCCGATTGCGCCATTTGACCCCAACCGTTTCACGAGGTGATTCCAATGCAAACTTTCCCTGTGTTGAAACCAACTATTTATGACCCGAACTCGGATGAGCCGCTGCGCATCAACGCGCCGCTGGTCGCCGAGTGGCTGGTGGAGTTTCTGCGCGACGAGGTTCGTCGACGTCGCGGCTTCCACAAAGTTGTAGTTGGGCTGTCAGGCGGTGTGGACTCGTCGCTGGTAGCCTACCTGTGCGCGCGCGCCTTTGGTGCGGAGAATGTGTATGGCTTCCTTATGCCTTACAAAACCAGCAGCCCCGAATCGCTGGAACACGGCATGCTAGTGGTCAACGAGCTGGGCATCCACCACCGCATTATTGAGATTACGCCTATGGTGGACGCTTATATTGAACATTTTGAGCCCGATGCAAGCCCCACGCGCATCGGTAATATCTGCGCCCGCATGCGAATGATTATCCTGTTCGACCAGTCGGCAAAGCTGAACGCGCTTCCAATTGGCACAGGCAACAAAAGCGAGCGGCTGTTTGGCTACTTCACTTGGCACGCCGACGACTCACCCCCAGTGAACCCGCTGGGCGATTTGTTCAAGACCCAAGTGTGGCAGCTGGCGCGCTATGTGGGCGTGCCAGAAGTAATCGTGGAAAAGCCTGCTTCTGCTGATCTCATCGTTGGACAAACGGATGAGGGCGATTTTGGTATTTCATATCAGCGTGCTGACCGAATCTTACACTATCTCACGCTGGGCTATTCCCCGGAGCGACTGATAGAGATGGGCTTTCCCGCTTCTGATGTCTATCTGGTCAAAAATAAGGTAGACAGTACCCACTGGAAGCGGCACTTGCCCACTGTGGCGATGCTTTCTACCACGGCTATCGGTGAGTATTACCTGCGTCCAGTGGACTTTTAGCGCAGCGTTTGCGAGGAGGTCAACAAACTCAAGCCGATGTGGGCTGGCGTTGTATGTGTAGGAACGCTTTTGACCCGTGTAGTGCGCGCTTGGATAATTTCGTGCTCGTGCGCGTCCAGTCTGCCTGCGCGGGCTTGCACGTAGTGTCGGCGTTCTCGCCGACAGCCCGTCCGCGAGACGCGGACACTTATAACCACTAAGCCGCTGAAAGTAAAGGCGTGGCAACCGCGCCTTTCAAATTTTGTGAGACAGCTATGCCAATCCATCACATAGAAGGTATTCAACGGCGGTTTACTGTAGGCGTTGGGCAGTTCAAGCCCACAAAAGGTCAGTACGCGCGCAACTTGGAGCGGATCGGGCAGTTGATGCAGCAATCACTGCAGGAAGGTGTGGATGTGCTGGTGCTGCCTGAGACTGCGACTACGGGCTACTTTATTGAAGGTGGCGTGCGCGAGTTAGCGATGCCCGCCCCGCATCTGCTGTCGGATCTCGCCTGCCTCTATGCAGACCTTCAGCCTGACCGCTCTTTGGATATCTGTGTGGGCTTTTATGAGTACTTGGACGGCGAGTACTTTAACTCGGCTTTGTATGCAACTTTAGAGCCAGAACCTGCACAGTCGCGCTTGGTGCACGTGCATCAGAAGTTTTTCCTGCCCACCTACGGTGTGTTTGAGGAGGAGCGGTTTGTGGCACGTGGCAGGCGGCTGGATGTGTTTCCAACGCGCTTTGGTCGGGCAGCCATTCTTATATGCGAGGATGTATGGCATTCCATTACCAGTGCGATTGTTGCGCTGAAGGGGGCGCAGGTGCTGTATGTGCCCACGGCATCACCCGCGCGCGGGTTCCAATCCGAGCAGATTGAAAATGTGGAGACTTACCGTCGCATGCTCACCCAAATCGCTGGCGAGCACACCATCTATGTGGTGCAATCCAGCTTGGTCGGCTTCGAGGGCGGCAAGGGCTTTGTCGGGGCGTCGTGGATAGTAGACCCCTTTGGCAAGGTGATGGCGCGTGGTCCCGTCAACCAAGAGGCGCTGATTGTGGTGCCCCTTGATTTGGATGATGTGGCGATTGCCCGTGCACAGCTGCCGTTGCTCTCGGACCTGCGTTCGGTGGTGGCAGATGTGGCGTTGCAGTTTGAGGAGTTAGCGCGACGTGCCGCGCAGTAGCCCTACCACAAAGCCACACCCGCAAACACCGTCGTGTACAGCTCCACAGTAGCGGCGGCAGATACTATCTCCAAGCGGGCGATGCGCAGGTTGCGGTCTTCCATCGCTTCTTCTGCCATCGCGGCGACTGCCTCGCGCGCTTCCTGCTCGGTCATATACCCTTCCGTTTCCATAATAACGCCGACGGCGCGTGGGTCGGTCGGAAACGCCAGTGAGACCGCCGCTGCGATAACACGCCCCTCTTCGCGAGAGCTGAACACTCCGTAGGCAGTGGGCAGCAACGCACCCTTTGGCACTTCCAACACGGCGCGTGGCTGCACGCCAGGCGGCAAGATGCTGGAGACACGCAGCAGGTTGTAGTCGGCAAAGCCCGCTTGTCTGAGAGCACGGTCAAACGAGAGCAGTTCGAACGCGGAAACACCTACGCCTGCCCCCACAGTGCAATAATGCGCTACGCGCGGTAGCGCGCGTGTATCCAGTGCGGCAAGCTCCTGATACACCCCTGACCTCCTTTGCCCAGTTTGTGTCGCCTGCCTCAGTGCAAGGCATCAATAAAATGCCGTCAGCAAGTCAAGGCTCCATCGCCGCGTGTTCGAAGACCAGGTAAGCGCAAACTCGCGATAGCCGATGCGGTACGCGAGCGTGAGCGTTTGGTCTCGAAACTCGTAGTTGCCGAACGCTTGCCAAGTATACCCCGCCCCAATACGCCATAAGGGGCTGATTCGCCACGAAAAGTCGCTGATATAACTGACAGATTTTGTGTCTAACGCACGGCTGAGATAGCCGCTGAGGAAATAGCGGTCATTATTGTTCCAACTGAGGGTGCCTGACAAGCGGTGGCGTCCCAGCAGGTTTGCGCCCAGCGCATCTTGGGCATAATCGTAGGCGAGATTGAGAGCACCCCCTGCTCCGAGTGCTTGTGTGATGCCTACCGTGCCGACCACGCTCCAGCCCGCGTTGGGCAAGTTGCCCGCGTACCGCCCTACCGTGATGCCCCCCGTGAGCGTGGTTGCTTGCCCCAGCGATTGTGGCACCAAGCTCCAGCGTGCCCGTACTCCCACGCCTTCGCGACGCTGCGTGCCTGTAGCAGTTTGGGTGTGGCTTGTGACGAGGCCCAGCGAGAGACTCTGGCGCACTGGCAACGGCGTGATGCGGCGCGGCGTCGTCTCTATGTAAGTGTCTGTACGAAGACTGCGGGTGCCCGTGCCTTCCCAAAAAGTGCTGTGAGCGACCGAGATACCTATGGAATAGTCGCGAAACTGCGAGAGCAGTTGCGCCGTGCTGTACAACCCTTGATGAGCGGGCGAGTCGAGCCACAGCGAGAGGCGCGTGCGGGGCGAGAGGGGCTGCTGATGTCGCCAGTTGATGCCCCAGTCATTGCGCGCCAGCCCCAGCAGACGAACTGCGCCTGTGCCTAGCCCAAAACGATACTCGTGCTCCAAGTCCACAAACAGTCCGCGCGCTGCGCTCACCGTGCGCCCACCCACTTGTGCGGTGCGCAAGCGCAACGCGCCAATCTGCGTGGGGGTAAGCGTGTAGTAGTACGGCAGGTCTAAATACACTTGCCCGCCTTGCACCCCAATCAGCGTGTCGGTGCCGACGCCTGCTCCCCAGATGCTGTGCGAATACAACGGCAAACTAAACGCTCGAACCGCCCCAATGTAGAACTCTGCGCGATGGAACTGGATCCGTTCATTTGGATAAAACCAGATTTGTGCGGCTTTGATGACCAGTTCCGATTCGGAGATGTCAACGAAGCGGAACAGTTCGGGTGGTATGGGCGTGTCGATCGGTTCAGGGGTGGCGTAGCGCAAGCGCACCAGCTCCCAACGGTTAGAGCGTTGCAGCAGGGCGTAGCCCTGTGAGGTGCGCAACTCGTAGCTTAGTTCGGCGCATTCCAGCGTCTCGGAGCCGACTCGCAAGAGCGCGTGGCGGGCCTTCACGCGGAGGGTGTCAACTTCCACCTGCAGGTCGTCTGCTTCTACGGTGGCATAGCCGAACTGCACGCGCGTGCCTCGCTCTCTGCCGGATGCTGCGATGACGCGTTGCTCGTTTGCGTAAGCGAGATACTCGCTCCCCAGCACCTGTACATAGTCGGTCGCACTGCGCAGTTCTTCTGGAGTTGCCACAAACAGCACTTGGGTTTCGCCCACGATGCCCTGCCCGATGACGGTGGCAGTAATGTTGGCAACGCCGGGCAGCTGTCCGGCGATGAGGGTTGCGCGCGCGACACCGCCTTCGGTAGCAACTACGGGCTCGCGGAACGCGCCTAAGGTGGTGTTGAAAGCAACCTGGGTACCATCGGGCACGGGCTTGCCTTGCGCGGTGCGCACTTCGGCGGTGATGAGCACCTGCGAAGCACCGTCGGCGACGGCAGCGTTAGGGTACACGGTGAGCCGAATTGCGCCCCCTGCCCAGCTAACGCAAAGGCAGAGGAACATTAGTCCCCCTGCCCCTAGTGCGCGAGCCAGCGGTGCATATCGCTTCATGTGCTTTACAAATCTGATGCCCCGAGAATGGCTCCTATCACGACCACAAAGATTGAGGCGATTGCGCGTTCGCGTCGGCGATCGGGCTGTTTGCGCGGTTCGGCTTTGATGGGTTGTTCCGCAGCAGGTGCCAACCGCTCGCGCATCGCTGTGCCGATGCGCTCTGCCACTTGCGCAACGGCCGCAATGCGCGCAAGGTTCGGGTCGGTTTCGTCCCGACCTAACCGCCCGCGCCCCGTCTCCGCCACGGAGAGGAGCACCTCGTTCGTGGCGACATCAATCAGTTCACCGCTGACAGTGAGCGTGACCTCGCGGGTTTCGGGGTTGTAGCTGAACTCCTCGATGCGCCCAGCGAAGGCGAGGTTTGCTCCCATTACGGCACCGATGCGCGCCGCGCGCCAAGTGCCGTCCGCCTCGCGCTGGTTAAATGGTGGGGTTAGCCGGTCGCGGCGTAAGCGATTTTCTTCCAAAGCGCGCTGAATCGATGGGTTCGTTTCGCGATAGCGCACTACATAGAGGTTGGGTATCTCTTTCAGCTGCGCGTAAAGCGCGTTGAGCATTTCCACGCCCACATTGAACTCCTCTGTGGGCTGTACGGCGGCGCCTTCGGCAAACGGGAACAGTACCAGCTCGCGCACTTGGCTCGCAAAGCCCTGAGCCAACAATAGGGCGACCAGCAGCACTCCAATCCGTTTCACAGCTTTGTCCTCCTATAGGAGGGGCTGGCGTCCTGCCAGCCCCAAGTTGGTCTTAGCGTGTGATGACCAGCGGACGCACTGCGCGCGCTACTTGCCCATCCTCGGTGCGGGCTTCTACTTGCACTTGGTAGGTGCCCGGAGGCACAGCGCGTCCTTGATCATCGCGCAAGTTCCAAGTGAGCGTGTTTACACCGCGAGTGGCGGCGCGTCCGCGCTGCAGGTTGGCGATGGCACGCCCATCAGGTGTAAGGATTTGCACGCTGGTTTGTGCGCTATCCGCCAGCACATAGCTGATAGACACGCTGTTGGCTCCGCGCCCCGCCGTGCCCACGCTTACGCTGGTAATCAGCGCGCCTACGCGCGTTGCGCGTTCCACCACCAGTTGTAGCCGTGTGCGCCCAGTGGTGACGAATCGGTACTCCGGTGTGGTGCGTAGGTCTATGGCGCGCCCCGTGTTGAGGTCAACCAGGCGCAGGCGGTATGCCTGAGGCACGGTCGCCAGGTTCGGGAAGCTCAGCGTGACTTCGGTGCCGGGGGTCGCTTCTACCAGCAAGTCGAACTGGTGGCGGTTCGCAACGGTACGCACCTCCTGCATCAGCGGCGCGCCTGTGCCCTGCTTGGGAATGGTGAGGTTCACCGCGCGCTCTGGCAGCGGGGTGGGTGGTTCTTCCACTTCGATGGGGGCGCCGCTGGTAATACCGATGAAGTTTTGCGTGTCAGCGCCGTTTGCCGTGCGTGCCACAATCTGCAGCCGCCACTCGTTGGGGCGGTTGGGCAGCTCTGGCATGCTGCGCACCACGCCGCCAAAGCCTGTACCCGGCAAGAACACAGGCGGATAGACGAATTCGATATCCTCGTTAGCGCGAATCCAGTAGCCGCGGTGCGGCAGCAGCGGCGTGTTCGGGTCGGAGGTGAACTTGTACTCGCCTGTGAACTCGTCCCAGAAGTAGATAACGCCGCGAATCACACCGCGCTGGGCTGCCTCAAAGAAGGTAAGGCTACGACGTGGGTCGCTGGAGCTAACGATAACCACTTGCCCCAGCACCAGCGGGTATGGGTATGGGTTGCCAATCTGATTCCAGCCGCGTTTCAGCGGGATGGGCACGCTGGTCGTAAACACATTCGCTGGGAACTGCAGAAAGCTTGTGTTATATTGTGCCACCAGCGGCTCGCGCGGCAAGAACACCCAAAAACCTTGACCCGGCTCAATGAAGTCTACGGTTTCGTAAACCTCGCGTTCGGGGTTCCAACGCTTTGCCTGATAGTTTGTGGGCAGGTTCAGCACTTCGCTTATCGTGCCCGTGACGGTGAACGGAATGGATACCATCTGGAACCCCGACTCGAACTTGCGAGTGGCGGTGGCAGATACGAGTATCGTGCGCGAAACGGTCTTTGTCGGTGCCGGAGGTGCTTGCACAGCCACGCGGAAGGTCACAAAGCCCGATAGGGTGGGCGAGGCACGTACTCGCCAGCGCACAGGAACAGTTTGTCCCGGGGCGATTCGTGGAATAACTTGTGAGCGCGTTTGTCCGGGTGCCAGCGTCACGCCCTCCGGCAGGGCGAGGTCCACAGCAACATTCGTAAGGTCAATCTCGCGCCCAACGATGAAGAATTGGTTCGTGATATTGGCAACGATTTCGAATTCGCCTTCGTTTGCCAGCTTGGTTAGGTCGCTACGGTCGGGTTCGATTACGGGCAGTGCTTCCACGCCCAGTGCCACAGGGGGCTGTACATCCACGTCGACGGGGGTTAGCGCAATGTAGAATACAAACTCACGCACTTGTCCTGGGGCGAAGTTGCGTGGGTTTACAAACATGTTGATAGCCGTGTCAGTGATATACGAGTCGGGGAAAAGCACTGGTTCCCAGATGGTAGTGCCTTGAATGAAGAACCACTTCCCGATCACCAGTCGGTCGATGGGGGTCTGATCTTCGAAGCCCTTGACGGGGCGCAGGAAGTAGCGGCTGGAGCCAGCCAGTGCGCCGCGCGCCAAATAGAACTCGATGGCGTTCGGGATTTGTGCCCCACGCAGGTCGGTGTCGATTTTGACGGGGCGTTGTCCTTGCACGTAGATGTAGGGAGGGCGCGAGGCGCCGTTAGGATCGAATCCCGCTTCCACGCCCGTTTCCACATCTGAGGCAAGGCGTAAGGCAAGCGAGGCAGCGGTGTCGCCGGTGTTGCGCACGCGCAGACTGATGCGCGCTACCGACTGAATAAGGTCAATCCGTAGGTCGGTATCCCAGCCTTCCACATTCCAGATGCGGCGAATGTAGTAACCACTAGCACCCTGCCAGGCTTGCGAGAAACGCAGTCCTGGCGCACCGTCCTGTCGCCCCCATACGAAGGTTTGCTCCTGTCCCTCGCGACGGGCTCGCATCGAGATATATATCCCACCCGGGTAGACCGCCCACGGGTAGCCCGAGGTCATTGCGTAGCCTTCATCGCCCGTAATGAGCGAGCTACCCTCTGCAGTACCGATTTGAATGCTTCCCTCAGCGGGGCGTGTGGTGCAGCGCGCATTCTCTAATGGGAAGCATGCCGTCAGCCAAGTTACCGTGCCGCTCAAGCCTAAAGTGGCACCAAGCACCCCATTATCAATTACAATCGCGCGATAGTCATCGCTCACGGGGTTTTGGCTGTCGGGGCAGCGGCATGGACCCGCAAACGGATCGTATTCATTGATTTGGGCAAACGCCGACGCCCCAACCAGAATAGTTAGCAAACCAAGCACAATTCCTCGCTTCATAATTCACTGCCTCCTTGTGGGTTATCGCGTCACCACCAGCGGGCGCACTACGCGCGCTACCTCACCATCTTCACTGGTTGCAATAATTTGTAGTTGATACGCCCCTGGCGGCACCGCCACGCCGGCATCAGTACGCCCGTTCCAAGCGGCAGCGTTCACTCCCGCGGAGCGTGTACCACCTTGTAGACGCGCGATGGTCTTGCCCGTTGCATCTTGTACCAGCACCTGCACGCTGGCAGTATCGCTAAGAGCGTATTGTACTGCGAACTGCCCGCCCCGTGACGGTGTGATGGTCACATTTGTGATTTGGAGGCGGTTAGCGCGTGCAGGTTCTGCCTCGATGACGAATCGGCGACGGCTGTGTTCGTCGGTGCGGAACCGATATGAGCTTTGCTGCAGCATCGAGACGCGCTCGCCTGTGGCTTGATCCACCAGCGTGAGACGAACGCCTCGTGGAATCGGCTGCTCTTGGTTCCACTGCAGCGTCACTTCGGCGTTTGGCTGGTCGGTGGTCACCTCAATCTCCCAGCGGTGGGCGCGCTTGAGGCCCGAGCGCACTTCTTGCGCCAGCGCCGCTCGTGTGCGTGGCTCCACAATCGCAAGGGCGACATAAGACTGGAATGCCGGTGGTTTCTCCACGAGGCTGAGCTTGGTGTCGGTTCCGCTAACAACCCCAATAAAGTTGTTGGAGTCTTCGCGGTTGCCGCTACGGGCGACGAGGCGCAGTAGCCAGCCGTCGGTTGGGGCGGGCGTAACCCGTGCTGTGTCGTCAGCGCGGCTGCGCAAGCTTCCCACAGGGGGCACCACCAGTACGCACGGTTTGAGTGCCTTAACCCAGTGCGCTTGCCATGCGATAAGTTCACCGAGCGGTGCCGTGCGCCAGGTGTACTCGCCTGTAAGCGCGATATAGCGGTAGATTTGCGGGCGGATAATTTCGCGGCGCACCGCTTCGTCTAAGGTGATTCGTTGGCGTTGCCCGCCCAAGCCTGTGATTTCAACCTCGCACGCTGCCCACGGCACATTGAACGGGAACGGGTTGCCGATCATGTTCCAACCTTCTTCCAGCGGGATGAGGTAGGCGGTGTTGAGATCGATAGACTCATCGCCTAGCAGGCGGGCGGGGGTGGCGTTGCGCAGGAAGTAACCCAGCCCGCGTGGCGGGGTGGGCGTATCGCTGCCATCAGGACGCACGCCCACATTCGGCGGGTTGAAGCCTGCGCGCGGATCGCGAGTGGCAGCTGTATAGCGGGCGTAGGTGCCTTCACTTGGGATGTAGCGCGCCAAAATTGCATCTACGCCGAAAATCTCCTCAGGGGTCTCGTCAAAGCGATAAGGCGTGGAGAACATCGCCAAGCCCGCTACTTGCTCGCGTGAGCGCACAAACCACCGCACCGAACTCTCCCGGCGCACTTGGTCTTGCCCCACCGCCTCCACGGTAATCGTGTAGCGGTCTTCCCCTGGCACTTCCACGACGAAGTCTAGAGTGATCGTCTTCTCAGAAACATTGATTTCAGCGGTTGGTTCCCACAAATCGCGCGGCAGTGGCTCCTCATTCAACTTGATGCTGCGAATGTTGGCAGTGTTATTGTCTAACACGCGGCGCAGCGCCACGCGCACACGCACTTTGCGCGTATCGTAAGTGGCTCCCGGAGCAGGCTCTACGAACGCGATGCTTACTCCGCCTGCGCCTCGCAAGGCTTGCTCCAGATCAATAATCCCATAGCCAAGCTCAGGGTCAGGTACGCGGCGCCCGCGTGGGTCAGCAGTGTCTTTTAGGATTCTCACCGCCTCGGGTTCCACCGCGTCCGCAGTGTGGCGAGGCACTCCCGAAGCGATTAGCAGCGCAATTGCGGCAGTAACATAGGGTGCCGCATACGAAGTTCCCTGAACATATTCGTACTGAAGTGCAGTGGAGGAGGTGGTTACCACGCCATCGAAGTATCCGGTGGATTGGTCGCCTCCGGGCGCAGCCAAGGTGATGTTGCCATAGTTGGAGTAGGAGGCGCGTGCACCCGTACGCCCTACCGCCGATACATTCACCACATTCGGGTAGTTCGCGGGGTAAGTGGGAATATCGGTATTCTCGTTGCCTGCGGAGGCAACGGGTACTACGCCTCGCCGATAGATCTCCTGAATCAGGGCGTTTGCCTGCGAAGAGAAACCGTAACCGCCAAAGCTCATGTTTAGAACAAAAATCTGCGAGGCATTGTCGATCACATACTGTAAGGCTTTGAGGATGTTGGCAAAGTTTAAACCGATTGTATCGGGACGTGCTTCGACTTTCAGTGCCACGACAGGTTTTGCGGGAGCATCATCAGGCAAAGCACGCTGCCAAGTCAAACCGGCAATGCCTATTCCGTTATCGGTGATGGCCGCGGCCACTCCCACTGTGGAGGTGCCGTGTGAGAAGCCGGGACCTTCAGGGTCAATGTTATCATTGGGGGTGTCTGGTACGAAGTTGCGCGAAAGGGCATCGAACACATTGCGCAGGTCAGGATGAGAGCGCTGGAAGTTATCGTCGATGAACGCCATGCGGATGCGCGGGTCGCCTTTTTGCACATCCCATGCAGCGGGCACGCGCATCATCTCCAATGCCCACTGCTCGGGGAAGAGTGGGTCATTGGGGATGTCGTGTTTGCGTAAAAGATAGTTCGGATCGACATATAACACGTCGGGGTGCTGCTCCAAGCGTCTCAGCGACTCTTGGACTTTTTCGAAGGCAGTTTCTCGTGTGAGTTGCGCTACATTGCGCAGGCGCAGTAGGTAGGTATCCTGCACGGGGATAGGGTGGGCGTCCGCATTGATGAGGTTGGCGATCGCCCGCGCAGTATCCAGCGTGCGACCGGGCTTGAGTCGCATCACAATCTCGCCCGGTACAACATCGTTGGGCGTGATGGTTTGTGCAAACACGCCCTGCCACATCAGCAACATCCCAATCCAGCGCCACATCCTTCGCATAAAACTCTCCTCCCGCTTCGAATTCTACGCTTAGGTGGGAGGCTGGTTTCTACCAGCGTCCCACCATGTCAGCAATCGGTTGGTTAGGGGGCTGGTGGCAACTCTTGTGTGGTGAATTCGAACGGACGGCTCCACACATAGCGCAGCCCACCAGGACCGGGAATGGGACCGGGGTCATCGGTGAGGTTGCGTGCGCCAACGCGCCAGTAGAGCGTTACGCGACGTCCCGCCAACCCCAGCCGCTGCAGGAAAGCAGTCTCGATGTTGAGGGTCTCTGTGGAGACAGGGGTGCCTCCTGCTGCTGTAGAGAGAATTTCGTTTGACACGAAGGTGCGTGCCCGATCGCGGAAGGTGGGGTCTGTAGAGACCTCCACGCGGTAGGCGTTTGCGCCTTCTGCTGCGAGCCAGCTAAAGCGCACCGCTTTCGGGTCAACATCCTCGCTTCGTTGCGGCGGGTCTAACAGAAACACAGGTGCGATGGCGGTCGCCTGCCCTGAGCGCACACGGTCGGAAATCCGGAATAGAATCAGGGTTTGTCCTTCCGCGAACCGCTGTTCACGGTAGACCAACGCCACTTGGTAGGTGTAGGAACGGCCAGGAGCGACACCAGGCGCAGGCGAGTCCGCACCATACTCTTCCAGTTCTACATCCTCGACGCCCTCCCGAAGGCGTGGCGCCGTGACATAGGCGAATACTCGCGGCACCGTATCGTCAATAAAGAAGTTCTGGTTGCCCGGCGTTACACCGATGGGGCGCAACTGCCCGTTAGCGTCTGTGCCCGTGAAATCGGAACGGTAGATTTGCCATTGAAGTTTGTCTTCTACGCTTTTAGAGAACAACGTTGTGCTCCAGCGAACGCGGATGAATGGTTCGAAGTTGGCATCAGCTCCTGCTTCGGCGATAACGCTTTCAACAGGGGTATTGCCTCCTGATGAGGCACGCGCCACGCCGAAGGCGATTAAGCCGACTACCAGCAGGGGACCCAGCGCGCGCAGTAGCTGATTACCGCGTCCGTTTTGGCGTGGGCGTTCTGTAACAACTTTGCCTGCTTTCACTTGCACAGTGGGTACGCGGAAGATGGCGCGGGCGCGGTCTTCGCTTTGGATCCCGCGTCCGAAGTCAATGATTTCCGCCACCGCGTCGCTGTCGGACACTTGGGTGACACGGATACGCCCTACTTCCTCACCGCGTCGAATGACGATCATCTCCATGCCGGGCTGCAAGCCGCCGCGGATGCCGCGGTTAAGCAGCACTTCCTTGCCCGCGCGCGTGGTCAGCACGGTGGCCTCGGGGATGGTGTAGTTATTGATGATGCGCACGGCTTCAAACGCGGCGTTGCGGACAGCTTCCTGCACGAGGGTGTCGTCATCGCCTGTGTAGCCCGGGCGGCGGTTGCTTAGCCCAGTAGCGACCGCGCCGTTGATTGGTTCGCCCGATGCCACGTCAATCACACGCACGGTAATCACTACTTGGGCTTGCTTGGGGCTGCCTACAAAGGTCACAGCGTTCACTTCGCCCGTGATGATGGACTCCACTTGCAGGGCGCGTCCCAGGCGGAGGAAGCCCGTGCGGTCTAGCGGCGGCGTTAGGTCAAGGTCTTTGAGTTGTTGTTCGACCTCGCCGCGTGCCAGGACTTCGTATTTGCGTAGTTTTTGGAATTCACTGGCGACAGCGTCCGTGGCGGCGCGGGCAATGCTGGCGCCGCCGTAGCCGCTTTTGTTTTCAAAGTCCAGCACCGCGATGCGGGGCAGCTGTATCAGTTGGGCGTAGGCGCGGGCTGCCCCCAGCGGATAGAGTATGCTGACTGCCAGCATACTCACCACGCCGACCAGCGCCGTGCGTTTCGACCAAGTTCGTCTCATCCGTGCTTTCACGCTCACTCCTCCTTCATCCTTCAGTCTGTTAGCGTGTGAGTACCACTGGAGCGGTTGCGCGGGCGACTTGCCCGTCCTCACTCACGGCACGAATCTCTACGATGTAGGTGCCGGGCGGCAGCGCCACACCGCTTTGGTCGCGTCCATCCCAAGTGGCTTGCTGCAGGGCGCCGCTGCGGGTGGCTTGGTTGAGCAGTTGGCGTACCACCTTGCCGCCTGCCACAATATTCACCTGCACCGTCGCATCTCCTGTCAGTTGGAAGGTAATCGTGTGCTGATTGCCGCGTCCCGAGTTCACCTGCACCTGCTGGATGCGCAGCAGCTGGCTCATCGGAGCCGTTTCCAGGCGGAACCGCCCAATGCCGTTGCTATCGGTGCGGAAGGTGTACGCACTGGTGGTGCGCAGGTGGCGTCGCTCGCCCGTTGCGAGGTTCACCAGCACGAGGTTGGCGTTACGCGGCAGCTGGTGCAGGTCGGGCCAGCGTAGCACAACCTCTTGGTTCGGCTCAGCTGTCTCTACTACGAACTCCCAGCTTGCGCTACGGGTGGGTGCTTGGATGTCCACGCCGTAGGCACCACTGTGCTGCCCCCAGCCAAGGCGCGGGATGCTCAGGTGCACATAACCTGCCTCTACGGGCGGTGGCTTGAGCAAGTCGTGCTCAGCGTCGAAGCCGTTGGTGGCTGTGCGTGCCACGCCCACATAGATGCGGTCTTTCGTGTTGCCTGCTTGCGCCTCAATGGTCAGCTGCCAGTCGTGTGGAGTGCGCTCCGCAACGCTGCGCGAGAGACCGCTGATGCGCGCACTTGGTGGAATCAACAGCACCACATCACGGTAGGCATACACCCAGTAGCCTTCCCACACGCGCATGCGCGTGGTGGCGAGGTAGCTGCCGAACGAGTAGCCCCACAGCGCGTTGGCAATCAGCCCACGCCCAACGGCTGTAGAGAGTGACAGCGGTGTGTTGGTGTCTGGGTCAAGCACCTGCACTCGCGCCCAGTCTACATCCGAGCGGAACGGGTTGCCGATGAGGTTCCAGCCGGCCTGCAGCTGGATGGCAAACGGCTGCGTATCGTCGGCAGGGGTGCCCTCAATGCTGAGCGGCAGGTCTTCAGAAGTCTCGATGAAGTAGCCGCGACCAAGCTGGAAGCGGTTGGCAGGCGCGTTCGGATAGAACACATAGCGTGCCAAGCCCGCATCCCAAGTGAAGAAGCGGAAGGTGGCGTTCGCGGGCACGCTAAGCAGGGTGCGAACATCTTGCGCGTAGTCAAACGGCGCGGAGACCAGCGTGCGCCCGCGGAAGAAGGTGCGCAGCGGTTCCGACTTGAACTCAGGCACATTCGTACGCTGCCCCGACACGACGGTGATTGTGCGCTGGCTGGGTGTGAAGGTGAAGCCCGGCTTGCTGGGCACCACCACATACTCGCCCGCAGGCACGCTGGGGAATAGATACTCGCCGTTCGCGTTGGTGGTGGTTGTGAAGAGGGATGCTGCACCGAAGCGCAGTTCGACCACCACATCGGGCTCGGGTGCGCCACCGAAGCGGCGAGTAATGCGCCCTGCTACTGAGCCAGGCGGCAGGCGCCGCAGCTGGAAGTCCAGCGTGGTGGTTTCGCGCGAGCGCACGCTCACCGATTCAGTAGCGACGGCGTAGCCGGGTGCGGCCGCCACCACCACATACTCGCCTGCTGGCACATCAAAGGTGTATTGCCCGTTCGCGTCGGTGGTCACTTCGGCACGGGTGGTTGTGCCGATGACCGCCGTGATGCGCGCGCCCGCAATCGGTTGCCCCGTATCGGCATCAGTCACGGTGCCTGCCACTGTGCCGGGGAACGGTTCCAACACGAAGTCGCCCACATTCGTGGTTTCGCCAGAGCGCACCACCACATTGCGGTAGACACCGTCGGGTGTTGGCTGAACAGGCGGCAGGTTGTAATCGCCGAAGGTGATGGCTTCCACCGTGACATCCCAAGTGCCGATGGGTACGCGCGGAATGACGAATGTGCCATCGGGGTCGGTGAAGGCACGCACCTTCAGCTCGGGGTCGGTGGTGTTGGTGGCGACCACCAACGCGCCGCGCACAGGTTGGTTGTTGGTATCAATCACACGCCCACTGAGCTGCCCGGGCGGCGCGGCTAAGGCAATCAAGTTGATCGTTGCTGTAGTAGCAACTAAACCTACCGACTCAGGGTGTTGCGTGCGGAAGCCAGGGCGCTCGGCGTCGATGATGTAGACGCCCGATTCTAAGCCCACGATGCGATAGAAGCCGCTGGAGTCAGTGATGGCGTAGCCCGCGATGGTGCCCGCGATACTGGGCGGCGCTAGAGCGATGGCGCGCACCAGGGCGCGTGGTAGCGGTAGATAAGTGCCAGTGCTCGGGTCATACTGGCGCACGGTGCCTTGCACCACGCTGTGAGTGAGCCAGCCAAAAGCGTTGTGCACGACCTTGTTGCGCAGGGCGCGGCTCCACAAAATGCCCGTCGGTCCTTGCGTGTAGCCCGAGTTGATGCCCTCCACACCGAACGAGAAGAACACGATCTTCGAGCGGTTGCCTGGGTTAGCGAAGTAGGTACCGGCGCGCTGACGCGCTTGGTCTGCCAGCTGTCCTGGCGTGGTGTAGCGGTAGGGCGCGCGGTTGTCGGGGTCAGTCACGATGGTGTCGGGCCACACTTGGTTCCACGCCGCGTCGGTGAAGAGCGGAGTGGTGGTTGTGGTGCCAATCGGCGTCACCACATCAATAAAGTCACCGAACGGCGTAATGTAGTAGTTGCCCGGATGCGACAGGCGCAAGGTTTCGGGGCGATCTACCACGAACGTGGTGCCCTCCAGGCGTACCCAGATAGGCAGCCCAGCGGGGTTGCGAGCGATGGGGTTCGGGTCGCCCGTATCTGGGTCAGTTTCTAAGCCGCCCGTGCTGGTTAGCTCGCGGCGGAAGCCTTGATAGACGACCAAGAAGATATCCTCGGCGACATCGCTGTCGAGCTGCGCACGCAGCTCATTGCGCAGGAATGAATTTGCTACGCCTCCGCCCAGTGTTAGCGCCCACGCTACATCCTGACCGCTCACCATCAGCCGCCCACCGCTGTTGAGGAAGCTGCGCAGCAGGTCTTGCACTTCAGGGTCGAGCAGGTGCCCCGGACCTGCCCATACATTACCCGTGTAGGGGCTTGCCCAGAACACGGCGCGCGGGGCGTGCAGTTTCTCGCGGAAGCCGCCTACAAGGTCAATCGGCTCGCGCTCTACACGCGGCAGGTAGCCTGCCAACACCGACGGAGTAATCGGGTTGCGGCACTGCACGCGCCAAATGTCGTACAGGTTGCCGTAGGTCGTATTTTCGCCCAAAGTGTCGGAACGAATGGCGGCACCAAAGACGCGCGGGTGCGGGATGGCGCCATCACCAATGATAATCTGCGGCGAGCCTGTCGGTGGTTGCGTCAGGTCAAATGGGTACTTACCTGTGGGGTTGTCGGTCCAGTAGCTCTCCACAGGTTGCCAAGTGGGGCGGGCGATGCTGTTGCCAATCACATCAATTCGGTTCTGTACGAAGTATTGCCCGCCCATATAGTCGGATACTAGCAGGATGTTGTTGGCGCCCACAAACTGGCGCGTGGTGAAGCCTGAGATGTTGTCGTAGATGAACTCGTTGCCTGCGCGATCGCGCACGATGATATCGATGTAGAAGTCGCTGGGCACATCGGGCGTGCGCCAACGCGCCTCGTAGACGTCAGTGGGGTTGCCGTTCTCGTCTAATACCGGTTCCATCAGCAGGGTGTCGTCTAAGCTGCCATTAAAGCCCAATCGCACCAGTGTGTAGGGGTCTTTGTATTCGTATGTCTCTGGGTGGATGGCTTGTTGCCCAACCTCCACAAACAGGGGCACATAGGCTTGCCCCACTTGCTCTACCAAAATCCGGTTGGGGAAAAGCGGGTCGAAAGTGAACAGTTGGTAGATGCGGTGTTCACGTCCTTCTGCGTCCTGCTCAGCGCTGTCGGGGTCTTTGAATTGCACGCGTACGAACTCCACACCGCTTTGGAAGTCCACCACACGCACGCGAATGGTCACTTCGTCGCCTGCAAAACCTTCTTTGGGCGTCACGGTCGGCAGAAGTTCCAGCACAGGCGGTGTGACATCAAACAGTTGGGTCTCCCACAGGTCGTGGATGCCGGGACCGGGAGTTTCTGCGCCCGTGGTGCGTGTGGAGTGGTAGCCCACACGGTTACGTTCGTCCAGGGCGCCACTGGGGTATTTGGCGCCGAGCGTAGGGGCAAACGGTGGCGTCGTAAGGTATGGGACATCGGGGCGTGGGACCACGCCGTCGGCGGCGCTGGGGTCTGCGCTTAGCGAAACGGGTACGCTGCCTTGATCTTCAGGCGCGATTGTGTCGATGCGGAAGATGTCATAGACGCGGTTGGTGGTGTCGATTCGGTCGGCAGGGCGCGCGATTCGGTGGGGGTCGCCTGATTTGCGAGTAGAGGCAAAGATTAGGATAGGTACCCCATTGAACACCGCCCACGAAGGGTGCCGATCGCTGGGGCGATTACCGTTGTTATCTACGAAGCTGGTCCACTGGACAACGGCGCGTGTGTTCACATCGAGCAGGTAGAGGTAGCTGCTCCCGTCAGGGGCAACGCGCGCAAAGGCGATACGCGTGCCATCAGGCGACCATGCGGGCTCCACATCGTGGAAGCCTGGGTCGGGGAAGGTAAGGCGACGGAAGAAGGTGCCATCTTCAAACGGGCGCCCGTCGGCACGGGCAAGGTAGATTCGGTAGCGGCGGTCTGCTTCGGTTTCGCCTTGCTCCAGGCGATTAGAGGCAAACGCGATTAGATTTCCCCCAGGAGCAAGGGTGGGGCGCAGGTTTTGCGTGACACCATCGTTGTCGGCAGTAATAACGATACGCTGTCCCGAGCGCAAGTTGCGCACGATGATATTGTAGTTGCCTGTTGCCGTGCGGTTTGCGTAAGCGAGGATATTGGCGGCCTCGTTGAGCGCGGGTTGAATCTGGCTGCCGAACTGCTCATCGGGGGTATCGCCTGTAAGAATTGTGAGGTTAACGAGGTTGCCCAGCCCTTGCGCTGAGCCGTCGTCGATATCGCCCCGCCAGATGCGGTAGTTGGGTGTAGGGTTTGCTAGCCGCCCGCCTACGACTGCCGACGCATTGCTGGAGAAGTAGACGCGCGTGGCGCCGGGGTTATACACCATATGTAGTTCGTCGGTGGCGGAGTTGGTGATGTCGCGATCCCAGCGCGGGGCGCGCGTGCGCTGCTGGCGGTTCTGGAGGTTGCGATGGAACTCGACAGGGTCAAACAGTCCTGTTTTGCGCCAGCGTGCGCCTGTTTGTGGTGGGCGCGAGGGCGCCACCCGGTAGTTTTGAGGCGGAATTTCGCGCGGGCGTGCATTCGGTAAAAAGTGGCGACCGGGGCGATTGCGCGATGGGTCTTGGCGCAGAATTTCTTCTAAGTTGCCCTGCGCGTAGCCCATCCAAATCGTCAGCAGCCCCGCTCCAAACAGCAGCCAGAATCGTTTCACTGCGCTCAAACCTCCTCTTCCGTTGGCAGATTCTGCATATAGACAATGGTTCCTATCCGCTTTTGACGCACAAGTGCGTAGTTCGTTGCGCCGTTCAGTATACCTAACGGGGTGAGTTCAACTCTTGCCAGATGGCGCGCACTTGTTGCTCCACTTGGGGCAGCGGGCGATGGGTGCGCACCACCCAGTCGGCGAAAGCGAGTTTGCAGCGTGTGGGCAGTTGCGCCCGCAGCAGTTGACGCACCAAGCGGGGGGGCAGACCGCGTGCCAACAGGCGTTGGCGCTGGAGCGCAGGCGTGGCGTGCACCACGACCACCGCATCGAACTCGCCCTGCAGTGCCACCTCGATAAGTAAGGGCACTTCCACCACGACGCACGGGGCATGGAGCTGTGTCAAGTGCGCTTGCAGGGCGCGCACGATCGGTGGATGCATCAGGCGGTTGAGCCGACGGCGCAGTTGTGGCTCGCTGAAGGCGAGCGCCGCCAATTGCTCGCGCCGTAGCTGCCCTTCCGCGTTGAGAATCGCCTGCCCAAACTCCGCGATTAGTTCGTGCCATAGTTCCGTCCTTGGAGTAAGGAGCGTCGCAGCCAGCGCGTCGCTGCTAACCGTTGCAGCGCCCAGCGCCTCGAACATCCGCAAGACGGTCGTCTTGCCTTCGGCGACGCCGCCAGTTAGGGCAATCCGTTGCATTAGGCGTTCGACGCATCGCCTTCATTTCCTGCTGCCGATTCGGGCGTTGCGGGCGATTCGGTGGTTTCCTCCTCTGCGGCAGCGCGCAGTTGCTCCAGTTGCGCTTGGAGCCGCTCTCCTATCGTGAAGCCCGTGCCTTTAGGGGCTGCCGCGCGTTGCTGGCGATGCTCTTGTACGGCACGCTGCTCCTCAGGGGCGCGCAGGCTCAGCACCATGCGTCGGCGGCGCGGGTCCAGCTCAATAATGCGCCCTTTGACCACCTCGCCCACCGACACTACTTCTTCGGCGCTCTTGATGCGCTTGCTGGACAGCTCTTGCAAAGGCAGGAACGCATCCACGCCTTCCATGACGCGGGCGAACGCGCCTGTGCGCACGATACGCACAATCGGCACTTCGATTTCGTCGCCCACTTTGTACTGCTGCGCCGCGATTTGCCATGGGTCGGGCAACACTTGGCGACGGCTTAGGGCCACCTTGCCGTTTTCAGGCTCCAAGCGAATGACCACGACATCAATTTCGTCGCCCTCTTTGAGTACTTCGCGCGGGTCGTTGATGCGTGCCCACGAAATCTCGCTCACATGCAGCAGCCCTTCGTACTCCCCGATGTCTACGAATGCACCGTAGGAAGTGAGGCGTTTGACCACTCCGCGGAAGTGTTGCCCCACTTTGAGGGTGGCGAACACACGCTCGCGTCGCTGGCGCTCCTCCTCTTCGCGTCGCCTTCGGATTTCTTCTTCGGCCAGCTTGTTGGAGGCAACCGCCTTGCGCCGCTCATGGTCGAGGTCGATTATTTTGATTGGTATCACCTCGCCCACGAGGCGATCCAGTTGGTTGGGCGGTAAGCGTCGGGCGATTTGGCTGGCGGGCACAAAGCAGCGCACGCCGATATTCACCACCACGCCGCCCTTGACCACATCCTCCACCATCGCCTCGAGGGTTTCTTTGTTCTCGTAGGCGCGCACAATCGATTCCCAAAGCTTGTCGAAGTCGGCTTCGCGCTTGGAGAGTTCAGGCATGCCGCCCTCACCGCGCGTGCGCACCACCTTCACCTCAATGGTGTCGCCCACTTGCACCACATCGGCTGCCGATTGCACCTCGCCGATGGCTAACTCGCGCTTTGGAATGCGCACTTCGCTTTTGGCGCCCACATCCACCAGCACTGAATCGTGGTCTACTTGTACCACTGTGGCTTGGATAACCTCACCACGCTCGAAGGACGGTAGCCCTTGTTCGAGGGCTTCATCCATCGTGGTGGGTTCCTCCTCAGGGGTAGGCATTTCGGCTTGCGATGCACTTGCGGTAGGCTCAGTTGCCGAGGCGTGTGCCACTGGGGTGCCCTCGGCAGTCGGTTCAGCAGCTGCCACCGGCTCGGGTTGAGACTCTGCACTTGTAGGCTCCGACGCGGTCTCCACAGCTGTGGTCTGCGCGGTCGCCTCAGGCATCGAAGTCGACTCGGTCGACGCCGTCTCACGGGTTAGCTCGTCCGTCCACATCGTCTACGCTCCTCCTTCAGGGCTGTGTGTTGCGATTCGTCGCGGGCGACTCGATTCCTGCCGATGGCGATACGAGGTTCTGCCGAACGCCCGCCACGAAAACTTGGGCTACCTGTTGGGTGGCAGGATCCCAGAGAATTATATCGGCTTGGGCAGATGGGCGTAGGGTGCCTAATTGGCACTCGTAGCCCAGCGCGCGGGCAGGGTTCGCCGCACACAGCAGCGATGCTGTCTCCAGCCCGAACGCTTGGGCGCATAGGCGTAAGCATGTGTCCATCGCGATGGTGCTCCCTGCCAGACCGCCCGTTTCCACCATGCGGGCAGCGTTCTTGCGCACCACTGCCCGATGCCCCCACAGTTCAAATTCGTAGCCATCGGGCATGCCTACCCCTGTAGTGCCGTCTGACACGCAAATCACACCTTCGGCACCTTTGGCGTGCACCAGTAATTCCGCCGCGGCGGGGTGGGTGTGCACATGGTCCCAGATGATTTCAGCAGTTAGTTCGGGCATGGTGAGCACTGCGCCCACCGTGCCGGGGTCGCGGTGTTGGAACGGGCGCATGGCGTTGAAGGTGTGGGTAGCGTGGCGTGCGCCCAACTCCACCGCGCGTTGCACTTCCTCGTAAGTCGCGTCGGTATGCCCGACGGAGACGATAACCCCCTGCGCCACCAGATAGCGGATGAGTTCTAATGCACCGTCCAGTTCAGGGGCAAGTGTGATGATGCGCAGTTCGCTGATGAGTTCGCCCAGCTCGGCTTCCAGCTCTCTGACGCTGGGTGGGCGGATGTATTCAGGTGGTTGCGCGCCTGCACGCTGGGGGTTGATGAAGGGTCCCTCCAAGTGGCAGCCCAGTACGCGCGCACCGTCGGCACCGTGCGTTCGCACCTCACGCGCCGCAGCAATACACTGCCGAATTGCGTGCCAAGGGGCGGTAAGGGGCGTCACTAAGAACGCCGTAACGCCGTGCCGCACGAGTTGACGCGCGATGGCTTGAATGGCGTTGGTGGTGCCTTCCATCATGTCGCGCCCGAAGCCCCCATGCACATGGATGTCTATCATGCCGGGCAAGGCAATGTAGCCTCGTGCGTCGATGTCGGGCGGCTCGATGCGCGCAAGGCGCGCGGGGTCATACGGTTCCCACGCGACGACTCTCCCTTGCTCGATCACTAAGGCGCGCTGCCTGTACCGCTGCCCGTCGGTAACCAGCGCGTCGCAGTAAATTCGGTAGCGCATTCGCTTTCAATTGTACCCTACCTACTAGGTTTATGGGGCTGGTGGGGCTGGAGCTGCTTTGACAGGGGGCACTTGGACGCCTGCAGCATGCAAAGCTGCCAGCGCAATCATCGCCTCACGCCGTATGGCAGGCTCCGAGTTGGTTTCAGCCACGCGCACTAACAGCTCGAGGGCATCGTTGTGTTTGGTTGCCAACTCACCCAGCACTTGCACGACCGCTTTCCGCACCCGTACCGAGGTATCGGTGAAGACTGCTTGCTCCAATGTCGTGCGTGCCTGCGGCTCGTGCCACCATTTGCCCAAGAGTTGCGCGATTTTCTCGCGCACAGCGGGTGACGGCTCCAAGGGGTATAGGCGCACCGCAATTGCTACACTTTCGGCGGTGTCGAGGTTGCTAAGCGCGCTGAGGGCGCTCAGCCGGGTCGCCTCGTCGCCTCGCCGCGCATGTTGCTCTATCAAAGGCAGCATGGTCGGGTTTGCTAATGCTCCGACGACGGTCAGCCAGAAGCGTTGCTGGGTAGGCTCTTGGGCAGCCTCCAGCTGGGTGCGGCTCCAGTCGCTGTAGGTGTTGTAGAGGGCTTCGTCGCGGGTGCGCAGCTGGCGCACTAAGTTGCTCAGGCTTACAATCAACACTTGCTGAAGTTCGCCAGCGGGCAGAGTGCGCGCGTAGTCCCACAGCTGTTGCACGACCTCGCTGTGCGGAGCGCGCATCAGGGCGATCTGTTGTGCCAGCGCGCGCTTGAGGCGTGTGTTCTCGGTCTGGATCAAAAACTCAGCGAGGGCAGCTTGGGCTTCGCGCAGTCCGCTGTAGCTCAGAACACCCGCCAGCAGCCAAAAACCATCGTCATCCTGGCTCCGCGTCTGTAGCCGCTGAGCTAACGCTCGTGCTAACGGCTCGCCGTAGACGACGAACCCCGCCTCCAGTTCCACACGCAACTGGTTCTGCTGTTCTACAGGAATGTTCTCCCCTGCGTCCACGCGGGCTAAGAACTGGTCCGTGGCTTCCAGCAGCTGTTGGCGGGTTTTGCCACGCAGGGTTGCAGCCGCACGCGCCTGTTGTTGTTCTTCCTGAGTGGGGGGTGCATATAAGCCGTGCCAGCTCCCTTGCAGGCGGGCCAATTGCGCTCGCTTAGTTTTCAACTGGGCAGAAGAAAGTGCAGTACGACGCACGAACTGAATGTCAAGCCGCTGTTCGGTGTAAGAAGCAGGCAGCCCACGATAGCCGATCTGCTCGCGCGTAGTGCCGCGAACCGACAGAATTGTACCAGCGGCATCCAAGCGATACTCCAAGTGCCCTTTGATTGTGTGGGTTTTGCCTAAACGCTGCTCTTCCTCGCTCAGCACCACTGCCTCTACGACTTTGTTGACCACTTGTACCCCATTTTTTTCAGTGCGCACGAGGCGATAGCGACAGCGGACACGCCCGCTTGGATGTTGTTCTTCCGTGCGCCACTCGGCTTGGTTGGTGCCAGAGGGGCGCACAAACTGATATGGATACAGAATGCTGGCAACAGCTTGGCGCTGCCATGCTTCGCGCCCGGCGGGGCTGAAAAGTTCGATTGTCCCAGCAGTAGCGCGGCGGTAGTAAGCCGGCGAGAGGCGTTGGATTTCCGCGAGCAGTTGTTTGAGTTCAGGAGCTAGCGGGGTTTCTACTTCCCAGTTCGTCCAGCGTGCCTCGAAAGTGGCGGAGTCAAGGCGGCTAAGTGTAAGAGTGTAACGAAACCGTTGGCGCAGTTCCAGCTCTGGGGATTGGGTCGCAGAGGGGTTGTCTTCAGGTGCGCTGTAGAGGACGGAGAGCCAGGCTCGCGAGAGCGATTCGCCTGTTACTGTGTAGGTCAGGCTCTCTTGCGCAAGGGCACTGAGCCAGATTGCGGTCGCAAGAACAAATGCAACGGTGCGCATGGGATCGCCTGCCTTTCGGAAGGAGGTATAGGCGCTTGAGGGTTGCCCAAGCGCCCAGCTTTGCTTAGAAGCAGCCGAGATTCACGGTGCGGCCCCACGAAGCTAGTTCGCGGTTGTACCAGTTGATGCCGCCCCACGAGAACAGGGTGAGGGTGCCCTCAGCGCAGCGCCAGCGGAGCAACCACACGCAGCCGCGAGCATACGCTTGCAGGTTGCCGCTGAGCGCGTTGAAGTTCGCCACGAGGCGCGCGTTGAAGCCATAGTCAATGCAGGTCTGGTTGTTTTCAAATCGCAAGGAAAAGTTGCCCGTGGCGGTACCGTTGAGTTCGCCGTTGAAAAAGTTTAGATTACCGCGCACTCCAGCTTCCACACGAGCGATTCCGGCGTTGGCGCCAATCCACGCCTCGGCGAAGCCGCTCATCTGCCCGTAGGGTCGCACCACTGCATGCTGGCCAAGCACCCACAGGTCTACACCCGCAGCCAGGTTCAGGTAGCCAGCCACGCCAGCGCGCCCGTTCAGGCAGATGTTGATACCCAGCACATTCACGCAGCCAAGCGGAATCGTGGGGCTGCGCCAATCCACCGAGGCGATGCGCCAATCCCAGTTGCGGGTGAAGCGCAGCGGCACCTGCCCACTGTCGCTGGGTCCCCACACATCGTTGCCTAGCACGCGCACGTTCACCTCGTAGCTGTAGTTCAGGGTTTGCAGGTCGCTGGTGGAAGCCGATGCCCTCGCCGATGCTTCCGCAACAGCGCGCTCCACACCGCCAAGACGCCCGTAAATGGCCGCCTGCCCATTCACCGCTGCCGACAGCGGAATCGGATAGCAGACTTGATAGCTGCCCGAGGCGGTGAAGCGTACTCCAAACAGCGAGTTGCCAAACCAACCCGTGTCGAAGTTGCGCCCGTCACCTTGGCACGCAGCAGGCAAGAAGTCGCCACCCAGTGGTGCCTCCATCGGCTCGCCTTCCATCGGCAGCTGCTGCTCCAGTTCCTTCAGGCGCAGTTCCGACTCGGCAATCTCCTGCTCCAGTTGCGGCGAGTAGTACTCGAAGGTTGTGTCCGTGCGCAGCGAGTAGCCGTGCGCGTTCAGCCAGCGCTCCATCGCGTTCAAGCGGCGATAGTAATCGCCCGCACGCATGCGAACACCGTTGACCTCAATCATCGTGTCCGGACGCACAGGCTTGCCCGTGCGCGGATCCACCATCTCAAACGGGACGAACTCAATTGGGGTACGAGGTACCAGCTCCCAAGTCAACTTCAGGTCAGCTACGCCTGGCTCATGCACGACGATAGTCGTATCACCTTTCACCTCAGACTCAGGCGATTGCGCGTAAAGCACTGTCGTCTGTGCGGTTAGTAGCACCGCTCCTAACGCCACAAAGTGTCGCATCTCTGCCCTCCTTGAATGGATTGGAAGGAACGCCTTCATTATACAGCATTTTTGCGGGGTTGTCAAGGGGGTTTTGTTAAATCTTGGCGAAATTTGGGCGACTGGCGGGTTAATGGGCTACTAACTCTTCGGTGGGGGCTGGCGCAGCGCCGCCCCCACTGCTGCTACACTTTGCCGGGAATACCCGGCTCGGTCATTTTGTAGGGATCAAACACTTCCTTGATTTGCTCTTCGGTTAGCAGGTTGCGCTCGCGCACCACATCGATGATCGAGCGCCCTTCGCGCAGGGCTTGCTTGACCACCTCCGCCGCGGTGGCGTAGCCCACATAGGGGTTCAGTGCGGTTGCCAAGCTGGGGCTGGTTTCTGCATAGTGGCGGCACCGCTCCTCGTTGGCAGTAATGCCGCGCACACACCGCTCGTCCAGCTGGCGCATCATAGCGGTCATAATCTGGATGGAGTAGACGGCGTTGTATGCCATAACGGGCATCATCACATTCAGCTCCAGCTGCCCTGCCTGCACAGCGTAGTCGATTGTGGTGGCGTTGCCAATCACTTGGAAACAGACCATGTTAGCCATTTCGGGAATGCTGGGATTCACCTTGCCGGGCATAATGCTGCTGCCGGGTTGCACGGCAGGCAAGGTAATCTCCGCAAAGCCCGTCAGCGGTCCCGACGCCAGCAGGCGTAGGTCGTTGACGATGCGGGTTAGCTCCAGCGCAAGTGTGCGCAATGCTGAGCCGACCAACTGGATGGGCATTTGGCTTTGCATCGCTTCGCGCATATCCTCAGCAGCGCGGAACGGAATACCCGTCCACTCGCGTAGCAACTCCACCACGCGGAAGCGGTATTGCGGGTGTGTGTTCAGCCCCGTGCCGACCGCGCTGCCGCCGATGCCTAACTCCTCCACAAACTCGGCTGCGAACTCCAGAATGCGTCGGCACTTGCATAGCGTCGCCGCGTATGCCGCGAACTCTTGCCCTAAGCGAATGGGCACCGCATCCTGCAAGTGCGTACGCCCCGATTTGAGCACATGGTCAAACTCTTTGCCTTTCTGGGCGAAAGCATCGGTGAGCGCGTCCAGCACGGGGAACAGCTCGCGCAGCGCAAGGCGCGTGGCAATCCGCATCGCGGTGGGGAAAGTGTCGTTTGTAGACTGCCCGAAGTTCACATGGTCGTTTGGGTGCACGAGGGAGTAGTCGCCCTTGCGCCCGCCCAAAATCTCAATCGCGCGGTTCGCCAGCACCTCGTTCACATTCATATGGAACGAAGTGCCTGCACCTTGATGGAAAATATCTGTCGGGAACTGGTCGCGCAGGTTGCCTTGTAGAATCTCGTCCGCTGCCTGAATAATCGCACGCCCAACATTCTCAGGGATTAGCCCTAACTCCATATTCGCTTGGGCGGCGGCTTTTTTGAGCAGTACATAGGAATCAATCATCAGCGGGGGTTCGGTGATGCCACTAATCGGAAAATTCTCTTGCGCCCGTAGGGTTTGCAAGCCCCAATAGACATCGGCGGGCAGTTCACGCTCTCCTAACGCATCACGCTCAATACGCACCATTGCTAAACCTCCTGCAGAGTGTACCTGATTTTGGGGCGTTGTCCAATCAGCTTCCTACAGCGTTTGCTTGCGGAAGCGCAACCACCCGACGAACAGCCATGCGGTGCTGCTGAGCACTGCGTAGCCCGCCATCGCCAACAACACGCCCCACGGCGCCAAATCCCAGTCAAACACCACCTTCTTGCTCATATCAAAGTAGTCGTAGTGAGGCAAAATGCCATAGAGCAGATTGAGCCACAGAGCATCCAAGCCGTGCTCCCAGTGGGCCATTAGCAGCAGCCGCCCGAACGCGCCTGAGCCAAACGCCAAAATCAGCGCTATCGTAATCGTGGCAGGCGGCGTAAGATACACCGAGAGCGCAATCACCAGCGCCGAAAGCCACGCAATGCCCAGCAGTTTGAGCAGGAGGTACTGCACGAAAATCGGTTTAAGCGTAATGCCCAGAGATACCAACAGCACCAAGTTTGCCAACGCCAGCAGCAGAAACGCCACACCCGCAGTTAGCGTGGCTGTGACCCACTTGCTGAGTAGCAACTGCCCGCGTGTGATGGGGCGCGCCATCAACGGGTATATCGTACGGCGCTGCAACTCCTCGGGAATCTGGCGTGCGGCAATCAGTATGGTAAGCACTGTTGACATAATCCCTACTGCGCTGAACGCCACATCCTTGACGAAAATCTCCAGCCCCTGCACGCCAAACACCCGAAACGCCGCTGCGCCCAGTGTCAGGAGCGCACTCAAAATCAGCACCACATACACATCCTTGCGCCGGACGGTCTCTAACAGCCCCGCCACCATCAGCGCGCGCGTAATCTGCCAAGTGCGGGTCATGCCGCCTGTACCTCCTTGCCCAAAATGTCGCGTTCCGCTTGCACGGTGCGGATAAAGTAGTCTTCCAGCGATTGCACGCGTCCCACCAACTCGTCCAACCGATGTTCCGCGATGAGTTTGCCTTTGTGGATTACCAAGATTCGGTCGCAGATAGAAGCCACCTCTGCCAGCTCGTGCGACGAGAAAAAGATCGTGGTGCCGCGCTGGCGTTGGGCTGCCAGTAGGTCGCGCAGTTCGCGCTTGCCAATGGGGTCTAAGCCCGACGAAACTTCGTCTAAAATCAGCAGCTGCGGGTCGCCCAGCAGTGCTTGCGCAATGCCGACGCGCTGCAACATGCCTTTGGAGAGATGCTTATTGAGCGTGTGCATTTTGTGGGCAAGGTTGACCATCTCCAGCAACGCTTCGATTTGCGCCTTGAGTTGGCGTCCGCGCAGCCCGTGTAACTCGCCGTACAGGCGTAGCGTCTCGTAAGGGGTTAGGTAGGGCGAATAAAGCGCGGTTTCTGGCAGGAAGCCCACCAGCCGACGGGCACGCGCATCGGTCGCTTGCATTCCAAACAAGCGCACCTCGCCCGCTGTGGGCGGTTGGAAGCCCATCAAGGTTTTGATGGTGCTGGTTTTGCCGGCACCGTTGACGCCCAGAAAGCCCACAATCTCGCCTGCGCGCACTTCGAAGCTAAGACCATCCACCGCACGCAGGGGCGGCTTGAACCACCGCCGATATGCCACCACCAAGTTGCGCACCTCAATCGGATGCATCAGGAGATATTTTCGGCGCGCAGTGTCGCTTTTTCACGGGGGGCAAAGGCACGCAGACGCGAAGTGCTAATCGCCAGCAGCGCGATACCGCCAGCCAGCCACGCCATCCAGTCGCCCCAGCGTAAATATAGCGTTTCAGGCGTGTGCGGATGCACTGGCTGCGCACGGACCGCCTCTGTGAACGGCGGTACACGCGTGCGTATCTCGCCTGAAGGGGCGATGAATGCGCTGATGCCCTCGGGCGCGCTGCGCACAATCCAGCGGCGAGTCTCTATTGCCCGCAACACCGTGAACGCCAAGTGCTGCTCCAGCGCTGCCGTGCGCCCAAACCACGACTCGTTGGAGCCAACCACCAGTAGGTTTGCGTTAGCGTTTGCCAAGCCGCGCGCGATCCACGGGTAGGTCGACTCCATGCAAATCACTGTGCCGATGCGCAGGTCGCCGGCTTGCAGGGGCTTGAGCTTGCTGCCTGCGTGTAAGTCCTCCTCCACTACGCCGAAGATATTCACGAATGGTAGCAACGCCCGAAACGGCACATGCTCGCCAAACGGCACCAGTTGCAGCTTGTCATGGTACTGCCAGCTGCCATCAGGTAAGAATAGATGCATTGTGTTGGCGATGCGACGCGGTTTCACCTGCGCTACGCGATAGCCCCCCACTAGCAGGGGCGTATTCACTTCGCGGGCTAACGCACGCCAGAACTCGAAGGCGAACTCGGCGTCGGGTATTGGAAACGGCTCTATCACTTCGGGCAACACAATCAGGTCGGGGTGCCAGAGGTTGCGGCGGCGTCGCCATTCGGGTGCAATTTGGCTTGCTTGGCGTACCTGTGCGGCAATCCGTTCGCGGATAACCGCCCACGCTTCGGGCGTATAGGGGCGTGCAAGGTCTACATTTGGCTGAACCAGTGCCACAAGGTGCGTGCCTTGCCCTAGCCGAGCATCAGCAAGCTGCCATCGACCCATCCGCGTCGTGCCAAATATCCACATCCCCAACCCAAACAGCGCGAGCGCGCTCCCCAGCCACGCCAGCCCACGCCACGCGCGCGCTTGCCATAACCAATAGCCATACGCGAGCAGCCCGCACCACAACGCAATCAGGAACTCCACCCCCCACGCCCCAACCAACTCGGCAGGTTGCAGCAGGATGGGCACTTTGTACAGTGCCACCCCCCAGTGCCCCCACACGAAGGCATAAGGTCCCAAGCCGCGCAGATATTGCGTGAATGCCCATGCGCCCGCTGCACCGACGACGCCCAGCGCGTTGCGAGGCATCAGCGACGCCAGCAGCCCAAACAGCCCTCCAAACAGCGCGCCCACGCCTGCCACCAACACCAACCCCACAACGCCCAGTGCAACACTGCCTGTCTGCAAGTGGATAAGATAGATTAGGGGATGCCCCAGCGTGAGGTAGTAGATGAAGCTCCACAGCCAGCCGTAGGCGAAGCCTGTCCGCGGGCGCGTGTGCACCACCAGTGCAAACAGAGGCGCAGGAGCAATCAGGATGAGCCACGCCGCACTCACAGGCGGATGCGCTAAACCACTCAGAACCGCCGAGAGCGCAAGGAGCCCCATTGCTCTCAGTCGCTTACGCTTGATGTTTGTACGGAGTTTTGGCGTCACCAGATAGGTTCAAGGCTGGGAGCCAAAGCCCCCAGCCAGTGGCAATTAGTGCTTCCACTTGATTGTGCAGCCGATGGGCGGCACTTGGGAAACGTGCGGGATGTCGCCTTCCAGCAGGCTCCTGATGGCGTCGCGTACGTACTCGTGGCGCACTTGCTCGGGATGTTCCCAGTTGTCGTCGAAGCGGCCGTGATATTTCAGGTCGCGCTCCTCGTCAAACACGAAGAACTCGGGCGTGCGCGATGCCTTGTAGGCGCGCGCCACTGCCTGCGTCTCGTCAAACAGGTACGGGAACGGGTAGCCCTTCTCTTCAGCGCGCTTCTTCATGTTCTCGAAGCTGTCTTCGGGGTATTGCGTGGGATCGTTCGAATTGATGGCGACGAAGGCAACGCGGTCACTAAACTCACGCGCTAGCTGAATGACGCGGTCCTCGTAGGCTTTTACATAGGGGCAGTGGTTACACCAGAAAAACAACACCAACACTGGTTTGTCGGCGAAGTCTTTGAGTGAGTAGCGCTTGCCGTCTACGCCTGGCAGCTCGAAATCATATGCCGATTGCCCAATTTCCATACGCCTCAACCTCCTTCTGCAGTCCGAAGTGCTTCGCGCAACATCGTAAGCGAAGGTATGGGGGAGATGCGCCCGTCTTCGTGGAGGAACGCACGGCAGGTCAGGCGATAGGGTAGGTGCGGCTGAGGCTGGAGCTCGTGACCGTTGATGCGGATTGTGGGGGAGCCGATGAAGCGGTGCGCGTCTGCCTGCTCCTGCGTGTCGATGCGAATCACGCAAATTTCTGCCTGTTTGCCCTCCAGCGCCAGCGCCTCGCGAATCAGCTCCAGCGTGCGCTCGTGCGAGGGGCACTCGGGGTAATACAACAGCTCGATTCGCATCGTTGCGCCTCCCAAGTTATTTTACCTGACGCCCGCTCGGTTTGAACATTTGCAGCATGCGGTTGGTCACCAAAAAGCCGCCTACCACATTGATGGTCGCCAACACCACCGCCAGCACGCCGAGCACCGCGCTCAGCGTTGTGTGTTGCGCTCCTGCCGAGAGAATCGCCCCGATAATCGTGATGCCTGAAATCGCGTTCGAGCCAGACATCAACGGCGTGTGCAAAGTGGGCGGCACTTTGGTAATCACCTCGAAGCCGACAAACAGCGCCAGCACAAACACCGTCAGCGACGCCACCAATGCTTCCATGGCATACAGCATACCTCACTGCAGAGTCTTAAAGCGCGCCTTCCACTTCAATCGTTGCGACTGTAGGATTGACAAGGCGTACAATCAGCCCCAGTTCGTGCACCGCCCAGCCCGATTGAGGGCTTGATAACTGCCAGATGAGCGTGTCCATATCGTCTACTTGGGGCAAGGGGACGCCGTTGAGGTACACTGCCTGCGGCGCGCGCACGCCTGCGATCAGCAGGTAGAGCGCGGGCAAGTCGGGGGCAGGCGCTGCCAACTGCACTTGCAGGGTGTCGCCTTGCAAAGCGACGATCTGCAAGCCGGGCGCGGTGCAGGCAATCAGCCCCTCGCGCGTGCGCACAACCCGCGTGAGCGGTTCTATGGCAAAGCCTAACCGCTGGGCAATGCAGGGAGCAATCAGGCGTGGGTTCAAGTCCCAAGTATACTCCTCGGTTTGTCGGGGGATGTTGAATGCATCGGGGTAGAATCCTTCGCGGTTAGCGCGGCGGTCGGAGACCCATTCTTGTTGTTGCACCGCACACAGTGTGATGGTATCTGCCAGTCGCTTCCATTCAGTTTGAGCGTCTACTTCTGCCAGTCGGTAAAGGGTGCGAGCGTACACCAAGCCGTTCCATTGAACCGCGACACCGAACCATGGCTGCTGGCTCAGCCAAGTGGCTCCGAAGGCGGGGATGCTGGCACCGCGCATAATCGGGCGATCCAGTGTGTGCCAAAGATAGATAAACGGCGTGCCCCGATACGCCCATAGGCGCGCTTGTTCCACATAGTCGGGGTTGCCCGTGAGCAGATGCGCGTCCAGAAAGGCATTGATGGCGTAGGGCACTGCCAGAAGGTCGGGCGCATGGAGGGGCAGTTCCCAGGTTTGCGCACCTTCGGGGCGGCGTTGGTTGGCTAGGTAGCGCAGGCTACGCAGCAGGCTATTGTGTGCCCCTGCGTGCAAGGTTTGCACAGCAAAACGCCCGATGCGTGCTGCGTGCTGCCCTGTCCAGCCGCTGGCGGTCTCGCCTGCCTTGCCCAACAATGCATGGCGTGGGGTTTCGGGCTGCCACGCCCAGCTGCCATCATCGCGCTGTTGCTTGATGAGTGCTTCAATCTCGCGCTTGGCGCGTTCCAGCGCGCTGGGCAGCCCGCCCACATAGAACGCCATATCCAATCCGTGCTCACCTGCGGGGCGTGCGCCTATTGCCGCGCGCACCTGAGCCACCGCTTCACGCCGACGCCCATCCTCAGGTAGCAGCCGATGTCCCAGCACCCACAGCCCCAACGCCACCTCAGGGTCGTAGAAAATCGGTCCCGTGTTGGTGTGGCGCCACGCGGTTTGCGAAGCGTCGTAGCTGTTGAGCAAGCCCTGCACGGTTAGCTGCAGCGCGCCAAAGTCGTTGCGTTGTGGGGTAGGCGGATAGGGCATCCCCACCCGCGCTATATACTGCTCCATCGCCTGCACTACATCGCGGGCATCGGTGCGCACCACCAGTGTCGCCCCCAACTGCACTGAATCGCCTTTGATGAGGCGGAACGGCTCGCGTGCCTGCTCAGTGTTCTCCGCTGCCCAGCGCGGAATCGTCGGCACCCACAACGCCAGCCGATGGTTCGCGCCTCCCTCCAAAAAGTTCGGCGAGGCAAAGAGCACATTCGGCGCGCGCAACACTCCCGACCACCCCTGCGTAGGGTCCCACTCCAAACTCACCAGATAGTTGCGCCAGCGCACCGCCATTATCGGCGCTGTGAGCTTGTAGGGGTCGGGCGCAAAGCGCAAGTGGTTGGGCGGGGCAACAAACATTGAGCTGGAAGAAGTTTCCTCGCCCAGCAGGTACTCCAAGCCCGGCAGCAGTGCCTCGTCTTTGCTTGCACCGAACGCTCCGTCGCCCACCCGCCAATCAGGGAAGCGGAAGCGGTACAGGTGCGTGTTCACATCCGCCACGAGCCTGCTTGCGCAGTGCAGACGATTGCCTTCCAGTCGGAACTCCACCGTGGCGCGTGCGGTTAGCCCCACCGCACCTTGCAGCACGAGACGCAGCATGGTGGGGTCTGCTGACAGGCTCTCAACACTAAGGTATTGCGGCTTGGGCGGGGCGTTCTCGGCGTTGAGGATAGCATCCCCCAGGGGCGCACTGCTGGCGATGGGCGACCACTCCTCACCTGTGCGCACGAACAGCCGCGCCACATAGCCCCCCGAACTGGCAGGGCTAACCACTAAGCGCAGCTGTTCATTTTGGAGTACGCCGATGCCCTCCACCACGCGAGCGAAAGTGCCCGTGCGCGGCAGGTTAGTCGGCATGGGGGCAACGGTGGGCGTCAGCAGCAGCGCGTCGTTGCCCGCGCCGCTACGCAGCAACACCATCAAGCGGGGGCGTGCCCCCACACGAATCCGAAAGCGTGTCTCGGCACTGGCATCGGGTGGCAACAGGTCAACCGCCCACTCAGGGCGACTGAGCAGTTCCACATCGCCGAGGGGCTGCACGCTGAGGCTCACGCGATCGTTTTGCCAAGTGCCCGCCCCCACGTTGCGCAGGCGAATCACTACCTCCGTCGTGTCATTGGGGGCAAGCACGCGACGCTGCGTCGCCACGAGCTCGAACCGCAAGCGTGGCCGAAACGGATAGACACGCGCCGTCGCCTGAGGTTGCAACTCCGAGAGCGTGGCGCTGCGTGCCCCCGCAAACGCGTAGCGCAACCACACAACACCCCCCTCTGGAATTACGCCCTGCAACGGCGAATGCGAGGGGCTATCCACCACAAACTGGTCGCCTGGGTTGCCGCGAACTTCCAACACACCTTCAGGGGGCAGATGACGCCCCACTTTGTGGGCGAACCGCTCGCGCAACCGCAGCAGCTGAGCGTTAGCAAAGTATGCCCAGTCGTAGTTGGCGTTTGCTTTGGGGTCTGCTTCAAACGCCACGCGCACTGTTCTGCCTGCGTAAGGCGTTAGGTCGGCAGATAGGGCACGCCAGCCGGCAGTCGTGCACTCCACTTCGGCAACGACGCGATTCTCCACCAGCAGGCGGGCACGGATGCCATCATATGGATTGGCGGGGTCGTCGCGGCGTGCCAAGTCATCCACGCCTGCCCATGCCGTTAGCACCAATAAGTCGCCTTCGTTGACTGCGGGCAGGCTTACCTGAAACTCGTTGCGGGCAGGGCGCGCAGTTGGGTGTAGAAAACCCGCGCGCATCCTTATGCCCCCTGACGCTACCGTTCGCACGCTTGGCGCCTGCAAGGCATGCGACACCTGCCCCTGCCCCCAACGCGCAACAAAATCCTCCAACACATGCACGCCATCGACATAGGGCGGCGCAAGCAACGGGGCAAACACAAGCAAAGCTGTCAGCAAGCATAGTGGTCGCATCACCGTTAGAGCTACGACGCGCCAGCCCCTACTCCTGCTTGCCATACGAACCTCTCAGGTATACTCCTTTACGCAAGGAGAGCACCTATGGCGCGCTATTCGGCGGAGTATTTGACAGGCTTGCAGGCAAAGGCGAACCTATTGCGGATTCACTCCATTCGCACTACAACCAAAGCTGGCTCAGGGCACCCGACCACTTGTTTGTCGGCAGCTGATTTGGTGGCAGCGCTTTTTTTCCACGCGTTGCGCTACGATGCGTCGAATCCGCGCTACCCGCTCAACGACCGTGTGATTTTTTCCAAGGGGCACGCCGCGCCGTTGCTGTACGCCGCTTGGGCAGAGGCAGGGGCGTTTCCCGTGGAGCACTTAGACACTCTGCGCCAGTTTGAAAGCGATTTAGAGGGGCATCCAACGCCGCGCTTTGCTTGGTACGGCGCTGCCACAGGCTCTCTTGGGCAGGGGTTATCCATCGGGGCGGGTATGGCGCTTTCACTCAAGCGCGATGGGCTGCCCCCGCGCGTATACGTGTTGCTGGGCGACGGCGAAACTGCCGAAGGCGCGGTATGGGAGGCAGCGGCATTCGCCAGCTACTACAACCTGAACAATCTCATCGCGATTGTGGACATCAATCGGCAGGGGCAGAGCCAACCCACGATGCTCCAGCACGATTTAGCCACCTACCAGCGCCGCTTGGAGGCGTTTGGCTGGCAGACAGCCACTATTGATGGGCACGATTTAGAGCAGATTCTGAGCGCGCTGGATGCGGCGCAGGATGCCAAGCGTCCGTTCGCCATCTTGGCACGCACGCTGAAAGGCAAGGGCGCCCCCGCTGTAGAAGACCAAGAGGGCTGGCACGGCAAACCCTTGCCCCCTGACCTTGCCGAGCAAGCCATCGCTGCGCTGCAACCTACTCCTGAGCAGCTGGAACTCGCGAACCGCCTGCGTGTAATGCCCCCTCACGAGGGCAATCCGCCTACCTACCCCGCCGAACTGCCTCCTGTCCAACTACCCACCTACGAATTGGGGGCGCAAGTTGCCACACGCGAAGCATACGGCGACGCCCTGGTGGCTCTTGGCAACGCCGACTCGCGCATCTACGCACTGGATGGTGATGTGAAAAACTCCACCTTCTCCGAGAAGTTCCTCAAGGCGCACCCCGAGCGGTTCGTGGAGTGCTTCATCGCCGAGCAGAATATGGTCGGCGCCGCTGTCGGCGTGGCAGAGACGGGCAAGATTCCGTTTGCCTCTAGCTTCGCCTGCTTCCTGACGCGCGCGTTCGACTTCATTCGGATGGCAGCCATCGGCAGGGCGAATGTGAAGTTCTGCGGTTCGCACGCGGGCGTCTCCATCGGCGAGGATGGTCCTTCGCAAATGGGGCTGGAAGACTTGGCGATGTTCCGCGCCATTCCCGGCTCGGTGGTGCTCTACCCTGCCGATGCCGTGTCTACCGGGAAGTTGGTCGAGCAGGCAGCGCGCTATCAAGGCATCGCGTATGTGCGCACCACGCGCCCCAAAACGCCTGTGATTTACGCCAACGAGGAAGCGTTTCCGATAGGCGGTTGCAAAATCTTGCGGCAGTCGCCGCGCGATGTGGCGACCGTCGTGGCAGCAGGCATCACCCTTCACGAAGCCCTCAAGGCTTACGACCTGCTCCAGCGCGAAGGCATCGCCATCCGCGTGATTGACCTTTACAGCGTCAAGCCGCTGGATGCCGACACGCTTATCCGCAGTGGGCAAGAGACCAACGGCGTGATAATCACGGTGGAAGACCATTATCCTGAGGGCGGTCTGGGTGAGGCGGTGGCTGCCGCGGTGAGCGGTTTTGGCATTCGCGTGCATCGGCTGGCAGTGCGCGAGCTGCCCCGCTCAGGCAAGCCCGAAGAGCTGCTGGCTGCCTACGGCATTGACGCCCAAGCAATCGCGGAAGCCGTGCGCGCAATCGCACAAGGCGCAGCGTAGCAGCACTGTACCCCTCAGGTATAATCTCGCTGCTTATGACGCTGGCAGATTTTGGCTGGGCGCTGCTGCGGATTGCGATTTTGCTGGGCTTTTTGCTTGCGGTGCTGCCGTTGCTGATTTGGCTGGAGCGACGCGCCTTAGCGTGGTTTCAGAACCGCATCGGTCCAAACCGCTTGGGTCCGTTTGGGCTGCTGCAGCCGATGGCAGACGCCGTGAAGCTGTTTTTCAAAGAGGAGATTGTGCCCGCAAACGCCGATCGGCTAATCTGGGCGTTAGCCCCTGCGCTGTCGCTATTCCCGGCACTGGTCGCCGCCGCCACGATTCCGTGGGGTCCCAACCGATTGTTGACGCCTGTAGCAGATGTGGATATAGGGCTGCTCTACTTTTTGGCGATGTCGTCGCTGGCAGCATACGGGGTGCTGCTGGCAGGCTGGTCGTCCAACAACAAATATTCGCTGTTGGGCGGGCTGCGGGCGTCGGCGCAAGTGATTAGCTACGAGCTGGGCATGGGGTTAGCGTTGGCAACAGCGGTGGTGGCGGCTGGCAGCTTTCGGCTCACCAGCATCGTGGAGATGCAAGCGCAGCCGCTATGGGGCGTGGTGCCGTTCTTGCATAATTGGCTGATTTTCACGCCGTGGGGCTTGGTGGGCGCTGCGCTTTTTTTCATCTGCATGCTGGCGGAAACTAACCGCGCGCCGTTTGACCTGCCCGAAGCCGAAAGCGAACTGGTGGCAGGCTACCAAACCGAATACAGCAGCATGAAGTTTGCCGCCTTCTTTATGGGCGAGTACATCGCGATTTTAGCCATTAGCGGTATTATGGCGACTTGCTTTCTTGGGGGCTACCTCGCGCCCATCAACTGGTCGCCGATTCAGGCGTTGGGCGAGGGCGGAGGCGTGTGGGGCGTGCTAGCAGCGATAACGGGAGCGCTAGCGCCACCGTTCTGGCTGGTGGCGAAGGTGTTTGGGCTGGTGTTTGTGTTCATCTGGGTGCGGGCGACGCTGCTGCGCCTGCGCTACGACCAGCTGATGAACTTGGGCTGGCGGTTTCTCATCCCCGCAGGGCTGGTGAACCTCACACTGACGGTGGTGTATGTTGTTGCGGGCTGGCTGCCTGCGCTGGTAGGCTATGGCGTCGTGGGCGCACTCTACTTTGCTACAGTTGGCAAGCGCAAGCCCGAACGACGCGAAGTACGCTTGGTGTCCGAAGCACAGCCGTATCGACCAAAGGAGGCATAAGGTGGGCGAACGCATCCTGTTTTTCGTGCTGGCACTCATCGCCATCCTGAGCGCAGGGGGCGTGGTGTTTTCGCGCAACCCCGTGCGCAGCGCGCTGCTGCTGGTGCTCAACTTTTTCACGCTCGCGCTGATTTACTTTATGCTTTCAGCGCCGTTCATTGGCGTGCTGCAGGTGATTGTGTATGCGGGCGCGATTATGGTGTTGTTTTTGTTTGTGATTATGTTGCTCAATCTCGGTTCGCCCGACGCCATGCCCCAAGAACGCGAACTCAGGCGACCGCTGGCGTACCTGCTTGGGTTCGGTATTTTCGCGATGCTGGTGGCGCAGGCGTTGACAGTGTTGGTGCCTGCCGCGCCGCAAGCCCCGCCAGAGGTGGGCACGGCTCGCGTGATTGGGTTAGCGCTGTTTACACAGTGGGCGTATCCCCTGCTGCTGATGGGGGTGCTGCTGACGGTGGGCGTGATTGGCTCGATTCTGTTGGCGCGAAGGAGGGCTGCCTAAGATGACCGCCGTACCGCTGAATGCATACTTAGTGCTCTCGGCGTTTTTGTTTATGATGGGCGCGATTGGCGTGGTAGTCAAGCGCAATCCAATCGTGATGTTTATGTGCATTGAGCTCATGCTGAACGCGATCAACCTTAGCTTTTTGGCGTTTGCCCGCTATCAAACCGACCTTTTGGCGCAAGTTTCGGGGCATGTGTTCGTATTGTTTGTGTTTGGCGTAGCGGCTGCGGAGGTGGCGGTTGGCTTGGGCATTATCACGGTGATGTTCCGCCTGCGCGAGAGCATTGATGTGGACGAGGTCACGCTACTGCGTGGGTGAGTAGGATGTCCACACGTGCGGGCTCAGCGTGCCTTCGTAGAGTGCCTTGCCCACAATTACGCCCTCCAAACAACTGGTTTGGGCAAGCGTGTGGAGCGCGGCTAAGTCCCTGTCGTCGCGAACGCCCCCTGAAACAATCACGGGCACATTCACAGCGTTCAGCAGCGCACGCAGAGGTCCCAGCGCGACGCCTTGCAGCGTGCCGTCAAGTTCGGTTTGCGTGAAGATGAGGCGCGGTGCTCCGCGCGCGACCATCGCCTGCGCGAACTCCAAGTAGGGCACACCTGCGGTGGCTTGCCAGCCGTGGGTGGCTGCTTTGCCTGCCTTCACATCCAACGCCAACGCCACGCGCTCGCCGTAGGTGCGGAATATCTGCTCGGCAAAATCGGGGTTCTCGACTGCAATGGTACCGATAATCACGCGCGCAGCGCCCGCGTTCAGCAGTTGGCGGATGTGCGCTTCGGTGCGGATGCCGCCGCCTACCTGCACAGGGATCTCTACCGCGCGGATGATGCGTTCAATTAGTGGCAGTTGTACGGGTTCGCCCGCGCGTGCGCCGTCTAAGTCTACTACATGCAGTCGCGGCGCGCCGTGGTGTGCCCACTGTTGCGCCACTGCCACGGGGTCGGCGTCGTAGCGGGTTTCGCGGGCGTAGTCGCCCTGCAACAAGCGCACAGCGTAGCCGCCGCGCAGGTCAATCGCAGGAATCACTTCTAACCGTTTCACTAATCGCCAATTGTACCGAAGTTGAACAGCACGAGCAGCAGATCGGCGTCGTTGACAACGCCGTCGCCGTTGAGGTCGGCTTGCGGGTCGCTTGTACCAAAGTTGAACAGCACGACGAGCAAGTCGGAGTCGTCGATGCGGTTATCGCGGTTGGCGTCGCCCCCGATAAGCGTCCAGTCGGCGTTGGGGGTGCCGCTGCTGCCCAAAGTGAGGGTTTGGCGTTGAGCAAGCCAGCCTGGCACATAAGCGCGTACCTGCACAGTGCCCGTTAGCCCCGTTTGCAGGCTGTAAGTGCCGCCTGTGCCCAGGGTGCGCGTCACGATATCGGTTTGGGCGTTGCGCGTAAGCGTGAACTGCACAGTTTTGCCAGCAGGGTCTGGTAAATAACCCTGCAGAATCACACGCCCACGCACGGTTGGGGGTGGCTCCACACGCCAGATGCCGACAGCAGGCACATTTTGCGCCCCTTGATTGACCGTGGCGATGGCATAAACTGCGCCGTCGGGCGAAGCAACCAGCAGTTCGGGGGTTTCATCGGCGGGGCTAAGCGGGGGCAAGTAGCCCTGCGCCATCAGCGTGCCGTCGGTGCGTAGCCACTGCAAAGCAGGTTTCCAACGGTCAGGATTGGCAAACAGCTCGCCCACCAAGAGCACCAACGCGCCTGAGGCTGTGCCCACGCCTGCCACAGGGCGATAAACGCCTTCCAGCACCTGTGTGCCCAGCGCAGTGCCATTGGGTAAGCCCATAACCGTGGTCATGCCGCGCGTCGTGGCGGTCTCCCAGCCGCTGCTCAGCAGCCACACGGTGTCGCTCGCTGCCAGCACATCAGGAATCGCATCGCCCGCCGCCGCACCGATATCCCACTGCCCCAACAGCGTGCCGTTCGTGGGGTTTACGCGACACAGGCGCAAGCGCATCTGCTGCGCTGCGGTATCCCAGTAATCGCCCAGCAGGTACAACGAGCCGTCGCTGGCTTGGGCGAACCGTTCCGTGCGCAGCGGAAAAATCCGCTCGTACACCGTACCCCCCGTGCTATTGATGGCGCGCAAGTAGGTGCGCGAATAGCCCTGCAAAATCTCGCTGATCTCACCGTCCACGAAAATAATCAGCGTGGTAGTGCTGTTGAGGCGCAGCATGCCAACGGGCGTGCGGTTGGCTAAGTAGGAGTACGGCTGCCAGTAGAGGTTCGTGGTCAGGCGCGTGCCGTTCGCGTCGAAAATCAATCGCGCAAAACCAATGCCCCCGCTGCCAAAAGTATGCAGTACCTCCACCCCACCCTCAGAACGCACTAACAGCTGACGCACCACATCGTAGCTGCTTTCATCAATCGTTGCCGACCACAACAAGTCGCCACCAGCCGACCAACGCTGCACGAATGCCAGCGAGTTGTTGTTTGCCCGTGTGATGCCCAAGTAAAACGAGTCGTCGGGGGCAACCGCGATAGCTTCGGCATACTCCGCCTCGGTCAGCTCCCCGAAAGTGCGCACCCACAACAGATCGCCGTTGGGCGAGTACTTAACAATCGCCACACTATTGAAAGGCTGCGTGTCGTGGATGTAGCGCCCTGCCACGATAAGGTTGCCTTGCGAGTCGGTGGCAGCCACCTGCGGCAAAAGGCCACGCGAGCTAGGGTGCACATAGAGCCGACTCCACGCCACGCTTTGAGCGTGGGCGCACAATAGCCCAAGCGCAAGGCTCCACACGAAGGCGAACGCACGCATCAGTGGTTATTATAGCCCAAGTCGCTACCTGTCCGTTTTGAACGAACGAGCCACTTCGCTCCGCTTGGAATGCAAATTTACCTGTGCAGAGGAGGGCTTGTGATTCTAAGCCAAAGGCGCGGAGCTCCCACTGTCACTCCGAGCCGAGGGCAAGGAATCGAGGTTGGGCACGGTCGTTAGCCGTTGCTCCGCTCGGGGCGACAAAGACCGTCTCCGACCAACACTGTTATTCCGAGCCAACGGCATGGACGGCTCAAGCCGTTTCTCCACTGCGAAACCTGTCTGCTTGAGGCGTAGCGTCGGCATCCCTACCGCCGAAAGCGGGTGCGACCGCTTTCTTGCCGTTGCCAACCTGTGCGACAACACGAATGTCGTCGCCCCAAAGGTACACGCGGTTTTTTAACCTATTCTTAACGGGAGCGTGGGGTATCCTAAATGTGTCAGGAGGTTCGCACTATGCGACGGCACGGCTTTACACTCATTGAGCTGCTGGTTGTCATTGCAATTATCGCTATTCTCGCAGCCATCCTGTTCCCTGTGTTTGCGCAAGCGCGCGAGAAGGCGCGTCAGACCAAGTGTTTGAACAACTGTAAGCAGATTGGTTTAGGTATCGTCATGTATGTGAACGACTGGGACGAGACCTTCCCCCGCATGGACGACTGTATCGAGCCGAACCCAATTCCCTACCAGCCCCGCGCGCGTGGCTGCACTGGTCCGTGGGGGCAGCGCGTGAACCACTACAAATGGCAATATTGGATTTGGCCTTATGTGAAGAACATAGACATCTTTTTCTGCCCCAGCCGCAGCTACGACCCTGAATATTGGGAGCAGAGCGCGGAGATTTTCAAGGGGGGCTACTCGTTGGCACTGCACATTACCGGCGCAACGAACACCTGGCGACAGAACCCGCCTGATTTTCGCAACTCGTTCCTCGGTGGGAACATGGCAGGCGTGCTGCGCCCAGCAGAGACAATGATCTTGATGGAAGACACTTTCCCTGCCGTACGTCACTATGTGGGGCGCCCACGCCCGAACCGCATCGCCTATCCGATGGCACACCGCCATCTGTGGCTGCACTGGTTTACCAACGGGCGACTGCGTGAACCCTTTGTGAAGGAGAATGCTCCGCACAACGAGGGCATCATCATCACCTATGTGGATGGGCACGCCAAGTGGATGCAAGTCCGCGAGTTCCTTGCCAAGTCGCCCACCTGCCAAGACTTCACCCCTTGCCCAATCGCGGAAGGCTCGGGCATGCCAGGAGGCATGGCGTTGACCTTCAGCAACAGTGAGGGCGCTGTGATGGAATGGCGCGGCGACTGGCCATTGTGGGGGCTGTACGGCGAACTGGCTACCCGACGATAAGCACCACGAACTTACCTAATCGGCTGCCCCTTCCTGCAGGAAGGGGCAGCTTGATTGCGAATCTACCCGCTGTATGCAATTCTTATGCAAGCCCCTTTGGGTCGGGGTGTTGATGTTGGGGCTGTATCTCGCATATGCCCCTACTTATCGGGACAGCGATTGGCTGGTGCGTGTCGGGCTGGAACACTCTGCGTGGGCAGACACGCTTTATGTGAGTATTTCATCGGGTACGCTGCGCTGGGTGGACCCTTCCACAGGCATAACGCTGGGCATAGGCACCCCAAACCAAGTGTGGATGTTGCGCTACATCGATGGGCAGTTTCGCGCCCAAAGCGATAGGCTAAGCATCAGCGCGCAACGGCTTGCTGCAGAACCAAGCGACGGCGGTTTTGTGATGGTCAGCACCGCGCCTAACACCCTACGCCGCTATCGCGGGCATCTGGAATGGACAATCCGCGACGGTAAACTGCTTACCATTAATTGGGTTGCGCTGGATGACTATCTGAAAGCCACCCTGCCGCGCGAAATGCCTCCAAACTTCCACCCCGAAGCCCTCAAAGCGCAGGCGGTAGCGGCGCGTTCGTTCACTTTCAGCCGACTGAACCGCTATCGGCAATGGGGCTATGACTTGTGCGACCACGCTCCATGCCAAGTATATGGGGGCGTTGATGCCGAACATCCTGCCACCAACGCCGCTGTAGAAGCGACGGCAGGCGAAGTGTTGCGCTATAATGGGCGCGTGTTGGAAGCCGTCTACACCAGCAACTGTGGGGGGCACACGGCGCCCATTGAAGTGGTGATGCTCGGCACGCGTCCTCTGCCACCGCTGCGTGGCGTGCCCGATACCGACCCTACAGGCAAGCCCTACTGCGCGCTCGCGTCCAACTACGCATGGGAAACCTTCCTCAGCGTGGCTGAACTAAGCCAGCGCTTTCCTGAGGTTGGGCAAATTCGCGAGCTGCAAGTAGTGCAACGCGCCTCCAGTGGGCACGTGGCTTTGATACGCCTGCGCGGCGCGCGCGGCGAGCGAACCCTCATAGGGGCAGAGTTCCGCCTCAAACTTGGGGCAACGCGCATCCGCAACCTGCAATTCGAGCTTCACGCCGAGGGCATGGGCTGGAAGCTCACCGGGCGTGGCTCAGGACACGGCGCAGGGCTGTGCCAATGGGGCGCCCACGGACGTGCTCTCGCAGGGCAATCGTATCGGCAAATTCTACAAGCATACTACCCCGGCGCCACATTGGTGTCGCTCCACATACTCCAAACGAGGGCGCGCCCCTAAGGGTATCTGATAAGGGTACAACGCATAGGTTCAACTCGGCTGTACCAACAACCAACTTGGCTCCCTCAACCCCCTCTCCCCCCTCCGTAAGGTTCCCCCCGCTTCGCGAGGGGAACCGAAAAATGCACTCGGTTCCCCCTACGCCGTAGAGGGAACCTGAAGGAGGGGGTGCGAGAAAAATCCCTCTCTGCCC
>Ga0209289_100044_pt1 | contig 80980 bp, 65 predicted proteins | sample GXS110809BmetaG_FD_184121 | JGI IMG/M metagenome (GOLD analysis project Ga0209289, IMG submission 184121) | Hot spring microbial communities from Gongxiaoshe hot spring, China to study Microbial Dark Matter (Phase II) - GXS 110809B (SPAdes)... ... | reverse complement strand
AGGTAGAACACCGCCCGCCGCGGCTGACTCACCGGCGCGTCCAGCTCAAACTTCAACGACTTCTGCGCCCCACCATCAAAGATGATGTAGCCAGAGAAGTTGGCGTCCTTCGGGTCGCGCGTCACGTAGTAGACCGCGTTGGGATTGGCAGGCGTAGAGGATTGCGCCATCAGGATCCCAATCCCCCCACCGCTCTTGAGGCGGATGGTGACGCTGCCGCGCTGCAGCGCCCGCTGCCCGTACGCGCGCCACGTCACTGTGTTCTGCGCATTCACGCCGACAATCTTCCCGCTCAGCTCGATCGCCGGAAGCCCTGAGTTCAGGTCTCCGACCTCGTAGTAGGCATCGGTGAGCTCGAAGACCACCGGTCCCCCAACCCCACGCTCGTAGAGCGCGTTGACTGCATCCTGGATCGTGTTGAAGTTGCGCGGGCTGCCGGCAAAGAGCGTCCCTACCGTGTACGTTCCCGAGAGCGGTCCCTGGACCGTGAACTCCGTGCAGGTCGAGTTATTCGCCGCAAGCTGGTCGCGCGGATCGGTCACGTAGATGCATGCCCGATATGTGCCCTGTTGCTGCGGCACGAAGAAGCGGAACCCAATGCTCATCGTCGTGTTGATGGGGATGTCCGGAATGGTCGTATCCGCAACGTATACATCCACCTGCGGCGGTGGCGACAGGCGCGTGATCACCATCCGCACCTGCACGTTGGTGACATCCCCGATACCGTTGTTCGTAAACGCCCCAACCGGGCTGAAGGGACGTCCAGCGTACAGCGTCGCAGCCGAAGAGGGATAGACTACCGCCGTGGCTTCCACCTCGAAGTCGTAGGCAATCTCGAAGGTGTAATCGCCCACCTGCGGTGCACAGTTGTTCGCCGGTTGGTTATCGGTTGCATTGAGCAGGATGCCGCACATCTGCACCTTGTAGATTCCCGGCTGCGTCGTCTGGGTAAAGCGCCGGAAGGTGATGCTCACCTTCTCCGTGCTGGGCAATGTTCCAGTCCAATCAACTGTGTCAGCGTAGACCAGTTGATTGTCCGATGCCCGCCGAATCTGCGCAATCGCGCGGAACGCCGTAATCGGGTTCAATCCCACGTTCTGGAACTGTGCCGCCACGGGAATGGAGACCCCCATCGGGTACTTTGCCCGCCGCGGAGGAGCATTGCTCTGTGGGTCCAAAATCTCCACCAGCGCCAAATCGTTGGGGAAGGCGACAATGAAGTCCTTGATCCACTCCTGCGTGTACCCCGGCATCGAGTAGGAGGCAATAAGCCGGTAGGCGCCGCCTACGGCATTGGTCAAGTCCAGCGCTCCGCCCGTTCCGGCGTACGGACCCTTCGCACTCCCCATTGTGTAGGTGTACGTGCCGCTTGCGGAGTACGAGAGGTTGATGATCGTGTCGTTGGGGTTCCCACCCTCGGTGGCGATGTAGACTGGATTCTGCGAGGGGAGCGGACCCACGATCTTATACGTCAACGCGATGTTCCCGCTTGCCCGATAGGTCAGCGAGGGCTTGGGATGCTGGGCATCCTGTCCAGCATAGATCTCCCCTGCCCGCAGAATCCGGCGCGGATCTACGTCATCGGGGAAGGAGGCGATGATTCCGGTCAGCACCCCAAAACGGAACACCGGACGCCACGTGTACCCCGCATACCCTGTGAACAGGTTCACGCAGTAATCAGCCCCATCTGAGACAAAATACGCATGCGGGTAGTAGTACACCGGATTGACGGTCGTGCCCCAGTACTGCGGGAAGTTATAAGTCCAGCCCGTTCGGTAGTTGCAGATCTCGATAAGCAGGTTCGAGCTTCCGTCCCACGTGAAGGGAACCGAGAAGGTGTGGATGTTCCAGGCATTCTGCTGCGGGACGAAGTTGTCTACGTCGTAGACCAGGGTGAAGGTCGAACGGTCGTTGTCCAACTGGGTAATCTGCGTTGCCGTCGTGTGCTTAATCCAGATCCGGTAGCGGCGCGGTGGCGGGGCGATACCTGCATAGTAGGCACCCACCTGCACACCGAGCGCAACGATCTGCCCTCCCGGCATCCCCGCTGCCTGGAGCTCGGACGCGCGGATGAGGTACTGGCTGCGCCCGGTCCACCAGAAGTCGTGGTAGGGGTTGGCGTAATCGTACTGGTACCACGCCTGTGTACTGCCGGGTCCGCCGGTGACATCGTACCAGGTCTGCGCCCGGCTCTCCAGTACGCCCACCAGGGTCAGAAGGCATGCAAGCAGTGCGACTCGAACCGGTGCCATGAGTCCCTCACTGGCTGAGTGGAACTACCACCAGATGCCGCGGATACGGCACGCGCAAATATACGCACTCACTGCCGACAGAGAAGGCGCCGACTGCGTCCGACGCACCTCTGTTGTGGCATCTGACCACGCAAGCCTCGGAAAGGTTCCCGCATCCGCACATCCTGTCGGGATACGGCACCGCCGTGCTCCCGACGGCTGCGGGAACATCGGTTGCTCCGCCCGAGCGCACAGCAATGTGCTCCGGCAACGCTCGATGCTTGCAGTGCCTCTGTCTTCACGGCAGGGCAGGTTCCAAAGCGCCACTACGGTTCGGCATGTACAATGACCAGCTCCATAGGCGCACTACCAGGCACCCCTGCCGAATTCCACCCTGACCGGCTCCAGCCGAACGCTGTTGCGGGGGAACCACACAAGCCATCCCGGCCCGGTATAGACAGCCGGGGCGGTCGGCTTCTTGAATGCCCGTCTAACGCCCAATGCAGGGACAACCACAGGGGGTACAGATCCGCGCTGCAAGGGCAACCACAGGGGGTTGCCCCTACGTAGCGGGGGCGTGGCACTGTACCTACAAGAGTTGCAAATCCACACCGCAAGGGCAACCACGGGTGCCCCTACGTGGGGGCTTTTTTGTAGCTTTGCATAAAACCTGTTCCACCCTGAAGTTCGAAGTGCACCATGGCGCGCGTACTGCGGTGGTTCGGAGCGCTCCTGCTCGGCACGGCTGTGGGCTTTGCTGGAAAGGTGCCGCCTGCCGAATGGATTCTGAACAACTCTGCCCAGGGGCGGGAGTTCTGGATTGCCATCCCTCCAAATGAGGTGGATGGCTACGCAGGGCAGCTCCTGGAGTTCTACGTGACCTCCAGCTACAACACCGAGGTCACGCTCTACAGCGCCCTGGACGGACGCACGATCACCAAGCCCGTGCGGGCAATGGAGATCACCACCTTCTCCCTGCTCACCGGCGACCTCGCCTGGAGCTATGAGGTCCGCGAAAGCGAGGTCGTCACCCAAAAGGGTATCCGGCTGAGCGCACCGCATCCCATCTCCGTGTACGTGCTCAACGGGAAGCAGTATACCTCAGACGGCTACCTGGCGCTGCCGGTCAACGTCTGGGGCACGGAGTACATGCACCTCTCGTACTACGATTACGAGGACTTCGGGCAGAAGCGCGGCAACGGCTTCGTCGTCATCGCTGCTGAAGACCAGACCGTAGTGCGCATTCAGCTCTACGGGCGTGGGTACGGGCAGACCGTGGGCGGACGCCGAATCGGGCAATCCATTGAGGTCGTGCTCAACCGTGGGCAAACCTACATGGTGCGCGGCACGGGTGATGCCCCCTTGGCACAGAACGACTTCAGCGGTACCCGCATCGTCAGCAACAAACCCATCGGGCTCATCTCCTTCCACATGCGCACCCCGATTCCCTCCTCTGCCGGCATCACCAGCCGCGACCACCTGGTGGAGATGCTCCCGCCCATCTCCGCGTGGGGGAAGCGCTACGTGACCATCGAATACCAGCGCAAAGCACGCAAAGGCGACTTCTTCCGCCTCCTCGCCTCGCAGCCCAACACCAGCTTCACCGTCCGATGGTACCGCAATGGGCAACTCAGGGGCTCCTTCTCCGGTCGCCTGCAGAATCCCGGTGACTTCTGGGAGTACAACCAGACAACCGACTACGGCGACTCCTCCATCTACGGGCAATCCATTTGGGAAGCTAACAAGCCCGTGCTGCTCATGCACTACTCCTACTCGGCAGCCTGGGATGGAAATGTGAACTTCGACCCCTTCATGATTGTCGTCACCCCGGTGGAGCAGTACATCCGCTCGACCGTCTTCCAGACCCCCGCAAGCAAGGCGTTTGCGACGAACTACTTCAACCTCATCGCGATCGGGGACACCAACGACCCCAGCCAGCAGAAGCTGCGGAGCATCAAAGTGGATGGACAGCCCGTATGGGTGCGCAATCCGGAGTTTCTGGGGCAGCGCATCCCGGGCACAAACCTCTACTGGGTGGTGCTGCGGATGCAGCCGGGTCCGCACAAGATTATCGGGGAGACCCCCTTTGGCGGCTACATCTACGGCTTCAGCCAGTGGGACTCGTACGGCTGGCCGGCGGCGATGGCGATCAACAAAATTGACGAGCTCGATACGCTACCGCCAGAACTGCGCAAACGGGTCGACTGCGGCGATTGGGAGATCGAGGCAACCGAGCTCCGCAACGGCAAACCCGAGGACAACCCGCGCCAGGTTGACCAGGGCATCGCCCAGATCGAGCTGCTGGAGGGCAGCTACAACTACCGTCTGCGCTTCATCACCGCCGAGGAGCTCAAGCCCTACCCCAAGGTGGAGCGCTTTGTGTTCCGGCTGGAGGTCATTGACAAGCGCTCTTCGGCGTTCGCCCGGATTGGAGTGCTCGACCGCGCCGGGAACCTCACCATTGACAGCGTCTGGTACAATGCCGACAGCCTCATCGTCCGCCCTGCCGATCCGGTGGACTTCGGCGCCGTGCGGTTGGGGCAATCGCGTACACTCCCCATCCAGCTCCTCAACGCAAGGGACTCCGCCGCTGCGCTGCGGGAGATCCGCTTGCAGGTGGGACGTGACTTCGTGCTCCTGGAGGGCGCAATCCCGCCGAACCCTGCCACCGAGCTTGCGGGCAAAGCCACCTACGCCCTTCAGGTACGCTACACGCCCTCCCGAGAGCATCCCGCCGGGGAGTTCGACCGGGACACGCTCATCGTGCGCACTGCCTGCGCCGAATTCCGCTACGAGCTACGCGGGCGCGGCATCCAGCCGCACATCTGGGTGGAGGATTGGGATGCCGGCACCATCCCCGTCAACACCAGCACGTGCAAGGACGCAGGGCTGCTGATTACCAACCCCGGCACCGATACACTCCACATCAGCGCAATTGAGGGCGTGACCGAGCCCTTCCAGCTCAATCTCATCGAGCCTCCACTGCCGATCCAGATCCCGCCAGGGGCGCGTGTGCTGCTGCGCTTGCCCTGCTACGCCCCCACAGCCGTGGGAGAGCACCAAATCGCCGTCACCTTCCGCTGCGATGCCCCGCCGGAGGACAAAAATGTGTCCATCTGGCGCGGGCGCGCAACCGTGCCGGGTCCCTACATCACCTCCTACGACTGGGGCGAGCGCCGAGTTGGCACACGCCAGGATGCGCTGCTCTACATCCGGAATGCCGGAGCCGCTCCGGCGCTGCTGACCGAGGTCCGCCTGCGCGGATTGGCACCGGCAGGGACCTTTGCCATCCTGAGCATCGAGCCGCAGCCCGGACCGGGCACCCCGGTTCGCGTGGAGCCGCAGGAGCGCTCCGAGGTCAAGGTGCGGGTGCAGTACATCCCGCCGACCGAGGAGGTGCACCTGGATAGCGTCGAAGCCCTCTTCAGCGATGGCACGGTCGTGGTGGGAAGCGTCCGCGGCATCGGCATCCTGCCCAAGATTGAGGTGGCGATCGACACCTTCCCCTGCATCCTGATCGGGCAGCATCAGGATGGAATCGTGAGCATCCACAATCCCAGTTCCAGCGCCGAGCTCTTCATCGAGCGGATTGATTGGGCAGCCGGAAGCGACCCGGACTTCCGCTGGGTTACCCCACCACCGAGCAATCTCCGGCTGGAACGTGGGCAAACCCTGCAGCTCCCCTTCCGCTTCGCACCGCAGCAGACCGGTCTCCGCCAGGCAACGGTGCTCATCCGGAGCGATGCCGCGCCCGGACCCGACCCCAACCCGATTGTGGAGACACGCGTGCGCACCACCGGTAGCGGCTGCGTCAACGACATCCAGGTCACGAACCTGGACTTCGGCGCCGTGCTCACCTGCGACGAGCCCATCGGGAGCTTCCAGGTCATCAACCCGAACGACGCCGAAATCACCGTCGAAGGGCTGGAGCTGGTCGGCGGAGATGTGGATGCCTTCGAGCTGCTCTCCCCAACTCCGGCGGACTTCCCTGTGCAGATTCCCGCCGGAGAGCGGCTCACCGTGCAGGTGCGCTTCCTGCCGAAGGAGCCGCGGCAGTACAGCGCCACCGTAGCGGTTCGCAACCGCATCCGTCTGGAGCTGACGGCGCAGCTTCGCGGCGAAGGCTACCGAGTTCCCACGGCATACCGGGTGCTTCCTGAGCGCCTCTTCGGCGAACCCGGACAGCGCTTCGATGCGAGCATCCAGGCAGAAAGCCCGCGCTGGGCAACCGCCGATGTGCGCACACTCCAGGCACGGCTCACCTACAACGGCAGCCTGCTGCAGTACGTCGAGGGCTCCATCCGCCCCGGCAGCCTGCTGGATGCCACCTGGCAAGTCAATGCCCAAGAGGTACCCGGTCCCAACGGCACAAGCCAGTTGCTCATCTCCGCCAGTGGGCAGACCCCCATTGGACGGGATGGGGAGCTGTTCCGCTTCCAGCTCCAGAGCTTCCTGGGGGTGGTGCTGCGGAGCGACCTCCAACTGGAGGTGGACATCGGGCAGCGCGCCGCATGCGTGGATATTGCCACGACGCCGGCAACTGCCGAGGTGGGCGGCTGCTTCGTCAACGGTCGGCTGATTCGGCTGAGCCCGGCGGGCTACTTCCTGCAGGAGATTCGCCCCAACCCCGTCGCAGCCGAGCAGTTGGAGCTGGTCTACGGTGTCGGGATGGACGGCTGGACACGGGTGGAGCTCTTCACGGCGATGGGAACGCGCGTGGCAACGCTTGTGGAGGGAATTCTGCCCGCTGGAACCTACCGGCAGGAGGTGAACATAGCGGAGCTGCCAGCGGGTAGCTACATTGTGCGCATCATCTCGGGTCCGTTCTCGGCAACCCAGCGCTTCGTGCGGCTGCGATAGCGGTCATGGCGCTACCTCCTGGTGTGCCGGCTCCCGCTTCGGGACCGGCACATCGTTTTTTCGAGCGCAGGTGAGCCGCTTCCCGTAAGTTTGCGTGCACAACGGTATGTGTGCCGAGCAGGCGGTGCAGAGACACCCGATGCGGGAGTTTGCTTCAGCGTATACGCCAACGCCGGTGGAGCGCCGATGGTATTCGGCATGGCTGGATGCCGAGCTCTTCCGGGCGCGTCCCTTCTCCGGGCGCCCGCCCTACAGCATCCTGATGCCTCCGCCGAATGTAACGGGGATGCTGCATTTCGGGCACGTGCTCAACATCACGCTGCAGGACATCTACATCCGCTGGCATCGCATGCTGGGCTACGAGGTGTGCTGGTTCCCCGGCATTGACCACGCCGGCATCGCCACCCAGGTCAAGGTCGAACAGCAGCTTGCCGCCGAGGGCTTGAGCCGGCAAGCACTCGGGCGCGATGCCTTCCTCCAGCGGGTCTGGCAATGGAAGGAGCGCTACGGCGGCATCATCCTGGAGCAGATGCGCGCCCTGGGGATCTCCTGCGATTGGAGCCGCACGCTCTTCACCATGGATGAGAGTGCCTCCAATGCTGTCCGCGAGGTCTTCATCCGCCTCTACGACGAAGGGCTCATCTACCGGGGAAAGCGCATCATCAATTGGTCCCCGGCACTGCAATCGGCGCTCTCCGACGAGGAGGTCGTCTACCGCCCCGTCACCGAACGGCTCTACGTGCTGCGGTATGAGCTGGAGGACGGCTCGGGATTCCTCCCCGTTGCAACGGTGCGTCCGGAGACGATCTTTGCCGACGTGGCGGTGGCAGTCCATCCCGAGGACGAGCGCTATCGCCACCTGCTGGGGCGCCGAGTCCGAGTTCCGTTGACGGAGCGCTGGGTGCCGGTCATCGCCGACACAGCGGTCGATCCGGAGTTCGGCACCGGCGTGCTCAAGGTCACTCCGGCGCACGATGCCCAGGACTTCGAAATCGGGCAGCGCCATGGATTGCCCATCCTGGTGTGCCTGACCCCGGAGGGTCGGCTCAACGAGCTGGCGGAAGAATTCGCCGGTCTGGAGCGCTTCCATGCCCGACGCGTGGTGGTCGAACGGCTGCGCGAGCTGGGCTTGCTCGAATCCGAACAGGAGTACACCCACAACGTGGGCTTCTCCGAGCGCAGCGGGGAACCGGTCGAGCCCTACATCAGCGACCAGTGGTTCGTCCGCATGAAGCCGCTGGCGGAGCCCGCGCTGGAAGCCGTGCTGGACGGGCGCATCCGCTTCCACCCGGAGCACTGGGTCAAGACCTACGAGCACTGGATGCGCAATGTGCGCGATTGGTGCATTTCGCGCCAGCTCTGGTGGGGACATCGCATTCCGGTCTACTACGCCCCCGACGGACGCTACACGGCGGCGCGCTCGGAAGCCGAAGCCCGGCAGCGGCTGGGGCTGCCCGAGGACGTACCGCTTGAACAGGACCCCGACGTGCTGGACACGTGGTTCTCCTCCTGGCTCTGGCCGCTGACGACGATGCGCTGGCTTGCCGACGGAGTCACCGAGGACACCCCGGAGCTGCGCTTCTTCCTGCCGACGAATCTGCTGGTGACGGCGCCGGAGATCATCTTCTTCTGGGTCGCCCGCATGATTATGGCGACGCTGAAGTTCCGCGGCACCATCCCCTTCCGCGACGTCTACTTCACCAGCGTCATCCGCGACGAGCGCGGGCGCAAGCTCTCGAAATCCCTGGGGAACTCCCCCGATCCGCTCCCCATCATCGAGCGCTACGGCGCCGATGCCGTCCGCTTCACGATGATCTACCTCTCGCCACTGGGGCAGGACGTACGGCTGCGCATCGAGGAGCGCACGCAGGATATCCCCTCGATGGAGATCGGGCGCAACTTTGCCAACAAGCTCTGGAACGCCGGACGGCTCCTCTGGCTCAAATCCCGTCAGCACGGGTGCGCCGAACAGCCCCCGGCAGAGACGGAGCTGGAGCTGCCCGAACGCTGGATCCGCTCCCGCTTCGCCGCAACGGTTGAGGCAACCACGGACGCGCTGCGGAGCTACCGCGTGACCGACTACGCCAAGCTGCTGTACGACTTCGTGTGGAGCGACTTCTGCGACTGGTACCTGGAGAGCTTCAAGCTCTCGCTGGCGCGCGCGGATGTACAGCGGCAGCAGCAGCTGTGCTGCTTTGCCCTGCAGCTCTACGATGGCATCCTGCGGCTGCTGCATCCGGTGATGCCCTTCATCACCGAGGAGCTCTGGCATCTCCTGTGGGAGCGCTCCGAAACCGAGTTCCTCACGACGGCAGCCGCCGCCGAGGCTCCGCCCTCCTGGCGCATGCCACAGGCGGAGGAGCAGTTTGCGCTCGTGCAGGCGCTGGTGGAGGAGATTCGGCGGCTCCGTTCACTGGTGGGGCTGCCTCCGCAGCAGCGCGCCCAGGTATGGCTGCGTTGCCCGGAACCGGCACTCTACCCACTGCTGGAGGAGTACCGCTGGCTCATTGATGCCCTGGGCGGGTGCGAAAGCCAGCTTGTGCGGGACCACCAGCAGCCCGTCCGTGCCCTCAGCGGCGTGGTGCGTGGCATCGAAGTGCTGCTCCACGTCGCCCAGGAGCTCGATCTCAGCGCCGAACTCCAGCGGCTGGAGCAGGAGATCGCCCGTCTGGAGCGACTACTCCAGGGCACACGCGCCAAGCTCTCCAACGAGAACTTCCTGCGCAATGCCCCTGCCGAAGTCGTCGAACGGGAGCGGCAGAAGGAGCACAACTTCCAGCAATCGCTCGATGCCCTGCGCCAGCGGCTCTCGGCGCTGCGTCGGTTGACCGACCGCGAGCCCGACCATGCGTGAGGTCTTCATCGTTGAGCCTGTACGCACCCCCATCGGCAAATACGGCGGGGCGCTGAGCCTGGTGCGCCCGGATGACCTGGCAGCGCTGGTCATTGCCGAAGTAGTCAAGCGCACGAACATCCCGCCGGACGCGGTGGACGAGGTCGTCCTGGGCTGCGCCAACCAAGCCGGGGAGGACAACCGCAATGTTGCCCGCATGGCGCTCCTGCTGGCAGGGCTGCCGGAGACGGTCCCCGGCGTCACGGTCAACCGGCTGTGCGCCTCCGGATTGGAAGCCGTCATCGCCGGAGTGCGGGCAATCCGCTGCGGGGAAGCCGAGCTGGTCATCGCCGGTGGGGTGGAATCCATGTCCCGTGCCCCGTACGTGCTGGCAAAGAACGTCACCGGTCGCGCCCAGTACGGAAACCTCATCGCGTACGACACGGCACTGGGCTGGCGTTTTCCCAATCCACGCCTGGAGCAGCTCTTCCCGCTGGAATCCATGGGCGAGACGGCGGAGAACCTCGCCGAACTCTACCGCATCTCGCGCCAGGAGCAGGATGAGTTCGCCCTGCGCTCGCACCAACGCGCCGTTGCAGCCCAGGATGCCTGCATCTTTGCCGAGGAGCTTGTGCCCGTTCCGGTGGAGCTCGGCAAGGGCGAGACCCGCATCGTGGAGCGCGACGAAGGTCCCCGCCGCGACACCTCCCTGGAGAAGCTCTCCGCGCTGCCACCGGCATTCCGCAAAGGGGGAACGGTGACGGCGGGCAACTCCTCCAGCCTCAATGACGGCGCCGCGGCGATGCTCCTGGCAAGCGAGGAGGCGATAAAGCGCTACAACCTGCGTCCTCTGGCACGCTATGTTGCCTCTGCCGCTGCTGGAGTCAACCCGCGCATTATGGGGATCGGACCCGTCCCCGCCACCCGCAAAGCACTCCAGCGTGCGGGGCTGCGGCTGGAGCAGATTGACCTGGTGGAGCTCAACGAAGCCTTTGCAGCACAGGTGCTGGCGTGCCTGCGCGAACTCCCCATCGAGCCCGAACGGCTCAACATCTACGGCGGTGCAATCGCCCTGGGGCACCCACTGGGCATGAGCGGTGCACGGTTGGTCGGAACCCTTGCGCGCGCACTCCACCGCCGCAATGCCCGCTACGGACTTGCCACGCTCTGCATCGGCGTCGGGCAAGGACTGGCAATGATTATCGAACGTTGCTGAAGCCTCGCCACAACCGCTTCGCCTGCTACACTCCAGAATCAAGCCCGCAGAGCACTGCCTCGGGCAGTGTGACCACGTGTGACGTGCCCGCATTCCCTCACCACTGCCCAACAGCGGCATCCAGCGCCGTTTTCCTGAAGGTGTGATCCTGGATGCGCACAGTGTGACTGTATGCTCACACTCGACCTACCGCAGCAGCGAACGACAAGGGAGCCCGAGAGTCTATTTTCGCGGTAGGTAAAACAAACACCTCAAAAACCCATGAAACAATATCGTAAGTCCTGGAAGGGGCTCTACATTGCCGACAAGCGTGGGATTGTCGACTTCCGCAGCATGCGTGACAGGGACGGCTCCATTGTGCGGCTGGCGATCACCCAAAAGCCGGGTCCAAAGGGTGGGCACACCGTCGCCATTGGGCGCTACCGTCCGAGCAGTCGTAGGGGCAGCCGCTAAAGCTGCGGTTCACTGCTGCGGAAGTATGGCAGCAGGGCGTGGGTGGAGCTCCACCCACTCCAGCTCGCGCGCCGCGATGGTCGACGGGAAGATTGCACGGGCTTCTGCCACAAGCGCGTCGACCGTTCGGTAGCGGGCGCTGAAGTGGAGTAGCACGAGCATGCCGACCTCAGCCTGTGCTGCAAGCTGGGCTGCCTCCTCCGCCGTGGAGTGCATCGTCTCGAGCGCAAGCTCGGCATGCTCGCGCCCGAAGGTGGCTTCGTAGAGCAGCACCTGCGCTCCCCGTGCCAGCTCTACCGCCGCGTCGCACGGGCGCGTATCGCCACAGTAGACCAAGCTCGGTGGGATGCGGTGCACGATGCAGTCCTCCAGCCGTACGACTTTGCCATCGGGCAGTCTCACCTGCCCTTCGCGCTTGAGCTGCCCCACCAGCGGTCCCGGGGTGATGCCGTAGGCGGCAAGGCGGGCGGGATCGAGCCGCACGGCAAGCCGCTGCTCCACCCGGTAGCCGAAGCAGGGCACGCTGTGCTGGAGCGGGGCGCAGTCGAGCAGCAACTCCGGCGTCTCCACTACGCCTCCGGCGAAGCCCTCCGGCAGCTCCCGGAACTCCAGCGGGAAGGCAAGCTCGGTGTAGATGCGCCGTAAGGTGTCCTCCACCAGCTCCCGTAGCCCCTGCGGACCGATGAGCAGCAGCGGGCGCCTGCGACGGTCCGAATGCATACTGGTCAGCAGCGGCACCAGCCCCAGCACGTGGTCCCCATGGAGGTGGGTGATGGCGATGAGATCGATCCGGTTGCGCGAGACCCCCAGCCGCAGCAGTTGCCGTTGCGTCCCTTCACCGCAATCCAGAAGCAGCAGGGCTCCCTCGACCCGCACCAGCACCGCCGCGGGGTGCCGGGAGAGTATCGGCGCTCCCCCGGCACCGCTGCCCAGAACGCAGTAGCGCATCATCGGGCGACGGCAGTCTTGCGCACTTCGCGGACAACGGTGACCTTGACCTGCCCGGGATACTGCATCTCGGCTTCGATGCGGGCAGCAAGTTCGCGGGCAAGCTCTTCGGCACGCCGGTCGTCAATCCGCTCCGGCTCTACAATCACGCGGATCTCGCGCCCGGCTTGCATTGCGTAGGTCTTCGCCACCCCTTCAAAGCTCTGCGCCAGTGCCTCCAGTTGCTCCAGCCGACGCACGTAGCTCTCCAGCGTTTCGCGACGTGCACCGGGGCGGGCACCGCTGATAGCATCGGCTGCCTGCACCAGCGCCGCAATGGGGCTCTCCATGGGGATGTCCTCGTGGTGCGCCCCAATAGCGTTGCACACGATGGGATGCTCGTTGTACTTCTTGGCAAGCTCATAGCCCAGCAGGGCATGCGGAGCATCGGAGTTCTGGTCAACACATTTGCCGATATCGTGCAGCAGTCCGGCTCGCTTTGCCAACCGCGCATCCAATCGGAGCTCCGCTGCCATGATGCCGGCAAGGTGCGCCACCTCGATGGAGTGCGCCAGCAGGTTCTGCCCGTAGCTGGAGCGGTACTTCATCTTGCCCACGTAGCGCAGCAGCGCTGGGTGGAGATTGTGGATGCCCAGCTCCGCAGCAGCCTCCTGCCCAATGAGGAGAAGCTGCTCCTCCAGCTCGCGTCGGGTCTTCTCGACCACCTCTTCGATGCGCGCTGGGTGAATGCGTCCATCGGCAACGAGCCGCTCCAGCGCGATGCGGGCAACCTCGCGACGGAAGGGATCGAAGCCGGAGATGACCACCGCTTCCGGCGTGTCGTCGATGATGAGGTCCACGCCTGTTGCGGCTTCAAAGGCACGGATGTTGCGCCCCTCGCGCCCGATGATGCGCCCCTTCATCTCCTCTGAGGGGAGCTGCACGACCGAGACGGTGGTCTCCACCGAATGGTCGGCAGCGGTGCGTTGAATTGCTTGCACGATGATGTTGCGCGCCTCGCGCTCGGCGGTCAGGCGGGCTTCCTCGCGAATCTGGCGGATGAGCTGGGCAGCTTCGTTGCGGGCTTCGTCGAGCAACTGCTCCATGAGGAGCTGTTTCGCCTGGTCGCGCCCGATTCCGGCAATCGCCTCCAGGCGGCGGATCTGCTCCTGCACCAGCTCCTGGGCTTGGGCAAGGCGCTGTTCGAGCTCCTGCTGCCGCTGGGCAAGCTGCTGCTCCAGCTCGTGGAACTGCTTCTCCTTGCGCGTCACCAGCTCCAGCTTCTGCTGCAGTGCCTCTTCACGCGATTTGAGCTCGCGTTCGAGCACCTGCAGGCGGTTGCGCTTGGTTGCCAACTCCTGCTCGACCTGCTGGCGCTGCCGCTGCCATTCCTCCTTGAGCTCGAGCAGCTTCTCCTTCTTGAGCGCCTTCGCCTCGCGTTCGGCGTCTTCGAGTACGCGGCGAGCCTGGCGTTCGGCTTCGGAGATCTTCTCAGCAGCCAAGCGTCTTCCGGCGAAATAGGCGATGGCAAACCCCGCCAGCAGCCCCACGAGGCTGAGTCCGACGATCATGAGCACGCTCATTCTCCTCTCCTCTGCGGTACAACATGCCTTCGGTGGAGCTGGAGCGGAAAACAAAGCAGCGCCGTTCCCGCCAAGCAGGTGTCAGGGGGAGCGGAACTGGATCGCGTCACGGTGGGTGATAGCCTGCCTACTTCTTGCTTCCTTCTGCGGCGCCCTCAGGCGGGAAGGCCTGCAATCCATAGGCAGAGCCTATCTCCCTTTTGGCTTGTGTGTTTGCAGTTCGCTCGCCGCTGACCACCGACAACGAGCCGGGATACGGCGCTGCTGTGAGCGTCGTCCGTTGTCAAAGATTCTCCGGACGCTCCACACCCACTCCGAGGGCGGAGAGCTGCTCCTCTACGTAGGCGACCATTCTGTCGAGCGATTCTCGCACGTAGTGGAGATCGACTTCGGCTTGCCGCCGCAGCCGATGGTATTGCTCAGCCAGGTTCAGTGCAACCAAAATCGCCATCGTCGCCGTTGATTGTTCAGGCACTTGCCCTTGCAAGAGCTTCCACTGCTGCTCCACCTCCTGGGCGGAGCGGAGCACCTGCTCTTCGTCCTCTCCTCGGAGCACATACTCACGTCCGGCAATGGTCACGCGGATCGGACGCTCCATTCCGCTCCCACTCTCGCTGTCGCTTGGTGCAAAATTACGCCTTTTGACCGTGGGCGGTGTCGCCGAGGAGCTGCTCGACTCGCTGGAGCAGGTGCTCGAGCCGCTGCCGGAACTGCCGTTGCTCCTCTGGGGCAAAGAGCGCGACCGGCTGCGGTGGACGTCCGGCAAGCTGCTGCACGAGGTTCTCCAACTGCCCCACCAGCTCATACAGGGAGGGCAGCTCGGAGAAGTTCTCCAGCAGGCGAAGGAGCTGGCGTTGGAGCATCTGTACCTCCTGCTCCAGCTGCTGGATACGCTCGCGCGCCTGCACAAGCTGCTGCTCTAACTGCTCGACATGCTCCCGAGCGATGCCCTGCCGGAGCTGCTCCCGCAGCTGGGCATTCTCCTGCTGCAGCCGGAGAATCTGCTCGGAGTACTGCTGCAAGCTCTCCCCTTGAGCGCGTACAATCTGGCGCAGCTCCTCGAGCTCCTGCCCCTGAGGGCTTGCCAGGGCAAGCTGCTCTCGGCACCGCTCCAGCTCCTTTTGGTGGTGGTACAGCTCCGCATTGCGGCGCGCCAGCTCCTGCTGCGCCAGCTCGTATTCGGTTCGAAGCTGCCGCAACTGCTCCAGCTCCTGCTGCGCTGCCTGGAGCGCTGCCTGCGCAGAGGCAAGCTGCTCCTCCAGTTGTGCGCTCCACGCGGTCTGCTCCTCCAGCGTACGGTGGAGCTGCTCGCACTCCTGTTGGAGCGAATCCCGCTGCGATTGTAGTTGGGCAAGCTCCTTGCGCAATTGCCCGCGCTCGCGCTCCAGCTCCTGCCAGCGGCGCTGCAGCTCGTGTGCATGCTCTGCCAGGCGGCGCAGCCGTTGCCCAAGCCGCAGGACCGCTGCCTGCAGCTCCGCTCTGGGTTGAAGCTCGCGCGGACTCTCCTGTTCCATTGCTACCGGCGCAGACGTGCCCCGGTGTGTTGTTCGACTTCGGCAATGATGCGCTGCAGAATCGGCTCCAACTCCTCCTCGCGCAATGTCCGCTGCCGCGACCGAAAGCGCAGGCTAAAGGCAACGCTCCGTTTGCCCTCGCCCAGCGCCGGAGATGTAAACACATCGAAGAGCACCACCTCTTCGAGCCATTCGCCGCCATTCTGCTCGATGAGCTGCTGGAGCCGCACCACTGGCACACTCGCATCCACCACAAAGGCAAGGTCACGCCGAATCGCTGGGAACTCCGGTACTGGCTCATACCGACCGGCTGGGTGCCGGCATGCCTGCAACGCAGGAAGGCTAAGCTCGGCAACAAATGCGGGCTGTTCGACCTCTAAGCGGCGCAACCAACTGGGGCGCAGCTCCCCCAGCCACCCCAAACGGCGCTCCCCCGCATAGAGCTCCACCGCCGCTGGGGTCACCACGGCAGGGCGCGAGCGCATCGGCTCCCAGCGAACTCCGGCAACGCGCAGCGCCTCCAGGAGCTGCTCTACGATCCCGCGCAGGTCGTAGAGATCCACCTCCCGCTGCGGCAGCCCCCACTGCAGTGGCACAGCCGCTCCGCTGAGCAGAATTCCAACCCGCTGCTCCTCCTCATACGGCAGCGCATCCACAGGCGCAGCACGGCGGGAAAACACCTTGCCAATCTCAAAGATGCGCACCGTGCGCTCCCCCACACGGACATTGTGCGCCAGGACCCTTGCCAGCGCAGGCACCAGCGACGGGCGCAGCACTGAGTACTCCTGCGAGAGCGGATTGACCAGCTCCACCGGATGCTCCGTCCAGATGCGCGCCGACTCCGGATCGCTCAGCACAACGGTGAAGACCTGCTGCAGCCCCCAATGGCTCAGCATTTGGATTACCTCCGACACCAGCGGCGAAGGCGCCAGCTCCGGTGGCAACGGCTGCAGCTCCAATGGCAACAGGGCTGAGGATGCCGCCGGAATGCGCTCGTACCCATAGAGCCGCGCAATCTCCTCGACCAAGTCGATCTCCTCGTGCAAGTCGTTCCGATAGGGCGGCGGGATGACGTTGCAGTCCTCCTCCGTGCGGGAGACCACCGTGCACGAGAGGCGCTGCAATGTCTGCTCGATCTGCTCGCGCGGGAGCGTAATGCCCAGAATCCTTCCCACCCGTTCATAGCGCAGCCGCACAATTCTGGAGTTGCTCTGCCGAAGGTCGGCAACAGCGGGACGGGAAACCACACCGTTGCTCAACTTCGCCAGGAGCGTCGCCGCGCGCTCCAGTGCGCGGAGCACGCCGGTGGGATCGACTCCACGCTGGAAGCGATAGGCTGCCTCCGTCTCCAGACCATGGCGGCGAGCCGTTCGCCGGATGTGGACTGGAGAGAAGAGCGCCGATTCGATCAGTACGCGGCGCGTGTGCGCAGTGACGGCGCTATCGGCGCCTCCGAGCACTCCGGCAAGCGCCAAGGGCTTTTCCGCATCGGCGATAAGCAGATCCTGTGGATGCAGCTCCCGCTCCTGCCCATCCAGCCCGCAGAAGCGCTCCCCCGAATGTGCCCACCGCACGTGGATCTGCTGTCCGGCGATGGTATCGGCATCGAAGGCATGCAGGGGCTGCCCCTGCTCCAGCATCACGTAGTTCATCACATCCACCGCCAGCGAATGCGGCTGCAGCCCCAGCCGCAGCAGCCGGAGCTGCATCCACAGCGGGGAGGCCACCGCCACCGCTCCCTCAACCTGGCGGCAGGTGTAGTAGGGACAGCCCTCGGGCGCCTCCAGGGCGATCTGCGCTGGCAGTGCCTCGGTCTCCTCCACTGGCTCCGGTTGCGGTAGCCTGACCGGAATCCCTCCGTACGCAGCCAACTCCCGGGCAATCCCCAAGTGGCTCAGGCAGTCTCCACGGTTGGGGGTGATCGCTACGTCGTAGAGTACATCCTCCAGCTCCGGTAGATATGCTGCCAACGGCGCCCCAATGGGTGCGTCCTCGGGCAGCACCCATATCGCTTCGGCGGCACCAATCCCGAGTTCGCGCTGACTGCAGAGCATCCCCTCGGAGCGCACCCCGGCGATGAGCCTCGGCTCGATACGCTGCTGCAGCCCTGGGACGTATGCCCCGGGTCGTGCAACCACAACACGCTGCCCCTCAGCAATGGCGGATGTGCCCACAACGACGGTCAACTCCTCCCCACCGCTGCTGATCCGGCACACGCGCAACCGCTCACTCTGGGGATGCACCTCCACCGCGCGGACATACCCGATCTGGATACCGGCATAGGCTCCGCGGAGATCCTCGATGGCTTCTACCTCCAGCCCCAGCCGGTTGAGCACTTCGGCAACCTCTTCCGCAGCCCAAGGGAGCTCGGCAAACTCCTGCAACCAACGGTAGGAGACCCTCATCGCGGACGCCGTGCTACTCCGTCTGGCGGCGAATTTAGGGATTTTCCTATCGCCGCCACTCGCTCCCTGCGCTGTCCTTGCTGCATAGCTGTAGTAGCGTAAATTTGCATTCCCAACACATGCCACCGTAGCTCAGTGGTAGAGCGGCTGATTTGTAATCAGCGGGTCGGGGGTTCAAATCCCTCCGGTGGCTCTGCGGAGGCGCTGCAGCGGGGGCGGAAAAGTCACTTGGTCACAATATCAAAGCGGTCGTTTCGTATTTTCACACCGAAAAACATGCCGTACGGTACCGCCGTAACGGCAGAGTGGAGCAATGGTAAACCAATGAAGAGGGGAGCACACGATGCCACGGAAAGCAGCAAAAGCGCAGAATCGCAAGCCCGCCCGCGGAAGACCTTCGCTGTTCCAGAACAGGCGATTGCTGAGCGTGACGCTGGAGCAGAGCGACTACGAGAGCCTTCTGCAGCTTGCCCGCGGAGTAGGAATGGGAGCCTCCACATACGTCCGCATGCTCATCAAGAGGGCAATCCAGGAGCTCCCGCAGCAATCCAGCCAGTGAATTGACCATCCCTTCGATGTACGAGCTCCGCTTGCGTGCGGGGCACGACAGTCGTGTCCGCAGCGGTCACCTCTGGGTCTTCAGCAACGAGGTCTCCGAGCTGCCTCGGACCATCCCCCCAGGGGCGCTCGTGCGCGTGCGTACGGCGCGGGGTGAAAGTGTTGGCACCGGAATCTACAACCCCCACAGCCTCATCTGCGTTCGCCTGCTCGGGGGAGAGGTCGAGGAGCTCAACCTCGAATTCTTCTGCGAGCGGCTGCGCCGCGCGCTGGAGCTGCGCCAGCGGCTCTGCCCCGGGGAGGCGATGTACCGCCTGGTGCACGGCGAAGCCGACCTGCTGCCCGGACTGGTTGTGGACCGATACGGAGAATACCTGGCGCTGCAGACCTTCTCCATCGGCATGGAGCAGCGCCTGGAGCTCATCGTAGAGGCGCTGCGCACGGTGCTGCCCGAGACGAAGGGGATTGTGGAGAAGAACCTCTCCCGGCTGCGCGAACTGGAGGGCTTGCCGCAGCGCCAGCGAGTGCTCTTCGGCACTATCCCCCAATGGCTTCCGGTGGAGGAGTTCGGTATCCGGCTGGAGCTGTCGCTGCTGGAGGGACAGAAGACCGGGGCATACCTGGACCAGCGCTACCATCACGTCATTGCCGGACGTTGGGCGCGGGGATTGCGCGTGTTGGATTGCTTCACCCATCAGGGCGGCTTCGCCCTCCACGCGGCAGCAAATGGAGCGCGCGAGGTGCTCGGCGTGGATAGCTCCGCCTTCGCTATCGAATGTGCCCGGCGCAATGCTCAGCTCAATGGGCTGTCGCAGCTTCAGTTCGTCGAAGCCGAGGTCTTCGAGTTCCTGCGCCAGCAGCGGCAGGAGAACGCGCGCTGGGACATGATCATCCTGGACCCGCCAGCATTTGCCAAAAGCCGCCGCCATGTCCCCGCTGCAAAGCGCGGCTACGCCGAGCTGAATCGCCTGGCAATGGAGTTGCTCCCCGAGGGCGGCTTCCTGGTCACCAGTAGCTGCTCCCACCACGTCTTCGAAGCCGTCTTCCTGGAGGTACTCCACGGGGAGGCAGCCGCTCTGGGACGCCAGCTGCAACTGCTGTACCGAGGCACCCAGCCTCCGGACCACCCCATCCTGCTGAGCATGCCGGAGACACAGTACCTGAAGTTCTTCATCTTCCAGGTGCTGTAGCCGCTGCCGCAATTGGCACGCCAATTCGCTATACATTTTGCCCCGGAGGGTGCCATGCGTGTGCGGACCTACATCGCCGAAAGCATCCAGGAAGCGCTCCGCTCCATGCGGCGCGAACTGGGTGAGGACGCCATCATCCTTTCCACACGCACCGTCCGCGCAGCGGAGAAACCAGATCACGAGCTCATCGAGATCATCGCCACTGCCGCCCCCGCGCACTCAAGCTCACCCGCCGTAGGCGAGGAGCTGCCCATGGCATCACAGCTCCAGCAGGAGCTGGCAGCGCTCCGCAGCGCCGTACACGAGCTCTCCCTCCAACTGCGCTTCGGGCAGGTTCGCTCGCTTCCGCAATGGCAGCTCCTCTGGGAGCTTGCTGAACGGGAGGGCTTCTCCGAGAGCTTCCTCCTGCGCCACAGTGCGGGGCTGGACCCGTCCCTCCCACTGCCGGAGCTGCAGCAGCAACTCCGGCATTCCCTCCTGCAACACCTCCGCTACGTTCCGCTACCGGAACCCAGCCACCATCCGCTCCGCATCGTGCTCACGGGACTCCCCGGCGCGGGCGTTACCACGAGCCTGCTGAAACTGGCGCTGTTCTATGCCCTTGAGCGCGGCTATCCCGTGCAGATCGTCTCCGCTGCAACCGATACGCTCGGCGCCCTCGAACAGCTCCAACTCTTCAGCTCGGTCACCGATATCCCGGTTGCCGAAGTGCATACGGCACGGGAGCTGCAGCGTCTGCTCGGCAGCATCCCGCCGATTCCGCAGGTGGTCTTGGTCGAGCTCCCTACGGGGAATCCTCTGCACGGGCAGCTCCAGCAGTTGTGGCAGAGCTACAAGAGCGCAGCTCAGCCGGATGCGACCTACGCAGTGATGAGCGCAACGGAATCCTCCGCCAACGCTTCCGCATTCGTGCAGGCGTGGCGGGAGCTGGGCAGCGATGCCCTGGTACTCACCAAACTGGACCTCGCCGTAGGAATTGGCGCTGTGGTGGAGGTCTTGAGTACCACCGCCCTCCCCATTGTTGCGTTGGGGATTGGACCGCGCATTCCGGAGGATTTCGCGGCAGCAAGCCCAGGAGCACTGGAGCAGTTTATTCTTCGAGGTCAGCAGCGATGAGACCTCCGCTGAGCATCGCCTTCGGGAGCGGTCGCGCCGGCGTAGGCAAAAGCACGCTTGTAGCCAACCTCGCCGTTGCTCTTCAGCGCCAGGGGTACCGCTGTCTGCTGTGGGATGCCAACATCTCGGCACCAACGCTGCATACGCTCTTCGGGGTGGACCCGCTCCTGCGCGCTGCCGATGCCTACTTCGGTCGCGTACAGCCGGAAGAGGTCCCGCTGGAGCTGCGCCCGGGGCTATGGCTGTTTGCCGAGCGCGCAACTTCATCGCCGGAAGCAGAGCAGCTCTTGGCGCGGCATTTCCAGAAGCTGTTGCAGCGGATTGCCCAACGCCTGCGCCCAGACGTTGTTCTGCTGGATCTCCCAGCCGGCTGGTCCGAGCTGGTCTACCTGGGCTGCTCCACGGCGGCGATGAACTGCCTGGTGCTGGGAGATGATATCGGCTCGGTCCTGGACGCTTACGGCTTTCTCAAAGCGCTCTCGGCACAGCCGGAAGCTCTCACGGTGCAGCTCATTGTCACCAACGTCGTGGACTCCTCCGATGCAGCCGAGATTGCGCAAAAGCTCAACACCGTTGCCGCGCGCTTTCTCGGACGGCGTTTTCCGCTCCTGGGAGAGGTGCCGTACGACCCGGCACACCGGGCAGCCCTCCTGCAACAGCGTCCGTTGGTTGAGCATCTGCCCACGGCGCCAGCGGCACAGGCATATCAGCGGCTTGCGATGGCGTTGATCCAAGCTCTGCAGCGCACCCATGCCCCGAGGGCGTCCCAAACAGCGTAGCAGCACCATCGGTTTCGTGCTCAATGTCGGCGTGCTTGCCGGCTGCGTTGCACTGATTATCTTTGCTGTGCAGCCAGAGCTTGCGCTGGAGGCAGCACTGGTGCGCGCGTTTCTCGTCTTCGTGGTCAGTGTGCTGGTGACAACCTTCGTCATCGGAGCCCTGCAGATGCTTCGCCGTGCCCGCCAGAGCTCTGGCACAGAGGACCGTGTTGGTGAACCGCTGTAAGGACAGCCATGCGGGGTCAGCAACTCTCACCCGAAGCGCTGCAAGAGACGTGGGAGCAGTATTGGCGCGAGCGCTCCGACGAGGCGCGCCGCCGCTTGCTCCTGCACTACCTCTGGCTTGTCCGCTACGCCGTGCAAAGCCTGGACCTGCCCGACCATAGCGTGCTGAGCGAAGAGGATCTGCTCCACACGGGCGTGCTGGGGCTCAACGAAGCCATTGAGCGGTTCGACCCGACCCGGGGCACAAAGTTTGAAACCTACGCCCTCCCGCGAATTCGCGGGGCTATGCTCGATGAGCTGCGCAAACTGGACTGGATGACCCGCTCCGCACGGCAGAAGCTGCATACCTACCATCGCGCTGCCGAGCTACTGCGCCAACAAAAGGGTGATGAGGTCTCCAGCGAAGAGGTGCGCCACTTCCTGGGGCTCTCCGAGCAGGAGTACCGCTCCTACCTGCAGGTGCTCTCCGAAGCGTACGCGACGCTCCCGAGCGAACCGTTCGGCGAGGAGGAGGAAGAGGCACACCCTGATCCACTGGAAACCGTGCCCGATCCCCATGCGCTCGATCCCAGCGAGGAGGTACACCGGCGCCAGCTCCTGGAGTTCATCCAGGAGTACCTGGCAAAGCTGCCCGAACGCAAGCGCCTGGTGATGGTGCTCTACTACTACGAAGGGCTGACCTTCCGCGAGATCGGGCAACTGCTCAACGTCACCGAAAGCCGCGTCTGCCAAATCCACGCCCAAGTGCTCGAAGAGATTCGCACCCAACTGCGCATCCACCACCATGCTTGAGCCCTCGCTGCAGCAGCGCCTCCGCCGGGTGGAATCCCTCCCCACTATTCCGCCGATTCTCCTCCAGGTACTGCACCTGCTGGAGAATCCGGAGGTTAGCGCCAGTGCTCTCGCCGACCTCATCGAGCGCGACCAGGCGCTGACGGCACGGCTGCTGCGCATCGCCAACTCGCCCCTCTATGGCTTCCCGCGCAAGGTAACCACAATTCGGCTGGCGATCGCCCTCTTGGGGAACGATACTCTCCGCGAGCTCCTCATGGGCACCGTTGCGTACGACTTCGTCCGCTTGGGACCCAACCACGAGCAGCTGCGCGAGGAGCTGTGGAGGTATTCGCTCTACTGCGCCGTTGCATGCCGCTGGCTGGCGCGCCGGCTGGGGTATCGCCCCCTTGGGGAAGCCTTTGTTGCCGGACTGCTGCACGACATTGGGGTTCTGCTTGCGGCAGCGTATCTGCCCGAGGAGTTCGCTGCCATCTTCCGCTACCAAGCCCGCCACCGCATAGCCTACTGCGAAGCTGAGCTTGCCGTGTTGGGCACAACCCATGCCGAGCTGGGTTTCTGGCTTGCCGAACGCTGGGGATTGCCGGAGGTGCTCGCCATTGTGATGCGCGATCACCACATGCCCGACCCTCCCCCATACCCCAGCTCCCTCCCTCCGCACTCCCCGTTGGCGCAGTTGAACCAGCCATTGACCGCGCTTGCTGCCTGTGCTGAATATTTGGCGCACCACGCAGGGCTGCGTGCCTGGAGCGGCGAGGAGCAGCTCCATTCGCCGCTGTACTTCCCCACCGCCTTGCGGCAGCACCTTGTGGCACACGGCGTGCTATATGAATCGGGGGAACCCGAACCCGCCATCCTGGAGGAGCTCCACGCGGAATACCTCCAGTTGGCGAACATCCCGTGGTAGCGCTGCCGCGCTGTACGCACAGCAGCAAAGACAGCAGCAATGGCGCGATACGCCCTGTGCTCTCTCCTGATCGCCGTAGCCCTTGCAGAGGCTGCGCCGACGTTGGAGCGGTACGAGCGCGATAGCCTGGGACGCCTCCTCCTCTACTGCTCACAGCCTCCGACGGGGTGGAGCTCAGAGCTCTCTGCAGACAAACGGCGTGTGATCCTACGCCTCTCCGGCACACAGCTTTCGCCACAGGCGACCCAGCGCTCATGGCAATCGGGTCTGCTGCGCGAGGTCTACCCCCGCCGACATGGGGACAGTGTATGGGTGTACGTCCTCTTTGCCCAGCCCGTCGGATACAGCCTTGTATGGCTGCCTTACTCAAGCGCTTTCCTGCTGACCCCGGTGCAATGGGACCGGCTCACACCGGCGGAAGACCTCTACCACAGCGCTCTCCTGGCACTGGAGGTTGGAGCGGAAGCCCTTGCCGATAGCCTCCTCTCCGAAGCCGCACATGGCGGTCATCCCGACGCAGCTGCTTTGGTGGGCATCCGCACATTGCAACGGGGCATGCCGCTGACGGCATTGCAATGGCTGCGTGCTGGCTTCATACGTGGGAGCCGGCTGCCGGACCTCTACGCTGCAACCGCTCTGCTTGCCCTCTCCGCTGGGCAGGGTGTGCTCGCCCAATGGGCAGCCCGCTACTTCACCGCTCTGTCGGCTCGCCCTCTTCCACCTGTGCCGAGCTTCCCTCCGGATAGCCTTGCAGCCGTGCTGGAACAGACACTTGCCGCACCGCTTCTGGATACCACAGTAGCTCCACCGCTGGCAGTGCCACCGGTGGACACTATCCCAACCGCACGAGCGGACTCGGCGTCTTCAGCCGTGAAGAACGCACGAAGCTCCTCCGGCACTCTCCCGCAATGGCTCCTGGTGTGGGCACCAATTGCCTTTGGGCTGGGCACAATTGGGCTTATTGCCCTGCTCCTGCGCAAGCTCTGGCAGAGGAGTCGGGCTCCGAGCTCGCCCACATCTTCGCCGCCGCCCGCTGCCGAGTTCGCCGCACATGTCCAGGCAGCCCTGCGCCGCTATCGGGAAGCCGAAGAGAGAACACCACCTTCGGAGCCGGCTCCTGTGGCAACGGCGTCGGAATCGGCTCCCTCCGCTCCAGAACCCACCCCATCTCTTGCAGACCCTGCAGCCGTCCTTGAAGAGACACGGCGAACGGCACAGCTCAGCACCGAGCTGCGCCAGCTCTGGAGGCACCGCATAGGGCAGCGGCAGCACTACGTGCGCTCGGTCCTGCAGCAGCTTACTCCCGAACACCTCCCGGAATCGGAGCAGGAGCGCGCACAACTGGCGCGGCGCCTCTCCATTGCTCCACAAGCGCTGGAGCTCCATCTCCGGTTGCGCGAACGCTCTGCTGCCGAATCCGCCCGGTGCATCCAAGGCTCTCCATCGTTCGTCTCCACCCCCAACGGAGCATCACATCCGGAAGGGGCAGCATGAAGCAATGGGGACGTGTGTGGATTGTGCTCTTGGCAACGCTTGGACCGCTGTGGGCACGGGAGCAGCCGGCGCTGCGCTGGCAGGAGCCGGGAGCGCTTGTGCTCCAAGCCGAGCGCCGCACGGTTGCGGATTCGCTCCCGCGCGAGCATCGCATTCAGGGGATTCGGGAAGCCAACGGGGAGCACTTTCTCATCGTTGAGCTTGCCTCCGAGCAGCGCCGACTGGAGATCGCCGTATACAACCTGCTGGGCAAGCGCGTGGCGACGGTCTACCAGGGGAAGGCTTCTCCGGGGGTGCACGAGTATCCGATCCCGAGCGCCGGGCTCCCCAATGGCGTCTATATCTGCGTCGTGCAGGGCGATGGATTCCGGCTGGCACAGAAGTTCGTGGTGGCTCACTGAAGTAGTCCTGCTCCTGGGGTGGCTGACAGCAGTCCAGGCGCAGCCGCTCATGCCGGCCACGGCAGGAGCATCCCTGCAACGCCCAGTTGGAGCTCGCCCCATTGGGCTGGGGGGCACGTACGTTGCCATCGCGAACGAACCCAGCGGCATCTTTGCCAATCCTGCGCCGATAGCCTGGTTGCCTCCACAGGCGCAGCTGAGCGCAACGGTGAGTGCACTGGGGCTGGGGCGGACCTCTGCTGCTCTGGCGTACGCTCAGGCAGTCAGCCCCGGTATCGGCATCGGTGTCGGGGTGCTCCGCTTCGGCGCCGGAGAGCTCCGGCTTCGTACCGCTGAGGGAATCCCCGCCGGAACGGCAACGGCACAGGATGTTGCACTCACCCTCTGCGGCGCCCTCGGCTGGGAGTTCCTCTCCACAGGGCTTGCCGCAAAGTACCTCTGGAGCGGGCTTTCCGGGACGGATATCAGCGCCAGCGGCTTTGCTTTCGACTTGGGAGCCAGCGCCCGTGTGGCGGAGCTCCTCTCCCTGGGCGTTGCGGTGCGCAACCTGGGAGGGCGGCTGCACTGGGCATCGGGCTGGGAGAATCTCCCCTACACCGTGCACGTGGGGATTGCAACGGAGTTCAATTTCGGCGTCCCTGAGCGCGCCGAACGCTCTCCGGTCACCGGCGAGCTATCCCCGCAGCGGCTGATATCGGCAGAGTACGTGCTGCTGGGCATTGAACTGCAGTACGTCCAAGGGGCTGCGCGCCCGATGCTGCTGCTGGGCATCGAAGCGGTACCGATTGCCGGGCTTGCCGTGCGCGCCGGTACCAGCCTGTTTGCCGATTCCGAAGGGCATGCCCGCTGGCTGCCCGGGCATCACAGCGCAGCGGGCATCTCCGTGCAACTCCCTCCGCTGGAAGCAGTACCACTGCGCCTCCAGCTCGACTACAGCCTCAGCGCCGAACCCACCAGCCCCTCCCGCATTGCCCATACAGCGAGTCTGACCGCCTCCATTGCTCGATGAAGCAGTACGGCTTTGCCACGCGAGCGATCCACGTTGGGCAGGAAGCGGACCCGCTCACCGGAGCGGTTGTGCCGCCGCTGTACATGACCTCCACCTACGCGCAGGAGGCTCCTGGGGTGCACAAGGGCTACGAGTACTCGCGCACCGACAACCCCACCCGGCGCGCCTGGGAGCGCAACATCGCAGCCCTGGAGGAGGGCACCGACGCAATCGCCTTCTCCAGCGGGATGGCGGCAATCGATAGCGTGGTGCGCCTGCTCCAACCGGGTGAGCACATCGTCGCGTGCGCTGACCTCTACGGCGGGACGGTGCGCCTGTTCGAGCGCGTCTGGAAAGCCTACGGTATCGGCGTCAGCTATGCCGAGGAGAGCACGCCCGATGCCATCGCTGCCGAATTCACTCCACAGACGCGGATGCTGTACCTGGAGAGCCCCACCAACCCGCTGCTCCAGATCGCCGACATCGCGCAGCTCTCCGCCCTTGCCCACGCCCGCAATGCGTGGGTGGTGGTAGACAACACCTTCGCTACCCCATATGCCCAGACTCCGCTGACGCTGGGGGCAGACCTTGTGGTGCATTCCACGACGAAGTACCTTGCAGGGCACTCCGACCTCATTGGGGGTGTTATCGTCGTGCGCCATGCCGAGCTTGCCGAACGGCTGCGCTTTCTTCAAAACGCCGTCGGTGCCATCCCCAGCCCTTTCGACTGCTGGCTATGCCTGCGCTCGGTCAAGACGCTGGCGCTGCGGATGCAGCAGCACGAGCGCAACGCGCTGGCAGTCGCCCAGCTCCTGGCACAGCACCCCCGGGTCGTTCGGGTCCACTATCCCGGGCTTGCCACCCATCCGCAGCACGAGCTGGCGCGACGGCAGATGCGCAACTTCGGTGGGGTCCTTTCGGTAGAGTTTCCCAGCGAGCAGCATGCACGCGCCTTCCTGCAAGCGCTGCGGCTTTTCACGCTGGCGGAATCTCTCGGCGGTGTGGAGTCCCTGGCGTGCCATCCGGCGACGATGACCCACGCCAGCGTGCCACGGGAGCGCCGTCTGCGGCTGGGCATCACCGATGGGTTGGTCCGGCTCTCGTGCGGAATCGAGGAGACGGAGGACCTCCTTGCCGATATCGAGCAGGCTCTGGCAGCCGTAGAGCGCCTCTAACGCTTACGCTTCTTTGGAGTCCGGCGCGGATTGGACTGCTGCGGGTTGAGCCGGCGTGCCAGGCTCGGCGGAAGGCGTTCGGCTTGCTCCTCGGCAAGGGCTTGCGCTTCGCGGAGACGGCGCATGAGCCAGCCCTCCTTCCGCGGTTGCCGCTTGAGGTCCTCCAGGGTGAGCTTCTGCTTGCGCCAGCGAGTCAGGTAGAGCTGGTGCACAATCCCCAGCAGGTTGAACGTGAAGTAGTACAGGTTCAGCCCCGCGGGGAAGGCGGAGAAGAGCAGCGTCAGAAGCACCGGAAAGACGTAGGTCATCCAGCGTTGGCGCGGGTCCGTCACCGTGAGGCGCTGCTGCACAAAGAGCGCTGCGCCCATCAGGAGCGCCAGCCCGGAGATGTAGTTGACCCCCAGGAGCGGGATCCGGAACGGAAGCGTCACCAGGCGGTCCGGCACTGAAAGGTCCGTAATCCACAGCACAAAGGGGGTTTGGCGCAGCTCGATGGAGTAGTTCAGCACCGCCCAGAGGGCGTACAGGATGGGGATCTGCAGCAGCATCGGCAGGCAACCGCTCATGGGGTTGATGCCGTACTCCTGGTAGAGCCGGAATAGCTCCCGCTGCTGCGCTTGGAGGTCGTCTCTGTAGCGTTCGCGAATCTTCTGGAGCTCTGGTGCCAGGAGCTGCATCCGCTGCGCCGAGCGCAGTTGCGGCAGTATCAGCGGGTGCAGCAGCAGCTTCATCAGCAGCGCAAAGACAATGATGGCGATGCCGTAGTTGGGAATGAGCCAGTGGATCGCCTTGAGCACCGGCAGCATGAAGTACTCGCCGATGGGGCGCACCAGCCAGCGGAGCCCGAACTCCACCATCGACTCCAGCCCGTACTGGCGCACCACATCGTAGGCAAGCGGTCCGACGTAGAGCTGCACTACATGTTCCTGCCTGCCCCCGCGGTAGGGCAGCCGAAGCGCCACTTCGTAGCGCTCCACCACGCCGTGATTCGGCGCCGGGAAGCGCTGCCCACGCGCGTAGACCGTCAGCTCGCTTGGGCGCGGCACAGGGATGAGCGCTGCAGCGAAGTACTTTACCTTCAGCCCCGCAAAGTCAATCTGCCCCGTTGCCTGCGTCTCCACGCTCTGACCGACCTCATGCGCATCGAGCTCTTCGAGCTCTCCGGCAAGGGAGATGAGCGCCCGTGCACTGTTGGACTCATCCACGCTGTTGTACTCCTGGTACTTGAGCCCACCGCTCCAGACCAGCTCCAGCCGGCGCTGGGCAACGAGATTCTCCACATTCGAGAGCACCACACCGGTCAGCACATCGTAGCGGTCGCCGTAGAAGCGGTACCAGCGTTCCACAAAGCGCACGGAATCCAGCCTGTAGCGCGCCCGTACCTCGAGCGAATCTCCAGCGGGGATGGTGTAGAGCGTATCGGTGGGGAGGTTGAATTCGAAGTGCCACCGGCGTGTATTCACGCGCCGCCCCTGGAAGTCGTAGAACTCCAGCGCCAAGGGGCGCTCGCCGGAAGGGATGAGCTGTACCGGCGTTCCGTTCCACGCCTTGTACTGGCGCAGCTCCCACCGGGCAAGGGTCCCGCCAGCGGAGCTGAGCCAGATCATCGCCCGCTGCGTCTGGACGCGGAGGAACACCTCCGGCGGCTGCGCTGCCGTATCGGCTGGCTGAAGCGCCGGTGGGGCCGTTGCCGGGGCAGCACTTGTCCGGAGCGTATCCGTAGGCTGCGGGGATGGAGCGTAGCGGATGGACATGTACAGGGTCCACACCGTCGTCAGTAGCGCAATCAGCACAATGCCCAGGAGCGCGCGGCGGTCCATAGGTTGCTCAGCTTATGGCACAGGATCGATGCCGCCAGGGTGCCAGGGATGACAGCGCAGGAGCCGTCGCAGCGCAAGCGCTCCACCTTTGAGCACGCCATAGCGCCGGAGTGCCTGTTCGGCATACTCGGAGCAGGAGGGATAGAAGCGGCACGCCCCGGGCAGCAGCGGCGAAACCAGCAGCCGGTACAGCCGAATCACTCCGATGAGGAGCGCACGCATGAGCCCGAGACCGCTTGTTGCAGAACCTCTTGCACCACCGGCAGCACGTCGTGCAGTCGAATGCGGGCGGGATGCTCCGGTGCATTCCCCCGCCAAACCAACGCAACCGCCCGAAGCGGGAGCTGGAGGGCGAATCGGGGAAGGAGCTGACGGAGCGCTTCCCGCAGCAGCCGCCGAATCCGGCTCCGGACGACAGCCTTCTTGACTCGCCGCCGCGGGACGCTCACCACATACCCCACACTGCCGGGCGGCGCTCCAGCATCGGCAACCTGTACAACGAGCAACAGCATGGGATGGACAACCCGCAACCCCGTTGTCCACAGCTCCTGAATTGCCTTCCGCTCCTTGAGTGGGCGCAGTACCACTTACGGTCGCTCGTCGCTCACCGTGAGCTTGTGCCGCCCTTTGGCTCGGCGCCGTGCAAGTACCTTCCGTCCACTCTTGCTCTTCATCCGCGCCCGAAATCCATGCTTGCGGCGCCGCTTCGTGCGGCTGGGCTGATACGTCAAGCGCATGAGCCGTCCTCCGACTACACCGACGCAGCATGCAAAGATAGGGCTTCCGGCTGAGCTTGGAAGGCGGCTCCACCGCTCTGGTGGTCACAGGGTTTTTGCTAATTTTGCGTCCAGATGGGCCGGTAGCTCAGTTGGGAGAGCGCCAGAATCGCACTCTGGAGGTCGGGAGTTCGAATCTCCTCCGGTCCACCCGTTGGCGTTGCCCCGTGGTGTAACTGGCAACACGCCTGACTCTGGATCAGGAGAGTCCAGGTTCGAGTCCTGGCGGGGCAGCAACCCACTTCCCCGAAAGGATGCCCACAAAGAGCGCGGCTGATCCCCTCAGCATCCCCTCCGCAGCGCGATGGCAGCTATGGGCATGGCGGCTGGCACTGACGACGGTGCTGTACAACTTCGCCGAAGGCGCAGTAGCGTTGTGGCTGGGGCACGCCTCCGATAGCTTGGGGCTGGTGAGCTTTGGCATTGAAGGTGTGGCGGAATCCCTCTCGGGCATCGTAGTGCTGTGGCGCTTTGCACCGAGTTTGCGTCCGCACACCGCCGAACGGGGACTGGAGCGGGAGCGCCGAGCCGTTCTGCTCATTGGGCTGAGCTTCCTGGTGCTGGCGGCGGTCATTGCGATGGAGTCGCTTGGACAGCTGCTGGGCAGGGCAGCAGTGCACCTGCACGGTGGCAGCTTCGTCCTGGCGGCTGCCTCCGTCGTCGTCAAGCCCGCTCTCTTCGCCTTCAAACGGCGGGTTGGGCAGCAGCTTGGCAGCCGCGCCGTCCTTGCCGATGCCGCCCAAACACTTGCCTGCGCGGCGCTCTCGGCAGCCCTGCTCCTGAGCTTACTGCTGCAGCAGCTCTGGGGAATCCACCAAGCGGACGCGCTGCTGGCACTGCTGATCTCGGCAGTGCTTGTGCGCGAAGGGCTCCACACACTGCGCCATCGCCACATCTTGTGCTGTTGAACACCTGCGGTATGCACGATGCTCCTGCTGCTCCTTGCAGTGCTCTTGCTCGGCTGCGCTCGGAACGGGCAGGAGGGGCAATTACGCCCCGCTGCCGGCGATCGCTTCTACGGGGGAATCTACCGCGTCAACGAGGTCGGAGAGGTCCGCTCGCTGGACCCTGTGCAGATCAACGACGTGAGCTCCGCACACGTTGCCGAACAGATCTACGACAAGCTCCTGACGCTGGACGATTCCCTGCGGCTGCAGCCGGAGCTGGCCGAGCGTTGGGAGGTCTCCCCCGATGGACTCGTCTACCGCTACTACCTACGGCGTGGAGTCCTCTTCCACGACAACCCGTGCTTCCCACAGGGCAAGGGGCGCGAGCTGACTGCCGAAGACGTCAAGTATTCGCTGACACGCGCTTGCGACTTCCGCACCGGCACGCTCGGCTACAGCTACTTCCGCGGCAAGGTTCGCGGTGCCGATGAGTACTACGCCGCCACACGCGAGGCTGCCCGCACCGGAGGCGAACCCGCCGTGCGTGAAGTCTCCGGATTCGTAGTGCGCGACCGGTACACCTTCGAAATCCACCTCCTGCGCCCCTTTGCGCCGTTTGAGTACTACGTCTCGCTGGTCACCTTCGCAATCGTGCCGCGTGAAGCCGTTGAGTACTACGGTGCGGACTTCTTCCGCAATCCCGTCGGCTCGGGTCCATTTATCTTCGTCTCCTGGACGCCGGACCGCCAGCTTGTGCTGCGGCGCAATCCCAACTACTGGCAGCGCGACGAATACGGCAACGCCTTGCCCTACCTGGAAGGCATCCGCTTCAGCTTCATCAAGGACGAGAAGTCGCAGCTTCTGCAGTTCCGCCAGGGCAACCTTGAGGAGTGCTTCCGGATTCCGGCGGAATTCTTCCCGCAGATTGTAGATGAGCGCAAGCAACTGCGCGGAGAGTGGCAGCGCTTCCGGCTCCTGCGCACGATGGCGCTCTCGACACAGTACTACGGGATGCTCGTGACCGATTCGCTCTTCCGCAACCGGCTCGTCCGCCAAGCCTTTGCTTACGCCATCGACCGGGAACGCATCGTGCGGTATGTGCTCAAAGGGCAGGCTGCTGAGCCCGGGCACTACGGTCTCGTCCCTCCATCCATGCCGGACTATCCAGCGCGCTCCATCCGGGGCTACCGCTTCGATCCGCAGCGGGCGCGCCAACTGCTTGCCCAGGCTGGCTATCCCGATGGCAAGGGCTTCCCCACCGTCACGCTCCAGCTCAACGCAGGCGGCGGACGCAACCTCCAAGTTGCCGAAGCCGTCCAAGCCATGCTACGCGAGCACCTGGGCATCGAAGTGCAACTGCGCCAGGTGGAATTCGCACAACATCTGCAGAGCATTGATGCCGGGCGCGTTCCGTTCTTCCGCTTAGGCTGGGTGGCAGACTATCCCGACCCGGAGAACTTCCTCAACCTGCTCTACGGCAAGCTGGTGCCGGACGATCCCAACGAGATCAGCCCAATCAACTCCACCCGGTACCGCAATCCGGCGGTGGATTCGCTACTGGAGCTTGCACTGGCAACGCGCGACCGTGCACGCCGCATGGAGCTCTACGCCCGCGCCGAACAGCTCGCCATCGAGGATGCCCCAATGCTCATCCTCTTCTACGACGAGGACTACCGCCTGCTCCAGCCCTATGTTGCCGGCTACCGCAACAACGCTATGGACCGCCGGATGTACAAGTACGTCTGGCTGCAACCCCACTGAGTTTCCGCCGGCTATGTCGGCGCGATTTTGTTTATTGCGTTCCCGACAGTGCGCCAAGCTGGGGAGAGGAGGGCGCTCTTTGACAATCGGGCTGCTGGTAGCCGCCGCACTCATTGGCTGCCAGGGAAGTCGAGAGCCTGACCCACGCCACAGCTTCATCTACAACGAACCCGAGGGCATCACAACGCTCGATCCGGCGCACATGAGCTACGTTGCCGCCATCTGGGTCGGCACGCAGCTCTACAACGGATTGGTCGAGCTGGATACAGCCCTGCGCGTTGTGCCCTGCCTGGCACGGGCATGGGAGGTGGATTCCACGGGAACGCGCTGGCGCTTCCATCTGCGCACGGACGTGTACTTCCACGATAACCCCTGCTTTGGGGCATCGCCGCGCCGGCTGCGCGCGGAGGATGTCAAGTTCTCCTTCGAGCGGCTCTGTGATGCCCGAACCCGCTCGCCCGGGCTGTGGGTCTTCTGGGGAAAGCTCCGCGGAGCAAAGGAGTTCCACGCTGCCACCCGCCAGGGGCGCTCTCCGGCAGGGGGAATCCCCGGCATTCGGGTGCTCAACGATAGCACGGTCGAACTGGAGCTGGAGCGCCCGTTTGCCCCATTCCTGGCGCTGCTCACGCTGCCCTACTGCTGGATCGTCCCGCGCGAGGCAGTCGAGCACTACGGAGAGGACTTCTTCCGCAACCCGGTCGGCACCGGTCCCTTCCAGCTTGCCGAATGGCGCGCGGACGTCCGATTGGTGCTGCGGAGGAACCCGCGCTACTTCAAGCGCGACCCCCAGGGACGCCGGCTGCCCTACCTGGAGCACGTCGTTGTGCGCTTCCTGCGCGATCCCAAAACCGCCTTCTGGGAGTTCCAGCGTGGGCGACTGGACATGCTCACCGGCCTTGACCCCGCTGTGCTCCCGCAGGTGCTAACACCCGAGGGAACGCTGCAACCGGCGTTCCGCCACTACCAGTTGCTGCGCGCCCCCGCCCATGCGATCGAGTACTACGGCATTCAACTGGACACGACCACCGAGGGCGGGCGCAATTCCCCGCTGGCTCGCTCCCGATTGCTGCGGCAAGCGCTCAACTGGGCAATCGATCGGGAGCGCATCATCCGCCATGTCCTCCACGGGCTGGCAACGCCGGCGTACTACGGGGTCCTTCCGCCGGGATTCCCAGGCTTCTCCGAGCAGACGCGGGGATACGGCTACGACCCCGAGCGTGCCCGCCGTCTCCTGGCTGCAGCTGGCTTCCCCAACGGACGCGGATTGCCCCCGCTGGTCCTGCAATTGGGGGCAAACCCGCGAACGCTCTCCGTTGCCGAGGCAGTCCAGCAACAGCTCGCCGAGCTGGGAATTCGAGTCGAGCTGCGCCAGGTCAGCTTCCCACAACACCTCTCGATGGTGCGCGAAGGGCGCTGCATGCTCTGGCGCACCAACTGGATCGCCGATTACCCCGACCCGGAGAACTTCCTGGCGCTCTTCTACTCCGCCTACGCTGCCCCGGGCGGACCCAATACAACGCGCATCCGCTCAAGTGCGCTGGATTCGCTCTACGAGCGCGCCCTTGCCGAGCCTTCCCAACACCGCCGCTTTGAGCTGTACCGCCGTATGGAGGCGCTGGTGCTGCAGGAAGCCCCGTGGGTCTTCCTGTACTATCCCCACGTGATTCGCCTGCTCCAGCCATCGGTTCAGGGGATGCACGTAGACGGGAGCGACCGGCTTGTGCTGGAGCACGTCCGCAAGTGATCCTGCAGTTTGTCCAACTTTGAGGGAGGGTGGAGCATGAAGACCATCATCCGCATTCTGTGCGTGGCTGTTGCCTTCGTCGCCGTTGACATGTGGAAAGCCCCTGCAGCCTTCGCCGTGCAGCAACTCAAAAAGATCACGCACCTGACCAAGAAGGCAAAGAAGAAGGTCACCCGGCGAACCTCTGTGCGGGCTGAGCGCCTTCGGCATGAGGCATTGGAGCTGCTGCGAACGAACTCTCCGACGCTGTGGACGCTGATGGTCTCGGATACCGTTGCCGTTGCCCCAGGGGAACCCGTAGCGGAGCTGGAGGGCGAAGACCCGGAGGAGCTCGCGCGCGAAGATGACCTGCCCGTAGACATCGAGAGCTTCCGTCAACTGTGGTTGGCGTACATGGAGGGCACGGCACCGGATGAGCTCACCGCCGCAGGGCTGAATAAGCGCCATCTGGCGGAGCTCATTCTGGAATGGTTAGGGACGCCGTACCGCTTCGGTGGGGAGAACCCCAATGGGATTGACTGCTCGGGCTTTGTCCGCCAAATCTTTGCCGAAGTCGGCGGCATTCTGCTGCCTCGAACCGCCGCGCAGCAGTACATGCTGGGTACACCGGTAGAGCGGGACCAGCTCCAATTCGGAGACCTGGTCTTCTTCCACACCCGTCGCCATGCCTGGGTCTCCCACGTGGGAATCTACTTGGGCGATGGGCTCTTTGCCCATGCCAGCTCCCGCGGTGGGGTGACGATCTCCTCGTTGCAGAGCACCTATTACAACCGGCGCTACATCGGCGCTCGGCGGCTGACGGCGCGCGACCTTGAACGGCTGGCAACAACGTCACTGGCGCCGGCACCTGCGGAATAGTCCGATGCCTTCAGCACAGGAAGCCACGACCGTCTAATTTTGCAGCCGCCTGAGCCGTCTGCTGGAATTGCTGGGAAGGAGATGCGTGCGTTGGTCTTGCGCGAAGACAGCTTCGGAATCGAAGAGGTGGAGCTTCCTCAACCGCAGCCCGGAGAGGCGCGGGTCAGGCTCCTGGCAGCTGCGCTCAACCGGCGCGATGAATGGATTCGGCAAGGCAAGTACGCCCGCATCCGCTACCCAGCAATTCTGGGCTCGGACGGCTGCGGCGTCGTTGACGCCGTTGGCTCTCCAGACCACGCCGCCTGGCTCCACAAAACCGTCATCATCAACCCCAGCCTGGGTTGGGGGGATAACCCCCGAGCTCAAGCGCTGACCTACGAGATCCTGGGCATGCCCCGCCCGGGAACGCTTGCCGAGTACGTCGTCGTCCCTGTGGACCGGCTCCACGAAAAGCCGGCGCATCTCTCCGCCGAAGCTGCTGCAGCACTCCCGTTGGCGGGGTTGACCGCGTACCGCGCCCTCTTCACCCAGGGAGCCCTCCAGGCGGGGCAGAAGGTGCTCATCACCGGCATCGGCGGGGGCGTTGCTGTCATTGCGCTGCAATTTGCCGTTGCTGCGGGAGCCAACGTCTTTGTCACCTCCGGCAGCGATGAAAAGCTCCAGCGCGCCCAGCACCTGGGCGCCCTCGGCGGGGTAAACTACCGCCACCCCAACTGGGACCGGCTCCTGCGCGAGCTCGCCGATGGAGAGTTCGACTTGGTGCTCGATAGCGCCGGCGGTGAGCCCTTCAACACCTTGCTGACGCTGACCAAACCCGGTGGGACCCTCGTCTGCTACGGCGCGACTTTGGGACCGGTGCCCGAGTTCCATCTGGCGCGAGTCTTCTGGCGCCAACTACGCATCATCGGCAGCACAATGGGAACAGACGAGGAGTTCCGCGCCATGCTCGAATTCGTCTCGCACCACCGCATCGTCCCCCTCATTGACTCGGTGGTGCCCTTCTCGGAGGTGCTGAGCGCTTTCGAGCGGCTGCGCTCCGAAGCGCACATGGGCAAAATCGTCGTACGCTTCGCCTGAGCCCACCTACGGGGTGAGATCCTCCGGAGCCACCGCACAAGAGAGCCGCCGGAGCAGCTCGGCATACCACTGCATCTGTGCACGCTGCTGGGCAATGCGCCGCTCCAGCTCTGCCCGATGCTGACGGACCCACTCGGGGTCATCCAGCGGCAGGGAGAAGGGCTCCTGGGCAAGCGTGCGCCGCAGCCGCTGCTGTTCAACCCGAACCTGCGCCTCCAATCGGGCAAGCTCGCGCTGCCAGTACTGGAGCGGGTCGAGCTCGCACACAGGGGATTCCCCCACTGGCTCCTCGCAGAGCACCCGCACCAATCGGCGAAGTTGCTCCACATTGCGCTCCCTGTACGCCTGCTGCACAAGGAGCCAATAGCGGCGATACTCCTCGGTCTCCTCGCCGGTGCTATCCGGATGGAGCCGTTTGACCAGCAACCGGTACAGGCGCGCAAGCTCCTCTTCGGCTGGCTCGACCGGGGCTGTGCGCTCGCTCCTGGGACGCAGGCGTGCAAACTCGTGCTCCACGGTCTGCTCAATCAAGCGCATCGCCTTTGCCGTGAGCGGCTCTCCACGCTGGAGCTTGACCAGGAGCAATTCCAGGCGCCGCCGCAGTTGTGCCGTCTGCCAGGCAAGCCACTCCAGCTCCTGCTCCAGCGCGTGGAAGTGCTGCTCGTAGAGCCGCTGCCGCCGGGTGTATTCCTCGGTGTGCAGCAGTAACCACTGCTGCGTCAACTGGCGCAGCAACTGCCGCAGCTCCGCACAGCGCTGCTGGAGCTGCTGGAGCCGTGGATCGGGCTGCAAGGCGTGCGACAGCTCCATCAGGGCACGTAGCTGAAGGGAACAGAGAGCAGCCGACTCGGCGTGCAGCACACCAGCACGTACCAGCCCGCTGCCGCATGGAGCGCGGTGCACCACTGATACGTTCCCGCCCGCAGCCATTGCACACCGCTGTGCCAGAGACGCTCGCCAGTTACCGAAAACAGCTCCAGCTCGTACGCGCCATCCTCCCCGGCGCGGAGCTGCACACACAGTTGCGGGGCATTCCACTGCAGGCTCACCTCCGAGGGCTCCCCGCGGAGGAGTACGTGTCCGCTATCCCCGCACGTGTGCACGAGGAGCTCTCCGGGGATGAGCTCGGCGCGGAAGGCTTCCGTTCCCTCCACCACGCACTGGAGCGGCTCCAGCGCAGCTCGCTGTGGATGCCCATCCAGGAGCAGCAGCGGGAGAGAGAGCCGTCCCGGCACGCTGAGCGGGAGCTGGAGCGTATCCCAGCGGTGCAGTGCCGGACGTGGCTGCCCCGATTCCAGCCGTGCGCACAACCACGCCGGCAAGCGTATGGTGAGCCTGCTGCTGAATTGGCGCTCCTGCAACGGTGGAATCCACTCCACATCCTCGGTGCCGATCTCCAGCACTCGCTGCTCACCGGCCCGCCCTTCGAGTTCGGCAACGCGCAGCCGTAGCGGGTACTTCAGCACCACGCGCAGCGTCTCCTCCTGCGCTGCTCCGCTGCTCCACAGCCGCAGAGCGGAATCGCGCCCGACCGAAGCAATCCAGCGTCCATCGGGGGAGTAATCCGCCGAAAGCACCGCTCCACCGTGCCACAATGGTGTCCCCAGCGGTGTTCCCGAAGGAGTCCACTGCCGGAGCGTGCTATCCAAGGCAGCCGAGAGCAGGCGCCGCCCCCACGGCAACGCCCGCACCGAACGCACATGGAAGCGATGCCCGAGCGCACGCGCTCGCTCCCGCCCGTTGTACACATCCCATATCCGGACCGTGCCATCCACTCCGCCCGACAGCAGAAGCCCCTCCTCCGTGCCGAAGGCAACGGACCACACCACCCGGTTCCCCAGCGAATCCCCATGGCGTCCGAACCGCAGCGGGGCGCCCTGCTCCCGCCAGCGCCAGACGTAGATGTTGCCATCATTGCCGCCGGCAGCGAGCAGCTCCCCATCGAGCGAGAAGGCAACGCTGTACCAGGAGCTCACCTGCGGGACGGCAAAGCGGGCAATTGGCTGCAATTGCGCCAGCTCCCACACGCACAGAGCTGAATCATCCGCTGCCGTGGCAAGGAGCGTTCCCGTAGGATGGGCTGCGATATCGCGAATCACGCCTCGGTGAACCCCGGCACCGAAGAAGCGGCGCACCTTGCTCACCCGGTCGTAGAGCAGCAGCAGCGAATCCACCGAGACCACCACCTGCGTGCTATCCCGCAGGAACGCCGCCGAAAGGAGCGCGGGCGTCCCAATCACCAGCACATCGGATGCCTCCAGCTCCGGCACAGTCCAGAGCTTGACTATGCCGTCCTCAGCGGTGGTGACGAGGTAGCGCCCCTCCGGAGAGAAGCGCACGCAGCGGATTGGAGCGGTGTGCGCCCTCCGGCGTTCGGCAACCAGAGCGCTGGAGGTTGCCGATTCCAAATGCAGCCGTAGAAGCAGCGCGACCGTATCCAGTACGGGCACATCCCAGCGGTAGGAGGGCGCTTCCAGGTCGCGCTGCAGCAGGGTCCAGCTCCTGCCCGTATCGAGCGAATACGACAGTGTTGCCACAGCCCCCGGGGCTGCATTCCACTGCAGCAGGAGCGGGCGTCGCATCAGCACCGTGTCCCCTGCGCGCGGTGCAATCCATAGCTGCGCCGCCGCCGGCAGCGCTGCCAGCAGCGCTACTGCGGCGCTCACCCCTTCATGCATCGGTCGCATGGCGGGCAATCGCCTTACTGAGACCAATCTCCACCGCTGCGCACAGCAGGGCAATCACCAGGAAGAGCTGCCACAGCTCCGTTGCCGAGCTCACCTGCTGCGGCAGCCGCACGAGCTCTCCGGCATCTTCGATCACGGCGAACTGCTCGGATGCCGACACGATCGGCGCTGCCCAGCGGCGCAGCTCCGAAGGCGCTGCAGGCACAGCTTCCAGCTCGCTCTGGGGCACATTCACCGCCACCGCTGCAACAGGCGTTCCATCGGGCGCGAACACGCCGTAGACCCCAGGCTCCTGCAATCGCCCCAGCCACAGGTGTGTCCCCGTTGCCGTCGTACGGGTCTGGCGCGGCACTTCCCCACCTGCGGGCTCCCGCAGCCGGAGCTCCGGACCGAAGTAGCCCGGAAGCGTCAGCTCCAGCTCCTGCCCCGCCTCCGCCGAGAGCGTGGGCAGCGCACGCGTTCCCAAGTACAGCACGGCGCGCACCAGGAAGGTCGGGAAAAACCCGCTGTAGGGAAGCTCGCCCCACTGCGGCAGTGGTGCCACGCCGCACACGAGCATACGCCCTTTGCCCAGTGCATGCTCCACCACAAGAGGACCGGCGTTGCTCTCCACGATCGGCGCAGACGCTGGGATGACGAGCTGCCGCACCAATGCCGGCGTTTCGGGAAGCGCTGCCGCCTCCGTTTCCCCACGGAAGACCCCGCGGAAGATGGGATGCTGCTTGTCCACCCGAGCCAATGTCACCGCCTGCGGTGCTGTAAACTGGCGCAGTGCTGCTCCGGCAATCCCCACACTTGCCAGCCACTGCGGCAGTGCCTGTAGCGTTGCACCATCTGCGGCAAAGAGCAGCAAGCGCCCTCCTGCACGCACGTACGCTGCCAACTGCTCCAATTGCTGCGCCGTCAGTGCCGAGCTTGCAGCAACCACCACAGCCGCGCCGGCGAGGCTCCCGGCGGAGACACTCCCGGCCGGAAGTACGCGGAGCCGCAGTGGCGAGCTCTGCACCGGCAACGCCTGCAGCGCCGTTTGGAGGAAGGGCAGTGCCTCCGCATCGGCGATGAGCGCTACTTCGATGGGCTGCGGTACGATGACGGCGCTGTAGCGCTCGTTCCCGAACTCGGTGGCATCCCCCTCGACGGTAACGCGGATGGGGAGCAGCCCTGACTGCGGCAATGGAGCGCTCAGCAGTACTGTCTGCACCTTTCCAGCCCCCAGCAGGAGGCTCTGCTGCGCCACCCGCTCCTGCCCCAGGAAGAGGCTCACCACAACAGCAGCATCGCGCTCGCCGAGGTTGCGAAGGCGCGCGTAGACAACAACCGGCTGCCCTGCGGCATGGAGCTGGCTGACAAGCGCAACGGAATCGAGCACCACCTCTCCTGCAGCAGGCTGCTGCGCGGAGCCCACCGGAACGAAGAAGAGCTGCGTGCGCGCATCCAGGCGCAGCTCCGCAGGGAGCTGCGCTCCCAACTGCGTGCGGTGGAAGTCGCTCACCACGTACACCTGGCGATGCCAATGCCGGGCTTGCCCCAGCAGCCCAATGGCACGGCGGAGCACAACGCTCAGCGGTGCCGTCGTTGCCGTCGGCTGCATTCGCTGGAGCTGCTCCAGTACGGCACCGTGGTTTGCCGCCCACTCCGGGAGCACGGTATCGGAGACCACCGGCAGCAGGAGCACCTCATCATCGGCGTACAGGGAACGCAGCAGCTCCACTGCAGCGCGGCGTGCTGCTGCGAAGCGCTCCCCCAGCGCCATGCTGGCAGAGTTGTCCAGCACAAGGAGCACGCTCACTGGCGCCCGCTGCTGCAAGCCCGGCAGCTTCGCCGGCAGCACCGGTCGGGCAAACGCCAGCACCACCGCGGCGATGAGCAGCATTCGCACCGCCAGGAGCAGCAACTGCTGGAGCCGGAACCGGCGAATCGTGCTCCGCTCCAGTTGCTTGAGGAAGCGCAGCGTGCTGAACTCCTGCTGGCGCAACCGACGCAGATTCAGCAGATGCAGCAACAGCGGGATAAGCGCCGCCACCAGCCCCAGCAACACCACGGGGTTGAGGAAATTCATGCCGTTCGCTGCGAGCTTGCCCAGGGCAACGGACGAGTTCCCTCGCTGCGCAGTGCCTCAGAAGGGCACGTCGCTGTCGTACGGCGGCGGTGGAGGTTCGGGGTAGTGCAGTGCCAAGTTCTCAAAGCGTGCCCAATCGCGCAAGTACGCCAAGCGCACCTCACCGACGGGTCCATTGCGCTGCTTGCCGATGATGATCTCGGCTGTGCCCTCCGTCGGCGTCCCATCGTCGTAGGTGGTGATGCCATACATCTCCGGGCGATGCACGAAGATGACCACATCGGCATCCTGTTCGAGCGAGCCCGATTCGCGGAGGTCAGAGAGCATCGGGCGCTTGTCCGCACGCGACTCAACGGCACGGTTCAGCTGCGCCAGGGCGACCACCGGGATGCCGAGCTCCTTTGCCATCATCTTCAGCGAGCGGGAGATGATGGCGACCTCGCGCTCGCGGCTCTCCGCCTTTGGTGGAGCAATGAGCTGGAGGTAGTCCACGATGATCAGCTCCACCCCGTGCTCCGAGCGCAACCGGCGGGATTTCGCCCGCAGCTCCACCAGCGACAGCATCGGCGTATCGTCAATGAAGATGGGCGCCTCCGCCAGCCGCCCCGTTGCCTGGACCAAGCGCGGCAGGAGCTCCGGCGAGAGCTTCCCCGTTCGCAACCGATGGGAATCCACCTGCGCCTCGGCTGCCAGCAGACGCAGCACAAGCTGCAGTGCCGACATCTCCAGCGAGAAGATCGCCACCGGAATGCGGTACTCCACCGCCGCATTGCGGGCAATCGAGAGCGCCAGCGCCGTCTTCCCCATCGAAGGACGCCCGGCAATGACGATGAAGTCCGACCGCTGCAGCCCACCGGTGAGCTCATCCAGCCGGATGTAGCCAGTGGGGATCCCCGTCAGCCCTGTGCGCTCCTTGCGCTCGAGCAGGCTTGCCACGTGCTCAAATGCCGTACGCGCCAGTGTGCGCATCGAGCGGGCACCCTGGCGTAGCCGCTTCTCAGCGATCTCGAAGATGGCGCTCTCCGCACGGTCCAGCTCCTCGAGCGCATCCGTGCTCTCGTCGTAACAAGCGTAGATGATCTCGGCAGCCGTGCGGATAAGGCTGCGCTTGAGGTAGTGCTCCAGCACAATCCGCGCATAGTGCTCTACCGCAGCAACTGAGGGCACCCGCAGCGTCAGCTCGGTCAGATATGCCGTTCCGCCGACCTGCTCCAAGACGCCCTGCCGGCGCAGCTCCTCGGCAACGGTGAGCAGGTCCACGGTGACGCCACGCTCGAACAGCGCCACGATTGCTTGGAAGAGCACACGATGCGCCTCACGGTAGAAGCAATCCGCCTCTAACAGCTCGATGGCTTTGACTACCGCAGCGCGGTCCTGGAGCATCGCGCCCAGGACCGCCATCTCTGCATCAAGCGAATGTGGAGGAACCCGCTCGCTGATGCGCTCCAGCGGAATAACCTCCGCCACACGGCGGCGCCCGCCGCGCAGCATCGTCTCCAGCGGATAGCTGTGTTCGGCTTCTCCCCCGGGGAACATGGCAGCAGCTCCGCGTACGAGGGACATCTCTTGGAGCGTGAAAATAGCGAACCGCCGGCGAGCAGCACACATACGCCAAAGTCGCTACTTTCGCACTGCAAACTGTTCAACAGTCTCCGCACGGCAATGCAGTACAACGTTGGGACCGTCGATCGGTGGGTTCGCCTGATTGCAGGCGCACTGCTCTTCGTCTTGGGCGGGTGGAGCTGGGGAGGATGGCAAGGGCATACCGGCGGTATCATCGCGCTCGTGGTAGGGGTGGTTCTGATTGCCACAGCGCTCCTGCGGTGGTGCCCGATGTATTCGCTCCTGCGGATCACGACCGCCCGGGAACAGGCGCGCTCGTAGCCTGATACGCTACACCACTGGGGATGCTTCGGCGCTGGGCTGCCCCGGCAACGGCGGTGGGGCTGAGCCTGGGGTTTGCACTTGTGTGGCTGCGCGTGGTATACCTGCAGGTCGTGCAAGCCGAGCAGTACCGCCAGCAGCTCCAGCGGCAAGCCTTTGCACGGGTGCTCCTGTTGCCAGAGCGCGGGACTATCCTGGACTGCCGGGGCGAACCACTGGCACTGAGCGTTAAAGCCCCTTCGTACGCGGTGGACCCACAGCAGCTCCGCTGTGCGGAGTGCCTCTGCCGAGCAGCCCACGCCCTGGGTCTGGATTCGGCAACCTGCCTGCAGCGCATCCGCAGTGCCCGGGGACGCTTCCTGTGGCTGCTCCGCAGCGTCTGGGAGCGCCCCACTACAGCGCTGGATACGCTCTCCGACCCCGGACTCATCCGGCTGCAGGAGCTCCACCGAGTCTACCCCTACGGCGAGCTGACGCTTCCGCTCCTGGGCAGCGTCAACATTGACCAGGTGGGCATCTCCGGAGTGGAGCTCTCCTACGATTCGCTCCTGCGCATGCCACCGGTGGAGACCCTCATGCGGCGTGATGCTCGGGGGCAATTGATTCCAGTGCCCCAATCGGCTGCCCATTCACCGCCGCAGCCGCCGATGCTGCGCACAACGCTGGATATCGAGCTGCAGCAGCTTATCGCCTACGAGCTGCAGCGAGGGCTTGAACGCTTCCGCGCCCGCTCTGGTGTTGCCATAGCACTGGAGGTCCGTAGCGGAGCGATCCGAGCCGCCGTTGCTCTCCCCACACCCGCCCGCGGGAGCGCGACGCTTCCAGTGGTGGGCGAGGTGTACGAACCCGGCTCGGTGCTCAAACCCTTCATCGCCGCTGCGGCACTGGACCAAGGGCTACTTCGCCCCGAAGACACGCTCGATGCCCGCAACGGGGAGTGGAGCATCCTGGGACAGCTCATCCGCGACGAGTACTCCCTGGGGCGGACGACGCTTCGCCGTGCCTTTGCGCTCTCCAGCAATATCGTCTTCGCCGAGCTTGCCTACCGGCTTCCTCGGCGCGTGCTCTACCGGTACGTTCGGGACTTCGGCTTTGGGCTTCCCACGGGCGTGGACCTGCCCGGCGAGGTCAACGGGATTGTCCCCACTCCGGAACGGATGGAGCCCACCACGCCGCTGTTTTGGGGCTTCGGCTATGGGCTTGCCGTGACGCCCCTACAGCTTGCCTGCGCGTACGCGGCAATTGGCAATGGAGGCGTGCTCGTGCGCCCGCGTATTGCCGACGCCCTGATTGCCCCCGATGGCACCGTGCTCAAGGAGTTCCCCACCGAGCGGGTCCGGCAGGTCATCACGGAGCGGACGGCACGGCAGCTGCTATCCCTGCTGCGCAGCGTCGTAGAGGAGGGCACCGGGCGGGCAGCGGCACTGCCGCAGCTCCCGATCGCCGGCAAAACCGGTACGGCACGGCAACTGGTCGAGGGGCATTACAGTCCGCAAGCGCATACCGCCTCGTTTGTGGCGCTCCTGCCAGCGCATTCTCCGCGGCTGGTCCTGTTGGTGATGCTGCAGCAGCCACAGGAAGCGGTCTACGGCGGGCAAACCGCCGCCCCTATCGTGCGGCGCGTCCTCCTGCGAATGCTTGCCAATACTCGGCTCCGCTCGTATATTGCAGATGCAGCGCTGACACAGCACCCCTCCGTGCATGTTCCACAGCGTACGCAGAGCAATGACACACGAGCCCCCGACACCGACCCCCGCCCCCGAACCGGGCGAGCAGCCGCAACGCTCCTGGGTGGAGGGCTTCCGCGATATCATGGTGGCTCCAACCGAGCTGGCATCCACCCTGGGGCAGCATGTGGGGAAGGTCTTTGTTGCAGCGCTTCTGCTGCTGACCGTTACCTCGGCTGCGGTCAACTGGCTGCACAGCCGCAGTCCCGCACTCCGCGCGCAGCTGGAGGAGCTCACCCTGCAGCAACTGGAGCGCTACTTTGCCAAAAACCCGCAGCTTTCGTCGGAGGAGCGCCAGCGGATCCGCGAGACCGTTCCAGAGGGGCTGCGCTTCTCGCTGGCGCGGAGCCTGCTCGGGGGGCTTTTCACCAACGTCATCTCGCTTCTGGCTGTGCTGGGATTGCTCTGGCTGCTGCAGCTTCCCTTTGCGGGGAACCTCCAGCGGGTTCGCTTCGCTGTGCTGGCAGCGGCACTGGGATATAGCTGCTTGCCCGGCGCCCTTGGGGAGCTGCTCAACGCCGCCGTGCAGGTACTCGGGGGCTCTCTGCAATTCCAGCTCAGCCCAGCGGCGTTCGTTTCGCCCTTCGAGCACCCGATTGTGTTCTCCGTGCTGAGTCGCCTCCACGTCGGCACGGTGGCTCAGTATGCGCTCTTGGGCATTGTACTTGCCGACGCTGCATCCCTGCGCTCGCGCCTTGCCGGAGTAGCCTGGAGCTTTACGGCTCTGGGAATATGGCTGGGCGCGATTGCTACCTTGGGACGCTTGATGGCGTAGCCGAGATTTGCTATTTTGCGCTCTGCAGGGGTTGTCCAACACCGTGAGATGTGCCGTGGCTGCACCGTACGTGTTGGTCGTGGACGATAACCACATCGCCATCAAAATGCTGCGCCGATACCTGGAGCGGCAAGGCTATGAGGTCGGCGAGGCACACGACGGCATAGAGTGCCTGGAGCAGGTCGCCCAGCGTCTGCCCGATGCTATCGTGCTGGATGTGATGATGCCGAACTTGGATGGCTACGCAACCGTCCAGCAGTTGCGCAGCAATCCCCAGACGGCGCACGTTCCCGTGGTCATCGTCACGGCGCTCAACGATGTGTCGAACCAGCTCCGCGCCATCGAAGCCGGCGCCGATGACTTCCTGGGCAAGCCCGTGGAGGAACGGCTGCTCATCGCCAAGGTGAAGCTGCTGGTGACCATCAGCCGTCTCCGCAAAGCGGTAGCAGCGCTGCAGCAGTACATCCGCAATCTGTCCAACGGAACAGCTCAGCTTCCCTCCGACCTCCAGCAGCTATGGCACGAGCTTGGTATCGAGGAGCTCTCCTCATAGGCGCGGTGGTGCTGACCGGCTGCGGTACCGTCCGGCAGGTAACGGAAACGCTCGTCGGCGTGGAGCGCCTGCGATTTCGCCTGGCGGGGGTATCGGAGTTCCGCTTGGCGGGAATTGCGCTTGCTCAGAAGGCATCGCCGCGGGATTTCTCCCCGATGGAGTTGGCGCAACTGCTCCAGTACCAGCAGCGCCGCTCGCTGCCGGTGGAGCTCCTGCTGCAGGTGGCAGCGTACAACCCGAACGATGGACGCGCGGGACGGCGCCGCCTCCCCGTCACGCTGACCGGGCTGGAGTGGAAGCTCCTGATCGATGAAACCCCGACGGTCTCCGGCGATTTGGGCGCCCCTGTGGAGCTCCCCGGCGGTGGGGACACTGTGCTCATCCCTCTGCGCGTCAAGCTGGACCTGTACGAGTTCTTCGCCCAGCGCTCGTGGAACGAGCTCATAGAGCTGGCACTTGCCATCGGGGGTGCTCGCGGGAGCTGCGCGCGGCTGATGCTGCAGGCGCGCCCACGCGTTCTCACCCCTCTCGGCGAGCTCCACTCCCCGGGCTACATCACGATTGTGGACAAGGAGTTCCGCTCCAGCCTGCGATGAACGAGCTACTGTGGCTCGCGGGAGCGGTTGCCCTTGTGGCGGGCGCCGCACTCAATCTCTGGCGTGGGGCACTGGAGCACGACCCCTGGCTGCTGCTGACCGAGGTTGCACCCGAGGAATCCCACCTCTACTGGACCGGGCTGAGCCTGTGGGAAGCGCTCGCCGATGCCATCGTTGTGCTTGCTGCCGTTGGTTTGGGTTCCGCACTCCCACCCAGCATCATGCTGCTGATGGTTGCAGCCGCACTTGCAGTGCTGGTGCTGCTCAAGCCGACGCTGCGGGCGTTGGGCATGCGCTACGCCCCCACGGTGTTTGAACTCTCCCGCCGCTTCCTCAAGCTGCTGCGCTGGGGCGGTCAGCTCTGGGGAGCATTGGGGCGCGGCACGACAGCACAGCAGCACGAAGAGCTTGCCCGCCGCGAGCTGACAACCGTTGTGGAGACAGCTCATCAAGAGGGAGCGCTCGACCCGGAGGAGTACCGCCTGGTAAGCAACCTGATGCGCCTGCGCAACATCCGCGTCTCCGACGTCATGACTCCACGCACAGTGCTGGCGAGCTGCCCGGCGGACATCTCCGTGCGCGATGCGCTCCGGATGCCGGAGCTGCGCATCTTCTCCCGCATTCCAGTCTGGGAGGGCGAGCCCGACACCATCATCGGCTACGTGCTGACCAAGGACCTGCTCTGGGCAGCGCTCGAAGGAGCATCCGAGCTCCCCGTGCGCCAATTCCTGCGCGAGGTGCACTTCCTGCCGGAGACGCTCGAACTGGACCGCGCCTTGGGGGCATTCCTGCAGCGGCGCCAACACCTCTTCGTCGTCGTGGACGAGTACGGTGGGGTGGAGGGCGTACTGACGCTGGAGGACCTCATCGAGACCCTGCTGGGGGTGGAGATCGTGGACGAAGCGGACCAGATTGCCGACCTGCGCGAGCTGGCACAGCAGCTCCGTCAGCAGCGCCTGGAGCGTCTGCGTTCGACACTGCCCCCACCGGTTCGCCCGTGAGCGCTGCCCCTGCACGGGGTTGTGTATTTTTGCCCAGCTTTCCGGTTGCACTGCCGAGAGCGCATTCATGCAGCGTCGCGATGCCGTCCGCTACATCGTTGCCCGTACGGGGCTGCCCGCCCGCACAGTTCGCGCGGTAATGGAGGCGTTCCTGAGCTTCATCATGGAGCAGCTTGCTGCGGGCAACCGTGTGGACCTGCGTGGCTTCGGTGCCTTCATGGTCCGATGGCGCCGTCCCCGTATGGCGCGCAATCCCCGCACAGGGGAACCGGTTCCGCTGGGCGACCGGAAGGTGCCCTTCTTCAAGCCCTCGCCGAAGTTTCTCCGCCTGTTCAAATCGCAATGACGCGCCCGTGGATGCCCACCCTTGCCATCCTCGGCGCTGTAGCAGCATTGACGGCGAGTTCGTGGCTGGTGCGTGAGTGGTCACTGCGCTCCGAGACAGCCTCCGCCGCCATCCCCGCCGAACAACGGCAACGCGTCGAACAGCTCCAACGGGAGCTGGAGCGCAATCCCGAAAATGCCCAAGCACTGCTGGAGCTTGCCAACCTCTACTACGACCTTTCGCGCTTCGCCGATGCCGTGCCGCTCTACCGGCGCTACCTGGAGCGCGACCCCGGTAACGCCGAAGTCCGTATTGACTACGCCTACAGCCTCTTCGCCAGCGGGCAGGAGGACGCCGGCATCGCCGAGCTGTATCGCGTGCTGGAGCGCTTTCTAGACCACCCCATCGCCCTCTACAACCTGGGCATCCTCTATGCCCAGCGGGGGGAACTGGAGCGCGCCCGCCAACCTTTGAGCGAACTGATTCGTCTCCATCCCTCGCTGCCGATTGCCCAACGGGCTCGGCAAGCCCTGCAGATGCTGGATTCCCTATCCCGTTCCACAACCGCGCAGTAGACCCATGCCCTGTGGACGCAAGCGCAAGCGCTACAAGATGAACCGGCACAAGCTCAAGAAGCGGCGCCGGAAGAACCGCCACAAGAAGAAGAAGCGGTAGCCCCACCCAGCAGGCTCCGGCACGATGTGGCGCAAAATCGACATCCACGCCCATATTGTGCCCAAAGATTGGCCTGACCTGCACGCCCGCTACGGCTACGGCGACTTCCTCCGTATCGAACACTACGCCCCCGGGCGTGCCCGCATGGTGCGCCGTGACGGCACGGTCTTCCGCGAGCTCTCGGAGAATGCCTGGAATCCCGAACGCATCCTGGAGGACATGGAGCGCCACGGCGTTGATGCTATGGTGCTCTCGCCCGTTCCGGTGCTCTTCTACTACTGGGCTCGGGCACGCGACGGCTGGGAGTGGTCGCGCTTCCTCAATGACCATCTCGCCGAGGTCGTTGCGCGCTTTCCGGGGCGCTTCCTGGCGCTGGGGACGGTGCCACTACAGGACCCCGAACTGGCATGCCAGGAGCTGGAGCGCTGCATCCGCGAGCTGGGCTTCCCCGGGGTCGAGATCGGCACCAACGTCGCCGGGCTCGAACTCGACGATCCCCGCTTTGCGCCCTTCTTCGCAACTGCGGAAGCGCTCGGCGCGGCAATCTTCGTGCATCCCTGGAATATGCTCGGGCGCGAACGGCTACAGCGCTACTTCCTGGAATGGCTCGTGGGCATGCCGGCGGAGACGACCCTGGCCATCTGCACCTTCATCTTCGGTGGGCTTTTCGACCGCTTCCCGCGGCTGCGTGTGCTCTTTGCTCACGGTGGCGGCTCCTTTGCCTTCACCCTGGGCAGGATCTCGCGCGGCTACACTGCACGCCCGGACCTGTGCAACGTCAACAACGTTGCCGACCCTCGGCGCTACATCGGGCGCTTCTGGGTGGATGCGATCACGCACGACCCAGACGCCCTGCGCTACCTGCTGCAGGTCTTCGGTCCTGAGCGCGTCATCTACGGCACGGACTACCCATTCCCCTTGGGCGACCTCGAGCACGGGCGCATGCTGGAGAGCTTAGAGCTTGCGCCGGAGACCAGAGAACTCATCCTCGCCCACAACGCCATGGAGTTCCTGGGTCTGACGGCTGACCTCCGCACCACCGATGCCCTCCACCGCACGGCTTCCTGAGGAGCTGACCGAAGAATACGCCCGGACACTGGACCAGGCGGATGAACTGGCGCCCTTCCGCGAGCGCTTTGCCATTCCGCAGCGCAACGGCACTCCAGTGGTCTACCTCTGCGGGCACTCGCTGGGCTTGATGCCCAAGGATGCTCCGGCTGCGATTGCGCAAGAGCTGGATGCTTGGGCACGGCTGGGCGTCGAAGGGCACTTCCATGCCCCTCGACCATGGTTCTCCTACCACCGCGAGGTGAGCGCGGCGCTGGCAGAACTGCTCGGCGCCCTGCCGCACGAGGTCGTGGCGATGAACTCGCTCACGGTCAATCTGCACCTGCTGCTGGCAAGCTTCTACCAACCGCGCGGGCAGCGCCGCAAAATCCTCCTGGAGCACTTTCCCTTCCCTTCAGACCTCTACGTGGCACAGACCCATGTGCGCTGGCACGGGCTCGATCCGCAGGACGTGCTGGAGCTGCTCGCGCCGCGCCCCGGCGAAGCCACCCTCCGCACCGAGGATACCTGCCGGCGCATCGAAGAGCTGGGCGAGGAGCTGGCGCTGGTCTTCATGAGCGGCGTCCACTACTACACGGGGCAGCGCTTCGATGTGGAGGCAATTACTGCTGCAGCGCATCGCGCTGGGGCTTTGGCGGGCTTTGACCTGGCACATGCAATCGGGAACGTAGAGCTCCGGCTCCACGACTGGGAGGTGGACTTCGCTGCGTGGTGCTCGTACAAGTACCTGAACTCGGGTCCGGGCGGCGTCGGCGGCATCTTCGTGCATGAGCGGCACGGGCTCGATCCCGGGCGCTTCCGCCTGGGCGGATGGTGGGGTACACCGGAATCCGTGCGCTTCCAGCTCCTGGAGGAGTTCTCCCCAGCACCGGGCGCGGAGGGCTGGCAGCTCAGCAACGCACCAATTCTGCCGCTGGCGGTCCATCGTGTTGCGCTGCGCCTCTTCCAGGAAGCCGGACCCGAACGGCTCTACCGGAAACGGGAGCGCCTGACCGCCTACGCCCAGCGGTGGATCGACTACGTCCGCTCACGCCTGCCAGCAGCTCCGCTGCGTGTGATTACGCCACCTCCACCGGAGCGCGGCGCACAGCTCTCGCTCCTGGTCGAACGCGACGGAGGCAAGCTCTACAGCGCACTGCAGGAGGCAAACATCGTGGTGGATTGGCGCGAACCGAATGTGATTCGACTTGCGCCGGTGCCGCTCTACAACTCCTTTGCCGACCTCTACCGCTTCGGACAGGCGCTGCTCCAGGCAGCCCACGTGCTCTGGGGATAGCCTCACTCCGCCCACGGCAAACGGTACCGCTCCAGAAAGCGCTGCACAATCGGCTCGGGCGAGGAGAGCAGCTCCTGCGGTGAACCATCGAAGACGATTCGCCCCTCCTCCAGCAGCGCCACCCGCTGCGCTACGCGGAAGACGGAGACCAGATCGTGCGTAATCACCACCGAGGTCACGCGCAGCCGCTGCGCAAGCTCGGCGATGAGCTGGTCAATCTGCTCCGAGGTCACCGGGTCTATGCCGCTGGTGGGCTCGTCGTAGAAGAGGTATTCCGGTGCGCCGACGAGCGCCCGGGCGATGCCGACCCGTTTGCGCATCCCTCCGGAGAGCGCCGAGGGGTACTTCGAGCACAACTGCTCATACTCGCGGCGGAAGAGCTCCGTGTGCTGCTCCTCCAGCGGAGGCAGCAGCCCAACAGCGCTCAAGGCGCGGCGTGCTTCGGCGTGGAGCAGCTCGCGGTCGCGCACGTCGTGCTCGTAGAGCGGGAGGACGACGTTTTCGAAGACGGTCAGCGAATCAAACAGCGCCGCCCCTTGGAAGACGTACCCGAAGCGGCGCCGGAGCGCAAACCACTGCGCTCGCGTGAAGTGCGTTACCTCCTGCCCGTCGATGAGGATGCTGCCCGAATCCGGACGCAACAGCCCCACGATATGCTTGAGCAGCACAGTCTTGCCCGAGCCCGAACGCCCGATGATGTAGGTCGTCTGCCCCTGGGGAATCTGCAGTGAGACCTCGCGCAGCACCACATGGCTGCCGAAGCGCTTGCTCAGGGCGCGGACCTCGATCATGAGCCTGCGGCAACGCGAAGCCGTTGGAGTTGCTCCAGCCTGGCTGCCGGGATTGCCGCAATGAGCGTTCGCGTGTACTCGTGGCGCGGGTTGGCGTACAGCTCATCGGCATCGCCCAGCTCTACAATGCGCCCCTGCTGCATGACGGCGATGCGGTCGCTGATGAACTTGACCACGCTCCAATCGTGCGTGATGAACAGGTAGGTCAACCCGAACTCCTGGCGCAGCTCCACCAGCAGGTTGAGCACCTGGGCTTGGACGGAGACATCCAGCGCAGAGACCGGCTCATCGCAGACGATGAAGCGCGGCTGCACCGCGAGCGCGCGGGCAATCCCAATGCGCTGGCGCTGCCCACCGGAGAACTCATGCGGGTAGTGCCAGAAGTGGCGCCGCTCCAACCCCACACGGTCCAGCAGCCAGAAGACATACTCCCGACGCTGCCGCTCATTGTCGAAGATGCCGTGCACGCGCAGCACCTCCATGAGTGCGCTGCCGACGGAGAGGCGCGGATTGAGCGACGCGTAGGGGTCCTGGAAGATGATCTGCATCTGGCGCCGCAACGCCTTGAGCTGCGCCCCAGAGAGCGCCCGCACATCCTGCCCATCGAAGAGCACGCGCCCGCCGGTGGGCTCAATCAAGCGCAGAATTGCTCGCCCGGTTGTGGTCTTCCCCGAACCGGATTCCCCCACCAGCCCCAGCGTCTCCCCTTGCCGGATCTCAAAGGAGACGCCGTCAACCGCACGGACGTAGCCGCGAATTCGCCCCAACACACCACGCCGAATGGGGAAGTGCACCTGCAGGTCCTCCACCTGGAGCAGCACTGGGCTCTGGCGCAACTGCTCGCGCCGTTGCTGCTGCTCCTGCGGCGTCACGGTCAACTGCTCAATGTACTCGTGCACGCTCACGCGCAGCCGCTCTCGGATAGTGCCATCGGGCAGCTCCTCCATGAAATCACGCACCGTCGGCAGCCGACGCAGCCGGCGGTCCAACCGCGGACGGCACGCCAAAAGCCCCTTGGTGTACGGATGCTGGGGCTGTGCAAAGAGCTGCTCTACCGGACCGTACTCGACAATGCGCCCGCGGTACATGACGGCGACCTCGTCGGCAATCTCTGCAATCACGCCCAAGTCGTGCGTGATGAAGATGAGCGCCATCTGATGCGCCCGCTGCAACTGGCGCATGAGCTGGAGGATGGTCGCCTGCACCGTGACATCGAGCGCGGTGGTGGGCTCATCGGCGATGAGGATGTCCGGATTGCAGCTCATCGCCATGGCAATCATGACGCGCTGCTTCTGCCCGCCGGAGAGCTGGTGCGGATACCGGTCGAGCATGCCCTCCGGATCGGGAAGCCCAACCTCGCGGAACAGCTCGATGGTGCGCTCCCGGGCTTGCTCGCGCGTCATCCTCCGATGCAGCATCAGCGCCTCCATGACCTGATCCCCGCAGCGGAAGACGGGGTTGAGCGAGGTCATCGGCTCCTGGAAGATCATCGCGATGCGGTTGCCGCGGTAGTGGCGCATCTCGCGCTCCGGCAGCGCAAGCAGATTCACCACCGTGCCGTCGCTATGGTGAAAGAGGATCTCGCCCTGCACAATCCGCCCCGGCGGGGAGGGCACCAGCCGCATGATGGAGAGCGCCGTAACGGACTTCCCCGAGCCGGACTCGCCCACAATGCCCAGCACACGCCCCCGCTGCAGTCGAAAGCTCACCCCGTCCACGGCGCGGACGTGATACTGCTCGGTGCGAAACTCCGTGACCAGCTCCCGAACTTCCAACACCAGCGACATCAGCGCTCCTTGCTGCCGAGTGCAAAGTTATGGAGCCTGCATGCTGCTACTTGACCGCTGCACAGGACGCAAGCGGAAGGTAGCGCGATGTGGGGAATTGCCGACGGAGCTGCTCGAACACCTGCGCTGCAGCAGCGCTGCGCCCCTGGGCGCAGAGGACATGCCCGTAGCGGAGCAGCGCACGCTCGCGGAGCGCGGGAGCGATTGGCTGCTCCAGCAGGCGCTCATAGCCTTGTTGGGCGTCGCGGAGCTCCCCTTGTGCGGCAGCCAGTTCAGCGTGCAGAAACTGCGCCTCCGCTCGGATGGAATCGCTTACCCCCGCCACCCGCTGCAGCCGCCCAAGGTACTCCCGTGCACGGGGATAGTTTGCCGCTTGCAGCGCTCGGGAGGCCAGTTCGAGCAGCTCGGCAGCGGATTCAGCTCCCTGCCGACTTCGCTCCACCACCGTATCGGCAAAGCGCATCGGGGAACGGGCTTCCGGCTCCCGTGCCCGCTCCACAAACAGCCCTGGGCGTACCGGTGCAATGTGTACGGTTGCACATCCGCACAGCAGCAGCCACGCCACTGTGCTCCAGCCCTTCATCGGAAGTAGTACATCAGCCCGAACTGCGGCATTGGGAGAATCTGGACGTCATCCCCGTTGGTGTACGCGGTGACTGCCAGCTCCGCACCCAGCGCCAGCATCTCCACCGGGAAGGTCTCAAAGCCCAGCCCCAGCCCAAAGCGCACAGGCCAGATCGGCTCGGGCTTCTCATCCGTCGTGTGCGAATAGTACCCCAAGCCCGCCAGGAGATAGGTGCGGTAGGAGGGCGAAATCCCCAAGCGGTACTGCAGCTCGCCTCCCAGGCACCAGAAGCTCATCTTCTGCAGCTTGAGGATGCCGAAGTTGAGTTCCCCACCCCACCGCTCCGGTGTTGAAAGGCGGAAGCTTAGCCCAATGCCGCTGAGCCACCCCAACTGCGCACCGGCGCCGTAGTAGACCGCCTGCTGGAAGGGATGGCTCCACACGCGCGGAGCAGCTGGCTGCTCCTGCGGTGTCTCCAAGCGTTCGCGCGGAATCTGCGCCCACAGGCTCACAGCACACGCTGCGATTGCCGTGAGGAGCTTGAGTGTCCGCATGGGTTTCCTCGCTATTGGTTCGACTGAGCCCCCTCTGCCGCGTGCGGCTTCCACCACGTGATATCCACGATGTTCTCGCCGCCATCGGCACCGATGATAGCACCGTTGATCCAATCGGCTTCTGGGCGCACCAACAGGGAGATGATGCGCGCGACGTCCTCCGGCGTCGTCAGCCGATGGTATGGATTGCGGGCGATGGCATTTTCGATGAGGATGTCGTTGCCCGGGATGCGGCGCAGGGCGGGGGTATCGGTCACCCCAGCCCGGATAGCGTTGGCAGTGATGCCATAGGGTGCAAGCTCCAGCGCAAGCTGCCGAACGTAGGACTCCAGTGCAGCCTTTGCCGCCGAAACCGCCCCGTACATTGGGATGACGCGCTCGCTGCCCGCGCTGGTCATCGCCAGAATTCGACCGCCGCGCCCCATCAGCCGCTCCCGCACAAGGTCCTGCGTCCAGTACACCAGGCTGTTTGCCATCACGTCCAGGGTCATCTCCAGCCGCTTCTGCGTGACCACCTCCTGCGGCGGCTCAGCAACGAAGGGGAGCAACGTTCCAAAGGCGAGCGAGTGCAGCAGCACCCGGACTGTGGAGCCGGGATACTCGGCGAACTCCTCTTTGAGCGCCGCAATGACCTCCTGACGGCATTGCGGATCGGCAGCGTTGCGGTTGAAGAAGAGCACCCGCACATTGTACGACCTGAGCTGCTGCTTGAGCTCCTCCACCTGCGGCAGCGTCGCTGCTCGGTCCAGATGCACCCCCACGATGTGGTAGCCCTGCTGCGCTAACTGCAGCGCCGTTGCCTTCCCAAAGCCGCTGGAGGCACCCAAGATCACCGCGTAGAGCCGTTGCCCATCCATACAGCACCCTCGGCAGACGCAACAACTCGAAGCGGTGCAAAGTTATGAAGTGCTCAAGCAACGCCCGCCGGAGGGCACAGTTCGTGTGCTAATTTTGTGCCTTTGGTCCATCCGAGCCATGCCCGGCAATGGCACAGCGTGCGATTGTGTTGCGTGGGGTCCGCACCCACAACCTGAAGAACATCTCGCTGGAGCTGCCACACAAGCGGCTCATCGTGCTCACCGGTCCGAGTGGCTCCGGGAAGTCCTCCCTGGCGCTGGATACGCTCTACGCCGAAGGGCAACGGCGCTTTGTGGAATCGCTTTCGGCCTATGCCCGCCAATTCCTCGAGCGTATGCCCAAGCCCGATGTGGACAGCATCAGCGGGCTTCCACCGGCAATTGCTCTGGAGCAGCGCCCTCCCAAGCGCAATCCCCGCTCCACAGTGGCGACGCTGACGGAGCTGTACGACTACTTCCGCCTGCTCTACGGTCGCATTGGCAAGACGTACTGCCGGCAGTGTAATCAGCTGGTCCGGCGCTCCTCACCGGAGCGGTTTGCCCAGGAGCTGTGGGAGCTGCCTGAAGGGGAGCGCCTGCTCATTGGCTTCCCGATGCCGGAGACGCCTCCGTCGTGGCAGGAGCGGCTCTCGACACTGCAGGCGCAGGGCTTCTTCCGCTTGCTCCATCGCCCCACGGGTACGCTTGTGCAGCTCCCCGAGGAGTCCCCAGCACCGACTCCCGCCGAGGAGTGGATGGTGCTCGTGGACCGAATGGTGCTGCACCACGATGAGGAGACCCGCTCCCGGCTGGTGGATTCGCTCGAACAAGCCTTCCGTGCAGGCTCCGGGCGCGTGCTTGTGCGCCGAGCCACCGGCGAGGAGCTGCGTGCCAGCAGCCGCTACGAATGCCCCGATTGCCTCATCGAGTACGTGGAGCCGGAACCGCGCCTGTTCTCCTTCAACAGCCCCTTGGGAGCATGTCCAGTGTGCCAGGGCTTCGGGCGCACCATCGGCATCGACCCCGACCTGGTCATCCCCGACAAGCGGCGCTCCCTGCGCGATGGGGCAATCCATCCCTTTCGGACCCCGCAGGGCGCGCGCCTGTTGAAGCAACTGCTGGAGATTGCCCCGCGCTACGGCATCCCCACCGACGTTCCCGTAGCGCAGCTCTCTCAGGAGCACTGGCGCATCATCTGGGAGGGCGCCGATGGCTACATCGGGCTGCGCCGCTTCTTTGCGATGCTGGAGGAGAATAGCCACAAGGTGCAGGCGCGCGTCTTCCTGAGCCGCTACCGCGCCTACACGCAATGCCCTGCCTGCCAAGGCTCGCGGGTGCGCACCTCCGCCCGCCGTGTTGCCGTCGGCGGTCTCTTCTTCGATGCACTCCTGCGGATGAGCCTTGCCGAAGCGCTGGAGTGGTTTGAACAGCTCCAGCTTCCGCCGCACGAATACGAGATCGTTGCCACAGTGCTGGAGGAGATCCGGCGCCGCCTACGGCTGCTGGTGGATATCGGGCTGGGCTACCTTACGCTGGACCGGCTCTCGCACACGCTCTCCGGCGGCGAAGCCCAGCGCATCCAGCTTGCAACGGCGCTGAGCTCGGCACTGGTCGGGACGCTCTACGTGCTGGATGAGCCCAGCATCGGGCTCCATGCGCGCGATACCGAACGGCTGCTGACCATCCTGCGCCGACTGCGCGATTTGGGCAATACGATCGTGGTGGTCGAGCATGACCCCGACCTCATCCGCGCTGCCGATTGGGTGGTGGAGCTGGGACCAGGCTCGGGCGAGCACGGTGGATACGTTGTCTTCGCCGGCACGGTCGAGCAGCTCCTGCGCTCGAACACGTTGACCGGGGAGTACCTCTCCGGCAGGCGCCGGATTGAGCTCCCCAAGCGTGCCCGCCGCAGCACGGCTCGGCTGCGCATCCGCAAGCCCACCGCGCACAACCTCAAGGGTGAGGATGTGGAGTTCCCGCTCGGCTGCATGACCGTCATCACCGGTGTATCGGGCTCGGGCAAGAGCACACTGCTCTACGACGTGCTCTACGGCAATCTGCGCCGGCTCAAAGGGCTGCCGGTGGAATCCGTCGGCGCCGTCGCCGGCATCGAGGGAGCCGATGCCATCGATTCCGTCGTGCTCATCGACCAATCTCCGCCGGGGCGCTCGCTGCGCTCGACTCCGGCAACCTATACCAAGGCGTTCGACCCCATCCGCGAACTCTTCGCCAGCACTGAATACGCCCAGCGCAAGGGCTGGACGCCGGCGTACTTCTCCTTCAACCTCCCCGGCGGACGGTGCGAGGTCTGCCAGGGCGAGGGCACCATCTGGGTGGAGATGCAGTTCCTCTCCGATCTGCCGCTGGAGTGCGAGGCTTGCCGCGGCACGCGCTACAAAGCCGAAGTCCTGCAGGCACGCTACCGCGGCAAGAGCATCGTGGATGTGCTCGCCATGACGGTGGACCAGGCGATGGAGTTCTTCGCCGATTCGCCCAAGGTCCTCGAGCGGCTGCGCCCACTGCAGCAGGTGGGGCTGGGCTACCTCCGGTTGGGGCACCCCACAACGATGCTCTCCGGCGGCGAGGCACAGCGGCTCAAGCTGGCAGCCTACCTGCACGAGCCCTCCGCCGGGCATACGCTCTTCCTGCTGGACGAACCCACCACGGGTCTGCATCTGCACGACGTTGCCAAACTGCTGGAAGCCCTCCGTCAGTTGCTGGAGCAAGGGCACACCGTTGTGCTCATCGAGCACCATCTCCACGTCATCGCCGCAGCGGATTGGATCGTGGACCTGGGTCCGGAGGGTGGAGATGCCGGCGGGCACATCGTGGTCATGGGAACGCCGGAGCAGGTCGCGCGCCACCCGACCTCCTACACCGGGCAAGCGCTGCGCCGCTTCTTTGCCGAATCCGCCAAGCACACCGATGCCGAACTGGCTGCCTAAGCTCGCACCGCGCCATCTCCTGCGCTGGGCGCTGAGCCTGGCACTCCTTGTGGCTTCCTTCTGGGTGGCGTTCCGGCTGACGGATTGGACCGAACTCTGGGCAACGCTCCGTCGGGCAGACTACGGCTGGCTCCCTCTGTGCATTGCGCTGATGCTGCTCTCGCACCTGCTGCGGGCGTGGCGATGGCGCGAGCTCCTGCGCCCGGTTACTGACCGCCCTCCGCGGCTGTGGCATGCCTTCTCAGCACTCATGATCGGCTATGCGGTCAACATGCTGCTTCCGCGCGCTGGGGAGTTGGTGCGCCCCTATGTGCTCAGCCGGCGGGAACGGCTGCCGATGGCAACGGCGCTTTCGAGCGTCATCGTGGAGCGTACGCTCGATAGCCTCACGTTGCTCCTGCTGGTGGGCATTGGATTGCCGCTCTTCGCCGACGTTCTGCAGCAGACGCTGGAACGGTTGCAACTGGAGCCGGCAGCGGCGCTTCCGCTCCTGGTCGGGCTGCTCGCCGTACTCCTTGCCCTGATGAGCCTGCCCCGATGGGCACCCGGACTACTGGCTCGGCTGGGGCAGCATGCCCCCCGAGCTGCCGAACGCCTCCGCCGGCTTGCCCGCGAGCTCTACGCCGGCGCTGCCCCGCTGCGTTCACCACGGCTGCTCTGGCGCATAGGCGTGCAGACCGCCCTGCTGTGGGTGTGCTACCTGCTGCCGCTGTACGGGCTCTTCTGGGTCTTCCGACTGGAGCTGACCCTCTGGGATGCGGCGCTTGTCCTGCTGGTCTCCGCGGTCGCAATCGCTGTTGCCCCGACGCCCTCGGCTGCGGGCATCTACCACGTTGCCGTCCAGGTGGTGCTCATGGAGGCGTTTGCACTGCCGGCAGCGCAGGCGCTGGGCTACGCGCTGGTGGCACATGCGACAAATACGCTGGTGCAACTCGCGGTCGGAGCCCTGTGCTGGCTGTGGGAGCACGCCGTGCCGCCGTAATTCGTCTGCGTGCGCAGCAGACGACCCCGTACACCATGCAGCAGCCAACACTGGAAGCGGTCAAGCGGGTGGACCCGCTGCGCGAGCGCTTTCACGTGAGCGAGATCTTCTACTCCATCCAGGGCGAGGGCACGCGCGCAGGGATGCCGTGCGTCTTCGTCCGATTGCAGGGCTGCAAGCTCCGCTGCTCCTGGTGCGATACGCCCTATGCCCTGGACCACCGGCGTGGCGGCACCTGGATGAGCGGGGAGGAGCTCCTCGAGCAGGTTCGCCGCTACGGCTGCCGCTTCGTGGAGTTCACCGGTGGCGAGCCACTGGAGCAGTGGGGAAGCTTCGAGCTCATGCGCCTCCTCTGCGATGAGGGCTACCTCGTTGCCGTCGAAACTGGCGGGCACGTGGATATCGAGCCTCTCGATCCGCGCATCATCTGCATCCTGGATGTCAAGTGCCCCGCATCGCGCATGACGCCGCTCAACCGCTACCGCAACCTGGAGCTCCTGCGCCCACACGACGAGGTCAAGTTCGTCATCGCAGACCGTACCGACTACGAATGGGCATGGGGGATAGCCAAGCAGTATAGGCTCCCCGAACGGGTCGCTGCTGTGCTCTTCTCCCCCGCCTTCGGACTGCTGGAGCCGAAGACGCTGGCGGAATGGATTCTGCAGGACCGGCTGCCCGTTCGGCTGCAGTTGCAGTTGCACAAGTACATCTGGGACCCATCGCAGCGTGGCGTATGAGCCGCAGCTACCTCATCCCCGTCGGCGATGTGCTCGTAGACCCAACCGCTTGGCAGACCCCCTTCGCCTGCGATCTTGAGCGCTGCCGGGGCGCCTGCTGCACTGTGCCGGGTGCCGATGGCGCCCCACTGCTCCCGGAGGAGGTTCCCCTGCTGGAGGCGCTTGCGCCGCAGCTCCTTCCGATGCTGCCATCGCCGGCACAGGAGCTCATCCAGCAGATGGGCGCAACGGTACAGACCGAGCGTGGCGCCTTCACGCGCTGTGTTGGTGAGGGCGCATGCGTGTTTGTCTTCTGGGAGGAGGGCATTGCCCGCTGCGCCATCGAGCGCGCTTGGGAGCAGGGCGCAAGCCCACTGCGCAAGCCGCTCTCCTGCCATCTCTTCCCGCTGCGGCTCCACCGGAGCGCGCACGGCACGGTGCTGCGCTTTGAGCCCTTCTCCGAGTGCGCTCCTGCGTACGCCCACGGTCGCCGCCTGGGATGCACGGCAACGGAGATGGTGCACGAAGCGCTTGCCCGCGCCTTCGGCGCCGAATGGTACGAGCAGCTTCAGCACACAATTGCCCGCCAGTTGTGCCCATGAGGTGGCTTCGGCTCCCGCTGCGGATCCGGCTGACGCTCTGGTACGGCAGCATCGTGGGGATAACACTGCTGGGCTTTGCCGCCTTCTGGTACTGGAGTGTCCGCCGAGAGCTGCTCCAGGAGCTGGACTACTCGATGGAGCAGGTCGCCAGCTCAATCCACCTGCTGCTGGAGCGGGAACGCCCGCATCTGCGGCGGCTTCATCAGCATTCGGTGCGCCACGTGGAACGCCAGCGCCTGGGCTCGGAGCTCCTGGAGCGCCCCCTGCGCTCCTTCGTCGGACCACTGCCCGCCGACACTCTGCCGGGGAGCGAATCGCCGGTCTGGAGCGCCATCTACCAGCACATTCTGCTCAACCCGCGCAGCTACTTCCTGCAGATTGCCACCCCCGACGGGCAGCTCCTGTGGCGCTCGGCAAATCTGCAGCCCGACACACTCCCCGTGCTGCCCGATACGGTCTGGGGCATCGTGCGCGGCGGTGAACAGCTCGTGCGCGGTCGCCCGACTCGCTTGCTGCTCTACCGCACCAGCACAGCCCAAATTGGCGTTGCCTACAGCATGGAGGAGATCACCGCCGTGCTCACTCGGCTGATGCAAACCCTGTTGTGGGGCATCCCCGTGGTGCTGCTGCTCTCGATGCTGGGTGGCTGGATGCTGGCGCGCGCAGCACTGCGACCGGTGGAGGATATCCGCCGCACCGCCGAGCGCATCACCGCGCACAATCTCAGCCAGCGCCTGCCCATCCCGCCGACCGAGGACGAGCTGGCAAATCTCAGCCGCACCCTCAACCAGATGATCGAGCGGCTGGAGCGCTCCTTCCACCAGATTCGCCAGTTCAGCGCCGATGTCTCCCACGAGCTGCGCACCCCACTGACCATCCTCATGGGCGAGCTGGAGCTGGCGCTCCGCTCACGCCAAACCCCCGAACAGTACGAAGCCGTGCTCTCCAGCGCCCTGGAGGAGGTCATGCGGCTCCACCGCATCGTGGAGCTGCTGCTGGAACTGGCTCGCGCCGAAAGCGGACAGCTCCGGCTGGAACGCACTCCGCTGGACCTTGCCGCCCTTGCCCGCGAAGCCGTCCAAGACATGGAGCCCCTGGCAAACGAGAGGGGCATCCAATTGTGCTACGAGGGCGTCGAGCACGCTGCCTTTACCGGTGACCCCATCCGCTTGCGCCAACTGCTGCTCAACCTGCTCAGCAACGCCCTCAAGTACACGCCCAGCGGCGGAGTGGTCCGAGTCCGCCTCCGGCACCATCCACCGGAGGGGTTGGTCCTGGAGGTTACCGATACGGGCATCGGGATCCCACCGGAGGAGCTCCCGCACATCTTCGAGCGCTTCTACCGCGTGGACAAATCCCGTACCCGCTCCGATGGTACCGATGGGCTCGGGCTGGGATTGTCCATCGTGCGCTGGATTGTCGAAGCCCACGGGGGCTCGATCCAGGTCGAGAGTCAGCCCGGGCACGGGAGCTGCTTCCGTGTGCTCCTCCCCACCGAGCAGCAATGAAGCGGCGTCGAACTGCCCCAAGGCTTGCCGCCGTGTGGCACTTCTTGCAGGCGCTGCACCAGCGCTTTGCGCGAGAGCACCTCTTCTTGCTCTCCGCCGGCATCGCCTTCAACATGCTGCTGTGCGTTGTGCCGATAGGGCTGCTCATCCTGTGGGGGATCGCACTGCTGCTGCCGGCGGATTTGGTGGAGACCGCCTTCCAGTCTGTGCTCCTGCACCTGGTTGCTCCCTCGGCGCAGCTGGAGCGTCTGCTGCAGGGAGTTTTGCGCGAACTCCGCATCGCCTTTGCCCATAGCTCGATTGCTGGCGTCATCGGTGCGGTGGGATTGCTATGGTCTGCTTCGGCGCTGCTGCAATCCCTGCGCACAGGGCTGGATGCCGTCTTTGGACGCGATAGCACCAGCACGGGATGGCTGCTCCATCGGCTGCGCGATGCCGCGCTCACGGTTGCACTGCTGCTGGTGAGCCTACTGCTGGGAGCATTGACCATTGGCTGGAGCATCCTCACCGCGTTTGGCACTGAGCTGCTGCCGGAGCCTTGGCATTCGCCCCTGCAGCGGACGCTGGGCTTGGCAATTACACTGGTTGTGGAGTTCGCGCTGTTCCTGTTCCTCTTCAGCGCTGTTCCATCGCGTCCGCCGGCGCTGCGGGTGCGTCTGGTGGCAAGCCTTGCCGCAGTTGTCCTCTTGGAGCTTGCCCGCGTTGGTTTCCTCTACTACCTGCAGCATGCCCCGCTGCTGGGCTACATCTACGGCAGCTACATTGGGCTGGCAGCGCTGGGGCTGTGGACCTACTACGCGAGCTTCCTGCTGCTGCTCTCGGCAACAGTTGCACACGAGCTCTTCCGGTTCCGCACCCATGGCGCATAGCCTGCAGCGCGTGGGCATCGGTACGCTGCTGCTCTGCGGCATCGGAGCCGTGCTGCTGGGGATTGGGGTGCTGCTGCTGGACATCGCGCCAGGGCTGCGGTGGCTGCTGCTACTCCTGGTGGGGATGCTCTGGACGGGGCTGTGCCTGTGGCACTGGCGAAGGCGCGTGCGCGCCTACATCGAGCAGTGGCTCCCCGGAGTGCTGGAGCGGCTCGGGCGCGTCTCCGGTGGTGCGCTGGCGGTGCGCTTCTCGGAGGCGGAGTTCCCAAAGGAGCTGCGCGCCTTGGCAGCGGAGCTCAACCGGCTCATCGGTGCTGTCGAGACACAGCTCAGCCGCGTCCGCACACTCGAACGCTCCCACACGGAGCTGCTCGGCACCCTTGCCCATGAGCTGCGCAATCCGCTGTTCCTGCTGCGCGGCTCTGTGGAAACAGCGCTCGACAGCAGCGACCCCGCCCAGCGAGAGCACCTACTGCAGAAATCCCTGCAGCACATCGCCCGAATGGAGCGGCTGCTGGAGCAGCTGCTCGAGCTATCGCGCTTGGAATCCGGCACCCTCCCGCTCCGATGGCGCAGCATCCGGTTGGCGCCGCTGTGCACCGAGCTCTGCAACCACTTCAGCCTCCTGGCTGCCCAGCACGAGGTCACCCTGCACGTAGAGGTGCCCGAAGAGCTGGAGGTGCTTGCCGACCGCGACCGGCTGGAACAGGCGCTGGCGAACCTGCTGGAGAACGCCATCAAGTACAATCGCCCCGGCGGGCAGGTCTGGCTGCGCGCCCAGCCGCAGGAGCAGTACGTCCTCATCAGCGTGGAGGATACCGGTATCGGCATCCCGCCGGAGCACCAGGAACGCGTCTTTGAGCGCTTCTACCGGGTGCGCGAACGCCCCGTTCAGGGGAGCGGGCTGGGATTGGCGATTGTGCGCCACATCCTGCAGGCGCACGGAGCGCGCTACGAGCTGCAGAGCCAGCCGGGCGTGGGCACCATCGTCCGCTTCTGGCTGCGCCGCTGAGGGAGTGCTCCAGCCGCGCCGCGTAAGTTTGCATGCCGTACAACTGCCCATTCGCGTATGACCTCTGCCGTTGCCTCGCATCGCCGCGCCCTTGGCATCCTGTTCCTGGCGGTGTTAACCAATCTCATCGGCTTCGGCATCATCATCCCGCTGCTGCCCTTCTATGGGCAAGCCATGGGGGCGTCGGAGCTACAGATTGGGCTGCTGTTCGCCTCCTTCTCGGTTGCGCAGCTCCTGAGCTCGCCCGTGTGGGGGACGCTTTCGGACCGGTACGGGCGCAAACCCTTCCTGTTGCTGGGATTGCTGGGCGCGGCTGCCGGATTTGTCATCATGGCGCTGGCACCATCGCTGGAATGGCTCTTCATCGCCCGCCTTGTGGACGGCGCCTGCGGCGGGATGATCGCCACCGTGCGGGCATACCTGTCGGATGTGCTCGAGGAGCGGGAGCGCGCACGGGGATTTGGATTCATCGGGGCAGCCTTCGGCATCGGCTTCATCGCTGGTCCGGCATTGGGGTCGCTCCTGGTTCAGTGGAACCTGAAAGCCCCGGCATGGGCTGCTGCGGCGCTGAGTATGTTGGCAGCGGCAGTGGTGCTGCTGTGGCTGCCCGAACCCTCGCAGCATCGCCCACTCCAGCGGGGAATCCTCGTCCGGCGCTTTGCAGAGCTGTGGGGATTGCCCGCCCTGCGTCCGCTGCTACTGTTCGACCTGCTCTACTGGAGCTGCCAGGCGGTCTACCAGACCGGCTTTGCGCTCTTCCTGCATCGGCGCTTTGGCGCGAGCGAAGCACAGGTCGGCGCGCTGCTGGCAGTTGCCGGAGGCATCGGAGTGTTGACACAGCTTGTGCTGGTTGGACGCGTGACACGGCGTTGGGGCGAAACGCGCACCCTTGTGGTCGGCACACTCCTGGCAGCCCTCGGGTTGGGCGCGGCAGCGCTCGTTCCGACAATCCCGCTGTTTGTGCTCTGCCTGGTACCGGCGGCGGTCGGTGCCGGGCTTGCTTCCCCCGCCCTGCTGAGCCTGCTGAGCCGCACCACGCCACAACCTTTGCAGGGGAGCCTGCAGGGCGTGACGACCTCGCTGGAGAGCTTCGCCCGCATCGTCGGTCCCATCTGGGGCAACGGGCTGTTGCAGTTCGGGCTCTCACTGCCCTTCCTTTCTGCAGCTGCTGTGCTGCTTGGAGTAAGCGTTGCTGCTGGTCAGTACCACGAGCGCTATGCACTGGCTCCCGATGCAACCGCGCAGAGCCCTGCTGAGCGTGTGGGATAAACGCGGCATCACCGAGTTCGCTGCCGCCCTGGCGGAATTGGGCGTGGAACTCATCGCTTCGGAGGGCACCGGCGCCACCCTGCGTGCAGCGGGCATCCCCGTGCGCTCCCTCGGCGAACTTTTGGGAGCGACAGAGCTGCTCGACGGACGGGTCAAGACGCTCCATCCCCTGCTGCATGCAGCAATCCTGGCGCGGCGTGACCGCCCGGAGCATCTGCAGCAGCTTGAGCAGCTTGGCATCGCTCCAATCGAGCTCGTCGTGGTGAACTTCTACCCCTTCCAGGCAATGGAGCGCTCCGGAGCTGCCCTGCCGGAGCTGCTGGAGTTCATCGACATCGGTGGTCCGGCGCTGGTGCGCGCTGCTGCCAAAAACTACCCATGGGTGGCGGTGGTGACCTCCCCGAGGCAGTACGAGGAGGTCATCGCCGAGCTGCGGCAGCACGGCTCCCTCTCGGAGGAGCTGCGCCGGCGCTACGCTGCCGAGGCGTTCGCCCTCACCGCCGCGTACGACGCTGCAATTGCCCGTGCGCTCAGCACCGAGCCCTTCCCACCGCAGTGGAGCGTGAGCCTGCCGCAGGTCCAGCGTCTGCGGTACGGAGAGAATCCCCACCAGCAGGGCTGCCTCTACGGTGATGCCTTCGGCGAACTCTTCGAGCAGCTCCACGGCAAGGAGCTCTCGTACAACAACGTGCTCGACCTGGACGCGGCTGTTCGCCTAATCCGCGACTTCCCCGAGCCGACAGTTGCCATCCTCAAGCACACCACGCCCTGCGGGGTTGGCAGCGCTCCCGCGCTTGAGCACGCCTGGGAGAAAGCCCTTGCAACCGATCCAGTCTCGGCATTCGGCGGCATCGTTGTCACCAACAGAGCCGTCACGCGCGCGCTGGCGGAGCGGCTCTCGGAGCTCTTCCTGGAGATCATCGTTGCCCCGGAGTTTGCCGAGGATGCCTTGGAGGTGCTGCAGCGCAAGCGGAATCTGCGTCTGCTGCGCTACCGTGCCGAGCTCCTGGCGCGGGCAGATGCGCTGGAGTTCCGCAGCATCCTGGGCGGAGCATTGGTGCAGAGCCCGGATATCGCCGTACTGCCTCCGGAGGGCTGGCAGGTGGTCACGCACCGGGCTCCAACGGAGCAGGAAGCCGCTGCACTGGAGTTCGCCTGGCGCGTTGTCAAGCACGCAAAGTCGAACGCTGTGGTGTTTGCCGCGCCCGACCGCACCTTAGCCATCGGTTGCGGGCAGCCCTCGCGCGTGGATGCCGTGCGCGTTGCCATCCGCAAAGCCGCCGATGTGGGCATCTCGCTGGAGGGGTCGGTGATCGCCTCCGACGCCTTCTTCCCCTTTCCCGATGCGCTCCAGGAAGCCATCCATGCCGGTATCACTGCTGCAGTCCAGCCCGGCGGCTCCGTGCGCGATGCCCTGGTCATCGAGGCTGCCAATGCCGCCGGCATCGCCATGGTCTTCACCGGCATGCGCCACTTCCGGCATTGAAGCAGGGCTCTTCGCCGCGCACTCCAAGCACACTCGGGCGTTTGCCCAAGCCCGACCCGAGGGGCAGATTGTGCAGCAGCTCGGCACACAGATCCCCTGGCACCACCACGCTCGCCTCACCCAGAGTCTGCCCGCCGAGCTGCAGGGAAGCTGCCGAGTATTGAGGAGCTCAAAAGAGAACCCGCGCGATAGCACCCCAAGAGGCAGTACCGCCGCCCAAGGCTTGCCTGACATTCCCTGCGACGCGCGTAAATTAGCACGCCGAGCGCTCGATGTGCTTTCTCTGCTATACTTGGGCGAAAGTGGAGAGGAGGTGCTATGGCGAAGAGGGCGCAACCCACAACCTCGTCCGCCACGTTGGGCTTCGAATCCCAGCTCTGGGCTGCCGCCAATGCCCTGCGCGGTTCCATGGACGCGGCGGAGTACAAGCACGTCGTCCTGGGGCTCATCTTCCTGAAGTACATCTCCGACGCCTTCGAGGAGCATTACGGTTACTTTTTGGCAACCATGGAGGAATGAAGCATGCCCATTCCTGATTACCAATCGCTCATGTTGCCTCTCCTTGAGCTGTTGGAGGACGGCAAGGAACACCGGCTACGCGACGTGATATCTGCACTGGAGCAGCAGTTTGGCTTGACCGAGGAGGAGCGCAAAGCTCTCCTTCCAAGCGGGCAGCAGCCTATTTTTCATAACCGGGTAGGATGGGCAAGGACATACCTCAAGAATGCTGGGCTCTTGGAGGCACCGCAGCGAGGTTGGATACGAATCAGCGGGCGAGGCTTGGAGGTACTTAAGCAAAAACCAGAGCGGATTGACGTGAATTTCCTTATGCAGTTTGAGGAGTTCAGGACCTTTCGATTCTCGCGACAGCGGACGCCAGCCGAGTCCAATGCAGCAGATATCGAAACCCCCGAGGAGCTTCTGGCAAGCGCGTATGACATGCACAAGCGAAGCGTCCTATCCGAGCTACTCGAACTGGTCAAGAAAGCCTCTCCTGAGTTCTTCGAGCGCCTGGTTGTAGAGCTGTTGGTCAAAATGGGGTACGGTGGTTCATACAAAGAAGCTGCGCAAGCTGTCGGCCGGAGCGGAGATGAAGGTGTAGACGGAGTTATTAAGGAAGACCGGCTCGGGCTCGATGTGATCTATCTCCAAGCAAAACGCTGGGAAGGACCTGTTGGTAGACCTGAACTGCAAAAGTTCGCTGGAGCACTCCAGGGGCTCCGTGCCGGCAAAGGAGTATTCCTCACTACCTCAAGCTTCACAAGAGATGCGATCGACTATGCAGACCGACTCGGAATCAAAATCGTGCTCATTGACGGACAGCGCCTGGCTGAACTCATGTTCGAATACGGCGTCGGGGTATCGACTGTATCTACGTACGCTGTCAAAAAGGTCGACCATGACTTTTTCCTTGAAGAGTGACGTCATGTCCTCCAACCAGTCCGGCGTAGGCGAAATCCGCAAGAACATCATCGAAGCCGACCTGGTGGACCGCGCCATGGAGGCGGTGGAGCGGGACAACCCCTCCCTCAAGGGCGTCCTCCCCAAGGACTACGCGCGTCCGGCGCTCGACAAGACCCGTCTCGGCCAGCTCATAGACCTGATCAGCAACATCAAAGTCGGCGATGAGGAAAGCCGCTACAGCACCCTGCTCGACCCATGCGAAGGTAGCACGCTGGAGGCAGACCATGCTTGACATCCAAACTCTGGAAACCTGGCTCTGGGATGCTGCCTGTGCCATTCGCGGGCCGGTAGACGCCCCGAAGTTCAAGGACTACATCCTTCCCCTGGTCTTCCTCAAGCGCCTGTCCGACGTCTTCGAGGACGAGATCACGCACCTGGGCCTGGAGTTCGGAGGACGGGAGCAGGCCGAGAAGCTGGTCGAGCGCGACCACAGACTGGTTCGCTTCTACATCCCCCCGGAAGCGCGTTGGGAGGCGATCCGCCGCGTCACCACAGGCCTTGGACAGTACCTCACCGACGCGGTGCGGGCAGTGGCGCGGGAGAACCCCCGACTTCAGGGAGTGATCGACGTCGTTGACTTCAACGCCACAGCCGCCGGGCAGCGGATTCTTGCCGATGAGCCGCTTGCTGCCCTCGTCCAGGTTCTGAGCCGCCACCGGCTTGGATTGCACGACGTGGAGCCAGACATCTTCGGTCGGGCCTACGAGTACCTCCTGCGCAAGTTCGCCGAAGATCAGGGGCAGAGCGCGGGCGAGTTCTACACGCCCCGCGAGGTGGCGATTCTCATGGCCCGTATCCTGGAGCCGAAGCCGGGCATGGAGGTTTACGATCCCTGTTGTGGATCTGGTGGCCTTCTCATCAAGTGCCACCTCCGGCTTCTGGAAACCCATGGCGAGCGCCACAACGGTCGCCTGCAGCTCCCCAAACACGTGGCACCTCTCCGTCTCTTCGGCCAGGAGATCAACCCTGCCACCTTCGCCATCGCCCGGATGAATGCATTCATCCACGACATGGAGGCCGACATCCGGCTTGGCGACACGATGCGCCATCCGGCTTTCACTAATGCCGAGGGTGGGCTACGTCAGTTCGATCTGGTGGTAGCCAATCCCATGTGGAACCAGAATTTTCCAATCAGTACCTACGAGCACGACCCCTACGACCGCTTTCGCTTTGGGACTCCACCATCCTCCAGTGCCGACTGGGGATGGCTCCAGCACATGCTCGCCTCGCTCAGAGACGGTGGGCGGATGGCGGTGGTCCTCGACACCGGGGCGGTGAGCCGGGGGAGCGGCAACCAGGGGTCCAACCGCGAGCGCGACATTCGTCGCGCCTTTGTGGACGCTGATCTCATCGAGGCTGTCGTCCTTCTGCCCGAAAACCTCTTCTACAACACCACGGCCCCCGGCATCATCCTGGTAGTCAACCGGGCCAAGCGTCGGCCGGGAGAGATCCTGCTGATCAATGCGAGCAAGCTCTTCGCCAAGGGACGCCCCAAGAACTACCTAGCGGAGGAGCACATCGAGCGGATCGCGGCCGCCTATCATGAGTGGAACGCCGAGGACGGGCTTTCGGCAATTATAATGAAGGAGGAGGCGGCGAGGAACGACTACAACCTCTCTCCGAGCCGCTACGTTGCCAGCAACGACAAGGAGGAAGTCCTGCCGCTGGAGGAAGCCATGGTGCTGCTGCGGGAAGCGGAAGAGGAGCGCGTCCAGGCGGACCGGGAGTTGACACAGGTCCTCCGCACGCTGGGGTTGGGGGATTCCGTGCCGAGGGTTGACCCGCGCGAACGCGAGGAGGTCGACGAAAGAGAAACCTGCGCTGGATAGAGGGCTGTAAGCGATGAGTCCGCAAGTTTCATCTGGAGGAGCAGCCGCCGCCGGCGGTATGGATTTCCAGCACCGCGTTGCAGCCTGGGTAGCCGTCCACGTTCTCGCCGAAAAGGCTGCAACCCCTCCGTGGGACCTCCCCGCAGCCACGGTTCTTGAGTGGTTCCAATGTGAGACCGGCCATCCCGTTGACGATCTCCTCGTGAGAACCTCGGGCAGCGGGCTCGTTTTCTCTCAGGTCAAGCGCCGGCTCAGCCTCTCGTCGGATGCAGCTTCGGATCTCGCATCCGCCCTCGATCAGTTTGTCCGCCAATTCATCACGTGTCACAACAAGAGCGGTGGATCACGCCCTACGGATCGCCCCCTTGATCCCGCAAGAGATCGGCTAGTGCTAATCACATCTTCCGTTAGCTCTGAGCCAATCCGGGGTCACTTCGCGACCGTCCTCCGTCGGGCACGAAACCTGACCCCGGGTCAGGCCCTCGACGAAGCTGCCACCAACGACGAGGAGCGCAGGGCGTTTTCGGTAGTCCGGGAGCATATCCGCAGATCGTGGCAGGCGATCCTCAACGCCGAGCCGTCGGAGGCGGAGCTTCGCCAACTGCTTTCCCTGATCCGGATTCATGTTCTCGACGTTGAAGCCGAGGGGCCAAGCGAGCGGGAGGCGAAGCACGTGCTCCGCTCCGCAGTTCTGCGCGATCCCGACCAAGCGGACCAGGCATGGACCACACTAGTCACTTTGTGCGCGGGCTACGCGGCGCAGCGTTCCGGTGCCGATCGCGCTATTCTACAACGCGAACTCCTCAACGCGGGATGTGACCTCAAGGTCCCACGCAGTTACGAAGAAGACATTGAAAAACTTCGGAAGCATTCTTACCAGATTTTGTCTGCCCTCGGCCATCTTGCCCAAATCCGAGTAGGCTCAACGACGATCAGAATTCGTCGGGCGTGCACCGAAGCGCTGCGCCAGGCGGCTGAGGAGGGATCAATCCTCGTCACTGGTGAACCAGGTGCCGGGAAATCAGGGGCTCTCCACGACTTCGTCGAGGCGCTTCGTGACGGTGGCAGGGATTGTGTCCTCCTCGCCGTCGATCGGCTGGCCGCCCAGAGTCTCGGCCAGCTTCGGGAAGAGCTCGGCCTGGAGCACGAATTACCTGAAGTTTTTGAAAACTGGCCCGGCCTGCAACCGGCGTTCCTTGTAATCGACGCGCTGGATGCCGCTCGCGCGGATCCCGCGGCCGCAATGGTCCGTGATCTCATCCGCCAAGTGGTGGAAAGGAACGGGCGCTGGCGGGTGGTGGCCTCCATCCGCAAGTTTGATCTCCGTTATGGACCAGACATCCAGCAACTGTTTGCCGGAAATCCGCCGACGCAGTTTGCAGACGCTGAGTTCCAGCGGGTTCGACACCTGAATGTTCCGCGGTTTTCCGACGACGAACTCAGCCGGATTGGCTCGGAGTCTCCGCCGCTACAACGGCTCATTACCAACGCCCCTGCAGAACTCCGGGACCTCCTCCGCGTGCCGTTCAATCTCCGCTTGGTGGCGGAGCTACTCGGCGGAGGCGTCAGCCCGGACGAACTTACACCGGTAAAAACCCAGCTCGAGCTGCTGGATCGCTACTGGCGGCATCGCGTGGTGGGCTTCGATGGCCAAGGAGACGGGCGCGAGGCGATCTTGCGCGAGGTGTGCGAACGAATGGTGGAATCCCGTGTGCTCCGCGCAGACCGCGCCGCTGTCGCGCGCCCGGAGACGAGCGCCCTGCTCAACGATCTCCTCAGTACGCAGGTCCTTATCGAGTGGCAGGCGTCACCGGACGCGCAACCTGACCGGTACACCCTCGCTTTCTCGCACCATGTTCTTTTCGACTATGCGGTGGCGCGCCTTCTATTTCGAGGCGATCCCGAAAACGTCATGCACCGCCTTTCCGAAGACCCTGAGCTCGTGATATTCGTTCGCCCCAGTTTGGTTCTTCACTTCCGACACCTCTGGGACTCAAGTCCAGATCGTCACCCATTCTGGGAGTTGACCTTTCGGGTCATTGCTGACTCTGAGATTCCCGAAGTTGGGAAACTTATCGGCCCAGCTGTGGCTGCCGAGCTGGCTCGTTCCACTCGAGACCTAGAACCCGTCTGCGCAGCCCTTGAGCATGAGGATGAGGAAAAGCACGGGCCTGCAGATGGCGCCATTCGCCACCTGGTCGGGGCTCTACTAGCTGGGATGGGGGGCAAGACTCTTGCAGGTCCCAATGCCGGTCCGTGGTGCGAACTGCTGGAACGCGTCAGCCGGAGGCTCCGGCCATCGGTCGCTTACACCGTTCGAGCCCTGCTCGCAACCATGTGTGACCACCCTGAGAGCTTTACCCCCGAGCAGCGGACCGCCGCCGGACATACAGCGCGACGGCTTCTGGAGTTTGCATGGTCTCACGTGCCTAGGGATTCTTGGCTGGTGGTCCATGCGCTCCAGTGCGTTTGCCGAACGTTCGAGAGCGACCCCGCGGCATCTAGCCTGCTTATTCGCCGTTGTCTGGAGCCTGTGCACATTTCGGAGTTCGGCTTTGAAGAGATTCCTTGGCTGGCCCGAGAAGTTATACGGCTCATTAAGCTCGATCCGACATTAGTGGCGAGCATCTATTGCGCCGCCTTTGGCCACCAAGAGGAATCACAGGAGCCGACCCCCATCGGAGGCAGCCGCATCTTCCCTCTGGTTTCGAACCGCCGCCAGCACTATGAGAGCGCATTGTACCAGCTGGCCGAGTCCTTCCCCGCATTCCTGGAAACGGCGCCAGAAGAGGCGACACGCACTCTTGTGCGTGTTCTGGAATCGTATGTCGGCCAAAGGCATTCTCAGCCCTTCCGTGAGACGGAGCAGGCGGTCTTCGACTTCCGTGATCAGCAAGCACGTCTGCTCGAAGATTACAGCTCCGTCTGGGACGAGGGAGATACCTACCGCGAAGAAGAGCCCATCAAGATGCTAGATGCCTTCCAGAACTTCCTGGAAGGACTAGCAACCGAAAAAGACAGCAAAAGCACGCTCCGTGCTTTGATCGGGATTTTCGTCTCGGAAAACCAGCTCGCTGTTGCCTGGCGGCGGCTTCTTCTTGCGGGGGCCCGTTTTCCTGAAACCCTAGGCTTGGAGATATTGCCGCTCGCCTGGGCGGTTCCGATTCTTACGTGCCATGACACCACTGTGCCGGCTGGTGATTACCTCAAGGCAGTATTCCCGATCCTGCGAGGCAATCAGCGTCGGAAGATCGAACGGGCTATTTTGGGCATCCCTGACGCGATGCCGGCAGATCGGCGCGAGGAGGCCGAACAAGTTCGGGACCGGCTTCTCGGATGCCTGCCCCTCGCCGCCATCGTTACCGACGAGGCGCACCAGAAATTAGCAGAGCTTCAAGCCCATAACGCTGTCCCACCTAATCAACCACCCGTGGGCTTAGAAGAGGAGTGGTTCGGCACTTACGGGGAGGAGGACTATCTCGAGGATCAAGGGGTCCCGGTCGAAGCCGAGGGAAACCGAAGGATCCGCGAGCTGGAGCGGCCGGTCAAGGAGTTCGCTGACCGGCATCTCAACTCCACCCCTACCTTGGAAGAAGCCCACTCCGTGCTTCCGGCCCTGCGTGCCCTTTACGACGCTCTGGGTCGCGCCAACGCGGACGACGTACACCCAAAGCAAAAGGACTATGCCTGGGGAATCCTCGCGCAGGGATGTGCGCGTATCGCAAGAGCCGAGGGTCTCTCCGGTGGCGAGGAGCCCGGCACGTTCATAATGGCCGTTCTCCTCGAGGCGTGCCGCCACCATGAGCCGGTCCATGACCCTCAGTACGATGCCCAGTTCGACGAACATCCTTCATGGGGAAGCCCAGCAGCCAGGATCGACGCGGCCCAAGGGCTGATCATTCTGGCGAGTCACCAAGACTGCGCCACGCCATATGTCCTCAAAGCGATAGAAGCGCTAAGCGACGACCCAGTTCCAGCTGTGCGCTATCAGATCGCTGCTCGCTTAGATGCCCTTTACCGGACGGCCCACGAGCTGATGTGGTCCATCATCGAGCGGCTGGCTCGTAAAGAGGCAAGCCGTGGAGTCCTTCAGGGACTGCTTGTCGGTCCCCTCAGCCGGCTAGTCGGCGCAGAACCCGATCGCGTGGCCAATGTTACGAAGGCCATCTTCGAGCGGATCAGCGCCGGTCCTGGCGCGAACCGGGTCCGCGAGTTCGGCATGAGTATCCTCGCGGATCTCTACATCTGGCGCGATCATCCGCTATCCCGCGACGTAGTCCACGAGATCGTCTCGAATCCCGCCGGCTATCCCGCAGAGGCGGGTCACGTCTTGGGGCAACTTCGCAACCCCATCACCCACGGCCCAACGGACCCCTCCGATCCCGAGGCTGACGCGATTCGCAGGCGGGCGCTGGAACTGCTCGAGCGTCTACTCCGCTCGTCACGAGACGGCCTCAAGGAGCTTGAAGGCCGTCATGCTGGGGTCGGCTTCGGCAAGTGGCCCCAGGCCGATCAGGAAACAGCTCAGTCGCTGATGCGTCTCATCGATGCCATCGGAAGGGAAGTCTATTTCGCCTCGGGAGCGTACGACGCCAAGAGCCAGGGGCAAGCACACGGCGTGCGTGAAGTCAGTCCTCAGTCCAAGCGGTTCTACCAGGAAGCCGGTGCGATCCTCGACGAGCTCACGGACGCACCCCTTCCCAGTGTCGCGCACCACCTGGTGGAGACCCTGGAGCACTTCATCCCCGTGGATCCCCGCGGTGTCTTCCTTCGCATCCACCGTGTGGTTTCAGCCGGGCAACAGGCAGGCTATCAGTACGAATCCATGGCCGCTGAGCTCATCGTCCGACTCGTCGAGCGCTACCTGGCTGAGTACCGGACGCTACTTCAGCAGGACGTCGCCTGTCGCAGGGCTCTGATCGAAGTACTGGATGTGTTCGTCAAGGCCGGCTGGCCGAGCGCGCGAAGGCTTGCGTATCGCCTGGAGGAGATTTTCCGGTAATGGTAGCGAAGGTGCAACATGCTTCAGAATGAAACGACCCTCCCCGACGGCTTCCAGATGACCGAACTCGGCCCCCTGCCGAAAGAGTGGCGGGTGGTGAGGTTGGGGGAGGCGGTAAAACTAACTAAAGGCCGCAAGCCAGATGAATTGATACCCAAATACCAATTCGGAGCTTTGCCATATTTAACGGCAGATTATTTTCGCAATCGCCTACCTACAGAGTGGGTTCCAGCTCAATACTTGTCAAAGTTGCCTCTTTGCTCAAAAGAAGACGTAGTGCTTATCTGGGACGGCTCAAAAGCAGGGCAAGTTTTTATTGGCCTTGAAGGAGTCCTTGCATCCACAATGGTCCGAATTGATCCCGAAAAGCAGATAGAACGCCACTATCTTTACTACTTCCTGCTAACACAGTTTGATTTGCTCAACAGCAAAACTACCGGTACCACCATTCCACATGTCAATAAAGAAGTGTTCCGCAATTTGCCCATCCCCCTCCCCCCGCTCCCCGAGCAGCGCGCCATTGCCCACGTGTTACGGACGGTGCAGCGGGCGAAGGAAGCGACGGAGGGCGTCATCGCCGCGCTCAAGGAATTGAAGAAGAGCCTGATGCAGCACCTGTTCACCTACGGCCCCGTCCCCGTTGGGGCGAAAAATTTTTCACCCCAACGGGAGAGCGAAATCGGCCCCATCCCCGCCCACTGGCGGGTGGTGAAGTTTGATCAGGCTATTACTCGTGCGACTCGCGTACCCAAAGTGAAGCAATCAGATTATCAACCCATCGGATTAGTGCCTATTATTGACCAAGGACAATCCTTCATTGCTGGTTACACCGATAAATCACCCTATAAAGACAATCTCCCAGTAATCGTATTTGGCGATCACACCCGCGTTCTTAAGTTCGTGGATTTTCCCTTTGTAGCAGGAGCAGATGGAACGCAAGTTCTTATTCCGAACAGTACGCTATTTGACCCATTGTTTGTCTATTACGCTCTTTCAACTATTGACATTCCCAGTCGCGGCTATAATCGCCACTTCAGTTTGCTTCGCGAGAGTAGCCTCCCCCTTCCCCCGCTTGACGAGCAACGTGAAATTGCCCGCATGTTGCAGGCGGTGGATGCCAAAATCGCCGCCGAGGAGAGGCGCCGCGCTGCGCTTGAAGAACTTTTCAAGACTCTTTTGCATCAGCTCATGACCGGAAAGGTCCGCGTCAAGGGCTTCCACCTTCCCGAGTTGGAGTAGACGCCATGAGCATCGGCGCCGAACGGACCGCGGTGCAGAACCCATTCCTCCGCTACGCCGTGGAGGTGGGCTGGACCTACCTGCCTCCGGAGGAGGCGACGCGACTTCGCCGGGGGGAGACAGGCCTGGTGCTGCACGAGGTCCTCGTCCGCCAGCTTCAGGCATTGAACCCGGGCGTGGTGGACCACCAGCGGGCCGAGGACATCGCGGGGCGTCTGGTGCGCGTTCGTCCCAGCATCGAGGGGAATCTGGAGGCCTGGGAGTTCCTCAAGGGGTTGAAGACGGTCTTCATTCCGGAAGAGAGACGGGAGCGTAACGTCCGCCTGATAGACCCCGTACGTGTCGAGGCGAACTCGTTCCACGTGACGGACGAGCTTCCTTTTCAGAGCGGCACCCGGCGTATCCGGCTGGACCTTGTCTTCTTCGTGAATGGGATTCCGGTGATCGTGGTGGAGACGAAAGCTTCGAGGCACCTGGATGGAATGACCCGGGCACTCGAGCAGATCCGCCGTTATCACGCCGAAGGCCCCGAACTCATGGCGGTGGCGCAGCTCTACGCCCTCACGCACCTGGTTCAGTTCCTCTACGCCGCCACCTGGAGCCTTTCGCCCAAGGATCTCCTCAACTGGAGGGACGAGCAGGCGGGTGACTTCGAGACTTTGGTGAAGACCTTCATCGCTCCGTCCCGCGTACTGCGGGTGCTCACGGAGTTCGTCCTGTTCGTGCGGCGCGATGGCGAGCTCTCCAAGGTGGTGCTGCGTCCCCACCAGATGCGGGCCGTTGAGCGCGTGCTCGCGCGAGCGCGGGACCCACACAAGCGTCGGGCACTTGTCTGGCACACCCAGGGCTCCGGGAAGACCTACACGATGATCACCGTCGCCCGGCGCCTGATTCAGGACCCGGCATTCGGAAACCCCACGGTCCTCATGCTCGTGGACCGCAACGAACTGGAGCAGCAGCTCTTCACCAACCTCGAGGCGGTTGGTCTCGGGCATGTCGAGGTGGCGCAGAGTAAGAGGCACCTTCAGGACCTCCTTCGCTCAGACCGTCGGGGGATCATCGTCTCCACCATCCACAAGTTCGAGGGGATCCCGGCCAACATCTGCACGCGCACGAACGTCTTCGTGCTGGTGGACGAAGCACACCGCTCCACGGGCGGCGATCTGGGCAACTACCTCATGGGTGCGCTACCTAATGCGACCTACATCGGCTTCACCGGTACCCCGATAGACCGAACCGCCTACGGCAAAGGGACGTTCAAGGTCTTCGGCGTGGACGACCCGCCTCACGGATATCTCGACCGCTACTCCATCCGCGAGTCCATCGCCGACGGTACCACGGTACCGCTGCACTATGCGCTCGCCCCCAACGAGCTCCTGGTGGACCGCGACACCCTCGACCGAGAATTCTTGGCTCTGACCGAACTCGAGGGAGTGAGTGACATCGAGGACATCAACCGCGCCCTCGAACATGCGGTCACCCTTAGGAACATGCTCAAGTCGCCGGAGCGCATGCGGCGAGTCGCGGAGTTCGTGGCGCGCCATTTTCGGGAAAAGATCGAGCCGATGGGCTACAAGGCCTTCCTGGTCGCAGTCGACCGAGAGGCCTGTTGCCGCTACAAGGCTCTGTTGGACGAGTATCTCCCCCCGGACTACTCGAGGGTGGTGATCAGCCCGGCCGCCAACGACCCTCCCGAACTTCGCGCCTATCATCTGAGCGAGGACGAGGAGCGACGCATCCGCGAGGCCTTCCGCAAACCGGACGAGCTTCCGAAGATTCTCATCGTGACCGAAAAGCTCTTGACCGGGTTCGACGCGCCGATCCTCTACTGCATGTATCTGGACAAGCCCATGCGCGATCATGTGCTGCTGCAGGCGATCGCGCGAGTCAATCGGCCGTACGAGGACGAGACCGGTCGGCGCAAGCCCTCAGGCTTTGTCCTCGATTTCGTGGGCATCTTTGAAAACCTGGAGCGCGCCCTGGCCTTCGATTCTCAGGACATTCAGGGGGTAGTGGAGGGCCTGGACGTCCTGAAGGAGCGGTTTCGGCAGCTTATGGAACAAGGGCGCCGCGACTACCTCGGCATCGTGGCAGGGCTTTCAGGTGACAAGGCGGTGGAAGCTGTCTTGGAGTACTTCCGTGACCCGGACGGGCGTGACAAGTTCTACCGTTACTTTCGAGAGCTCGAGGAAGTCTACGAGATCCTCTCGCCCGATGAATTCCTTCGACCGTTCCTCGATGACTACCGTGCCTTGAGCGAGATGTACCAGGTCCTGCGCTCCAGCTATGAGGCCCGCCCCATCGCCAGCCTGGATTTCCTCAAGAAGACCGCTCGCCTTGTCCAGGAGCACACACATGGGTCCATGGTTCGGGAGCCACCGGCGATTTACGGGATCGACGTAGAGACGCTCGGTCGCTTGGCGCAGGACGACGCGCCGGATGCGGTCAAAGTATTCAACTTGCTCAAGGCGATTCGGCAGATTGTAGAGGCGCAGGCTTCAGAGCAGCCCTATCTGATCTCCATTGGGGAGCGGGCGGAAGCCATTGTGCAGGCTTTTCAAGAGCGACAGATCACCACAGAGGAAACGCTCCGGCAGCTCGTGGACGGACCGGTGCAAGAATTGCAGGAAGCGGAGTCTGCCCGAGCCAGCATGGACCTCTCGGCAGAAGCCTTCACGATCTTCTGGCTGCTCAGCCGCGAAGGAGTTCAGGAAAGCGAGGCGGTTGCCCGTCAGATTGCAGACGTACTGGACCGATTCCCACACTGGCACACGAGCGAGCAGCACGAACGCGAGGTGAGGAGGGAAATCTACAAGGCGCTCCTGCCGACCGGCGTCGCGGACCCGGTGTCTGTTGCTGACCGGCTACTGCAGGTCCTCCGCGAGTCGCACCGATGAAACCGATGAAGAAGCGAAAGGATCGACTCAGCTGGGCGCCCCTTGAAGACATCGTCCCGGTGGAGGTCTTCAAGGCGGAGGTGCGTGCCTGGGCCGAGCGCATTGGCGTCCAGCCGCGTGAGATTCACGTTCGGCCGATGAAGCGAAAATGGGCGAGCTGCTCCTCGAACGGCCGCCTGACGTTCGATCTTGACCTTTTGCGCCAGCCCTCGAAGGTTCGGGCAGAGGTCATCATTCACGAGCTGCTCCATTTGAAGCTTCCGAACCATGGCCGCCTGTTCCGCGCCCTTTTGAAGGCCTACAAAGCACAGCAATTGGAGAGCGATTAGGAAACATCCGGCGATCCGCGACGACGTGGCCTTCTTCCAAGCGGTGCGAGCAGCCCTGACAAAGCGAGCACCGGCAGAGGAGCGGCCGGAGGAGGAGCTGGACCACGCCATCCGGCAGATCATCTCGCGAGCTCTCACGCCGGAAGGTGTCATCGACCTCTTCTCCGCCGCAGGCTTGAAGAAGCCGGACATCTCCATCCTCTCCGATGAGTTCCTGGCCGAGGTCCGGGGCATGCCGCAGAAGAACCTGGCCGTGGAGCTCCTGCGGAAACTCCTGGAGGGCGAGATCAAGGTGCGCCGTCGGAAGAACGTGGTGCAGGCGCGGTCGTTCGCGGAGATGCTGGAGCAGGCCATCCGCCGCTACCAGAACCGGGCGGTGGAGGCAGTGCAGGTCATCGAGGAGCTCATTGCCCTAGCCAAGGAGATGCGCGAGGCGGACCGGAGAGGCGAACAACTTGGCCTTTCCGAAGAAGAACTTGCTTTCTACGACGCCCTGGAAACCAACGACAGCGCCGTAAAGGTCCTGGGCGAGCCGACCCTAAAGCGAATTGCGCGGGAGCTGGTGGAGACGGTGCGGCGGAACGTGACCATCGACTGGGCCGAACGGGAGAACGTGCGGGCGCACCTGCGGCGCCTCGTGAAGCGGGTGCTGCGGAAGTACGGCTACCCGCCCGACAAACAGGAGAAGGCCACCCAGACCGTCATGGAGCAGGCAGAAGTGCTTTCTGTGGAGTGGGCAATGGCATGAGAGGGGCCTCGAACAACGGCGTGCAGCGGACGGCGTCTCGCCGCCGCTGAACTGGAGCGTTCGCTACCCCGGATACTTCCACGCAGTCAAAGGTACAGAACCAGATCGCGCCGGTGATCCATGTTGTCAAGCATTGCTTGCTGTTCTGCGCCTGAACTCAATCTGGCTGTACAGAATCGGCAGGACGGTAAAGCCTATCGGTCTCCTCCAGCTCGGAAGGAGACAGCTTGAAGAACCTTCTTCTTTCCCACCTTACAGCTCGACTTCGCGTGGGGGAGCAAGCCTGCAAGTCACATCGGACTTTTGCTTGACAGTCGCAGAGCCGTTTTTTAAATTTGCAATGTAGGGGTGTGC
>Ga0209289_100043_pt1 | contig 81248 bp, 61 predicted proteins | sample GXS110809BmetaG_FD_184121 | JGI IMG/M metagenome (GOLD analysis project Ga0209289, IMG submission 184121) | Hot spring microbial communities from Gongxiaoshe hot spring, China to study Microbial Dark Matter (Phase II) - GXS 110809B (SPAdes)... ... | reverse complement strand
CAGTTCATCCAGCTCCTGCACAATCCCCAAAATCTGCCTTTCGCGTTCCAGCAGGCTGGCCACGATTTCCATGGGTGGTGGAAGGGATTCTGTATCCTTGCGATTGGGGTTGCGGGCCGTGAGGTCATAGCCGCGCGACCTGACCTCCTCTACAGGCACGATCCAGGAATGCTCCGATAAACAAGCCTCGCGTGGACCTTGACCTTTGCGGTAGGCATCCCAGGCCTGCCAGAGGCTACGGGCTTCCGTAAAGTGCTCATCTTGGATGGGGCTGCCTTTGCTGAACTTCTTGAGCCCCTCGGGCAATGGGAGCTCGTAATACCAAATCTCCCGCGTGGGTCCCGGACGCTCGAAGAAGATGAGAGCGGTCTTGACATCGGAGTAGGGGGCAAAAGTTCCAGGCGGGAGGCTCACGACGGTGTGAAGGTTGAAATCCTCCAACAGGGTGCGCTTCACTTCGGCAAAGGGTCCGCCCCGGAAGAGCGTGCCCTCGGGCACGACCATCCCACAGCGGGCGCCGTCCCGGGGCTTGAGTTTCTTCATGATGTGCTGAAGGAAAAGGAGCTCTGTTGCTTGCGATTGCACCGGGAAGTTTTGCTGGATGTGGCGTCCTTCGGTCCCGCCAAAAGGCGGATTGGTCATAATGACATCATAACGCTCGGTGACCTGGCGGATGTTCTCTTCCAGCGTGTTTTTGCGTAAGATGCGCGGTGCAGTCACCCCATGAAGGACCATGTTCATCAACCCAAGGAGCGCGGGAATGGGTTTCTTCTCCTGTCCGAAGAAGGTACGCTCTTGCAGGGTCTTGTGGTCTTCAATGGTTCTTTCCTTGCGCTTCATCCAGAGGTAAGCCTCTGCCAGAAAGCCGCAGGTGCCGCAGGCGGGGTCATAGACTGTTTCGCCAATCTGAGGGTTGACGAGTTCCACGATGAAGCGCACCACGGGGCGAGGAGTGTAAAACTCTCCTGCCAATCGGTTTTCGCTGCCGAGGCGTCGGAGCAACTCCTCGTAGACCTGGGAGACCGTGAAGATGTCGTCCTGGCTGTGGAAGTCAATGCCATTGATGATGGAGAGCACGTCTTTCAGGTTGTAACCCGAGGCACAGACGATGACATTGCGTTCGGCAAAGACGCCCCGGATGGTGTCGCGTAACGGATCGCCGCCGAGGGCTTGCAGATGAGGGATAAGCTTGCCGTGGACAAAGCTCAGCAAGTCATCGGCAGGCCAATCTTTCGTCGCCCAGTCTCGCCAACGATAGGGGGCCTCCAGAATGGGGTGGTATGCGCGCCCTGCAAGACGAGCCTGGGTTTCCCATTCCTTTTCCTGCGCGTCCAGGAAGCGCAGGAAGAGAAGCCAGGAGAGGTGCTCGATATATTCCATGATCCCGCCGCAGTTGTTATCGCGGCGCAGGATGTCGCAGGCGCGCCAGATTTCGTTGGCCAGGGTCTCACGGGTCTGTGGACGGTTGTTCATGCTGTAACCTCCGAGACAGGGTAGATACGTTCGCGCATTTCTTGCAGTGAAGTTCCAAGATTCTCAACGCCGCCGAACCAGTGGCTAATCGTTACGGCGCCGCCCCATTCTTGGAATGGGGAAACGCTGAAGATTTCCGGCTCCAGTTGCTCTATGCCGCCTGAGCGATACTTATCCACAAGCTCTAAGATGACCCGGCGAGCATCGTCGCCATGGCGTTGGATGAAGTCTTGCTCACGATTGAGAAAAGCCGTGGCCCGTTCGCTGCGGGTGCGGATCGGCGCCCCAAAAGCGATATGGGCAAGAATGTCATAAGCATCGGCTTCGGCATTCCCTTCCACCTCAGCCAGGATCTCTGGGTGAACGCCGGAGCGGCGCAGATCCTCCAGGAAAGCCCGGCGAAGTTGTGAGTCTATCCAGATGCGACGAAGGTCAGAGAGGGTTGGCGCATGGTGAAGTACTTGCCGGCGGGTGTAATCCCGGTACTCCGCCAGCGACAATTGTTGACCCGTGGCGTCTATGGTGAAGACAGCCTCATCGGCAATAGTGACCTCAAGCCCCTCTACGCGAATCTTGCTGGAGGATTTGCGTTCAGGCTTGAGGGGGACTTCTACGGAGACGGTTTGATCAGCGATTGTGTCCACCTTGATCTCGCGCCGGACAAAGCCGGGCGCGCTCACCATCAGGACGAGCGTTCCCTCGGGAAGGTTGTCAAACGCAAACCTCCCTTCGTTGTCGGTGCGGATGGGACCCTGCTGCGTGTTCGGACCTGTGCGAACGCTGACGGAAGCGCCGACAATTCGGCCTTTCGTCTCTGCATGGAGGACTTCGCCTTCCAAACGCGCCGTAAAGGGTCCCTTTGGCGGCTCAAGCGGTGGACTCGGCGGGCGATCCCATTGGTCAAAAAGACGCGTAGCGCCTGTGAAGTCAATGATGCGGAACCAGTACTTATCGGTAGCGGGGTCTAAGCGGCTTCCACGCCCGATGATTTGCTTGAAGAGAACGGGGGAAGAAAGCGTCTTCATGAAGACGATATTTCGGCAGGCGGGTACATCCACACCGGTGGAGAGCAGTTCGGCGGTGGTAGCCACAACAGGAGCCCTTTTGTCAGAGTCAGCGAAATCTTCCAGCCAGCGACGAGCCTCCTCTCCCTCCTCAGAGATGATGGGCACCGCATAATTGTCTAGACCCGTTTCCGGGCCGAACTCGTCCTGGAGAAGCCGCGCTACCAGGCGGGCATGCTCCATGTCCACGCAGAAGACCATGGTCTTTTCCATGGGCCCAAAGCGGCGCAAGAGCCGAGCCAGGTGCTCCACCATAGCCCGAGTGCGGTCGGGGAGGGTAATCTCGCGCTCAAATTGCGGCGTTGTGTAGACCTCGCGTGGTTCCACATCCTCTGGAATGAAGACTTCTGCTCCTTGTTCTATGGCGTCTTCCAAGCGTAGCCCTGTAGCGTCCACGGTAGTGCGCACGCGGTGGACTTTGTACGTCGCCAGGAAGCCATCCTCGATGCCTTGCCCCAAGCTGTACTGAAAAGCCGGAGGCCGCCACGTACCCTGCTCCGGCTGCGTAGGATCAATGGCCACTTCCGGCTCTTCTGCGCAGAAGTACGCATAGGTGTCCACATTCTCATCTTGTTTGGGCGTTGCCGTCATGCCAAGGTGAATGGCGGAAGCGAAGTGGTCTAAAATCTCGCGCCAGGTGCCCCAGCCGGAGCGATGGCACTCGTCAATGATGATGAGGTCGAAGAAGTTTTGTGGGAACTTCTCAAAGAGGCGTTGGCCGGTCTCATCCGGACTCCATAGGGTCTGGTAGATGCCGAAATACAGGTCCCGGTTCAAATTGGGCGGATGTCCTTCGATGAGACAACGCGGGTCGCTGGTGCCGGCGGCCAAAGGGGAGAAGGTGTTATACGCCTGATTGCGGAGCACCACGCGGTCGGCCAAAAAGAGCACGCGCGCTGGGCGTTCGGGGTGACGCGCTTGCAGCCATCCAGACTTGAGGAGTTTCCAGACTACCTGGAAGGCAACGAAGGTCTTGCCCGTTCCCGTAGCCATTGTCAGGAGAATCCGCTTTTGCCCACGCATGATGCGCAGGATCACCTCGCGAATCGCCCGCTCTTGAAAGTAGTATGGGCGCTTGCCGCACTGGTTTTGCGGGCAGTAGGGGTAAAGGAGGGGATTGCGCTTGACGTCATCTTCGACGACGCCGTAGACGGCAGGCGCTCCCCGGATCATCCCAACAGTGGGTTGTTCCAGACCGGTGTTCTCCTTCCAGCGCTGCCACAGTTCCTGGGGGGTGGGGAAGGCGGAAAGCTCGCGGCTGGTGTGGGTGAAGAAGTCGTACTCGAGTATCTTGTGGCCATTGGTGGCATAGGCGAAAGCCAGGCCAAGATCCTGGGCGTAGCGTTTCGCTTGCTCCAAGCCAGCCTCGGGCGGTTTGCTTTCCGGTTCCGCCTCCACCACGGCAATGGGGAAGCCATCGGTGTAGTGTAAAAGGTAGTCCACCCTTTTGGGTTTTCCCCGTTGCACCCTGTCCCCTACGAGGATGATCTTGCCCGGAGCGTATTGGTGATTGGTGCTGTAATAGAATTCCCGCGAGATCGCTTGGTCCGTCCATCCTGCGGCTTTCAACTTTGGGTCAACCAATCGTATCCGGGTATCAGCTTCGTTGAGTAGCATCGGGTGCCCTCCTTTCAGGCAATGCGCGCAGTTTGCGGTAAGACGTTGCTTGGCTATTTGACCTGTAAGGCGCGTTGATGGGGATCATCTGCACCTTGCTTGCCATAGCCTCTTTGAGGGGGGGTGAGCCCATGTGTGCCACTGGTGCTGCCTTTGGGAGTGGGCGGGGGAGCTGGCTTTGCAAAACTCGGAAATTCAGGCTTCAATGCAGGCATTGGGGCGGGCTGCACTTAGCGGTATTGGGTGAGGATGACCCCGGCGATAATCAGCAGTCCTCCTAGAAGGAAGGCGGGGGTTGGGGCGAAGCCGAAGAGGGGAATTGTAACCACGGTTGTAAAGACTGGCTGCAGGGTGGAGAAGATCGCTACGCGGCTTGGTTCCATGTGGCGGAGCGGGACAAGCCATAGGAAGTATCCGATGCCCGAGGTTACAATGCCCATGTAGAGGAGTTCTGCCCAGAGGATCGGCGTCAATTGGGCGAACTGGAGAGGGGCGCCAAGGAGAAACCAGATCGGAAGGTAAAGAAGCCATCCCGTCAGCATGCTGACGGCCGTTGTAGGCAGAGCACCGTACCGGAGGGCTAACCGTCGGCTCAGAACGGTGAAGCTTGCCCATGCAAGGCTGGCGCATAGGAGGAGGAGATTGCCAAGAGTATGGTGAGGTCCGAAAGCGAATTCTTTCTCTGCAAGGACGAACAGAACTCCAGTGAAGGAAAGCAAGATGCCCAGCACTTTGGGGCGGGTAATGCGCTCTTGGTGCAGCAGCCGGCTCAGGAGCAGTGCCCAAACGGGGGTGAGGGCATAGAGGAGAGAGGCATTGGCAGCGGTGGTGAGCCGGACTCCGGCGAAGAAACACCATTGGTTCAATGGCACGGCTAAGGCACCCAGGAGCAGAAGTTGGAGCATATCTGACGGAGGAGCAAGGTGGAAGAGGCGCTGCAGATGGCGGTGTCGCAAGAGCCAAAGAAGGGCAGCTGTGGCGGCAAATAGGCTTCTCCAGAACAGGACTGTCGGCGGTAGGAGTTGGGAGAGAGCATGTTGGGCGACCACATGAGTACTGGAGCCAATGACTTGCTGCAGTGTTAGCAGGAGGGAGTCTCCAGCAGCTCGGCGAGTTTGGGGTGTTGTGCTTCCCAGCATAAGTGTGTTGCAGCTTTCCGACAACGGTCGTGGTACTGCTGCCAGACTTCGGGAATCCGGAGAGTGCGAACGGCACGTCCCAGTTCTTCCAGGGAGAAATCCACAGACAGCAGGATGCCGATACGATACTGTTCAAACAGTTCTCGCAATGCTGGCAAAGCGGTGGCGATGGTTGGGATGCCTGCCATGCAGTATTCAAAGACCTTGTTGGGGAGTGCCAGTTCGTAGCTCTGGCTAATGGGTTCTATGAGAGCTAAGCCGATATCGGCAGAGGCCGTCCAGTCCAGGAGCTCATCGTACGGGCGCCATCCAAGCCAGAAGACTCGGTCGCTGACGCGGAAGTCTGCCGCCATTTGCTCCAAGGTGGGGCGGTATGCTCCATCACCCAAGATGCAGAGAACAACTTCAGGGAGGCGGCAGAGGAGGCGAATCCCGTGTTCGATGCCCCGTCCCTCATGTACAGCGCCTTGGTAAAGGAGCACGGTGCTATGCGGAGGCAAGCGGAGATGATGGCGAATTCGGTCTGTCCGTACGGGGACGCGATAGGGTGGGACATTGAGCAGTACCAAGGGAGCTGTGCGGAGGTGATAGCGCCGCTGGAGAAGTTCGGCGTCAAGCTTACCGGAGACGATGCAGCGGTGTACGGAGCGGATGTACCGCCTTTCTACCCATTGGTGAATCCGCTGCATCAAAGGGCGCTTCCGGAGCGCTGCCAGGGCGGCGAAGATTTCCCGGGAGTCATAGAACAGACAAGCTTGGTGCATGCGAGCTAAGGAGGCGGCGAAGGGAAGGCCGTACAGATCCGCTGCCCAATATGCCCGTGCGTGCAAACGCTGCCAGTGCTGGAGAAGCCATAGGGCGAACAGAAGCCATTGCCATCGGACCCGGCGTGCGGTTGGTCGGGGACGCAGCAGTGCGGCAATTCCATACGGTTGGAGCTGTCGGTAGGCAGCGGCGTCTCCCCAACCAATCAGGCATATGCGATATCCCTGCCGAGCAAAACTCCGGGCAACGTTGAGCGTCCGGGCATCGTAAGCCACGTCGGACATACTGAGGATGCAAACGTCCCAGCGATTGTCCATCGGGTTCAGAGAAAGCGGTAGTAAAACGTGCTTCGCAGGATACCGCGGCTGTCGAACCGTTCCTTGAAGTGGATCAGGCTCAGGGCGGGCGTCATTGGATTGGGGCTTTTCGTATCCTGGGAAACGCCAATGTCTACCCACTCGTAGCCCTGCTCGGTTGCCCAGCGGACGATTTCGTACATAAGCAGGTAGATTGGTCGCAGATGCTGGTATTCGTAGAGCATCATGTTGTAGAAGCACAGCACCACCTTCGGATTGCATAGGAAAAGAAGCGAGCCAGCGATGGGGGTCTGGTTGTAGTAGACCATGAGGAGGCGGAGATGTTCGGGAACCAGCTGCTGGAGCCGATAGAGGTCTTCCAAGGAGTGAGTGGGTTTGGCTCCATGCCTTGCTTTATTCTGCACCAGGATGCGGTAAAAGGTCTCGTAGTCTTGACTTTCTTCCACCCGGAGGCTTGCTTGACGGAGAAGCTTCCGGATGGTTTTCCGGGCGGTCTTGTCGAAAAAGCGTAAGAAAGATGCGCCATGCTTGAGGTGGATTGCATGCGAGATGTAGTGGTACTCAAAACCGAAGCGACGGTAGAGGAGGGCGTATTCCAGATTCTGGGAGTAGTTGCGGCTGTAGATGAAGGGAGGCGGGATCAGATAGAGTTCCCGTAGACCAATCCGACGTCCATAGGCCAGGAGAGCGTCCACAATTTCCAAAGCTAAGGCAAAGGGAATATCGCCTGTGACAATGCCACCGTAGCTGGCACCTACTGGGGACCAAAGAATCCGTCCATTGTCCATGAGTCCACCGGGCATGACGCCGACGAGGGCACCATTTTTGCGGAAGAGGAGGTGGTGGAAATGGAACTTCCCGGGGGGGTGGTAGTCCAAGAAGCATAGTCGGTGGAACATTGTCCCGTTGTTGGAGTTCTGGACGAAGGCTTCCCACTCGTTGCGGTGTTCGGGACGGTATTCTTCGACAATGACGGAAGACTCCATCGGAGCGATAGACAGAGCGATGCCGTAGAAGTGCAAAAGTACAGGGTTCACGGATTCATGCTACACTGGCTCAGGGAGGGCAGACGGTTGCAGCGGGAGTTCTACGTGGACGGTTGTTCCCTTCCCCAAGGTGCTGCGAATGCGTACATGGCCGTGGTGAGCTTCTACCAATCGCTTGACAATCCAGAGCCCTAAGCCAGAGCTAGGTTCCCCACCGGTGGGTTGAGCACTAAGGCGAGCCCCGCGTTGGAAAGCGTTGCGCACATCTTCTTCGCTCATTCCCAGACCATTGTCCTCAACCTCGATATGCATGCGTCCTTCGCGGACGTAGGCTCGGATGATGGCCGTGGCGCCGTGAGGGGAGTATTTGATGGCATTGCTGACCAAGTTGTCCAGCACTTCTTCTATGCGTTGGGGATCGGCGGGGATGAGCGGGAGTCCAGGCTCTATTTCCTGGAGGAGAGCGATAGACTTGCGCTCTGCTAAGGGTTTGTTCTGATGGGCAACGGACTGGATGAGAGTGGGAATGTCGACCGGTTGCAAATTCAGCTGCAAGAGCTCCGCCTCTAAGGCGAGGATGCGGGAGATTTCCTGGGAGAGCTCCACAATGCGGCTTGTGGTTTCTACGATGTCGTTGATGATCTGCTGCTGCTCTTGAGCACTGAGGTCGTACGAACGCAGAAGCTCGACCAAGCTCCGGATGATGAGCGCCGGATTTTTAATGTCGTGGACCAGCATGGCAAAGAGGGTATCCTTCTGCTCCTGGAGTTGGAGCAGTTCTTCCTGTTTTGCCGACAGGCGTTCAACCTGTTCCCGGAGCGTTTTGTTCTCCTGTTGGAGATAACGGCTCCGTGCTTCCAGAGCGCTGATTTGTCCCCGTAGATTCTGAAGTTCTGCCTTCAGGCGGCTGTTTTCTCCGAGGAGACTGTCGTACTCTGCACGGGAGATTGCGTTGGAAGAAGCTGCCTGCCGGGCTTTCATGGCAAGCTTGCGGCGGATAGTAAGACGGTACCACGTGAGGAACCCCAGTAGGAGGAGGATAGTTCCGGCAGCTCCGGAGGCAAGAAGGAGCCATGTCCATCCATCACCAGCCTGGACATGCGGGGAAGCGGATGGCTGGGCGGTCTCGGAAGACACCGCAGTGGCTTTCTGTCGTTGCTTCCACCGTTCTTTCCACTGCTGAGCAGCTTCCGCATTGACGGAAAAAGAAAGGCTGACAGGTTTTGCGTACCATCCTTCTGCGGGGGCGAAGGCTTGAACAGTAAAGCGGTAGCTCCCTTCGGGGAGGTTCGTATAGAGGACGCTGTCTACCCCAAGGGAACGCTCCTGTTGCCGGTTATCCTCAAGCCGGCGTAGGGCGATGCGGAACAGCAATGGGGTAGGGCTCGGGGGGCAGCGGCATGCATAGGCGAGGCTCAGCGTGTCTGTAGGAGCAATAGCGAGGCTATCCCATTCGCCATTTTGTAGATTGGCCCCGTTGAGGGCGATAGAACGCAGGATCGTCTGCCGTTCCACGGGCTGGGCTGAAGCTATAAGGGCAAAACCGACCCAGAGGAGAACCCTATGGATTACTCTTCCACCCATGCACGCTGCCGGCGCTGCTGTGGTAGGTAGCGCGGAGAAAGGCCCCGATGGCGGAGAAGTTGCTCCAAGGTACGTCGGACATCAAAGAGCGAGCTGTACGGCAAGAAGTTCAGACCGTGTTCTCGGCACCACAGAGCTAGTTCTCCAGAAGCGAAGACAATATCGGCGTAGAAAGCAGGGCAGAAGTCCGAGAGGCCGTCACCCACATAGAGCACGGTAGCATCGGGCGGAGACCAGCTGAGCAGAACTGCGCGCTTACAAGCCGCACAGGGATAGGGACTTGGGCAGTTCTGCTGGCAGTTCTCAAATGCCCAAGGGAAAACAGCCTGCGGGCGCCCGCATTCCCACCGGAGGAGATTGCAAGCAATTGGGACCTGGGTAAGGTCGGCCTCTTCTATGAGAGGCAAAATGTAAGCATCCAGTCCGTCGCTGACGATAGCGACATCAATACCAATCCGACGGCAGAAGGCGAAGAACTCACGAACGTATGGGCGCAATCCGATTTGGCGGGCGAATGCCGCAATGCGATCCGGGGTTGCTTCGGGAACAAAGGCAGCGCAAGTGCGCTGGTAGAATTCTATCACGGAAATCTCGCCCTGAATCAGCGCTTTCTCCAGTTCAGCCCCAATGCTATAGGAGCGCAGAAGCGCCGTCCCGATATCCGTTGGAGTCAGTGTTCCATCAAAATCGCAGAAGAGCACGATGGAGGAGTTCAGCGGGTATGAGCCGGGGACCTCAACCATAAGAGTAGAATCCGTGCCCGGTATGACATCCCAGCCAGCGAGCGCGAACGTATTGGCGCAGAAGTACACACGCTCGGTACCGTTCCTGGTGGTACTCGTTGTAGAGGGCATCCAGGATAGCCACGATGGTATCCAGGCCAATGTCATCGGCCCATTCCAGGATACCTCTGGGGTAGTTCATGGCCAGACGGAGGGCGGTGTCAATATCCCGAGGAGCAGCAACCTGCTCCATAACGGCGAAAGCGCCTTCGTTGACGAGCATCGCCAGGATTCGAGGGATAACTAGGCCGATGCGATCTTCCACAATTTCTGGACGGAACCCCAGGTGGGAGAAGAATGCGGCAGCTGCTTGTCGGGCTTGCTCCGAGGCGGTCAGGGCTGGGGCTAATTCCAGCCTTTCCAACCGTGCAAAGAGACCTGGCAGTCCGTTGAAGGATACTACCTCGGGGTATTCCAGGACATGGGCGCACATTGTAGCAGTCTCGGTCAAGCCAGAACGGAGCCACCAGGCGGAAGGATATCGTGCTCGCAGGACCCGGAGTTCTTTCAGGCGCTGGGCTGTCGGGCTGAGGCAGACATCCAGGATGGCGTAGACAGAGTCGGGAGCATTGGATTCCGTAGAAGGGTATTCCTGTTGAAGCTCCGCCCATTCTTGCGCCCACGGGGTGTCTTCGGCTTTCCCTAACAAGTGGAGGAAGACCGACAGATGCGTGCGGCATCGCCTGGCAAGTTCACCAATACCCCGTGGGTGCTCGGCATACGAACCGACGAGGATGACCGTATGCTCGTTAGCCATTGGTCCCGGAGGGCTCCCAGTGTTGTTAACAGACTGTGCGAAACTACGGTAATTTTGGTACTGTTGAACGGAGCGGATACCTGCATGAGAAGATCGGACAATGGGCGGAAAACCTTAGCCCAGCGCGTGCTTGTTGCCGTAGTGGGCATCCCTATCATCGTCGGCGCAGTTGTCGTGGGTTCATGGCTTTTCGGCAGCGTTGTTTCCTGTGTGGCGGCGTTGGCAGCATGGGAGTACGGAGAGTTGATGCGTCGGCGCGGGGTAGCGCCACAGATGCTGCTTCTCATCGTGGGGGCTGCTGCACAGGTATGGGTAGGATTTTTCGAAAAGGCTCCTTTGGCCTCCCTCGGTGTGCTCGGGATTGTGGTAACCCTTGTGGCATGGGGGGTGGAGCTGTGGCGACGGACAGGCTCGGCACTCCTGAATACAGCAGCGACAGTTGCAGGAATCATTTACTGCGGAGGACTGCTGAGCGTGTTTCCCCTTCTCCGCCATGGTGAGCTGGCGGGAATAGAAGAAGTGCCTGGGGCGTGGGTGCTTGCGCTGCTGGGAGCTATCTGGATTGGAGACAGTGCCGCTTATGCAGTCGGACGGAAATGGGGACGCCATCGCTTAGTCCCGGTGATTAGCCCTCACAAGACTTGGGAAGGAGCACTTGCCTGCTTTTTGGGGACAACCCTTGCTTTTTGGGGATTTTTACGGTGGTGGGTCCCGACTTTCCCTGCTGGGGAAGCGATGGCTATTGGGGCATTGTTAGGCATCGTCGGACAGATCGGCGACCTTGCGGAATCAAAGCTCAAGCGCGATGTCGGGGTTAAAGATAGCTCTGCCCTCTTGCCAGGGCATGGAGGGATGTTGGATCGGATTGACAGCTTGCTCTTCGCGGCTCCATGCCTCTATCTTTGGTTGCTTGTGCGGGGGTGGCTTGGGAGCTGACACGAGGGGGAAGGAGATTTCGTCTTTCCAGGGGAGTCTTCACCGATGAGAGCTCTGATGCTTTACCCTGTGTTGGTACTATGCATGGTCACGCTGACATATGCCCAGTGGGGCACTATTGTGGGGACGGTGTCTGATACGACTGGAACCCCTCTGCCGGGAGCGATCATTCAGGTAGAGTCCTTAGGGAAAGGGGCGGTAAGCCGTCAACAAGGGCGTTTTCGGTTGGAGCTTCCCCCAGGGGAGCACGTGATAGAAGTCCGTCTACTGGGCTATGAGCCGGAGCGGGTATCGGTCCGGTTGCAGGCTGGGGAGGAGCGCCGCCTCTCCATCCGGCTGCGTCCGAAGCCAATTACCCTTAGCGAAGTTCAGGTTGTTGGGCGGGGAAGCGTAAGGATGTCAGAGGATACTCGTCCAAGCGTGGTTACGGTGGAACCACGGCAGGTCAAGTATCGGGCAGGCGCTGTGGAGGACCTGTTGCGGGCACTCCAGAGTGTGCCCGGCGTGGTTGCTGTGAGCGATTTCTCTTCTCAGCTCGTCATCCGAGGCTCCACCCCCGACCAGAACCTGATCCTGATTGATGGCTTTGAAGTTTTCAACCCCTACCGTCTCTACGGCTTTGTCTCCATGTACAACGCCGAAACGCTTGCGGATGTGCAATTGCTCACTGGCGGGTTCCCGGTGCAATATGGGGATCGGATCTCGGCCGTTCTGGATGTGACGAACCGAAACGGGAAGCGGGAATCGCTCATCGGTGGGCATGTCTCCGCTAGCATAGTCAGTGCCAATATCATTGCCGAAGGAGCTCTGCCTGTGTGGAATGGCTCATGGCTGTTGAGTTCTCGCCGGACGTACTACGACCTGATAGCTGGTCCGGTTGTCCGCTCCCTCAAGCTGCTGGAGGGGGATGTTGCTCTTCCAAACTTTGCTGACCTGCAATTGAAGGTAACCGTTACGCCAGCCCTCCGTCATACGCTTTCGGCTCTGGTGATTGTGAACCGGGACAACACGGAGCTCACCAGTGGTTCTAGACGGAGGCGCCCGGATAGTGTGACTATCTTTGATGAGTCGTACAACACCCTCTTTGGGTTGACGTGGTTGTGGCAGCTGCATCCGGATGTGCTGTCTCGGGTTGGCGTATCGGCATATAGTAACCACGGCTTCAATGCGTTTGGGGGTGAGGGAGGAAGTGAGGTGGTGCTTGGCAGGGAGGAGCCAACACTGGAGGAGTTTCGGCGTTTGCAGGACTCCCTTCGACAGCTTGGGTTGGAAGTCCCACGGCTGTTTCAAGTAAAGGGAGGGGGTGAGTTTGCTTTTCGGCGTTATGGGCTCCAGTGGGAAATCCAGTGGGAGCCCTCGCGCAAGCACAGGCTGCAGTGGGGGATAAGCGCCGATGTGATAGACAATGAGCTTGGGTTCCAGTTAGAGATAGACCCTCGGCTGAAAGCGATTCGGGAAAGCAATCCCCGTTTCCCGCAACTTCCCAGTTCCTATAGCGCGATGATGCGCTATCCTCGGGTGAGTTTGTATGTCCAGGACCGTTTCCGTCCCAATGCAGGGTTGACTCTGCTACCGGGCATACGGTGGGACTACTTCGGTTCCCTGCGGCGCGGTGTTCTTTCCCCACGGCTGTCGCTTTCCTATGCGCTGTCACAGGTGACGACGCTGCGGGCAGCGTGGGGATTATACTACCAATCACCGGGATATGAGAAACTCTTTGACCGGCAGACATTTCTTGATTTTACTTCGCCCCGTGCGCGTCAGCTCCGTCCAGAGGCGGCGATGCATTCGGTGCTTGGCATTGAGCATATGCTGGGTCCGGAATGGCAAGTACGGATCGAGGGCTATTACAAACGTTTCTGGGACTTGATTGTCCAGGAGCGCCTTCTGGGAACGGTATGGCAGACGCAATTGCTTCCGGGTGCTGATCCACGTAAGCTTGAAAGCTGGACTCCACCGGTTGCCACCGTAGGGGATTCCGTCACCATTATTCCCGTCAATGGAGCTATAGGGAATGCATACGGGGTTGAGTTTTTGCTGCAGAAGCTCTATGACATGGACCGGAGTCCTTTCTATGGGTGGATTTCCTATGCACTGTCGTGGGCATATCGGGAGCAAAATGGAATCCGGTATCCTTTTGAGTTTGACCGACGCCATGTTGTGAACCTTGTGCTTGGTTGGCGCATTAGCCCCCGTCTGGATTTGAACGCGACTTGGACTTACGGTACAGGGTTCCCCTGGACGACACCTGTGGGAATCAAACCTCGGATTATCACGGAGCGGGATTCTTCAGGGGCATTGCGTCCACGGATTGATACGGATTGGCGTGGAGTTACCTTTGTCGTTGACCGAGGAGGTCTGGAGAACCGCAACCGTGGGCGTCTGCCCGACTATCACCGATTGGATGTTCGGTTAACGATGTATGCCCACTGGTTCGGCAAGGAGTGGAGCTTTTATGTGGATGTTGCCAATTTATACAACCGTGCGAACCTCTTGTCGATTAGCTATCGGGTCAATTCGGAAACTCTCACCATTGAGCCCAATCCCATCCGAATGCTTCCGATTTTGCCGACATTTGGATTTTCCGTGCGTCTTTAGGGGGGGAAGAGCCTTTCTCCACTCGGGTGGGCGAACAAACACCACGGCTGTGGTGCAAGGAAAAGGGGCAGCTGAGTCCCGCGGGGAGGCGGGGGATTATCTGCGGGAAGTCGTACGAGAATGGGAGAAATCTGCGCTGCCGGGTGGCTGAGAGCGACTAAAAGCTCGTGACCGCTGTATTCTATCGCCTCCACCTGTCCACTCCCGAGAGGGTATCCTGCATCGGTGCAAGGGGAGAGCGCTTCCGCCCGAACCCCTAAGCTCCAGTGCGAATCCTCCGGGAGTTGTATCGGGCACGGCAACGAGAGTTCTGTCCCGCGGAGTCGGAGTCTTCCCTGAGAGACGGAGACGGCAAAGAGGTTCATTGGAGGAGTGCCGATGAAACGGGCTACGGCCACGGAGGCTGGTCGGAAGTAAAGCTCTTTCGGTGAAGCGACTTGGAGCAGACGTCCTTGGGAGAGCACCGCTACTCGGTGTCCCAGAGCGAGAGCCTCAACCTGGTCGTGGGTGACGTAGAGTGTTGTAATGCCGAGCTGCTGTTGGAGGGCTGCTAGCTCGGCGCGCATTGTAGAGCGTAATTGTGCATCCACGTTGGAGAGGGGTTCGTCGAAGAGGAAAACACGGGGGGAGCGGACCAACGCCCGTCCTAAGGCAACACGCTGGCGTTGCCCTCCGGAGAGCTCGCGAGGATAGCGCTCCAGAAGATGCTCTACTTCTAGAAGGCAGGCAATCTGGCGGACGCGCTCGCGAATCTGCTCCCGTCTCCACCGTCGGAGTCGGAGAGGAAAAGCCAAGTTCTCAAACACAGTCATGTGGGGGTAGAGAGCGTAGTTCTGGAAGACCATGCCCACGTCGCGTTTTTGTGGTGGTACGTGGGTGATGGGGGTGTCGTCGAAGAAGATTTCGCCCTTTGAGGGAAACTCCAGTCCAGCGATGAGGCGCAGGAGGGTAGACTTCCCACTGCCCGATGGACCGACGACGGTAAGGAATTCTGCTGGTTGAACAGTCAACGATATATCGGCCACGGCTGTGACGTGTCCATAGTATTTCGTCAGTTGCTGTAGGCGCACTTGAGTCATATTCACGCGATGGTTTTCCGCAGGCGTGCCAGCTTTTGGAAGAGTTCTCGCTCTTGAGGGGTGAGGTTGCGCGGCAGTTCCACCGATAATCGTACGTAGAGGTCACCGCGCTGGTGGGGTGAACCGTAAACAGGCATTCCCTGTCCGCGCAAGCACAATTGTGAGCCAGGTTGGGATTCTGGCGGGATCCGGATTTGGAGGGTTTTGTTGTCCAGCGTCCGCAAGGTCGCCATTCCTCCCAAGATGGCTGTGTAGAGATCTATGCTCAGCGTTGTGTATAGGTCATTGCCTCGGCGTTCAAAGCGGCTGTGGGGGAGGACTCGGACTGTCAGGTACAAATCACCGGGAGGGCCCCCGGTAGGGCTAGGGGCGCCCGCCCCGGGGACTTTGAGGACATGTCCATCCAGGATGCCTGGGTGGATGCGGACTTCAATGGTTTTACCTCCGGCGCGAAGGCGGCGGACGGTCCCGATAAAGGCTTCTTCTAGGGTGATCTCCACAGTTGCGGAGTAGTCTTCCCCTCGGATAGCCGTCCGGGTACGGCTGTGGTGGGGGCGGCGGGTATGGGCAGAGGGGAACCCACCGAAGAGGCGCTGGAAGAACTCCGAAAAGCCACCAGTGAGCAAATCTTGCAGATCGGGGAAATCTTCCGTGACGAACTGCACGCGGAAGCCGGGGGATTCGGTTGTCCAGGGCGCCCAGTCAAAGTACTCAGGGCGTCCACCGTGGCGTTGGTATTCCTTCCATTGAGTGTAAAGCTGGTCGTACTTGGCACGTTTGCTCGGATCGGCTAAGACTTCATATGCTTCGGCAATCTCTTTGAAACGTTCTTCAGCAGCCTTATCCCCAGGGTTGCGGTCGGGGTGGTATTGGAGAGCCAGTTTGCGGTATGCCCGCTTGATCTCCTCGCTGCTGGCGGTTGGTTCGACCCCGAGGATCTTGTAGTAGTCCTTGAACTCCATGGCAGCGCACGATGTTAAGCTGTATTGGCAGACGAAGAAAAATTTTCCCCCATTGCACGCAAGAACTCTCGTACTCGGAGCAGGGAGAGCCCTTTACCATCAAAGCAGGCGAAGAGGGGATCTCCATTGAGCCACCCGCCGGGGTTGACGTACCACCCTTTGTCGAAGGATTTCAGGGCAGGGGCGTGGCTGTGTCCGAGAACGACTACGTCGTAGCCTTCGGCCAGTTTCTTTCGGGCGAAGCGCTCCAGGCTGTCGATGAGTCGCTGGGGGGCTTCAGTGCCGTGGTAGCGACTCATCCGGGATGCCCATCGGGCGAGTCCAATTCCAAGGTCCGGGTGCAGCATTCGGTAGAGACGCTGTGCCGTGCGATTCCGCAAGACAGAACGGAGGATGAGGTATCCCCAATCCCCTGGTATCTTGTCATCCCCGTGAGCGATATAGAAGCGGAGTCCGTACCATTGCCGCTCGAGGTCACCTGGGTGAGGTTCAATACCGAGCTCTTCACGGAAGAAGCGCCAGTGACCGAAGTCGTGGTTTCCAATCAAGTAGTCTACAGTGACTCCACGGTCCCGCAGGGCTCCTAATGCGGCGATGGACTGCCAGAACGCTTTCGGAATCACCGTGCGGTAGTCAAACCAAAAGTCGAAGAGGTCTCCCAGGATAACCACGTGCGAGCAATAGCCCGGCAGCACTGAAAGGAGAGCCCGGAAAAGCTGGAGGCGTTGGGATTCTGTGGCGTGGTCGCACCCTAAATGCACATCCCCAAGGAAGCAGATCCGTGACATAGAGCGCTATCTTCCCCAAAGTGCGTACTTTCGTGGCAGTAGACGTCCAAGTTCCAAGATGTATCACACGATAGCCGGGCAGTGATGAATCCGGAAGAGCTCACCCCACAGCCCGAAGAGTACGATCCCTACCAGCGCCCGAGCTTTACCATTGGGATCGAGGAGGAGTATATGGTCTTGGATCCGCAAACCTTGGATTTGCGTTCGCACATTGGGATGGAGCTTCTCTCCCAAGGGCGCCTGCTCCTCCATGAGCATATCAAGCCGGAGCTACATGGCTCCATTGTGGAGATTGGAACAGGCGTCTGTCGGACAATTCAGGAGGCACGCCAGGAGTTGGTTAAAATCCGTTCCGTTGTCGCTCATCTTGCTCGGCAGAATGGACTCTTTATCGGGGCGGCCAGTACGCATCCGTTTGCTCGGTGGCAAGAGCAGGAGATCTATCCCGACGAGCGCTATTGGGGGATTGTGGAGGATATGCAAATTCTGGCGCGCTCACTGCTCATCTTCGGTTTGCACATCCACATTGGCATTGAGAACCGGGAAACCCAAATCCAGCTCATGAACGTGATGCGCTATTTCCTGCCCCATGTGCTAGCGCTTTCTACGAATTCACCCTTCTGGATGGGGATGAACACGGGCTTGAAATCGTATCGGTCCAAGATCTTTGAGCGTTTCCCGCGAACGGCTATCCCCGACTTCTTTTCCAGTTGGGCAGAATTTGAAAATTATGTCAAGCTCCTCATTCGGACAGGCTGCATTGATAACGGCAAGAAAATCTGGTGGGATATCCGTCCCCATCCCTTCTTCCCAACGTTGGAGATTCGGATTTGCGATATCCCGATGCGGGTGGATGAGACGATAGCTTTGGCAGCGCTATGTCAGGCAATCGCTGCGAAATTGTTCTCACTGTACGAGAAGAATCTAAGCTTTCGGGTTTACCGTCGTTCCCTCATCATGGAGAACAAATGGCGGGCTGTCCGCTATGGGCTAGACGGCAAGCTAATTGACTTCGGGAAGCAGAGAGAGTTTCCTGCGCGAGACCTTGTGCGGGAGTTACTGCAATTTGTGGATGATGTGCTGGATGAGTTAGGGACTCGCCGAGAGGTGGAGTACATCTACGAGATTTTGGACATGGGGACCGGAGCTGACCGACAGCTCAAGGTGTGGCGTGAGACTGGCTCGCTGCATGAGGTCGTCCGCTATATCCACCGGGAGACAATGTGCGGTATTCCAGAAGATGCCACCCCGTATTTGGACTTGTTGAAGTCTGTTCGTCCTCTGGAGCCTTAGACAGCAGAGAGGAGACTCATGCCCGTATATACAGAAGGGACGTCGTGGCGCCAGGCTCTGAAACCTGAGTTCCTGATGCGCTTGCAGTCGTTGGAGTTGCGCGCCCGATATGTGGTGGAGGGGTTTTTAGTGGGACTCCATCGCTCACCCTATCACGGTTTCAGCGTGGAGTTTGCCGAATACCGTCAGTATCAGCGTGGTGATGAACCGCGTCTTATTGACTGGAAGGTTTACGCCCGTACGGAGCGGCTCTACGTCAAGCAGTTTGAAGAAGAAACAAATGTCCGCACAGTCATTGCGCTGGACTGTAGTGCTTCTATGGGCTTTCGTTATGAAAGTCCTATGCCCAAATGGGGATATGCTGCCCTCTGTGCGGCGGCTTTAAGCTATCTTTTGCTCCGGCAAAAGGATGCAGTTGGAGTGGCGCTGTACGATATGGCGCTGCGTGCTTACCGTCCTCCGAGTGCTCGCTCATCTCAGTTTCGGGATATCCTCCGTCTGCTGGAAGAGACAGAACCAGGGGGTGAGACCGATATTGCTTCTGCTCTTGCCGCATTGTCCGAACGCCTCCGACGTCGGAGCTTGGTAGTGCTTATCAGCGACTTTCTCGACAGTGCTGAGCATAGTGTTGCGGCACTGCGGCGCTTACGGGCTCAGAAGCATGAAGTTATCGCCTTGCAAGTGCTTGAGCCCGTGGAGCGGACTCTGGAGCTGAGTCGCATTGCAGAGTTTCAGGATATGGAGACGGGGGAACGCATGGCGGTGCATCCAGCCTTTCTCCGAGGCGATTATCGTCGCTCCTTTGAATCCCATCAACGCCAGCTTACCACCGGATGTGCAGACTATGGGATTGATTTCTTCTCTGTGGACACTACGACGCCCTTTGACCGGGTTTTGCGCCAATACCTGGCAAGGCGACGTCGTATGTAAGCAGAGCCAAGGGCACTCGGCACAATGGGGCGGGAACAGGGAAGGAGAGGCCAGGTTCAGCGTGACACAGAGTGGTACCGTTTTCTCTTCGAGCAAGCTGCCCTGGCGTGGTTGGTTGTGCAACCGGAAAGTTGGATTCCTGTTGAAGCCTCGGAGGCAGCGGCTCGTCTGCTTCAGCTGCCGCTAGAACAGCTTCGCTCTACCCCTTTGCCAGGCTTTCGGCGTCTTTATAAGCTTTTACAGCGGGAAGCCCCCGGTAGCCATGTCCGTGCCGATGTTGTTCTCTCGCTTCCCGATGGACGTACGCAGGTTGTACAGGCACAGGCGGCTTTGGCTTCATTTCGAGGAACTCCCTATCTCTGGACTCTGCTGCTGGATGCTGCCCACGAGCAAGGATGGGTGGAACGCTTGGTGCTCACCGATAAGTTGGCATTGTTAGGGCAATTGTTGGTGGGTATTGCCCACGAGATCCGGAATCCACTGGCGGCAATTCAACTGAACTTGCACGTGGTACAGAATGCTGTTGAGCGCGATGAGGCATACCGCTCCTCTATTGAAATGGCGCTGAAAGGAACACAGCGAATCGCTGAGCTCATTGAGACGACATTGAACTTTGCTCGGCCGGCCTCACAATTCGTCCAGAGGCACAACGTGCATGATATTTTGGAGACCGTGCTGAAGCTGTTGCAGATGTTCCTGTATCGGAGGAACATCACCATTGAGCGGCATTACGCTGACAACGTTCCACCTATCTATGGGGATGCACGACAACTGCAGCAAGTTTTCGTCAACCTCCTCACCAATGCAGCCGACGCAATAGAAGGGCAGGGTACGATTGCTCTCAGCACGGGACAGGAAGAACAGGAGGGGCGCTTGTACGTCGTTGTGCACATTGCCGATACAGGCGTTGGTATCTCCCCGGAGGACTTAGCCCATATCTTTGAGCCCTTCTTTACTCGGAAGCCGCACGGTACGGGTTTGGGGTTAACAATAGCGCGCCGAATTCTCCTCCAGCATCGGGGCGAGTTACTGATTGAGAGCCGTCCCGGTCATGGAACCCGTTGTACAGTTCGTCTTCCAGCGGCGGAAGAGATACCGTGATGACAAAGGAAATGACCACCATGCGCCAAGACATTGCCAATTACACGCTGCTCATTGTGGAAGATGATCCGCAGCTGGGGGCTTCACTCCAAGCGTACTTGTCTCGGCGCTACCGGAAGGTCCATTGGTTTACAGACCCCATGCGAGTGTTTGAGCAATTCCCCACGCTTCGTCCAGACCTCGTGCTGTTGGACATCTTTCTGGGGCGATACAATGGACTGGACATTTTGGAAAAGCTTCGTGAGGAGGGCTTTACGACGCCGGTCATCGTTATCACGGCTTTTTCCGACATCAAGATGGCTGTTCGGGCAATGAAATTGGGAGCGGAGGATTTCATCGTCAAGCCGATTGAAATTGAGCAGTTAGAGATAGCCATTGAGCGAGCGCTTCGCCACTACGATCTCCGTCGGCATGTCCAATTGTTGGAAGAACAGCTGCGGTTGGAGCAGCCCCATGATATCATTGCTGTCTCTGAAGGGCTGCGTTCAGCTCTGGCGCTGGCGCAAACACTGGCGCCCGTGGATACAACTGTGCTCATTGTCGGCGAAACAGGTACGGGCAAGGAGTTGCTGGCGCGCTATATCCATCGCCATTCCACGCGGGCATCAGCTCCTTTTGTGGTTATTAACTGTGGTGCAATCCCGCGAGAGCTTGCCGAAAGTGAGCTCTTTGGCTACGAACGGGGAGCCTTTACCGGGGCCTTTGAGAAGATGCATCCGGGCAAATTCGAATTGGCCGATCGCGGAACCATCTTCCTGGACGAGATCTCTGAGCTGCCGCTAGAACTGCAGGTCAAGCTGCTCCGTGTGTTGCAAGACCGGAGTTTCTATCGGCTCGGAGGCAAAGAAGAAATCCAAGTGGATGTCCGCGTCATCGCCGCAACCAACCGTGACTTAGAACAGATGGTGCGCGAGGGCAAATTCCGGGAGGATCTTTATTACCGACTCAATGTCGCGGTCATTACTGTTCCCCCACTCCGGGAACGCCCAGAGGATATTCTTCCATTGGCAACAGCCTTTGTCAACGAGTTCAACAAGAAGTTCAACAAACGGATTACGGGATTTACACCCGAGGCGGTCGCCCTACTCCTTGCCTATCCTTGGCGGGGGAATGTCCGCGAGTTGCGGAATGCTATTGAGCGGGCCGTCCTGTTGGAACCGTCGGAGGTGATTACCCGAGAAACACTGAGTTTTCTTCGGACCCGTACCTTTGGTGGGGGCTCCTCGGATGCCTTTGAGACGCTCAAGCGCTTTGAGCTCCCACCAGGGGAGCACTTTTTAGCAATTTCGCCCTACGGAGTCTCGTATGACGAGGTCATTAAGGACCTCATCCGTCAGGCTCTGACGTATGCGAAGGGGAATGTTTCAAAGGCAGCGAAGCTCCTGCGCATTACGCGGGATAAGCTGGAGTATCGGCTGAAGGTGTACGATATAGACCCAAAGCAGTTCCAATGAGCATTTCCGGGATACCGGAACACCTTATGGAGCACATACAAGGTTTCTTGCTCCGGCGGATACAGGGGGAGACTGTCCCGGAGGAAGGGGAGGAAGAGGTCCTGGAGAGCATTCCACCGGGGGAGGTTCGATATGTAGAGGGCTCGCGGCTGCGTGTCCCGGCGCGCCTTGAGAATGCCTCTGTTGTTGTGGCGGGGCATGTCATCTGTGAGGCCGATGTGTATAGTGCCCAAATAGTGGCTTTGGGAGATGTCACTGTAGAGGGATGGTGCTCGCATGCGGTCATTGTGGGAATGCAGGATGTAATGCTCCATTCGGCGGTGTACGCCAGTATTTTTTCCCGGCAGACACTCTGCTTGCGAACGGAGGCGCGCTCGAGTGTTCTCCAGGCAGCCGTTGTGGATGCTGGTGAAGCGGTGCTCTTTGGGGGACAGGTTGTTGCGCTCCAGCGGATCCGAGTGCGCCAGCTTCGGGGAGCCTTCGGCGAAAATGCGTTGGTGCTTTCCATCGGGACCCCTTATCTGCAGCAACTGGAGCAGCAGTACTGGCGGAAGCAATTGAGCGAGTTGCGAGAACAGCTGCGAGTAGTTCAGCGTGAGCTGGAGACACTCCTGATGAGCCGCTACGGGCGTCTGTCCGAGCAAGCTCACCGTCTGCGAGCTGAATACAATAGCATTCAGGAACAACTCCAACAGGTTGAGCTTCGCAGTTATGGTGTGATTCCACAGAAACCGGTCATAGAAGTCCGGGAGAATGTGCCTGCCGATACTATCATTTCCATCCAAGGGCTCATCTACCGTGTGCCATCGGAGCTGCTTGGGGTTCGGTTCAGCAGCAATGGCATGCGAATTGTTTTAGAATCTCTTCCTGATAGCGAAGAGCAAGCGGGGGGAGAGGGGAGATGAGTTCATTGGCAGCGGTACTTCGGTTTACGCCGCCGGAAGCCTTCCTCCCATTTGCCGAAGCGGAGCGACAGAAGCCCCCTTTGTCCATGCAGACTTTCCAACGTCTGCGAGAGTTCATCTATCAACTCAGCGGGCTCTTCATCGCAGACACTCAGCGATACTTCCTGAAGGTTCGCCTCTTGCGGCGGATGGAAGAGTTGCGGATCGCTACCTTTGAGGAATATTTCGCCTTCATAACCGATGCTACGCCGCAGGCAGCCCAGGAGCGCCGAGCACTGTTAGATAGCATCGTCGTTGTAGAAACTCAGTTTTTCCGCACGCCAGAGCATTTTTTCGTCTTGGGACGGCAGATATTGCCGGAGCTTGCGCCCAAGAGGGAGCGAATCCGTCTCTGGAGTGCTGGCTGTGCTACGGGAGAGGAGGCCTATACTATGGCAATGGTCGTCCACCGGGACTTCCTTCCTTTGTATCCGCAAGTATCGGTAGAAATTTTGGGGACGGACCTAAGCTCTGAGGCAATTGCTCGTGCGCAGCGGGGACGGTATCTTCCCCCAAGTCTCCGTGGAATGCCCGAGGAGTACCGGGAGTATGTGCGGGAAAGTTTTGGAGAGTATGAGGTGATACCGGAGATTCGCTCTCTGGTCCGCTTTGAGCTTCTCAACTTAGTAGATGAACAGGCTCTCTGCGGGGTAGAACCTGTGGATGTGCTGTTCTGTCGGAACGTGCTTCTGTACCTTGCTCCAGAGGTGCGCCGCCGGGTAGTGGAAGCCCTGGTTGATCGGCTCTTGCCGGGGGGATATTTCATCGTTGGTGCGACGGAGACGCTATCGCAGATGACGGAGCGACTTCGTTTGGTTCATTTCCCCCAGGCATTGGCATACTGGAAGCCAGCGAAAGCTTCTTAGACTCATGTGCCGGCTAGGTAATCATCGCGATAGCGGAGTTGCTCAGGGGTTAGTTCGTCAATGCGGATCCCCATGGTCTCCAACTTCATCCGGGCAACGAGCTCATCTTGGGCAGGGGGAATAGGCAGAATTGCCGGACTAAGGCGTTCCCCGCGCTTATGCGCTTCCACCAACTGGAGATGGGCCAGGAATTGATTTGCAAACGACATGTCCATGACCTCAGAGGGGTGACCTTCCGCGGCTGCTAAGTTAACCAGACGCCCTTGTGCCAAGAGGTAAAGCCGCTTACCCGTGCGGAGGGTATACTCCGTGCAATTGGGACGCAGTTCTCGCTTGCGTACAGCCAGGGCTTCTAACTCCTGGATGTTGATTTCCACGTCGTAGTGCCCAGTGTTGCAGAGAATTGCTCCATCCTTCATCAGCTCAAAGTGGTGACCGCGGATGACGTCTCGCATCCCGGTTGCCGTACAGAAGATGTCCCCGATGCGAGCGGCTTCATCCATGGGCATAACCTGGAAGCCTTCCAGCACAGCTTTCAGGGCAGCGATAGGGCGAACCTCCGTCACAATAACCTGGGCTCCCATGCCCCGGGCGCGACGAGCAACACCGGAGCCGCAGTGACCATAGCCTGCAACGACGAAGACCTTCCCCGCTAACATGACCGATGTTGCCCGGAGAATGCCATCAATGGTGGATTGCCCTGTGCCGTAAACGTTGTCAAAGTCCCATTTCGTCTCCGCATCGTTGACGGCGATAACGGGGAAGGCGAGTTTTCCTTGGCGAGCGCGAGCACGGAGGCGGTTAACGCCGGTGGTCGTCTCTTCCGTTCCTCCAATTAATCGGTTGGCAATGTGGGGATAGCGTTCGTGGATGGTGGTAATGAGGTCAGCTCCATCGTCGAGTGCCAAATGGGGCTCAATGTCCAACGTCCGCTCAATGCACCAGTAGAAGTCCTCCGCATTCCCATGCCAAGCGAAGATACGGACTCCTTCGGCAGCTAAGGCAGCGGCCACCGTGTCGTTCGTGGACAGCGGGTTACAGCCTGACCAAGCAACTTCTGCTCCGGCTGCGACAAAGGTGCGAATCAGGACAGCGGTTTCCTTGGTGACGTGGAGGCAACCGGCAATTCGGTACCCAGCGAAAGGTTTGCTTTCACTGTATCGACGCCGCAGCTCCATAAGAACGGGCATATGGGCTTCCGCCCATTCAATGAGCTTCCATCCCTCTTCGGCAAGGGAGAGGCTGCGGATGCAGTACTGACCGGGTTTCTCATCCAGCGGCTCTTGGGAGCGACGCGGAGGATAGGACATCGTGTGAGGCCCAGCGTTTTGAAACATCGGCTTTAGGCAAGACGTTGTAGTTCGGGCACTAAGTCTAATTGCTCCCATGGAAACTCTGGGCGACCAAAGTGCCCGTACGTTGCTGTTTGCCGATATATGGGGCGTTGAAGCTGGAAGCGCTCAATGATACCCTGGGGGGTCAGGTCAATGTGCTCCCGAATGAAGCGCTCCAAGAGTTCGGCAGGGACGATGCCAGTACAGTGAGTGTTGACGTGGATGGAGATAGGCTCCGGCATACCGATGGCGTAAGAGAGTTGGATACTGCACTCCCGTGCTAATCCCGCTGCGACAATGTTTTTCGCTAAGTATCGTGCCATATAGGCGCCGGAGCGGTCTACCTTTGTAGGGTCCTTCCCGGAGAAGGCTCCACCCCCGTGGGGAGCACGTCCGCCGTAGGTGTCCACGATAATCTTCCGTCCTGTCAATCCCGTGTCGCCGTGAGGACCACCAATTTCAAAGCGTCCTGTAGGGTTGATATAGAAGCGAGTGCGCTCGTCCAGAAGATGTTCCGGGATCACGGCTCGGATGACGTGCTCGAGGACGTCCTCTCGGAGCTCTTCTTGAGAGATGTCAGGATCGTGCTGAGTGGACACTACAACGGCATCGACGCGGAGGACCTCCCCGTTGTCGGCATACTCGACCGTTACCTGGGATTTCGCATCGGGGCGTAGGTAGGGCATCCGATGGGGCTCGTGCTTGCGGATGTATGCTAGGCGGCGTACCAGTGCATGGGCTAACATAATCGGTAAAGGCATGAACTCGGGGGTTTCTATACAGGCGTAGCCAAACATAAGCCCCTGGTCTCCGGCCCCACCGCGGTCTACACCGATGGCAATATCGGGCGATTGGCGATTCAAAACGTTAATGACACAACATGACTCGCTGTCAAAGCGGTACTCTGCTTTCGTGTACCCAATATCCCGGATCACACCCCGCACCAAGGATTGCAAATCCAGGGAGGCATGGGTATTCAGCTCCCCCCCGACGATGACCAATCCGGTGGTCACAAAGCACTCACACGCTACGCGTCCTTTAGGATCCTGTTGCAGGACAGCGTCCAGGACGGCATCGGAAATCTGGTCGCAAATCTTGTCTGGATGCCCTTCGGAGACGGATTCCGAAGTGAAGAGGTACGTACGCATCTCCCGCACTACGTACACGAGGTCCGACATTCCAGCACAAAGCTACATGTTTTGCCTCCCATGGACGAGTGAAGAGGCTAATTTCGTAGGTAGGTCAGATGGAGCAACGGAATGGTGTGGCTTTTCTTCTTTGTCACCTTGGGGACTGCTTCCGCGCAGCTTCTTCGGACACGTCCCGTGGAGGGTATTCGGGAAAAGCCTGTCCGGCACATAGCGTTGACGAACCTTACGCTTGTCCCTCGGCCAGGGCAGAAGCTAGAGAGGGCAACAGTTATCCTCCGCGGAGAACACATTGAAGCGGTCGGTGTTGGGATACCGATTCCGCCGGGAGCAACCGTGCGTAACTGTGAAGGGCTTTGGCTCTATCCGGCCTTCATTGACCCGTACGTAGAGGTCAAGACGACGCCTTCGGACTCTGGTGCGGATGAAGAGCCCGTAGGAGCTTCCACTCCGGAAGGAGCACGCCATTGGAATGCTGCCGTCACTCCAGAGCGGGACATTCTGGAGCGCTTAGAATTGTCGGCCCAAGAGGCAGAAAAGCACCGCTCTATGGGCTTTGCTCTTCTCCATGTTGGCAGCTCAGAGGGGATTTTCCGGGGACGTTCAGCACTTCTGTTTGCTCGGGCGGGCAAAGCGCCAGACGTTGTCTTCCGCTCCGACGTGACCCAATGGGTGGGCTTCCGGAAGGGGCGCTCCACGGCTCCCTATCCGAGCTCACTGATGGGCACCTTAGCACTCATTCGGCAAACGCTCAGCGATGCTCACTGGTATCGGCAGGCCTGGGAAGCCTATCGCCGGAACCCTCACCAACCCCGTCCAGAAGTCAACCTTTCCCTTCAGGCCCTGGCAGATGCCCTGCAGAGGCGCATGCCCTTTGTCTTTGAAACGGAGAACGAGCGGACTCTGCTGCGGGCACTGCGATTAGCCCAGGAGTTTGCTCTCCCTGCGCTCTTCGTTGGGAGCGGACGGGAATACCGGCGTCTGCCTTCCCTGCTTCCCTTCCGGCCGCGCATGATTCTCCCGTTGAAATTTCCCGATGTGCCCGATGTCGCTACACCAGAGAAAGCAGCGGATATAACGCTGGAGGAGCTTAAGCACTGGGATGCTGCTCCACAGAATCCGTTTTGGTTAGACTCGGTTGGGATACGCTTTGCCTTCACCCATCATGGGCTGGCGGAGCCGAAGCTCTTCTTTGATAACCTCCGTCGGGCATTGCGTCGTGGATTATCACCCGAAAAGGCGTTAGAGGCTCTGACCCTGATACCGGCAGAGTTTCTCGGTGTGGCAGACGTGGTCGGTACGGTAGAACCAGGGAAACTGGCGAACCTGCTCCTCTGCGATGGGGAACTCTTCTCTGAGGACACGGAGCTGCTCAGTATCTTCGTTGCGGGAGAGGAATTCCCATTTGTACCGGAGCCCTCTGTGGATGCCCGTGGGGGCTGGAGTCTCACAATTGCGGAGGTCCTTCCACCGTTGCGGCTACGAGTGGAAGGCAAGCGCACGGCACCGGAGGTGTCCGTGTGGATGGATACCGTGCGCCTACCCGTACAGTGGACTCAGCAACGGGCGATGATCAGCTTCTCCTTTGCTACCGATACGCTTGGAATTCCCGGTATTGCTCGCTTTTCCGGTACGTTGGACAGTGCAACGGCTTCTGGCATAGTTCTTCTGTCCGATGGACGGAGCCTTTCGTGGAAGGCGCGGAGAGATTCCGCCTTTGTTCCTCCTCGGAAGCGGTGGGAATACAAGCGTGAGTACGCTCTCGGTCCTCGTACCTTCCCAGATGGACCCTTTGGCAGGGAGGCGCTGCCGCCGCAGCGGAGTGTGCTCTTTCGGAATGCAACCGTCTGGACGTGCTCTTCCCAAGGGGTTTTGCCGAACACCGATGTGCTCATCCGTGATGGCAAAATTGCTGCTATCGGCAAGCGGCTTTCTTTGCCAGCCGACACGGTCATCGATGCTACGGGGAAACATCTGACCCCGGGAATTATTGATGAGCATTCCCACATTGCTATTGAAGGGGGGGTTAACGAGGGGACTCACGCTGTAACAGCGGAGGTACGGATTGGAGATGTCATAGACCCGGATGACATCAATATTTACCGGCAATTGGCCGGTGGGGTCACGGCGGCTCATCTCCTCCATGGTTCTGCCAATCCTATCGGCGGACAATGTCAGCTTATCAAGCTCCGATGGGGCGCCGATGCAGAGCAGATGAAGTTTGAGGACGGACCGGCAACGATTAAGTTCGCTCTGGGCGAGAATGTGAAGCAGTCCAACTGGGGTGACCGCTACACGCGGCGCTACCCACAGACCCGTTTAGGCGTGGAAGAAATCATGCGTGATGCCTTCCAAGCGGCGTTGGAGTACGAAGCAGCATGGAATCGCTGGAAGGCACTTCCCCCACGGGAGCGTGAACGCACGATACCGCCACGGCGTGATTATCAGCTGGAGGCTCTCGTGGAAGTCCTCCGAGGTAAAAGGCTCATTCACTGTCACTCCTATGTCCAGAGCGAAATCCTTATGCTGATGCGGCTTACCGAAGAGTTCGGCTTCCGGGTCAATGTCTTCACGCACGTGCTGGAAGGATACAAAGTGGCCTCAGAGATTGCCCGCCATGGGGCTGGGGCTTCTACTTTCTCCGATTGGTGGGCGTACAAGTTTGAAGTCTATGACGCAGTTCCTCAAAATGCAGGCATTATGCACGAGCAGGGAGTGCTGGTTGCGATTAACAGTGACGATGCAGAGATGGGACGTCGCCTCAACCAGGAAGCGGGAAAATCCGTCAAGTACGGCGGGGTTCCAGAAGAGGAGGCGCTGAAGTTTGTGACCCTGAACCCTGCTCGGATGCTCCGGGTGGACCATCGCGTCGGGAGTATCCAGGTTGGCAAAGACGCCGATATCGTGCTGTGGTCCGATACGCCCCTTTCCTCGTATGCTGTGGTGGAGCAGACATACGTAGACGGACGTCTCTACTTTGACCGCCAACTGAACGAGCGGCTACACCAGCGCGATGTCCAACTGCGAGCAGCTTTGGAGCAACGAGCTCTCCAAGCACTGCGCCAAGGGCAAAAGACGGCTCCACCAACGCCGCAGCGACGGCGGCTGTACCATTGCGAAGATTTGGATGATGAAGTGCGAGGCTATGAGGAGGGTTTTTAGAAAGAGGTCCCTAAGCGGGTCCCCAGCTCTGGGGTGCGGATATACAAGGGTTCAGCTCCGTGTTCAACGGTGTCTGCCGTAATAATGCAGCGCTGAACCCCCTGTTGGTCGGGCAGCTGGAACATAATCGGGAGCATAATCTCTTCCATCACTGCTCGTAGGCCCCGGGCACCCGTTCCCCGACTTTGGGCCCTCCGTACAATTGCTCGGAGTGCTTCGGGGGTGAACTCTAGTTCTACTCCCTCCATGCGGAAGAGTTTTTGGTATTGCTTGACCAGGGCATTCTTTGGTCGGAGAAGGACCTCCGTGAGTCCGGCTTCATCCAATGGGTGAAGGGGCACTATGACGGGGAGGCGTCCGATAAATTCGGGAATGAAGCCGAATTTGAGGAGGTCGTCCGGCTCAATGCGACGCAGGAGAGCGTAGATGTTTTCAGTGTCAACGGGATCGGCTATCTGAGCGGTGAAACCGATACTTCCACTGCGGAGCCGACGAGCGATAATGCGTTCAATTCCTTCGAAAGCCCCGCCGCAGATGAAGAGAATGTTGCGCGTGTTTACGTAGATGAGGGGCTGTTCCGGATGCTTGCGCCCGCCCTTTGGCGGAACCCCGGCAATGGTTCCTTCTAGGATTTTCAGCAGCGCCTGCTGGACTCCTTCGCCAGAGACGTCACGGGTAATGCTGGGTGAGTCGCTCTTGCGAGCGATTTTGTCAATTTCGTCAATGTACACAATCCCGCGCTCGGCTTGCTCCACGTTGTAGTCGGCATTCTGGAGGAGGTGCAGGATGACGGTCTCCACGTCATCGCCGACATAGCCGGCTTCCGTTAGCGTTGTAGCATCGGCGATGGCGAAGGGGACGTCTAGGATGCGGGCCAAGGTCTGCGCCAGGAGCGTCTTTCCTGTTCCTGTCGGGCCAATGAGCAGGATGTTGCTTTTCTCAATTTCTACATCGTCAAGGGTGCCGAAAAGCTCGCGGGCTTGAATACGTTTGTAGTGATTGTAGACGGCCACCGAGAGCACCGTCTTGGCGTACTCTTGTCCGACGACATACTCGTCTAGCTTCGCCTTGATTTCAGATGGCTTCGGAAGCTCTGCCAGGCGACGTCGGGCGCGCTGGGTCGCGCTCTGCTGGAGAATGCGAACGGAGTTCTGGATACAGATGTCGCAGATGTAGACGTCGGGACCTGCAATGAGGCTTGTGACTTCACTGGAGGAGCGTCCGCAGAAAGAGCAGCGAAGCTCTTCCGGTCGGAAGGTTGGATAACGTGGAGGAGCGGTCATGGGCGCTCATCTTCCTTCTTGGAACGCCGCTCTAAGACTTTGTCAATGATACCGTACTCCAATGCTTCCTCCGGAGACATGTAGTAATCCCGCTCGGCGTCTTGTCGGATCTTCTCAATAGGTTGCGATGTGTGATGGGCGATGATCTCATAGAGCATGTCCCGGATGCGCAGCATTTCGCGGGTGTAGATTTCTATGTCCGAAGCCCGTCCTTGGGTGCCGCCCAGGGGTTGGTGCATCATGATACGGGCGTGGGGGAGTGCGTAGCGCTTCCCTTTTGTACCAGCACACAGCAGAACTTGAGCCATAGAGGCTGCCAGCCCAATGCAGATGGTGCAAATATCCGGGCGGACGTATTGCATGGTGTCATAGATTGCCAAACCTGCCGTCACGCTCCCACCGGGGGAATTGATGTACAGATAGATGTCCTTGTGTGGGTCCTCGCTTTCCAGGAAGAGGAGCTGGGCAATGGTGAGGCTTGCGACATAGTCATCTATTGGTGACCCTAAGAAGATGATGCGTTCCTTGAGGAGGCGCGAGTAGATATCATAGGCTCGCTCACCGCGGCTTGTTTGCTCTACAACGATCGGCACCAGCTGTTCATGGAATATGCCCTGGTGCAGCCAGAGGATGTCCCCTGTGGAGGAGAGGAGATGGTTATTGGGCATGTTCGGTATAGGGTACCGGTTCAACATGCACACGTTGCAGGAGAGATTGCCAAAGCTTCCGACGTTGGATATCGTAGGTCAAGTCAGGGTCTTCGCTTAGACGTTTCTCCAGCTCCGCCGGGGAGAGGCCGAGAGACTGTGCTAGTTCTTGGAGCTCTTCCGGCTCCAGTTGCACGGGATACGACCGTAAGAGCACCAGTTCCAGGATGGAGATCCGGGCGTAGAAGTCTGCCAACTCTGCTAAGAAGCGGTAGATACCCGACTCTCCTTGACGCAGGTATTCGGGGGGAACTTGGAGTTCTCCTCGTTGCAGGGCTTGGATGAGATCCTTGATGATGCTGTGTACAATGGGTTTGGGAGGGGTGAAGGGATGGCGTCGTGCTAGCTCTGTTTCCAGTTGGCTGCGGAGTAAAGACTGCACGTGTCGTTCCCATCGACGCTGGAGTTCTTGGCGGATAGAGCTGCGGAGTTCCTCCACGCTGTGAAGCCGCCCTCGGCTGATGTTTTGGACAAATTCCGGTGTGAGTTCTGCCAGCTGGAGACGGCGGATAGAGCGGACGGTCACGCGATAGGTCTGCGGCGCTTGCTCGGGCTGACCGAGCTCTGCCCCAGAGAAGGTATGCAGGAAGTTGTCTTCCCGGCGAGCGTGTAAGAGCTGCTGCCGCAGCTCCGGGAGGATATCCGGCTCATAGAGTGCCACAGTAATCTCTTCGGCTTCACTCCCAACCAGTGGCATCCCGCTATCGGGATCAACGGGCTGGAAGTGCAGGGTAACCTCGTGGTAGTAGTCTGTCACCTCGTCCACGTCTTCCTGGATTGAACCGTAACGGAGTCGGAGCTGCTCCAGTTGGGCTTCTACTTCTTCGTCACGGATGTCACGAATGGGTTTTCGGAGGGTAATGCTGGAGAGGTCTATGTTCAGCTCTGGGAGGGTAAAGAGACGGAAGGTGAAACCGACGGTGTCGGAAGAACGCTGTAGGTCTATGAGCTGTGGTTCGCCAAGCAATGTCCACTGCTGTTGGTGAGCCAGTTCGCGCACTAGCCGTTGTCCAAGCTTCTCTAAGGCATCGGCTTCAATTTTATCGCCATACCGCTGTTTGATGAGCTCTCTCGGGGCTTTCCCTTTCCGGAAGCCTTCAATGGTGATATCTTCGCGCGCACGCTCATAGGCTTCCTCAATTGCTGGAGCTACTTCGGCGAAGGTTAATTGAATGCGAACTTCGTGTTCGCAATCGGCAACTTGGGTTCGCTGATGTTCCACGGTGCACCTGCATTTTGAAGTGGGACTGCTCTGGAGCTGTGCGGGCGGGGAGAGTCGAACTCCCACGGGTATTCCCCACCAGATCCTAAGTCTGGCGCGTCTGCCAATTCCGCCACGCCCGCTTCGCAAGCAGAGTATGGAGACGGCAAAGGGAGAGCCTTCGTGCACGGGCTCAGAGATGGCATTGCTGTAGGGCTTGGCAAGGGAGGGACGGAATGGCGCATGCTGTGGTTGTCGGTGCCGGTGTCGCGGGTATCAGTGCCGCTATTCACTTAACCCAGCGCGGATGGCGTGTTACCCTTGTGGAAGCCCGTTCCACCGTCGGCGGGAGAGCAACCTCAGTGTGGGATGAAGTTGCGGGGGAGTTCGTAGACTGCGGACAACATGTCTTCCTCGGGGCATATCGGGAGTTGCGGGGTTTACTCCACATACTCCAGACGCATCCATTTGCAGGACCGGGGGAGAGACTCCGCTTCCTCTTTTGCAATGGCGTGCAAAGCTTCCTTTTTGATGCGGGACGTCTACCGGGTCCACTTGGATTCCTTGCTGCCCTCCGGCATATTCCGGGATTGAGTTGCCGTGACTACGAGCACCTTCTCCGGGGACTCCTCCGCTTGCTCCTGTTTGGGAATGCTGAGATGACGGTTGCAGCTTTCCTCCGGCGCTTTCGACAAGCAGAGCCAGCTATTGCCGCTTTCTGGAAGCCCCTGACCTTTGCCACGATGAACGCGGCGCCCGAGGAAGCTGCCCTATCCCTGCTGCAGGTCGTGTTGCGCCAGGGGTTTTTCCGGGGTACGGAGGCAGCTCGGTTTTTCGTACCTCAGAGAGCTTTGGTGGAACTTTTCCAGCCCGTTGGGGAGTGGCTTGTCCGGCATGGGGGGGAGCTGCGTCTCCGTACGGTCGTCCGTGGTCTCGTATTTCATGGCTCAGGAATTAGGGGAGTGCTGACGACGACTGGTGAATGCATCAGAGCAGATGCGGTGGTGGTGGCTACTCCGCCCTGGACACTGCCCTACCTGATCCCTGCCTTGCAGAGGGTTCCCGCTTATGCCGAATTCTTCCGTACTGCACAGTATTCACCGATTGTCACAATATACCTCTGGCTCAAGGAGCCCGTTTTACCAGCGGCAATCTGTGCCTTCCCACATCCGGACCTCCATTGGGCTTTCCGGCGCCCGACTCAGTATGCCGCTGAGTCTGTAGCTCTCTTGGTCAGTGCAGCGGAGCATTTGGTCAGTCTGCCCCGGAGGCAGCTCTTAGAGCGCTGTTTTGCCGCTTTTGCTTCCGCTGTTCCGAGCTTCCGTTCCGAGCTAGTCTTACATTTCCGGCTTATGCTGGAACGGCGGGCAACGCTTCGCTTGACGCCGCAGCTCCAGGCGCTACGTCCTGATGGGATGACCCCTTGGCGCAATCTCGTGCTGGCAGGCGATTGGGTTCAGACGGGACTGCCGTGCACGCTGGAGAGCGCTGCCCGAAGCGGGCGTGCTGCAGCGGAGAGGCTCATGCTGTAAAGGATGCCCGTGTGTGAAGTCTCTGCCGGACCTGTTTCAAGACCCTGCCGTGTCACAACGGTGCAGCGTCGGGGTGGTCCCCCTCATCACGATAGCGATGGAGCCCCAAGAAAACCCGTTCCAATAAGGCAACAGAAGGAGCCGGTGGCACGGTTCCGGTAGAGCATCTACCACCTCTCGAACCCGTGTCGAACCCCTGCATTGCCCCTGCGGTTGGAGCCTCTGATAGAGATGGAGGTGCTGTTCATTGGGCAAAACACGCCGCTTGCAAAATCCTCTGTTGCAAAGATGGGGGATGACAGCACAGCTTTGCCAGTGCCGTGATGTTGTTCTTGACATTGTTGGAAGTGATGGGATGGCAGCGAGGGTGGTAGTATATTTGTGGGCGGCCCGAGTGCAAGCAGGTGGATACTCAGGATGGTAGCCGAGCAGGGACAGAGGGAAGATTTTCCAGCTATTCGGCTGAAGCTACAGCAGGTGCTGGAATACGTTAACAATTTCCTCTCGGCGATGGCACAGAAGAGTGAGGCAACGCAGCAGACATATAAGCGGACGCTGCGTGAGTTTTTGTACTTCTTCACCCGGGATCGGCGCTTTTTCTTCCGCCCGCGGGATGTAGTACGGTACCGTACATACTTGGTTCGGATCAAGCGGCTCAAACCGGCGTCGGTGGCGACGTACATGACGGCATTGCGCCGCTTCTGCCAGTTTTTGGTGGATCAGGGAGTGCTGGTGAGAAATCCAGCTCGGCGGGTACCAGGTGCTCGACGTCCGCAGCAACACAGTCGTACGTTCCTGACGGCTGCAGAGATAGAACGCTTGTTGGCAAGCCTTGAACCATCCACGCTCGTTGACTTGCGTGATCGAGCTTTGGTGCTTATGATGTTGGGGTGTGCGTGCTCGGAACGGGAGCTTGCGGTGCTGGATGTAGCGGATATTCGGAAGCAGGGACGCCATTGGGTGGTTTACGTCCAGGGTAAAGGGCGGAAGGCAAAGGATGAGGCGATACCGATTCCCCCAAAGGTCTATGAGGCACTGCAGGAGTATCTGAAAGCCCGGGGTGAAGTTGCCCCGAAAGAGCCTCTCTTCCTCAGCCATAGTCCTCGATCGCGTGGACAGCGCATGAGTACTCGGGGAATTCGGGAGGTCGTTAACGCACGTTTGCGAGAAAGCGGAATTAAGGGTGACCGGCGACTATGTCTGACGCCGTTTTCGCTGCGGCACACAGCAGGACTACTGTTGGCCGAGGGCGGAGCCTCTGTGGAAGAGATCATGCAGCGGATGCGCATCCGCTGGCGTCCAACAGCACTGCTGTATTTCCGCCAACGGGGGAAGGTGGGAAGTGGTCCCGAACTGCAACAGCTGGTGCAATTACCGCCGTAACATGCTGAGATAACCGCGGAGGAGTCATGCGGACGCTCGGTGTTGTGCTCTGCAGCATAGGGATAATGGCGTGCTCTGAGATGCCCACGCGGTTTCTGCCACCGGAGGTCCCACTGACACTGCAGCTTCCTCTGGTGGATTCTCTGTTGCTTCTGGAGGAACTGATAGAGGACACCACGCAGATTCAGGTGGAGCCGGGGACAGGTAATCTGGCACTGGCGTTAGAGGGAGAGTTATCACCCGTTTCGTTGGCAGAGCCGTTAGGACGTGTCGGAGAGATACGCCATGAGAGGAGCTTTCGCCTCCAGGATATGGAGGGAATTCAGCAGCATTTGCAAGGGTGGGGACACGCGGCGGTTGAGCTTCCCCTTTCGGTATTGGCTCCCGGACTTCCGCCGCCTCCAGCAACGGTGGTTGTGCCTCCTACTGCAGGGAATGTGCAGGTAGATTCAGGGATTCAGCTGCCTGAGGAAATTCTGGCTGTCTCCTATCGCCAGGGGGTGTTGCAGCTTGTCTTGAAAAACCAATATCCGGTCCCAGTCGCCATTGAAGAGGTCCCGAGTTACGGACAGCCTGGCGTACTTTTGCGGACAGCAGGGTACGGGGAGTGGTTTTTCCCATTGACGGCAGAGCAGCGCACGATTCCGCCTGGAGGGCGGCGCGGGACATCATCGGATCCAGGGGGGCCGATCCAGATTTCCCTTGCCGGTGTTGTGCTAACCCGTGCGTCGGAGATTCTTCTCTGGCTAAGTTCTCCAGGAAGCGGCGGACAGGGGGTACCGTATACGTCAGAGAGTCTATTCCGAGTTTTTCTGCAGCCGCAGGAGGCAGTGGTGGAGTGGGCGCAGATCTTTCCATCGTCAGCGTGGGAAGAGGAGTTTGTATTGGAAGTTCCCCTGCCGCAGCAGGCAGAGCTCAACGGTGGAGAAGTCCGAGAGCTGAAAGTTTGGTTCATGCTCCAGAACGACTTGCCGATTACTTTCCGTGGGCGATACCTGTTGCCTCAGCTGCGGCAGGGAGGAAACTCAGTGAGTGGAAATTTCACCGTAAGGGCGTTGAGCACGGAGCGGGAAGAGATTGTCCTGGATGGTCCGGCTGCTCTTGTCCCCGAGCCAGAGGATGGCGGTGCCGTTCGGGTGCTTCGCATAAGGGTGAGACTCTCTGTAGAGCCGCCAGTGGAACCGGTTATCGTTCGGGCAGAGCATGGAGTAACAGTGCAGAGCGTGGTGGAGGCATTCCGACTTGGCTGGGCGTGGGGTTCTCGGTTGCCTATTGCCAGCTTTGAGGTTCAGACACAAGCAGAGGTGTGGCTCCAGGGGAATCTGGGACTTTTGTCGCATACGGAATTGGAGTTGGCGGAGCTTATCGTGGAAGCGGCAATAGAGAACACGGCAGCTGTAAGCTTCCGAGTAGAGGGGACCATTGACATTGCTGATCGCAACGGTACGGTTATGGCGCAATTGCCGTTGGCGCCCCAGGTAATCCATGCAGCGTCGTGGCAAGGGGGTGTATTTACAAAGCGGCAGAGTCAGTGGCAGCTCCGGTATTCGGATATCCGTCTGACGGCACGCCCACGCTTTGTTCGTTTCCAGTGGCGTGTGGAGCCGGAGAGCAGTGTGCCATGGGCATTTGCTGATACAAGCCGGCTTCAGGGTAAGGTTCGCGTACTGATACCCGTTCGTATGCGTGTGCAAAGGCTTAGGTATGAGGGCAGCTGGGCTTTCACCGGCGGAGAAATCCTTCGGCGTCAGGGGCAGAAGATAGAGGAGGCGGTCGTTATGGTAGAAGTTCGGAATCACTTCCCCATCGCCGTCCAGGTGCGATTGCGATTTGTGGATTCCCTCAGTGTGGTCTCGGTTCCACCGGAAGGCTATCTTACCTTTGCCGCTGCCCCGGTGACCAGCAATGGTACTGCGGAGAGAGAGCAGTATGCCTTTCAGCAGTTTGTGCTTGACGAGCGCCATATTCCCATACTGCTCCAAGCCGATAGTCTCGCCGTTGAGCTCGTGGCATGGACAACGGCGCAGCAGTACGTCCGTATCCGAACGTCGGACTATGCCCATGTGCGGGCAATGGCACGAGTCTCATTGGTGGTTCCTTAAGCAAGTGCGGAGGGGTGATGTGGCTTCTGTTTGGTCTTATCAGCGAAATCGCCGTGTTTGCCCAAAACTTGGGGGAGGCGCAAGGGGGGACGTTGAGCATCAATGCTGGAGGTATAGAGGCGTTGGGGGCAAATCCGGCAGGCATCCTGCAGGGTGTGGGGAAATGGGAATTCTCCTTACCTGCCTTCTCGGCGGAGATGAGTGGTATGACGTTGAGTGAGTACGTGTTTTACTTCGGTGGGGTGCGAACCGCTACTGGGTGGCGGCCTCGGCGCTTGCAAGAGAGAGAGAGGGTGGAATTGGCGCATCTATTGGAGACTCGTCCTATTGCCTTCCACGTGCGGGGGGATGTTGTAGCAGGGGTCTGGCATCCAACGGAGGACTATGCCTTCGGGATCGCTTTTGGAACAGATACATGGCTTCGGTTCCAATTGCCTGTAGGGATAACCTCTGCCGCCCAACAGTCGGTCATCGGTGCCGATACCTTGGAGCTGCGCGGTGGACTTTTTTCAGCACGGCTCTACTCAACGATAACGGCGACATATGCCCGTACGCTTTGGCGCTTTCCGGCAAGCGATGATACAGCTTCGCCATGGCGTTGGAGTACGATTGCAGGGGGTATTGCGGTGCATTTCTACCGTGGGCATTTATATGCAGAGCCATATGTCCATGGACTGGTGCGATTGTATCCATTTGTCCCACCCCTGTGGGACAGCACGGTCAATTGGGAGGTCACTGCTGTGCAAACATGGCGTCTGATTGGTTTTGATGCCTCGTGGACGGCTCTCTTGGGGGTTGCTCCTACTGCTGGTTGGGGATTGGGGGTGAGTGTTGGAGCTCACTGGAGTTGGCGTTCGGCAGACACGGTGGAGACGGCGCTTATTGGGATTTCACTGGAGCAGCTTGGGTTTGTGCGATGGAATGTAAGGGAGTTGCAGCTACAGGTTGAGCAAGACACAATGACGGGCATTATTGGTGCAGACCAAGAACAGGTTCGAGAGCGGTATACACCGGATAGGCGATCGGTTACTGTGACCGAGGGGATGCCGGTGCGGTTTCGGCTCGGTGGGGCACTTGAGTTGGAGCGCCTTGGGGTAGGACTTCCCCTCCGGCTGTCGGTGGAGTGTGGGTATGGCGCTGGGAAGTCCTGGAGTCTGGGTGGTTTACAAGGAGGCGTGGGTGTGCTTTGGCACTTACCGAACCCTTGGTTACCGTGGATTGGGCTCGGATGGGCTTGGGGTCAGCAGATGGCCCCGCGGGGGACTATGGGACTGCGGTGGAGCCCTCCATTAGGAGGATTTCGGATAGCAGTTGAGTTGACGACGGGCTCACTACTGGGCTGGATTTTCCGGGAGGAAGTGCGGAGCACGGCTGTCGGCGCACGGTTGCGAATGTGGCTGTAAGGCTTAGTCGGCCCTCCACGGCTCATCCCGAAAGATGGCTGTGAGGATGTGACCGTCGGAGGTACCTATAGCGCGATACATTGCTGGGCTTGTGCAGAGGGCAACTGAATTGCCTTCGGCATCAACAGCGATGAGGCCACCACTGCCACCCAGAGAGGAGACCTCCTCAAGCACGTTGCGAGCAGCCTGCTCTAGGCTGAGTTGAGCCCATAAGAGGCGAGCGTGGACACTGTAAGCGGCGACTGTGCGGATGAAGTATTCGCCTATTCCCGTAGTGGAGACAGCACATGAGCGGTTATCGGCATAGGTTCCAGCTCCAATAAGAGGGCTATCGCCAACGCGACCAGGGAGTTTCCGTGCCATGCCTCCTGTTGAAGTTGCTGCTGCCAAGTTGCCGTAGATATCTAACGCTACTGCGCCGATGGTATCCTCGGCATTAGAGAAGGGAGGGGTACAAAAGTACTCAGGGGATACATGGTCAGCGCCGTGGGCAAAGGCGAAAGCTTCGGCTCCATCGGCAACCAGAAGCACGTGGGGGCTTCGTTCAGCAACCAGGCGCGCTGCAAGCACAGGATTCCGTAGCGAAGAGACAGCGGCAACGGCGCCTGCGCAACGAGATGCCCCGTCCATGACAGCAGCATCCATTTCCACAAGCCCATCTCGGTTGCGCACGGAGCCACGTCCAGCATTGAATGCCCCACTGTCTTCCAGTATGCGGACGGCAGCGACCACAGCATCTAGACTTCGTCCCCCGACAGAGAGAACAGAAGCAGCTTCTTCCACTGCTTTCCGGAGCCATTGACGGCAGTTACGCTCACGCTCAGGAGTCAGGTTGTTTATTTCTCCAGCGCCGCCGTGCACGAGAACAACCCAGCGTTTCATAGAGGGAGAGCATCAAGTGGTTGGACATATGGCCGAATCTGTTCTGGGGGAAGCTGTTCAACAGCGTATTGCATTCCTTCCAGCACGAGGTAGGGCCTATGGGCGAATTGCCCATGCCACCATTGTTGGAGGGTAGCGGCAAACGGTTGGCTCCCTCCGCCGGTGAGGATGACAGCGGGAACCGCCCCGAGTGAATGAGCAAATGTGCTGATAAGTAACTGAATTCCTCCAAGGACGCTAGCGAAGGTCCCACTAAGCAACGCCTCCTCTGTCGTACTTCCAATACAGACGACAGACGTTGAAGGCGCCTTCACCGAGGGAAGTAGTGCCGTATGTGTAGCCAGCGCTTGAAGCTGCAGAGCTGCTCCTGCAAAGATTGCGCCACCCAGGCATTTCCCCTCTGCGGAGAGGAGGTTGATCGTCACGGCGGTTCCACAGTCCACTGTTATCAAAGGTGGGAGGAAAAAACGGCGTGCTCCAAGAAGTCCCAGGATTCGGTCTATGCCGATGCCGCGTACACCTTCATAAGGTATTGCTGGATTCGTTGGCGGAAGGAGGTCGGTCATCCAGCAAATCAGACAGTTTTCTTCACGCCGCCGGAGTTCGGAGAGGAATTCTGCTGTCCGCTGTGGGACGACAGTGGCAATGAAGAGAACGGGAGTAGACAGGGGGCGGAGTAATTCAGAAGCGTGCCTTGTCCACTCGGGATCGTGGGTATAGGGAAAACTATGCACCCGCCGGTTCCAGCAAAGCTTGAGACTGGAATTTCCGAAGTCACAGAACACGGTGGTAGTGGATTCAATCCAAGACATAGCGGAGGGAATCCCCATCGGAGATCAGTAAGCGTTCGCCACCTTGCTCAACCTCGAGCTGACCACTATCGTGGAGTGCCACGGCCTTCCAGAGTCCGTGCTTTCCCTGGATGCGGAGAAGGCGTCCCTCAATCTGAAGGAGTGCTCGCCAGCGTTGAAGGAGTTCGCGAGGAGAGCTCTCACATAGACTCTCTGCAGTTCTTTTAAGTTGCTGTAGCACCCGCTCTGGGGTCAATTCAAATCCCAACAGGGCTAAGGAGGTTGCCTCTGTTGCTAACGATGGTGGGAAATCCCTCTGTTGAACGTTGATGCCAATACCGATGAGACAGGCATGAACTTGCCCGACGACGGTTCGCTCTACAAGGACTCCGGATAATTTGCGCCAGGCACCATCGGGGCATCGTCCCAGAAGGTCGTTCGGGTACTTCAGAAGGAAAATCGGTGCAACGCCCACCAGGGTTGTCAGAGTGTCCCAGACGACGACGGCTCCAAAGGCTAACGGGGCAGCAATATGGGTAAGGAGGGTGCTCTGGGACTGTTGGATGCCAATAGTGCAGTAGACATTTTTGCCCCATTCTCCAAACCATGAGCGACCATGCCGGCCACGCCCATGGGTTTGGTAGAGGGCGGAGACGAGCACAGCGGGATAGTCCCGTAAGAGCTCACGGGCGATATCGTTGGTAGAAGTGACGCTGCCGTAATGGAAGTGCAAGAGCTCCATGGCACGGTTAGCAAACTTTAAGACGAATGACTCCACACTAACTGCGATGCATCCTTCGTATCCTACTTTGAAGCCCACAGGGCACCCACCTAATTGAGTCATGCGATGGGAGGATACAATCTGTGCAATCGTGACACCGCTTGGGATCGGTGGATTGGCGGTCGTCCGCCTATCGGGTCCCGATACTTTCCCAATAGCTGATCGCTGCTTCCGAGGAAAAATCCCTTTGCAGGAAGCGCCGAGCCATACTATCCATTACGGTCGTTTCCTGCGGGGGGAGGAAGTCATAGACGCAGTCACAGCTTCTGTATTCCGAGCTCCACGCTCTTACACGGGTGAGGATACGGTGGAATTTGGCTGTCACGGAGGCATGGTGGTTGCGGAGCTTATAGTAGAAACCCTCGTAGAGGCAGGAGCACGCCGAGCGGAAGCGGGGGAGTTTACGAAGCGAGCATTTTTGAATGGCAAGTTGAATCTCATGCAAGTGGAAGCAATCGCTGACTTGATATATGCGACTTCTGTCCCTGGTGCTCGTTTTGCGGCGCGCCAGTTGGTGGGTGGTCTTACGAAACAGCTGAGCGAATTGCGGCAGCAGTTGATCGAGACTGCTGCCCTGCTGGAGTTGGAATTAGACTTTGCGGAGGAAGAAGTGGAATTTGTTTCGCGCTCAGAGCTTCTTCGCCGTCTGGAGGAGGCAGCACGTTGGTGCGAGCAGTTAGCAGACTCTTACCGTGCTGCGGAGATCCTCCGTTCAGGCTTCTTTGTTGGGTGTGTGGGATATCCGAACGCGGGAAAATCCTCTCTGTTTAATGCCTTGTTGCGGCGGCAGCGGGCCATCGTTAGCCCGATTCCGGGAACAACCCGAGATTACTTGGAGGAGAGCTTCTTTGCTCAGGGCATTCCCATTCGTTTGGTGGATACGGCTGGGCTACGGGAGACGGACGACGTCCTTGAGTTGGAGGGCATTCGCCTAGCTGAGCAGGTTATTCGTCAGTGCAATGTTATTCTCGTTATCAATGACGTCACGGAAGGAATAGAGCATTCTGAGGCTCTTCTCCGTAGACTTCAGCAACACTTCCCCGAGGCAACCTATGCCTATGTGCAGAATAAAATTGACCTGCTTGGTGATGGGGGAGTACCGACTTCGAATGGGGTAGACGCGTTGGGTGTACCGGTCTTTTGGATTTCGGCTTTACGTGGAGATGGAGTGGAAGGGTTACGAAATTGGTTAGGGGAACAAGCGCGACGGAGTTCGGAACTTGGTGTTGATGCCCTTATTAATGCACGGCAGGCAAGCCTTCTCCGGGAAGCTGCACGGGCATTGACCGCAAGCCAACATGCTTTACGGTCGGGGCTTTCAGGAGAATTCGTTGCGGCAGACTTACGGCAGGCGGTAGAACGACTCAGCGAGCTGACGGGAGAAACATGGCGGGAAGAGGTTTTGAATACAATCTTCGCCCGTTTCTGTATTGGCAAGTAGGCGCTTTACCTGATGGAAGGAGCCCAGGGAAGGCAGAGGAAAAGTAGATGTTTCACGTGAAACATGGCACCGGCATGGGTCGGATAGTACATCGGGGAAACGGGCAATATGACGTGATTGTTGTCGGTGGAGGACATGCGGGGATTGAAGCCGCAGCAGCTGCGGCCCGCATGGGATGCCGTACAGCTTTGGTGACGATGGATGTCCGGACTATTGGACGCCTCTCTTGTAATCCCGCTATCGGGGGGACAGCGAAAGGGCACATGGTGAAAGAGATTGATGCTCTCGGTGGGGTTATGGGAGTATTAGCAGACAGGACAGGATTGCAATTCAAACTGCTCAACCGCTCTAAAGGGCCGGCAATCTGGTCTCTACGCTCGCAGAATGATAAGCGCCTTTATCCGCTTTGTGCCCAAGAGCTATTGCTACAGCTGCCAAATGTGGAAATTATTCCAGCAACGGTGACGGAAATCCTCGTACGACGAGACCAGATCTATGGAGTCCGAACAGCAACGGGTGAAGAGCTCCGTACCCGTGCCGTTGTGCTTTGTTCTGGAACTTTTCTCAATGCCGTGATGTGGACGGGAACCCGTTGCATGAAGGGGGGACGGGTAGGAGAGCCACCGGCGGAAAAGGTGTCTGAATTATTGGAAGCGTACGGCTTGCAGCGGGGGCGGCTTAAAACAGGGACTCCGCCTCGGTTGGCGGCTGAGAGTGTAGATTTCTCTCGCTTGGAGCCAAGCTATGGAGATGAGCCACCACAGCCGTTCTCCTATCGGACGGCGGAGGTGCGGAATCGCATTGTGTGTTACGTGACCTATACGACTCCCCAGACCCATGATATTCTGCGGCGCGGTTTTGACCGCTCCCCGATGTTTACTGGGCTCATCAAAGGACGCGGTCCACGGTATTGCCCTTCTATTGAAGACAAAATTGTCCGATTCGCTGATAAGCCAGCACATCGCCTTATCCTGGAGCCAGAGAGTTTGTGGAGCAACTCTATCTACGTCAACGGGTTTTCAACGAGCTTGCCCGAGGAGATTCAGGAAGAGGGGATTCACAGTATTCCAGGATTAGAGCAAGCCGTCATCCTGCGTCCAGGTTACGCCGTGGAGTACGATTACTTCTATCCTTGGCAGCTCTTCCATACGTTAGAGACGAAAGCTATTCGGGGCCTTTTCTTTGCTGGGCAAATCAATGGAACTTCAGGGTATGAGGAGGCGGCAGCACAGGGAATCATTGCGGGAATTAATGCAGCGCTGTTTGTGCAGGGACGAGAGCCATTTGTTCTGCGTCGGTCGGAAGCGTACATTGGTGTTCTGATTGACGATCTCATCACAAAGATGGGGGATGAGCCCTATCGTATGTTCACGGCCTTGGCAGAATATCGTCTGCTCCTCCGTCAGGATAACGCAGACCGGCGGCTGATGCGCTATGGTTATTCTTTCGGGCTAATTGATGCTAGAACGTATGAGCGCATGCTAGCTCGCGAGGAACTTCTTCGGAAGCTTCTCGCGGAGCTTCAAAACGATCGAGCTGCGCCAGAGGAAATCAATCCGTTCTTGGAGGCGCAGGGGGAGAAACCAGTGGAAGAAGCTGTCTCGTTAGCGCAGATAGCACGGCGTCCCACAGTGTCACTGAGGGATCTACTCCAGCACTACAATGGGCGCTATGCATGGGCGCTCCGTTTCCCCACGGTCGTGGAACAGGCAGAGATTGAACTGCGATATGAAGGCTATATTCACCGCCAGCTCCGAGAAGCAGAAATACTAGCCCAGAGCGAGCGCATTTTAATTCCAGAAGACTTTGACTACACGAAGGTGCGTGGTCTTTCCGCCGAAGCCATAGAGAAACTCCAGCGAATTCGTCCGCGCTCATTGGGACATGCAGCTCGGATTGCGGGGATTTCCCCGGCGGACCTTGCAGTCTTGGCACTGTACCTTCGGTAACTGACAGATGTTTCACGTGGAACACATAGTGTTGATGGGGAAACTACAAAGTTGGAGACTGACAATTTGTCGTACTCGGGAAAGTCGGAACATGTCTGACAAGATGTCTTCTCCCACAGAGGTCCCTCGCTTTCCATATTGGCGGAATCGGGTTGGAGAAGAGCAGGAATGCGGGTGCTGGTAGTTGGGGCGCGGAGTAAAACGACGGAAGCCTTGCTCCGTCAGCTGCGCCGAAGGGGAGTAGCCTGGGATGTCCGGCTTATATCCCATCGCAGGGAGGAGCCGATGCAGGTGCATGGTTATCCTATATACGTTATTCCCAACTACGCACGGCAGCCCCTCAAGAATCTGTGCTTCTCATGGGAACCGGATGTAATCGTGAACACAGCTGCGCTGACGGATGTGGATGCTTGTGAACGGAATAGAGAATTGGCGTGGCAGAGAAATGTTGAGCTTGTTGCTACCTTGGTTGGAGTCTGCCGTGTGCTGGGAGCTCGGTTGCTCCAGGTTTCCTCCGACTACGTGTTTGATGGCTCCAAAGGTCCGTATGCCGAGCATGAGTGTCCGAGACCTATCAACTACTATGGCAAAACGAAACTCGCAGCGGAAAACCTCTGTCAGACAGCGCTTTTGTCCGTGCTTATCGTGCGGACAACCCATATCTACGGTACTCCCGCTCCGTGGTGCCACGATATCCTCCGTTGGGCTTTCCGAAAAGCACGCCGCCGTGAGCGCATATCTGTTGCGTGTGATGTTTACACAAATCCGATACTGGTGGATGACCTGGCTCAGGCGCTGATATGTGCTCTCCAGGGGCAACACGAAGGTATTATCCATGTTGGTGGGGACCTGTGGGAAAGTCGGTATGACTTCCTCCGGAGAGCGTTTGAATTAGCTGGGCTTTCAATTGACCTCCTGGAACCGGTTCCTGCCTCGGAATTGTACCGTAACCGTGCTCCTCGTCCCCGCTATGCTGGGCTTCGCTATTCTCGGGCCGAGTCATTATGGGGCTTTGCCCCTACTCCTCACACAGAGGCTTTACTGCGTGTCCTACAGCGCACTTATTCCGGTGATTCTGGTGACAGCACGGAGTAGAGAGGTCCGTTCGGGGTGAGGATGCTCCGGACGAGAACAGGATGGAAGCCATCAAATTGTGCGAAAACCTGGTCACTATAAGGGGAGAGGACCTTTCGCAACTGTTGGGGAGATGGGAAGGATTTCAAGCGAGCTATGGTGAGGTGGGGCACAAAATGACGCTCCTGTCGGGTGAGTCGGAGAGGTTCCAGGGCTTCCTGAAGGCGGCTGTGGAGGAGCCAGAGCTGTTTGTCAGGATTCTGGATTCGGAGGAATAGGACACGAGGAGAGTGCCAATTCGGAAACACTCCGACGCCAGTAACCAGGAGGGGAGAATGATATTCACGGAGTAGCGCTCCTATGCGCTGAAGGAGCTCAGGGATACGGTCGGAGGGAATATCTCCTAAGAAGATGAGGGTGAAGTGCAGATTCTCCGGTTCAACCCACTTAGCATGGCAGAAAGAGGCACAAGCGTGCTGGATTTGCTGATATGCTGCCAAGAGGGCTTCGCTCTGGAGAAAGCAGCCAATGAAGAGACGCCACGATGTTGCCGTCATTAGGATAGTACCTGCTAAAACCACACAGCCACGGACTCCACGTTTTCCTGGGCAATGAGTTCCCAACTATTGAGCTCCAAAGCACAGAGGTAACCATACCCGGAGGAGCGTCCGTAGACGCAGCCACCGTCCAGAAAGACTTTTTCCCATGCTAAGCTTTGGCGGATAGTGGACAGAGGCATTGGGGTATGCCCGACAATAAGACGGCGTCCGCCAAGGGCGGAAGAGTCCACCTGAAAGCTGCGATCCCATAGCATTGCTTCTGTGTCAGCGAAAGGATCGGGAGCGTGGAAATTCAAGCCTGCATGCACAAGTACGGCGATGTCTACGATGGCATATAAAGAAGTGCGTGCGAAGAAGTCCAGGTATTCTTCTGAAAGTTGTCGTGGGTGCTGAATTCCAAAGCTTCGTAGTGTAGATTCCGCTCCGTTAAGAAGCCAGAGGTAAAACATTGTGGAAGAAGAGCATGCATCGAGTAAAAGTTGCTCATGATTGCCGCGGAGGCAAGTGAGTGCATAGCCCTCATAGCGGAGATGTAGTAGTAGATCGATCACAGCTTTACTCTCGGGACCCCGGTCAATGTAGTCTCCCAGGAAGAAGAGCTCGTCTTCTTGGGTTGGAGAGAGGGAACGGAGCAGTGCTTCTAAGGTGCGGATGCAGCCGTGTATATCTCCAATCACAAAGCGTCGCTTGACCATAGGCTGATCCCGTTGCAATGATAGAGACGTGAAGAGGTCAGGTTTCGGTGGAGAGAGAAGCGGAGGACATACCACTGCCATTGCTCCACAAGCTTTTTCGTAAGTTTGCTGGGTATTGTAGGCAGAATTCTCGGTAATGCATCCAGACTACGAAGCGGTAATAGGCTTGGAGGTTCACGCACAGCTCAAGACGCGCACGAAGGCTTTTTGTAGTTGTTCTACAGAGTTTGGAGCCCCGCCGAACACAAACACCTGTCCAGTCTGTCTGGGCCACCCAGGGGCATTACCGGTGCTGAATCGGCGGGTGGTAGAACTTACGCTTCGTATTGGGGTCGCTACTCATTGCCGTATCCGATACCGGTCTCTATTTGCCCGGAAGAACTACTTCTACCCTGATCTGCCGAAAGGATACCAGATTTCGCAGTACGATGAGCCTCTCTGCACAGATGGCTGGATAGACATTGAGTTGGATGATGGGACTATCAAGCGGGTTGGGATTACTCGCATCCACATGGAGGAGGATGCGGGGAAATCTATCCACGATCTGGACGTGGACACCCTCGTAGACTTGAATCGTTGCGGCGTTCCATTGATTGAGATTGTGAGCAAACCCGACTTGCGTTCGCCACGGGAGGCATACCATTACATGCGTCAAATCCGGCAATTGGTGCGCTACTTAGGAATCTGTGACGGAAATCTGGAGGAGGGATCTCTGCGGTGTGATGCCAATGTCTCTGTCCGGCGTCGGGGAGAGCAAACGTTGGGGACAAAGACAGAGATCAAGAACCTGAACAGCTTTCGCAACTTGGAGAAGGCTTTGGAGTATGAGATTCAGCGCCAGATAGCCATTTTGGAGTCTGGCGGAGTTGTGCATCATGAAACGCGGCTCTGGGATGCCGTCCACCAAGAGACCCGCCCCATGCGGGTCAAAGAAATGGCGCATGACTATCGCTACTTCCCTGAGCCGGACTTAGTGCCGGTCGTGGTTACGGAGGAATGGATTCAACGAGTGCGATCGACTTTGCCGGAGCTCCCTCTCCAGAGGAAACAGCGCTTGATGGCACAGTATGGGCTTCCAGCTTACGATGCTGGAGTCCTGTGCGAGGAGCGGGAAATTGCGGATTACTTTGAAGCCTGCTGTGCTGCTCTCCGCCATCCTTCGCCCGAACGCTACAAGCTGGTGAGCAACTGGATCATGACCGAGATACTCCGCTTGGTGGGGGAGCGGCAAAGAGAGTTTCAGGTTCCTATTGTGCCACAGCATCTGGCCGAGCTTGTAGAGCTCTATGCTGAGGAGGTTATCAGCAGCCGCATAGCCAAGGATATTCTAACAGAGGTTCTCCAGAGCGGGAAATCTCCACGAGCAATTGTCCAGGAGCGCGGGTTGAGCCAAGTTTCCGATACAGATTGGCTCCGCCAACTTGTTGAACAGGTCCTTGCGGAGCATCCAGAAGTGGTCGCCAAGTACCGCAACGGCAGGACGAATGTGTTGGGGTATTTAGTAGCGCAGGTCTTGCAGCGGTCCCAGGGACGAGCCAATCCACGCTTGGTTACCCAGTTACTTCAGGAGCAGCTGCAGGTCCACGAAAGTCCGACAGCGCAGTGAGGCAACAATGCCCCTAAAGCCGGTTCCTTACATTTGGATGAATGGGCGGTTCGTACGGTGGGAGCATGCGCGTATCCACGTGCTTTCCCATGTTGTCCACTATGGCTCCAGCTGGTTTGAGGGAATCCGTGCTTATGCGACGCGACGTGGAACGGCGATTTTCCGTCTCTATGACCATCTGCGGCGTTTAGAGCGCTCGGTGCGGATGTACCATGCAGAGCTTCCGTATAGCGTTGAGGAGCTTACCCGAGTGTGTGTAGAAGTTGTTGCTCGTAACGGTTTGCGGGAGTGTTACATTCGACCCATTGTCTACCGGGGTTATGGAGATTTGGGAGTCTATCCCCTCAACTGCCCTATTGAAGTTGCTGTTGCTGCGTGGGAATGGGGGGCTTACTTAGGAGCGGATGCAGTTCGCCACGGAGTGGACGTAGGGGTCAGTTCGTGGCAGCGAATTGCGAGCAATACGATGCCAGCAATGGCGAAGGCGGGTGGCAATTATATGAACTCCCAGCTTGTTCGCATAGAGGCAGCTCGACACGGATATGCTGAGGGTATTAGCCTGGATGTCTTTGGCATGGTAAGCGAAGGAAGTGGAGAGAACATTTTCCTGGTAATGGATGGGGTGCTCTATACACCACCTCTTTCGGCTTCTATCCTGCCCGGAGTAACGCGGCAGACAATAATGACATTTGCGCGTGAGGAGGGCATTCCAGTAGTGGAGGCCGATATTCCTCGGGGAATGCTCTATGCGGCAGACGAGCTTTTCTTCACTGGGACGGCAGCAGAGGTTATCCCGATACGTACCGTTGATGGTATCCCGGTGGGTTCGGGGACTCCAGGTCCTATTACTCGGCTGCTTCAGGAGCGTTTCTTCCGGGTTGTCCGAGAGGGGGAAGATCCCTACGGATGGCTTACCTTCGTGCCGGTAGACGCTTCGGACGCCGCACGTTCCCGAAAAAAGAAGAAAGTGACGGTTGAAAGTTCCACGAACTTCCGTTCGCGCTGAAGTCATGGCTACAACGCGGGCTCGCCAAGCGAAGACGGCACCGAAACGGAATACACGCTCTGTCGCTCAAAGGACGGTGTCCCAGACGGATCCTTATGGACCGTTTGATCCTACTGGATTTGACCGGGAGACGGTCCTACGCTGGTACAAGCTGGTGCATCTGGGACGTCGGCTGGATGAACGGGCTCAGTATTATCTCCGCATTGGCAAAGGATGGTCCTACCATGCTCCCTTTGCCGGACACGATGGGATTCAACTGGCAATAGGGGTTACTTTCCGCCCAGGGAAGGACTTCCTTTTCCCTTACTACCGGGACTTGCTGACTTGCTTATCCGCTGGGATTAGCGCGGAGGAAATCATCTTGAACGGGCTCAGCAAGGATACTGATGTAGCCGGTGGTGGACGTCATATGAGTAATCATTTCGCCAAGCCTTCCATCCGAATTCAGAATGTGTCTTCTACCACGGGAAACCATGCTCAGCACGCCGTTGGTGTCGCCCGGGCTATCAAAAAGTATGGTGGGGATGAGATCGCCATCTACTCCGGTGGAGATTCGGCCTGCTCGGAAGGCTTTTTCTACGAAGCCGTCAACGGAGCATCGCGAGAACGCTTGCCGGTTATTTTCGTTATCCAGAACAATCGGTACGGTATCTCCGTTCCTGTCACTGAGCAGACAGCCAACCCCGACGTAGCCGATAATTTCATCGGCTTCCGTCATCTGAAGATCATTAAGTGTGATGGACGTAACCCGTTTGATTCGTATCGGGCTATGCAGGAGGCGCGAGCATACGTGCTCTCCGGTGCTGGTCCGGCAATGGTCCATGCCGATTGCGACCGGATTGGTTCCCATTCCAATTCGGATGACCACCGGCTCTATCGGAGCCCGGAGGAATTAGAGGAGGTCAAGCGACGAGATCCCCTGCCTCGCTTTCGCCGAACATTGCTGGAGTGGGGAATTGCAACGGAGGAAGAAGTCCGAGCCTTGGAAGAGGACAACGAACGGATTATCCGTGAAGCAGCCGCTCGAGCTGAAGCAGCTCCAGACCCCGATCCGAACTCATGGTCGCTGTTCCTGCTTCCAGAACCGTACGTAGGCTACGACGACCGCTCAGAAGAGCAATACCGGAATGATCCAACCCAACCTCAGCTGACCCTCCGAGAGGCCATCAACATCACGCTGAAAGAAGAGTTCCGCCGGAATCCGAACACCTTCCTCTGGGGACAGGATGTCGCTTCCAAGGACAAAGGGGGCGTCTTTAACGTAACCAAGGGAATGCTGCAAGAGTTTGGGAATGAGCGTGTCTTCAACGCTCCGATTGCGGAGAACTTCATCCTGGGAACGGCAAATGGTTTCTGTCGCTATCGGGAGGATATTTGGGTTGTGGTGGAGGGTGCTGAATTCGCAGACTACTTCTGGCCGGCCATGGACCAGCTTGTAGAGTGTTCGCATGAGTACTGGCGCACGAAAGGACAGTATGTTCCCAACATTGTCGTGCGGATTCCCAGCGGTGACTACATCCAAGGAGGTCTCTACCATTCACAGAGTATTGAGGGGGCGTTGGTAACACTGCCGGGGATTCGGATTGTTTACCCCGCGTTTGCCGACGATGCTATTGGGTTACTACGGAACGCAATGCGCTCCCGGGGAGTGACCGTGTTCCTGGAGGCGAAGTTTCTCTATAACTATCGTCCAGCAGCGGCTTCCAAGCCACCGGAAGATTTCGTCATTCCTTTTGGCAAAGCGAAAATCCGACGCTCAGGCACGGATGTAACAGTGATTGCCTACGGTACGGCTGTCCATTGGGCATTACAGGCTGCTGAAGAAGTGGCACAAGAGGGGATTTCCGTTGAGGTAGTGGATCTTCGCTCGTTGGCGCCATGGGATAAAAAGACGGTGCTGGACTCCGTGCGGAAAACCAACCGGGTTGTTGTAGCCCATGAGGATAAGCGCACGGGAGGATTTGGGGGAGAAGTAGCGGCCGTCATTGCAGAAGAGGGCTTCCCTTATTTGGATGCACCTGTCATACGGCTTGGCTCCCGAGATTGCCCCGTTGGTTTTGCGAAGCCGTTGGAGCAGGCAATTATGCTGCAGCCAGCCGAGATTGCGGAAGCAATCCGGAAAGTGGTACGGTATTGATGGGCGTACCTCCCAGGGATGCGGCGCGTAGCTCTCAGGGGTGTGACGGAAATGTTACGCTTTCGTCGATTGGTCTCCTTTGGAAGAGGGGAGAATTAGCATAATTTTGCAAGTCGTAAAAGTGGCGCACTGCGCCCGTAGCTCAACTGGATAGAGCGTTGGATTCCGGTTCCAAAGGTTGGGGGTTCGAGCCCCTCCGGGCGCACAAAAATGGAAAGACAGCAGATGCAGCAGGAAGAGCTGAAAGAGCGGGTGGAGTTAGGGCAACAACAGAAAACCCTCGAGGACATCTCCCAGCTGAAGTTAGGGGAGCGTGTCTGGTATTGGGTGCAAACGCACTGGAGGCTTGTAGCTATTTTGGGCACTGTCGTCGTAGGGGTAGGGGTAGGGATTGTGTACTGGCAGATTTCGGAAAAGAAACGTGCAGAAGAAGCGGCAGCACTACTGGCGCGGATTTACGCCTACTACGATAACAGCGATTACGAACGCGCCCTCTATGGGGATACAACGAAGACGGTTCGCGGTGAACCAATTCGTGGGCTTGTTGACATCGTCCGGCAATACAAAGGAACGGAGCCGGGGAAGGTAGCAGCTTTCTATGCCGGAAGCGCTTATCTACTTCTGGGCAAGATAGCAGAAGCCCGACCGTACTTTGAAATTGCTGCGAAGGCGAAAGCACCACTCCTACTGGTGGGAGCATACGCTGGATTAGCAGCCTGCAAGGAAGATGAAGGAAAGATAGCAGAGGCAGCTCAGCTATACGAACGAGCGGCAGCTATCGGTGCTCCTCTTGGAATGGCGGAGCGCTATCGCTTTTTTGCGGCGTATTGTTATGAGCTGGCAGGTAATGCGCCAAAGGCTGTACAGCTGTACCGTCAGCTGTTGCAGGAAAATGAGTTCTCCGACTTTGCAAACGAAGCCAAGGCAGGGCTTGCTCGCCTTGGCACGGTATTTGAGTAAGTGCTTGTGAATCCAAAGCTGTGGTGATTCAATGCAAACACAGGACAACAAGTGGTCTTTAGTCGGTGGAGGAGCCATGAAGCAGTGGTTGCGTCTTTGTGCCTCCTTTGTGGTGGGATTAGTAGCAATCAGCGTGAGTTACGCTCAACTACCAGTCATAGAAGTCAGCGGGCGCTTGGGGCCCGGCGAGGTCCGCATTTTCCTCAAGGATACGCTGTACCGGATTAGCGGAACGTATATGATTGCCGGGACGCTCATCATTGAGCCCGGTACTATTGTAGAATTCATGCCGAATGGGCGTCTCATTGACTCCGTTGGTGGACGGATCATTGCCGACGGCTACGTCTCGGCAAATTACGTGCAATTCCCTGGTGGGTGTAATCCGGTAGATCCTTTTAACCCATGCGGATACACAGGCTATGCCGACCTCAATTATTTCCAAGCCGCTGCACAAAGCAGCATTGTGGGTGATCCGACGATAGATCCCAGCAAGCACGGAGAGATTTTCTTGGTTAACCTGGGAGCTGCTCCTCAGTTGCAGAACCTGACTCCAGGGCAGGCAATTATGTATGCTGCTGCCCGCCTACACTTTGCTGCTTACGACCCGAATATTAACCAGACGCCGTGGAGGCGTGCAGGAGGCGGAAGTGTAAATGTCGCGCAAGGACAAATCATCTTCCGAGGACGCCCGGTTAACAACTTCTCTCGGGAATGGGGACACATTATTGTATTGCCAGGTGCGCGGGCGGCTTTCTTCCGGAATGTCCGATTTGAGAACTTCCGCAAAGACACTACAGTCGATCGGTTCCCCATCTACCAGCCCAATACGGGCGCTATTGCGGCGTTGAATGCCAATCTCATTCAGCAGACAAATGGCAGTGGCGGGGTTATCACAAGCTTTTCGTCGCGTACATGGCTACTGCTGTGCGAATTCCAGAACAATATGGCGCGCTACCGTGGAGGAGCTGTGCAGCTGCTCCAAGCACCTGTTGGAACGGGGGTTTATCCCCAACCCGATATTTCGGGACTACCGGACTATGGAGCGATCAATCCATACTTGACCGATAACGCCTCTGGAGTGCCTATAGCGCAGGCAGTAAAGGCGATAGACCAGATTTATAGCGCCAATCCGGAGCCTCTGACCAACAGTGACCGCCAGGCGTACGACGATGCCCGGTTAGCGGTTCTACTTGGGCGGGTCCGCTATTTAACCTTTACCGGCAATCGTGTATTGCTCTCTAGTGTGGTGCTCCAGCAGATTGCGCCAGGCGTGTGGGCGATAATAGATGACATCAACAACCCTGCTCCGCTAGAGCCGCAGGCTTGGAAGAACCAAGCGTATGGTGGAGCAGTCTATATTGCTGGGCGAACGCCGTTAGAAATTGGTCTGGGGATGAATGATTACCAAGCCCCGAACGTGTATGACTATGTCTTCTTTGACGGCAACAGCGCAGCGAACTTGCAGAACAATCCAAACACCGGCGGGGCTCGTGGTGGAGCGCTCTACGTGGGTGGGGCAACATCGGTAACACTCCGTGGACGCTTCCTGTCAAATCAAGCCTCTGTACCGTTCTTTACAGATCCCAACCAAGTAGGAGCCCTGTCTCAAGGTGGCGCTGTCTACGTTAGCACAGATGCTGGGCGCCTCCAAGTCCGAGGACGGCAAGGTGGGGAGGCGCGCCAAGAGACCTATTTCGTGGGCAATCAAGCAGGCCGCGGAGGGGCTATTTATGTTGCTGCCGGTGTGGATACGCGCCCCTCTCCCGTCATTGGTGGCTCGGACGCTCTGATAGACACCCGTAACTATGGCTATAACATCAAGTTCCGGAACAATCGCGCGGCCGATCACGGCGGAGCAATCTTTTCAGGGAAGAACTTCACTGTCTATGGCGCTGGTGGAACAGTAGGACCGCTGTCGCTCTACGGGGGTAACTATCCAGTAGAATTTGACAACAATGTAGCAGGTTTTTCTGGAGGAGCTATCGCAGCACATTTGCCCTGTCCACCTCCGGACTGTTTGCCGATTGAGAGACGGTATATCCGGATTGTGCGGGCGGTATTTACGAACAACGTTGTTGGGCAGGTTCAACAGGGCTATGAACCTCAAGTTCGCGGCGGAGGGGCTGTCTATACACTCAATGCAGATCTCAACGTAGTCAAGGGAGTAGAATTCCGAGCGAATAAGGCGTACAACGGGAACGGTGGTGCCGTCTGCATTGTGCATCCGCAGACCTCTTCCCATCGGTTCTTCCTGACAGATGTTGACAATGTAGTTACCCTACCGTCAGGGGTAGCGGTAAGCTTTACCTCGCGAGACGACATCTTCACCTGGGATCCAACTCCTGGGACACCGGTGCCGGATGTGCGGATGTTAACTCGCTTCTTTGATAATGAGGCTGTTCCAAACATGGCGGAGATGGGTTCGGGAACGACCCAGGTAGGGGACATCCGGCGCCAACACCCAGGCACGAATCTGCGAGAGAATGGGACAGGATTGGGAGGAGCCCTCTATGTGTTGGATGAAGTAAGCCTGAACCGTTCTGGGCGGACAGATTCTATCTTCTTCAACCGAGTGCGCATCCAAGGAAACAGGGCGTATACGGGAGCAGCAGTCTATTCGGATAACTACAATCTTCAATTAGTCTTCAGCCGGAGCCTGATTACAAATAACACAGCAACCTCCGATATCGGTGCCCAGCAGAATGCTATCACTGGTCCCCTGGTGTCGGGGACAAATCTGGCGTCCAGCGATTTAGCGGGAGCAATTCTCTACGGCGATGTCGTCGGCCCGCTGCCATATGAGAGCTATCACTGGGCAGCGAATGCGATTTATGATAACTCCGCTCGTTTCCTCATTCGCCTCCCTGATTATCCGGATACAAAAGGAGCGCGAGCGGGCACAGGAGTTGGAATGGGCGGCGTTGATACTCTCCGAGGCAATTATTGGGGAAGGACCGAAGCAAACGTTGTTACTATTCTGCCAGTAAGCGGGCGTGTTCAGGAAACCTTCTTCGTGGCAGGTGATGGTACGCAACAGTTGGGCTTTGTCCTTGGTGGTACGGGGAAGAATCAGGGGCCATTTGAGTCACGGCATCTCTACAACTACACGCCGATCCCAGTCCTCAACGCGGGGAATGAGAATACTCCTGATCCAAGCAGCATCCCCGAGCGCCTGCTTATGCAGGGACATATTTACGACATATTTGACAAGGGAACGGATATCAAAACGGCGGACTACTCCAACCGTCGGATGGCCCCGATAGAAGATTTTGCCGTTGGGATTCCAAAGACGTTGCGGAAGTTCAGTGATCCGACTCTGCCCTCGTATGGGAAGTACGTCCGCCGATGGACCCGCAATCCATTTGATGCAGAAGCCGATCCCAATATCGCAGCACTTCAGACAGAGTTCCGAAGCGAAAAGCATCCGATAGGATATCCGCTCTTCCTAGAAGCTCGGGCAGATTATTCAGGGACAGCAGAATTAAACAACAACGATCCACGGGCAATCAACGAGACGGTCTTCTTTGTCATTAACACTAACACGGGGGACTACATCCGGGTCAATCTGCAGCAGACAAGCCCAACTAGCGAGGTATTCCGAGCTCGAGTAGAGTTAGTTCCTGATTCTGTGGGGCGGCGCCCTGCGGATCGGCGCACGATTGAGGGGCTAGCGAACATCGGCACCAATCTAGGGGCAATCTTGTCTGCTCTCCAACGGGATGCACAGATAGAGGACCTGGCTGCTTTACAGGGACGGAAGTATCAGGGATTTGTAAACGAGCTTGGTGGTCCTGGATTTGGATATGTCAATCGGATTTTGCCTGCTGACGGTGCTATTAGCCCACAAAGGGTAACGGTGTTTGCTGGTGAGCGGTATAGTGCCTTGCCGGTGCAAATCGGCGACATTGTTGCCGTCGTATCGCGGACAGCCTTATGGCAAGGCTCTGTTGCTGATGCAATTAAGGGGGCTCTCATCTTTGAGGTCGGAGCAACAGTTGACCCGCCAGTGTTTACGGGTAATAAAGTGGAGTTGGAGAACGTTACACCACCGGAGTTGCGAAATATGGTCTTCTTGACGGAGGACGTTAGCTATCCGCGTCCGCCGACGGGTCCGGGACGGGATTCTATCTTCACGATAACAGCCATTGACTCCAACCTCTTCTATGACCCGCGGTCCGTTCTATTCCCTGACCGGTATACTCAGCTTGCGTACTTCTGGAGCGTGCCTCCGGGATCGGGGTTATCGTACTGGCTACAGGCGGATACAATCCGGGCAGGGGATCCACGCAATCCTTACTACGGAGCTCGTGGGTACGTTATTTTGAAGGGACGTCCTACGAATCCGTTTGTGGTGCCTGGTGGGGAGGTGGTGACTGTTGCAGTTCGGAATTATCCTCCGAGTGCTCGAACTGTGGATTCACTCAAAGCGGCGGGGTTGAGCGATAGTGTGATTGCAAAGTACATCTATCTTTACCCGCCGTACTTCAACGCGCAGGCTTATGATGGGAGCAATGCCCGGTTCCTGCAGCAGGATACGGTTGACTTTGGGAATACAGCAGCGACAACGGTGACATACCAGTTCCGGATCTTTGTCATTGACAGTACGCCTCAATTCACCGGGTTTGAGGTCGCCTGCGAACGAGGGGGTCTCTGGTTAGCGAACCTGACGGACAGCCTCCGCTTCAAGGTAGATATCAACACAGATGATGAAGCGGAAGATGCCGAGGCTGGAGCCCGCGGATGGGACTTCCGCTATGGGCGGACGACATACGGCTTTGCTTCCATAAGCCTGCGGGATGCGCCACCGGATACGGTCGTTGAGCCCACCACGCAAGTGCGTCCCGTGTGGATGAGCAATCAATACTTGCGTCGCTACAACAATAGTGGACAACCCGATCCGCTGGCGATAGACTTTAGCGTGAACGGGCAAATCAATGTGCGGATTGACTCGGCCACCGCATGGCGGTTGCTAACACCAGCAATCCAGCATCATGGTGCACTGAATACAGACACGCTGGTTTCAATCGTGGTTAACGATGGACACGGAGGGGTTAACTATCTGACGCGTCCGATTCTTGTCAACGTTGCTCCGGTCATTATTACAAGCACATTGCCGGATGCTATAGAGGATCAAGACTACAACCCAACGCTTCTGGATTCCAGCCGCCGTATCGTCGTGTATGACCCGAACTTTGGTCAGGCACATCAGTTTGAGCTCATCTATCCGGGTGATCCACGGGACTTCGTGCCACGTGATCCATGCTTCCCTGAGGCGGGAGCGTGGGATCTGCGGGATAAGAAGACAACACCGCGCTGGCTCAAGATCGATCCAGTCAGTGGCTTGCTCTACGGAACACCTGGGGTCTACGATGCTCCGCGGCAGGAAAAGGTGACAGTACTCGTAACGGATGAGTTTGGGTTGACTCACGTGAAAGTCTTGGATCTGAATGTGCGGATGGTGAATCATCCGCCACGGTTAGCACAGTTGCCGGTGACCAAGTGTGTGGAGCTTGGGAAGCCGTACGTGGATACGCTCGTAGTTATCGATCGGGATCTGCTGCGCCAAGAGCCGCAGGATGCTCGAGAACAGCTGACTATCGAGGTCGTGGAGCCAGCGGGATTCCAAGTGAGCCCGGCAACAATCAATGGTCCACAATCTTCTGACACAGTGCGGGTTATCATCAGCACGGCAGCGCTGAATGCGACGCCGGGCCCGGATGGGAAGGTTACTATCCGTGTCCGAGTCGTAGACCGGCAAGGGGCTCAGCACGAAGTGACCTACAAGCTGAATGTCTCCGAGCCAACAGACTTCGTGGTTCCCATGCGGATTGAAAATCGTTTCGGTGCCTTCCAGACTCTGGAGTGGGGAACAGCGCCGTTGGCGACCACAGGCGATGATCCCAACCGAGGTGGTATAGGAAAGTTGGATTCCAACTATTGCGAGTACGAACTTCCGCCGATTCCGCCGAACGACGTCTTCGACGCTCGGTGGACGATTGCCTCTACTAATGGAACAGTACGGAATATCTTCCCGCGAGCCGTGGCTGGCGTAGAGGGGCAAGCGATCTACAAAGGGCGGTTCCAGGCAGGGAGTGTGACAGGAAATGCTTCGGAGGCGTATCCAGTCCGCATTACGTGGAGCTTCCAGGATGTACCCGACCGGAATGATGCTGCGCGTAACCCTGCCGGTTCTACGTGGTACATTCGTGATGGGGCTTCCAACGGGAATATCTTCAGCTTTAACATGCGCACGGGCGAAGGGCATTCTATCCCAGCGGTGGCATTGGAGCGGAACGGGGATTCGTTGTCGGTGGTAATCTACACTGATGCAGTCACGAACTTTATCATCGTATACGACTTCATCAGCAATGCCCCTGAACCGGCGGCTGCCATCGCAGGCCCTGTGCAAATACTGGGCAATATTCCGAACCCGTTTGCGCAAACCACACAGATCCGCTTCCGCCTCGCAGAGCCTTCTACTATACGGCTGGAGGTGTACGATGCGCTGGGTACGAAGGTGGCTACCCTAATGGAGGGCTTCTATCCAGCGAACGAATACGTTGTCCCGTGGAATGGGACCAGGGCTGATGGTGTAGAAGTGCCCAGCGGTGTCTACTACTATCGAATCACAGCTGGGGAAGTGACCCTTGTGCAACCGATGGTGCTTGTCCGATAACGCGGGAACGAGGGGGAACCCCCTGGATATGACTGGGGGTTCCCCACCAATATAACGCAGTGTATGCCAAAAGAGAAGGTCTCACACACGTACGAGGAAAATGATGGCGATGCGGACACTTGGAGCAATTGTCACACTGCTTGTTGGTGGGTGGCTCATTGCGGAAGCACAGGTATATGCGGAGTTCTATCCTGCCGTTAAAGTAGGAAATAAGCCCTATACGACCCTGGCGGGGGCAACAGTGCTGGATGCTAACCAGTTTGTTGATCCTGCAACCAACAATCCTGATCCTGACAATGGGTATGCGGTGGTTCCATTACCATTCCTCTACGAGTACCAGGGATACCGATATAGCCGATTAGCAATCTCCGTAAATGGGTTTGTCATCCTACTGAGAGCTGCTGAAACTCCTCCACTAACGGGGGGCAATATCCCGGGGCGTCTCTTTGTTAACACAGAGCCCTTCAACGTCATAGCTCCTTTCTGGGGAGATCACTATTACCGAACGGTGGAGCCTGGCTATACCCCATCCCAGATTTCCTACAAGACAGTGGGAGCAGCTCCGAATCGGGCGTTCGTCGTTGAATGGAAAAACTTGAACATCAATAATAAGACGTTGCCTTCTAGCGTTGCTAGCTTCCAGCTGTGGTTATATGAATCGTCACTTCCGGGCAATTTCCAGGGGGATATAGAGTTCGCGTATGGATTGACAGGGTCTGGTGGACCTGTACAAGTGCAGGGAGCTGCTATCGGGATTAAAGGAGGATTTGGAGACTATCTCAATGGCTTAGTCTTCACTGGGGACGTTAACCAAGCCCGTACTTCAACGATTTTGAGCACGACATGGCAGCCTTCAGGCGGCAGTGATACGGTGATTCGCTTCAATGCAATCCCTCGGCTCTTCCTGGAGGGGTGGGGTGACGGAGACGTAGACTTTTCTCAGGTAGGTAAGCATGCGAATATGGGACAGGATCGGTTCGTCACGGTCAACGACGTGATGCTAATCCTCCGCTCCGTTGCAACGGACCGTCGGTTAGATAGTCTCAAAGGGCGACCGGCGTATCACGGTGATGTAAACCACAACGGGCGCTTTTACTACTCTACTCGGAATTTGGATAACAGTGGTGATTCAGTCTACCACCGCCGTGCCATTACGACGCGGTCTCTCTATTACTGGCAGGACTTGCCTGCGGATAACTCGCTCCCTTATATTGGAGGTGATCCGGTGCTCTTCTTTGAGGCAACCGAGTACGATGCTGCGATCATCATGCTGTATATGGCGGGTCGTATTCCCTACCTTCCGTGGCTGCTGGATCTGACAGTGTTGCCGCCGTATGGACGAGGTGCTGCTGCGGTGGAAATTGCTCGCCGTGTGCAAATTGGACAGCCCTATGCTGTTGCGCCAGGTGCCTATCAATTTCCAGTGGCTCTTGACGGTGCGTGGAAGGGGGCTCTGGGATTACGGGCACAGTTCAAAGGGGAGATTGTTGGTGTTGAGGTACCACCGCACTTTGCGGAAAAACTTCTACTTGACCGCGAGGGGGGGCGGATAGCTGTCGCTGGTGTTGTGGAGTGTGAGCCGGGTGAACCCCTGCTGTACGTGACCGTGCGAACAGAAGAGCCTGTGGTGCGGGTAGAAAAGATACGGTTCAATGACATCGAACTGCCAGATATCGTGGTGCCACTGTCAGCGACACCGGTAACAGGGGTAGCTGTACATGCTGCTCCTAATCCGGCGGTTGATCGCACACGGATAAACTTCTGTGTGCCTGAAGCTGGACGATATCGGCTCTGCGTTTACGATGCGGTAGGACGACTCGTGCGTGTATTAGCCGATGCAGAGTATGCGGTAGGGAACTACTGGGTGGAATGGGATGGGACCAACGCCAGAGGCGAGCGCATCGGCGCGGGTACCTATGTATGCCGGCTTGAGGGACCATCGGGGAGCTACGAAGTCCTTCCGGTAGTATGGTTGCGATAGTGGTCATGGTGGATGCTCCGTGGGCGAGTGGCGCTGTTAGCAATTGCCGTGGTGGGGGAAGGGCAGATGCTTGGTGCCGGACAAATAGCACGATTCGCCGTTCGGGTGTGGGACACCGTGGATGTCTGTGGGCGAAGAGAATGCGTGCTTGTTGTGGATGTTACTCCTCCTGTGGAATCGCAGGATAGTCTTATGGGTTTCAACCTCGCCATACGGTTTGATCCGGAAAAGCTGGTCTTCCACACCTTGTTGACCAGCGGGACGCTGGCGGAAGCAATGGACCAGCGGGGATTCAATGCATCGTATGGTGAGATTCGGGCATATGCCTTTACACTTACTCGGACGATCTCTGGTGCCCGACCTTTGGTAGCCTTTTTGGGAGACTACCGTCAGGAATGCCCGGACACAACCTCTGTGCAGTTGTTGTACGTAGAGTTCAATGAGGAATTTGAAAGGCGGAGAACGGTGGTAGTAGATACGACACCGGTCCCTGTTTATGCGCGAGTCATGGAGCTCCCCTCTCGGGTTATGCGGACCAAAGCCTCCGACCATGAATGGCAAATCCAAGAGGAGGATACAGCCCTGTGGTGGGAGCTCCGTGTGGGGTATGATTCTTCACTCTCCCTGAGGATAGCACAGACTGTTGTAGATGGGCTCCCGCGGTGGGTACAGGTCCACGGCGTTGCCACTGTTGACAGTTCTGCAGTGAGGGCATGGGAGCGCCGAGACAGCGCTCTTATGGTGACGTGGCGTCCTTCACCGAATGTAGGGATTCGTGTGGGATTGTCTGTGATTGAGAGAAAGAGCGATACGGCGCTTCTGCAGGCTTGGACTTATCCCCTGGATTCATGCTCTTGCATAACTCAGTGGACACGGGATAGCTTGAGGGTGGTGAACTCCGCGGTGGTATCTGTCCCCTTTGTTACTGAGAGCGGGCATAAGATAGTGTGGTTCGCCAACTCTTCTTTCTCCGTTGGGGTAGGCGAACGGTTAGAGTTGTACGATCTACTGGGACGGCTTTTCTACAGCAAGGAGGCACAAGGAGAACGGCATCGCATTTCCTTGCAGGGAGTTCCTGCAGGGATATATCTTGGGCGATGGCATCGTGCCGGGGGAGTATACCCCGTTATGGTAATTGTGCAATGAGGGTCTGTTGAATTTGCTCCGTGAGGAGAGACAATGCGACAGTGGGTGTCTGTGTGGAAGATGGTAGCAGTTCTAATTGTTGCGGTTATTGGCAACACTGTATCACGGGGGCAAACATTTGATGTCAAGCTCCCACTATTGAGCTTGACTGGAAGTGGTCCGGGATATGACGCGCAGATTTATCCGGCAGGCTTTATTGTTGTGCCCCAGGAGGCGACTCCGCAACAACCGAGGGAATTATTAGTGCCGGTTTATATCCGAAACTGTTGGGTTCCCTCTAACCATCCCGTATGGGGGAAGGTGTGGCCGATTTATAGCTTTGAATTCAAGCTCAAGTACGATGGGGACCTATTGGAGTTCTTGGGAATCCAGAAGGTAAGTCCAAGGGGAGATAGCGTGTTAGCCAAAGACTTTACCTTCGTCTTTGATGATGTCCCGATCACGGCATCACACATGTTGGGGGCATTGGTGGATTGGCACAACTTAGGGAGTGTTCCTCCGGTCTACGGTCCACGGCGCATCCGCATCGTTGCAAGCTCGGCCAAGCCTCTACCACCCAGTCCTGCAGGACCTGGCCAAGATCCATGGGACCCGACGATACAGTGTGATCAGCGACAATATGTGCCTGTTATCTACTTGCGTTTCCGGGTCCGGGGAGTGGCGGGCACGATAGCGCGGTTGATCCTCTCCAATGACACTCTCAAGTACAATGACCTTAACCTGAGCGTTTTCCCAGCAGAGCCGTTCCCCAACAATCCGTCGGGTTCTCGGTATCGGGATTTTATAACGTATCGTACAGGTGGAGCTACGGGGAATGTGTCGTATGAAGGCCTGGAGGGGGTTGATAACCGAGGGCTGCTTCCGATTGCCAACCTATACCCGAGTATGCCAGGGATGATTTACGTGTTCGTCACAGAAATTCCCCAAATTGGTTTTGAACCGCGGCTTGGGGTTGATGCTGTGGTACGACAGGTTTCCCCCAGCGGGGATGAGTGGGAGGTTATCCACCCCATTGTGTTGGACTCTGCTTCTTGGACACGCGGGGTCTTCTATGGTCGGCGGGAACTGGTAGTGACCAACGAGGTAGAGGGCACGCGATTGACAAACATTATTGTTGAGTCTAACGCACAGTGGCTCAAATTCCAGACCTTCGCTGCAGCTCCGGGTGATAGGAATCCTATACCACAGATCACCCGCTCGGGAGTGATTGACTATATAGACCGAACATTGGGCGAGACTATCCTGCAAGACATCCAGAACAATCCCCAGGCGCCATCGCGTCCGCAGAATTTCCGCATCCTCTGCGATCCACAGGCACTGCCGCAGAATACTGATGCTGCAGGTATTTACGTGGGCTATATCACCTTCCGAACTCTATCGGCATCGGTGTCTCCGGTCCGTCTGCGAGTGACGTTCATCTACGTGCGAAATCCGGTTGAGCCGAACAATGATCCACGGAACCTATCTGCATTGGGTCAAGGAATCCGGATTACGGTAACCAACTCCGCTGCTACGCCGCAATCGGCGACGCTGGTCTTTGGACTGGGGATTCGGGCAACAGATGGGATAGACACCCTCTTTGGGGAGACGGTATACGACAACCCACCTGTTGCGGGGAGCTTCTATGCGCGCTGGTATTTAGATGGAGTAGCGAACGTTCCTCCTGGAACAGCTCCGTATGGACTGCGTGATTTAGTTGGTCTTTACAGCTCACGGGATATCCGGAATGTCTTTGCCGACTCCACAGTTGTCTTTCTGTGCCGCTTCGATGCTGGTGGAGCTCAGAATTACCCTGTGACCCTAACGTGGGATACCACGGACTTCCCCGCGGGGGCGCGCCTATTCCTCCGAGATACCCTCAACGGGACGATTTTCGGGGTGGACATGCGGCAAGCAACCCCAGCGGGTGGGTCTCGGATGTCCTATACAATTACCGATGCCCGAATCCGCTCCTTTGTGATTGAGTATACATATCCGCTCGTCGTTCAGTATCCGGTACTCCAGAAGGGCTGGAACTTGGTATCACTGCCTGTACGCCCGGCTAACAACCACTGGCGTATGGTCTATCCACGGGCAATCAACATTCCCTTCTGGTTCTCGCAGAACCAGTACCAGCCGTCGGAATTCTTGCAGGTCGGATATGGTTACTACGTCAAGTACAGTGACTCGGTAGACCGACAGATTGCGGGTGTGCGCCTTCTGAGGATAGACCGGAGTGATAATGTACTGCTGTACAATGGGTGGAACACGATTGGAGGATTATCAGTGCCAGTGAGTGTTGAGCGGATTCAGTTTGAAAACTATGGGGCCGAGCCCTTACCGCAGCGGGTTGGTGGGGTGTATGGGTATAGGACCGACCGCGGCTTTGTGGAAGTCTCGGAGCTAACCCCAGGCTTGGGGTATTGGATCAAGATTCGCGGAAGGGGATACCTGAAGTTAGAGGCACCCGGAACTCCACGGATTATTGCTGCTCGGGATGACGAGCGTGAGCGTGTTTTGCAGCAGAGTGTGCCAGTGTTCGTGCACGATGCCGCAGGAAAGGAAGCGGTTCTCTATGTCAGTCCGCAACAGATTAACCGGGAGCGCTTTGAGTTGCCCCCGGTGCCTCCACAGGGACTCTTTGACGTGCGCTTCGTCAGCGGGACGTATGTAGAGGATGCCGTCTCACCAAGCTTACAGTTCCAGGGAGTCACATATCCGGTGATTTTGCGGTTGCCCATGGGAGTAACGGCAGAGTATACCGTTGTTGACAGGCTGGGACGTCAGTGGGGTATACTCCGGGGCGGCAGTGAAATTGAGATCACGGATCCGAGTGTCACAGCAGTACAGTTGCTTGCTGCGGGTACCGCCACAGGCATTCGGGTGGAGGTCAGACCTCAGCCAGCATTAGAGCGGGCAATGGTAGAGATTGTATTGCCTGAGCGAGCCCCGATTGTCCTTGTCCTCTACAACCTTGTGGGTGAGGAAGTGGCGCGGGTCTACGAAGGTGAGCTTCCGGCGGGTTCCTCCATATTCTCACTGCCGGTGGAAACTTTGGCCAGTGGACAGTATATCCTGCGAGCATTGGTGGGCGAGAAGGCGTACGCAGTACCTGTTGTAGTAGTCCGATAAGTGCACGCTACGCATATTGGGACGTCGCCACAAGCAAGGTGGTAGCCCGTAAGGGGCTACCACCTGCTTTTTGCCTATAGAAACTATGCAGGTGTGGAAGTTTGCAGCGGTTGGTGTAAATGTTGTATCCGTTGTTATAGCCCAAGTTCGGGTAGAGCTTCCTTTCACCGTTGGGAATGAGTTAGGGGAGGTAATCGCGTTGGTTGTTGGAGTAGATGAACGTGCGACCGACCGCATTGATACTTCGCTGGGTGAATGGGAGATTCCACCCATGCACCCTCCACAGGATGTATTCCACGCAGCTCTACGCCTTTACGACTCCGTTGATGGGGAGTGGAAGTGGACGTACCGGGACCTCCGCCCATTGGGAAGGCGGGACACATTTGCTGTCAGTCACCGTTTGTTAGTCCAGCGTGGAAAGGGTGACACGATCATTCTGCGATGGGCGTATCCACTTCCGGAGCACATTGACTCAGCCGTGCTCACGGACCGCGTTACAGGGACACTGGTTCGAATCCCCTTCGGGGCAGAGCAACAAGGGAGGATAACTAACAAGTTTTTGGAGGAGTTTGTACTGACGGTTTGGTATCGCTTCGGACCATCCTCTGTTCCAGATGGTGAGCGACAGCCGACTCCTCGGTACGTTGTCCTCTACGACCTTTTGGGGAGGCTATGCTGGAGAGGGGAGGAATTTCCAAAAGAGACAGGACGGGGAATTGCGGCAGGTATATACGTTGGTTGGCTCCGTGAAGCGGGGCAGCGGCGACACCTCCTCTGGGTACAGCCGCCGTAGGCAGTTTGCAAGAGTTGCGTGAAACTTTGGGAGGAGTTTCCTGGGACAGCATTAAGGATTTTTCTGAGCTTCGGGCTGCGGACGACGGCATAGAATGCCAACTCGCTGTACACTCCTTTTGACAAGAGGCTGCAACTCTCTCTTCGAGGGTAGTAATCAATGTGAGACGGGGGGCCAGACATAGCTGCTTCTGGAGCGCTTCCTGGAAATGGGCTTTGGGAGCCATTTTACGCTGTGCTTGCTCTGCCGTAAGAGGGAGAGGCACGGGAAAAAGCGTAATTTTGCGATTGTAGTAGGTTAAACCGTCGGGGAAAGAGGATGGCAGCAGCACGACGTCGTCGGCGGGCTCGGAAGTACGTGATGCTGTATTGCCCCGTTCTGATGCGTATAACCCGACACGAGTTTATCGGAACACCGATTGACACCCCAAATGGACGTCACCAGTGGGCACGATGTGTAGTGAGCCACCATGTTCAACTTGTCAACTTGGATTTACTGGAGGGTAATGGGCGTAATGATGGGGCTGTTGTCCAACTGACTCCAGAGGATTCTAAGCGATATGAGCCTGGAGGGGAGTACCAGGTTGGCGATGTCATCTATCATCCTGCATGGGATGACTACGGGATTGTGCGCAGTAAGGAGGTGCTATCCAACGGGCTGCGAGCTATCGTGGTCTTGTTCAAGAAGAACAAAGAAAAGCGACTGATAGAGCGGTTGTAGCAGGAAGTAAAGGAGCATGGCGGTTGGGATTGTCGTTCAACCAAATGAGTCTATTGATCGGGCGTTGCGGCGCTTCAAGAAGAAGTATGAGCGGAGCAAGGTGCTGCGGGAGTACCGACGTCACTCAGTGTATTTAAAGCCGTCGGAGGAGCGGCGTTTGGAGATGATTCGTGCCAAGCGCCGGCAGCGCCGAGCGGCAATGGAAGAGGAGTAAGCGGAACAGACGCCCTCGGGGAGGGCTCGGGAGGCGAGAGAGTTCAGATTCCCTAAGGGAGGGGTGGGATGCTCCCACTCAGTGTTATCATCCTGGCTCGTGATAGTGCCAATACCATTGAGCGAGCGGTTGCCTCGGTCCATCCGGTCGCACAGCAAATTATCGTATTGGATACGGGTTCGCAGGACAACACGCCTGAGCTGTGTGTACGCCTGGGGGCAGAGGTTTACTTTGCTGAGTGGACGGACGATTTCGCTGCAGCTCGGAATGCAGCCCTTCAGTACGTGTGCATGCCGTGGGTGTTGGCGCTGGATAGCGACGAAGAGTTGGAGGCAGAGACACTGCAACAGCAGAGACACCTCTTAGAAGAGCCAGAGATTGGTGGGATTGAAGTTCAGATCCGCAGCGTCGCTTCAGTGCAGAGTCGGCAGCCGTTGGTCCAGCAACATTGGTATCCCCGGCTCTTCCGGTATGCGGAAGGGATTACTTACGTTGGACGTGTGCACGAGCAGATACGTCCGGCAATTCAGAAAAAGGGATGGCGGATTGTGCGTGCTCCGATCATCATCTGGCATTACGGCTATGTGGGAGAACAGCTTCAACGTAAGGCACAGCGTAATGTCCAACTTCTCCAGGGGCAAGCAGACTCTACACCAGACGATGCATGGCTCCAGTACCATCTGGGGATGAGTCTTTTCAGTCTGGGTGAGAGCGAGAAGGCATTGGAGCTGTTGGAACGCTGCTCCCAGCATCCGGAACTGCAGCCTGAACAGCGGTTGTGGTCACGGCTGAGGGCAGCACAAGCAGCGCTGAAGTTAGATCGGATTGGAATCGTAGAAGAGCTTCTGGCAGACCCTTTCCCTGAGCCGGGATTGGAGGGATTGCGCCGGTATGTGCTAGCAGCAGCTTTACTCCAGCGCTGGCAATTTGCTGATGCTTTAAGGCTTTTAGATTCTCCCGTGGTACTTCAAAGCCCCTTTATCGAGCGGGAACAAGTTGAGCATTTTCTCCGAGCCCTCCGTCAGCTCGTGGGGGAATAGCCGGAGGAGCTTAGAAGTGCTTCTGCAGTGCGATAGAAGTCCAAAATTTCACCAAAGCGGTAGCTGGTGAGAAGCTCGCGACAGAGGAGGCTGCTCCCACGTTGGCGGAGAAATTCTAACATCCCCTGCTGTTGCCACATATACCGCTGTGGGAATGTTGGAAAGAGGCGTCGGAGGTGTCCGTACCGAGCATGCGCAGGAGCGGACCAATACCATGAAAGGAGCTCTATCCTCTGCTCTGGTGTGGCATGGGCCAGTAGGTAAGGGAGTAGGCAATTTAGCAAGAGCTCTAAGCGGAGGTGGATCCCTTCGGTTGCGATTCGGTGGTGGGTGAGCTCCTGTAGCTGCAACGATAGCGGCATTGCTGCTCCGGTGTGGAAGCGCTGGAGAAAGGAGAATATCGGGGAGCCGGGGAGAGCTCTCAGCAAAGCTGCCAGAGTTTCTGCACTATGAGCAGGACGTCGTCGCTTCTGGAGGTAACGTTGAAGGAATCCAGAAACCATGCGAAGGAAGCCCGGGGTGAAGCCCCACTGTTGGGCGTAGGAGCGGGCATCGGCTGTGTGGCGGAGGAGCCGAAGGAGTGCGAAGTACTGTAGCTCGTGAAGGGATGATAGCAATTCTGACGAAGTCTCCGTATCCGCTGGAGTAGTCTTCTGCTGCAAGACTTGCATGAGTTCCGTCTCGGGTATGACAAGGATTTCGGGGGGGCCGCCGGATACTTCTGTTGGGGGGGTCAGGACGATGTGGAGTAGCACGCGGCGGTAGCGGGGGTCATTTACATGACCATGGAGTTTCCACTCCCGGGGGGTACGGTGAAACTCCCCGTCTCCTACACAGATAGTGCTGCCTATGAGCAGCACCATGTTGTGGAAGTCCGGTCCTTCGTGAACATTCAATTCGCCGGGAGCCAGAATCTGAAGTCGCTTCCCGCTGACGGTGTACCAGGTGCGGGCAGGGTCCGATAGGAGATTCCAGACAGCTTTCTGGAGAACATGTTCCGGCAGATGAGGCATTTGTTATCCCTCCGGTTCCAATCTGACAATACGGGCGAAAGAAGCGGCGGCACGGGCAGCAGCTTCGGCAAAGTCTGTCCCATTGGATGCGTAGAGGATAGCTCGTCCAACATTGACTATCAAGGGAGCATACCCGTTCAATTGGACAAGAGCAACAGCATTGCCGCCTTGGATTCCTACGCCTGGTACCAAGAGCCACGATTGTGGAGCTAGCTGGCGTACCCGGGCAAAGTCGTTTGGCGCCGTTGCCCCCACAACAAAGCCTATTTCAGCTTGCCCGGACCAGCCGAGAGCAGTGGTTACAATGTGTTCGTATAGCAAGTATCCGGTAGGACAGGGACGGCAGAGAAAGTCTTTTGCACCGACGTTGGATGTGCGCGCAAGCACGAAGATCAACTTCCCAGAATAGGCAAGAAAAGGCGTTACGGAGTCCATTCCCAGCAGCGGATTGACCGTGACGGCGTCAACCCCCAACTGTTCAAAGGTGATCCGAGCCGCCACCGTTGCTGTATGTGGAACGTCGCCCCATTTCCCGTCCAGAATGACAGGTATGTCGCGGGGCAGCAGGGAGAGTGTCTCCTCCAGTAGGCGCCAGCCGGTAGCACCGAATGCAAGGTAAAAGGTGAGGTTGAGCTTGTAGGCACAGGCATACGGGGCCGTGGCGGGAACGACCTCCTGCAGTAGACGTTTCCAGGGTTCCCGTTCTCGGCGAAGGGGATCAGGGACGAGATGCTCATCAGGATCCAATCCAATGCACAAGCGGCTCTGTGTTTGCCGTTGGCGTTCGAGGAGCTTTTGCGAAGCAGTAGCCATGAGATATCCTACGGGAGTAGGCGCAGGAAATCCCGGTACGGTTGTGAGCGAAGGTTCTGTTCCGACGGGGGTGGGAGAGCTGCTTCCTGAATCCGTTTCCGCATGGCTTGGATACGGTCCTCGGGCAGAGGATGGGTAGACAAAAGGCGCTCGATGGCGGCAAAACGGGATTGACGCTGCTGCGTCAACTTTTCGAAAAAGAAGATCAAAGCTCCAGGATACCATGGAGTGCGGCGCAAGTAGCGGAAGGCGTCGTCGTCGGCCTCAGCTTCATCACGCCGACTGTTTGCAAGCAGAGCTAAGCCAGTCAAGAGGTTTGCCGCTAACTCCGCTATCCGGTCGGGGCGATTCCCTAGGACGATATCCATAAGCAGCTGAGCGCCGAGAGCTTTCGTCATACGCTCGGTTGCATGGCGTCGCTCGGCGTGGGCGATTTCATGAGCCAGAACAGCTGCTAATGTTGCTTCATTGTCCACAAACTTCAGGAGCCCAGTGTACACGTAGATGTAGCCACCGGGCGTGCAAAAGGCATTGACAGTCTGGTCATCGTAGAGAAGGGTGACCTGATAGGCAAACTTGCCGCGATAGCGGATCTCGGGCGTGCTTACAATGCGATCTACAAGGCTTTGGACATAGCGCCGAGCGGCCTCGTTTTGGAGGACAGGGTACTGGCGGGGATTGGAGCGGATTTCCCGGTCTAAAGCTGCTCCTAAGCGGACATCCTCGCTGGGAGGGAAGATGTTCACATCAGCACAGCCAGACAAGCTCAGTACAGCACCGACGAGGAGGCCGAGGAGCTGTTCAGGAAGATATTTTCCAAGCATGGCTTATCCTCCGAGCTCCAGAGACGAATTGGAAGGTGTTCGGGATAAAAAACCCGCTCAAGCACGAGTCCGTGCGGAGGTGCTAATGGGCTGGCATAGCGGCGATTGCGGGCTTCCAAAGCATAGCGGAGCTCTTCAATGGTACGCCGACGGCGGGCCGCTTGGAGCATGGCGCCCACCAGAGCCCGCACCATTCCATAGAGGAATCGGTCTGCCCGGATATAGAACCGCCAGCATCCCGGGCAGATCTTTTCCCACCGGGCTTCGGTGACTGTGCATATAGAGCTGCGTACGGCAGGGTGATGTTTGGAAAAGGTGGTAAAATCGTGGCGTCCGAGAAAAACTTGTGCTGCTTCAGAGAGCAGCTCAGGGTCAAACGGGAAGGGGACATACCAGCAGAAGTGGCGGTAGAAGACGGAAGGAATGCGGCTGAGGGTGTATGAGTACTGCCGGGCACAGGCGTCATATCGGGCATGGATGGGGTGTTCTGTGATTTGGGCTCGCCGGATGCGGATGTCTTCGGGTAGGTGGCTATTGAGGGCTATCGGGATCCGATCCTCCGGGATTGGCCTCCAGTTGGCAGGCAAACGTGCATGGACAACCTGCCCTCGGGCATGAACGCCAGCATCTGTCCGCCCAGCCGCAACGGCATTCAAGCGGACTCCGAACAAGTGCTCTAAAGCTTTCTCCAAGATGGCTTGGACAGTGATAGCGTTGGGTTGCCGTTGCCAGCCCGCATAGCCGGTGCCGTCGTACTCAAGGAGCAACAGGAGTGTCAGTGACATATTCTTCCAGATCACGCTGTACGTGACGTTTGAGTTCCGGATAGAGAGCAAGCGCTTCCTGTCGGAGGCGAGCCCAGAAGTTCGGGGGACGGAGTCGCCAGTCCCAAGGCTCTATCTGCGGGTAGGAGCGCAGCCATAAAGTGGCAATTTCGGTGACGTCCGTGCCGTATCGTTCAATGGACCAGTAGAGATTACGGACCGGCGTTGTATGCCGCAGGTCAGAGACTTCACCTTCGTAGGTGGGGACGTTCCATAGGGCGATGGAGTCCGATAGCTGCCGGCGGTCGAGCACGCATTGGATGAGTTCTTTTTGAGCCGGGCGAAGTGGTCCGGCAAAACGTGCTAGGAACTCCTGCCACACGGCAACGTAAAGAGGGGCTTGGGGATAAGCCGGACGGAAGAAGAAGAAGGGGATATGTCGGAGGCGGGCAAAGTGGGTTGAGTCCCAGCACTCGTAAACATATACCCGAAGGGTCCCGTTTACGGTAAAGGTGTCGTAGAGCCGGAGTGAGGTTGATACAGGCACTGTCGGCACGGTGCAACCGCTCAAGAGAGCAAGGGTGATAGCAGCGATGGCTGCAGTTCGCATTCCTGGCCTAACACTGGAAGTGGGATATGGTGGAACGGGCCTTCCACGGGGAGTCCCAGCACGACGCCTTCCTCCAGCTGGTGAAGACGGATGAGGAAGGGCTTGCGAGGCAAGCTCGCAGGAGCAGCAAAGCGAACGCGGATATAGTTTTCCGTCCATCCTTCCCAGCAACCTGTGGTGGGATCGTGCAGTTCCGGGAGAACCTTTCGCACCGATCCAAGCTCAGACTGGTAGAAACAGTACCGCTTCTGTTCGCTGAGGGAGCGGAGACGATGCGTCCGAGCTTTGCGGACTCGGTAGGGCACGGGGTTCGGCATTGTTGCTGCAGGAGTCCCCTCGCGCTCGGAGTAGGTGAACACGTGGAGGTAGCTTACCGGCAGCTCTTCCAGCAGATGGTAGGTTTGGGCAAAGTGCTCTTCCGTTTCTCCAGGGAAGCCGGTTAAAACATCCACACCGATCGCGCAATGGGGGATGCGCTCCTTGATAGAGAAGATAAGCCTGCGGTAATGTTCCACAGTATAGCGACGGCGCATGCGCCGTAGGATGTCTGGTGAACCACTCTGCAAGGGGATGTGGAAGTGAGGACAGAAGAGCTCGGAACGGGCTACCAGGTCAATGATTTCCGGTGTTAGTAGGTTCGGCTCGATAGAAGAAAGTCGAATCCGGAATGGAGGCTGGAGTTGCTCTAAGAGGCGGAGGACATCCAAGAGGCGTTCTCCTGTTGGAGCTCGGTAATCACCGAGATTGATACCTGTTAGCACGACTTCGCGGTATCCTGCCGCGGCAAGCTCCCGGATATGCTGGGGAAGTTGTTCAAACGGCATACTTCGGCTCGGTCCCCGGGCTTTGGGAATGGTGCAGAAGCTACATCGGTAGCTGCAACCATCCTGGATTTTGAGGAAGGCCCGTGTGCGGCTATCGTCATCGGCAGAGCGGGCCGGATGGAAGCAGGGGGTGTGAAAGGGAGAGACCATAACGTGGGGACCACCCTTGAGTCCTCGGAGCTGTTCAATCAGCTCTACTAACTGCCCTTTTTCTTGATTGCCGAAAACGGCACAGACCCCATCCAATCGTGCGATTTCCTCAGGATGGAGTTGAGCGTAGCATCCTGTTACGGCAACAAAGGCGCCGGGAGCCAGGCGCACTGCCCGGCGGATAAGCTTCCGACATTCTGCATCTGCGCTCTCGGTGACCGTGCACGTGTTGATGATGACAATGTCGGCGGGCTCGCCAAAAGGCACGACTGCGTAGCCCGCTTTCTCGAATTGCTGCCGTAAGTGCGAAGTCTCGGCGTAATTGAGCTTACAGCCCAATGTGTAGAATGCAACCCGGCCCATAGGGAGACTGTCCATCCTTGTATGCTCTACCGACGAATGAAAAATAGCCTTTCGTGCTGCTCCACACTTTCCCCAAAAGGCTTTCGTCTCTGAAAGCCCGATGGGAGTGTAAGGAAAGCTTGAGCATGAAGCCGCCACGCAGCTTATGGAGGCGTATCGGTCTGACGGTCGGTGGACTCTTCGCCCTCTTGCAGCTTATCCCATATGGGCGTGAGCTGACCAATCCCCCAGTTGTGCAGGAGCCCGAGTGGGATAGCCCACGAACTCGCCAGCTCTTCTTCCGAGTGTGCAAAGACTGTCACAGTAACGAGACAAAGTACCCATGGTATGCCTGGATTGCTCCTGTGTCGTGGCTCATTGCGCATGATGTTCAAGAAGGACGCAAACACTTAAATGTGTCGGAGTGGCATCGACCACAGAAGGATGCCGATGAAGCTGCAGAGGTATACCGTAAGGGCGAGATGCCTCCGCGGTTATATCGCTTGATGCATCCGGAGGTAGAGCTGTCGCAGGCGGAACGCCAGGAGTTTCTCCGGGGATTGAGAGCAACCTTTGAAAAGGCTGAGGAAGCCGCTCGCTCTTCATCCCGGTAACAGTCAGCATGTTTCACAGCAGAAGGGTATCATGAGCCGACCCCCGCGAATACCCTTGCAGGATTTTTTCCGCAATCCCGAACGAGCAGCCTATACACTCTCCCCCGATGGTCGCTACATAGCGTGGTTGGCCCCTGTGCAACGGCGTATGAATCTATTTGTTCACGATCGCCATACCGGAGAGGAATACCAACTGACAGCGGAGACGGAACGGGATATCGCTTCCTACGAATGGACAAGCAATACGCTCATTCTGTATAGCCGGGACGTAGGCGGAGACGAGAATTATCGTTTGGCTTCGGTTGATGTCGCTGCAAGGAACTCTCTACGTTGGGTGACTCCGGAGGGGATCCGTGCAGAGGTCCTTGATCCTCGACCGACAGACCCGACAGAGGCTCTCATCATCACGAACGAGCGGTGGTCACAAGTCTTTGATGTGTACCGTCTCTGTCTCCCCTCCGGGGAACGAGAGCTGCTGGTGGAAAATCCAGGCAGTGTAGTCCATTGGATCCCAGACCACGAAGGACGGGTGAGAGCAGCTGTAGCGGTGAACGGGACGGATAGTAGCCTTCTCTTCCGCGTAGATCCAACGGAGCCTTTCCGGACGGTGCTTACGGTGGACTTCCGGACACGGGTGGAACCGCTCTTTTTCACTTTTGACAATCAGCGCCTCTATGCCCTTTCTAACCGCGGTCGGGATAAGCTTGCCCTGGTCATTCTAGATCCAGAGTCAGGCGCAGAGGAGGTCATCTTTGAACATCCAGAAGTGGACGTTGCTGGAGCTGGATACTCCCGCAAGCGGAAGGTCTTAACTTACGTGACCTACATCACGTGGAAGCGAGAGTATACCTTCTTAGACCCTCGGACAGAGTGGATTTACAACCGCCTCCAGGAGGAGTTAGCAGACTACGAAATCGTTATTTCTTCGCATGACGTTGAGGAGCAACTCTTCATCGTGCGTACCTACAGTGATCGCTCTTTAGGGGCCTATTGGCTCTACGATGCCAGCAGTAATCGGCTTCAGAAACTAGCAGAGCTGAGCCCATGGTTGCGCGAGGAATGGATGGCACCGATGCGCCCGATCCAGTATAGGGCTCGTGATGGTTGGACTATCCATGGCTACTTGACGCTCCCCGTTGGTGTCGAACCCCGGAATCTCCCCGTTGTAGTACATCCCCACGGAGGACCGTGGGTGCGGGATGTGTGGGGATTCAACCCTATAGTCCAGTTCTTGGCAAATCGCGGGTATGCGGTTCTTCAGATGAACTTCCGAGGTTCCACCGGTTATGGACGAGCTTTTTGGGAGGCTTCCTTCAAGCAGTGGGGCCGAGCCATGCAGGATGATGTCACTGATGGCGTCCTTTGGCTTATTGAGCAGGGGATTGCCGATCCAAAGCGTATTGCAATTTACGGCGGTAGTTACGGAGGTTACGTTGTCCTAGCGGGCTTAGCTTTTACCCCGGAGCTTTATGCCTGTGGGGTGGATTTCGTCGGGGTTTCTAACCTCCTTACCTTTATGCAGACGATTCCACCGTATTGGGAGCCGTTGCGCCCAATGCTTTACGCCATGGTCGGAGATCCGGAGCGGGAAGCAGATTATCTACGAGAAGTATCGCCCGTGTTTCATGCAGACCGTATTCGGGCGCCGCTCCTGGTAGCCCAAGGGGCGCGAGATCCCCGGGTCAACATTAATGAGTCCAATCAAATCGTGGAAGCACTTCGCCGCCGTGGTATTCCGGTAGAGTACATCGTTAAAGAGGACGAGGGACACGGATTTCGGAAGGAAGAGCATCGCTTTGAGTTCTACGAGGCTATGGAGCGCTTTCTGGAGCGTTACCTCGGGGTAACGACGGCAGGGGATGGGAAGATGCGCAGCGACCATCGTCCTGTGAGTTCTTAAATTTGCGGAAGCTGTTCAACAAGCAACCGGGCTGTGGCAATGGCGAACCGGGTTATTTCAAACCGTGATGAAACTGTTCCCCTGTTCCAGAATCCGTGGCTGGATCGGCTGACACATGTGCATCCGCTTACTCCTATAGTGCTGTACCTTCCGGTGGTGGGCTATTTCAGTTACCAGGGATTGGCAGCGCTGCCATGGTACGTCTTTGCTCTTTGTTTTGTCGGGGGCATGTTTCTATGGACCTTTACAGAGTACTGGATTCACCGGGCTATTTTCCACTACGAGCCGAAGTCGGCTTGGGGACAGCGCCTGCACTTCCTTATGCATGGGGTTCACCATGCCTATCCGCGAGATAGCACGCGTTTGGTCATGCCACCGGTGGTGAGCATCCCGTTGGCAGTTCTGTTCTACTTCCTCTTTCGTTGGCTGTTCGGAGCCTATCAGCCTGCAGTGTTCGCAGGGTTTGTGCTGGGGTACGTCATCTATGATTCCATTCACTACGCAACGCATCACCTTCCCATGCGTGGGCGCATCGGGCGCTTCTTGAAGGCACACCACATGCGGCATCATTATGTGGACGAGAATCGCTCATTTGGAATTAGCACTCCGCTGTGGGACTGGATCTTCGGTACGTATCAGTCCGTCAAAACAGCGGGAACGCAGAAAGTATCTGTGGAGGTCTAGTTTCAGGCATGCATGAGCCCAGCTTTGAGAGGGGATAAATACTCCTGGCGTTAGACATATCGGCTTATTGGTTTCTGAAACCCTGATGAGAGCTTCTCGCTCTACGGTTCTCCTGCTTCCTTGTGCCTCAGTCAGAGAACGACGGTAGCCCCAGCGAGTTTCTCAACGGGAGGGGATAATCTATCCCCAAGCGCAAATCGGGTTCAAGTTTTCTAAAGTTGGTAGCCAAGCAAAATGACATATCGTTGCAGGGTTAAGAGGAATGCGGTATGGTGATCTATGCGTCTGCTTCTCCTTTTGGTTCCCTGTGACAGCTGTAGCCGCGGCGCTCGCCAGCGCAGAAGAAAAGGGGTAGGCTAATTTTGCAATTGGTCGTAGTACGGAGAGAAGGCTATGCCGCCGCTTCCGAAGGAACTCATCGTAGATATTGTGCAAGCCTGGTGTCCAGAGGTTGAGACCTATGAGCATCGTGGTCAGTTGGCACTCCTTATTTCCCGGCAAAGTCTATTGGAGGTAGCACGAGAGTTGCGCGACAATCCACAGACACGGTTTGATATGCTCGTGGACATTACAGCTATTGATTGGTACCGTCCCCATCGGATTCACTGGTATCGTCCCAAGGAGCGCTTTGAGGTGGTTTATTTTCTGTGGTCTAATCCCTTCCGAGCCCGGCTACGGCTGAAGGTTCCGGTACCGGAAAGGGATCCACGGTGCCCATCGGTGGTCTCTATTTGGGAAAGCGCCAATTGGTACGAAAGGGAGACCTACGACATGTACGGCATTGTCTTTGAGGGGCATCCAGATTTACGTCGCTTCTACATGCCGGAAGATTTCGTTCATCCGGACACTGGAGAACCGCTCCATCCGTTGCGGAAGGACTTCCCGGTGATGGGAATTCCTGGTTCGCTTCCACTTCCTCCCTTTCCGGAGCGGGAGGAGCAGAGACGGTGATGCGCTGCCCATGCCGCAGATGAGCTATTTAGAGGCAATCTCCGATGCCCTGCGGCAGGAGATGCGCCGCGATCCGACGGTTTTCCTCTTGGGGGAGGACATTGGTGTCTATGGCGGGGCATTTAAGGTCACGAAGAGTTTTGTAGCAGAGTTCGGGGAGAGGCGGGTTATAGACACTCCAATTTCAGAAGCTGCTATCATCGGGGCAGCTATTGGGGCGGCCCTCAATGGACTGCGCCCTGTAGCGGAGATGCAGTATATTGACTTCGTCACAAATGGTTTCAATCAGCTGGTGAACGTTGCAGCAACAATTGCATACCGATGGGGGATCCCTGTTCCTATAGTCGTTCGGGGTCCTGCCGGTAGCGGGGTTGGAGGTGGACCGTTCCATTCACGCAATCCGGAAGCATGGTTTGCTCATACGCCAGGGCTGAAAGTGGTCTACCCTGCATTTCCCGTTGATGCCAAAGGTTTGTTGATTGCAGCTATTCGTGACCCGAACCCTGTGATCTTCCTTGAGCACAAGGGGCTTTACCGCAAGATTCGTCAGGAGGTGCCGGATGGAGCTGACCCGATTCCTTTAGGAAAAGCTCGGTGCGTACGGACTGGAAGGGATGTAACGCTTGTTGCGTACGGTAGTGCGGTCCACTTGGCTTTGGAGGCTGCCCAACGGCTGTCCGATGAGGGCGTAGAAGCCGAGGTCTTAGACATACGGACGCTGGTGCCCTTTGATGAAGACACCGTGCTGGAGTCCGTGCGTCGGACGAATCGGGTTGTGATTATCCACGAAGCCAATCTCACCTGCGGTTTCGGGGCAGAGATTGCTGCCCGGATTGCAGAGAAAGCCTTTACAGACCTTGATGGACCGGTTCTCCGGGTTGCTGCAGCTGATACGCCGATTCCTTTTGCCCCCTCGTTGGAGCAAGCAGTTCTGCCTTCGGTAGACCGAGTACTGCGAGCGGTTCGGGAGTTGCTACGCTTTTGAAAGCGCAGTTTAGGAAGCAGGCACAAGGAGCTCGGTCCCTACCCGGATGGAGTGAACGCGTTGAGGGATGTCACCGGGAAGGCGGTAGGGATCGGTAGCGGTGATGAAGGTTTGGACTCCATACGCTTCCAAGATGTTGACAACGGCTTGCGCGCGCATCTCGTCCAGTTCTCCAAATACATCGTCCAAGAGCATGACAGGGGTTTCGCCGTGGTGTTGGCGAATGTAGAGTAACTCTGCCAACTTTAGGCTCAGAAGCAGCGATTTATGCTGTCCTTGGGATGCCGTCTCACGGGCAACCATTCCGTTGAGCAGGACAAGGAGTTCATCTTTCTGAGGACCAAAGAGAGTCATCCCCCGGCGGAGCTCCTCGGCTTCAACTTCTCGGGCGCGCTGCTGGAGGCAGGAGCAAATGTCTTCTACCCCACGCTCTAAGCATCCCGATGGGACGCCATCGGGAAGGTATCGCAATTGGATGTGCTCGGCAGGAGCGATGCGGCGGTGATGATCTTGCGCCAGGGGCTCAAATTCCTGGATAAAGCTCCACCGACGCCAAATCAGCTGTGCACTCATCTGAACGAAAAGCTCTGTCCAGCTTTGCCATTGGGCGGAGAAGTTTGCCTCCATTTGGTGACGCTGTAAAAGGGAATTTCGCTGGCGCAGCGTGCGCCGATGTTCTAAGAGGAGTTCTAAGTATGGGCGACTACACTGGCTGAGCACCATGTCCAGAAAACGACGCCGTTCGTGCGGTGCCCCAGCGGTGATGCTCTTCAGTCCTGGAGTAAGCAGAACAATGGGGATAACGCCGACGAGCTCGCGTGGGGTTACAGTGTTTTTGTAAATAGAGCGGATCCGCTTTCCCTGCTCAGGGGCGTATTCTACTTCCACCCAGTATGGAACACCGATGTCAGCGTGTGCATCTAAGCGGACCCAATAGTGGGAGGAGCCCTGGCGCAGGAGAGCAGCGTCGGAACTGTCAAAGGCTTTACCCCATGCTGCAACGCAGATGGCTTCCAAAAGCGTCGTCTTTCCTGCGCCGTTCGGTCCCCACAGAAGATTGAGTCCAGATGAGCACGGGAGAACAGCTGTGGAGTAAAGACGGAAGTTGCGCACCTGAATGCGCTCAATGACCATGACGCAGCGGAAATCACAAGCGGACGGGCATAACCACAGCAACCCAGGGAGACTGGAGCACAGGTCGGTCGGCTGACTCCGCCCACCGGATGACCGCTGGACGAGTCGGCTCGGTGAACTCCAGAAGGAGAGTATCCTGTTGCGCTGCTTTCAAGACTTCGCTCAAGTATCTGGCGTTAAAGCCAATGAGGAAGTCATCCCCGTCGTACTGGCATGGGACGACTTCCCGTGCTCGGTCACCGCGCGACTCATCCTCTGCCTGGAGTTCTAAAGCGTTCGTCCGAAGCGCTAGGCGGACCACACGGATTTGCGCCGGGGAGAAAAGGGAGACTCGCTCCAGTGCTTTAAGCAACGGCAGGCGGCCGACGATGCAGCGCCGAGAGCTTGCCGCAGGGATCACTTGTTCGTAGGCGGGGAATTTCTCGCCGATGAGCTGGCAGACGAGGGTGAAGCGATGGTCTTCAAAGACAACGTGGGAGCTGTTCCAGCCAATCCGAATAGCCTTCTCCGCCCGACGGAGCAGTTCAGCCGCCTCAGCTGGGACGAGAAGGCTCCCCTCCTGATTCAGTTCCATGGGGGCATAGAGCCGGCTGAGGCGATAGCCGTCCGTTGCGACAGCGATAAAGGCATCGGGTCGGAACTCCCACAGGATGCCTGTCAGAGCCGGTCGGAGAGGCTCATCGGAAGCTGCAAACCGGACGTGGTGAATGATTTGCCCGATGACCTCTGCAGGGAGTTCTACAGCCAGTTGAGGAAGCTCTGTATCTTCGGGGAATTCCGTGGGGGACAGCCCGGAAATGGCATAGTGCCCGTAAGCTGTCTCTAATACCAGCGTTGTCCCTTCGCTCCGGAGCGAAATAGTCTCATCCCGCTCTAAGCTGCGGACGGTATCCCACAGGAGCTTTGCAGGAACGAGGGCTTCCCCTGTTCCCACAAGGGATACGGGACAGCGAACAGTCATACGCTGACTTAAGTTCGTTGCGGTCAGATGGAGTGTCCCGTCCTGGGTTGCGCGTAGGTGTATGCATTCCAGTACCGGCGTAGTCGCTCGGCTGGGGATAACAGGGTGGAGCAGAGCGAGAGCTTCGTAGAGGTCAGCCGCCGGACAATGGACGTGAATTCCTGATGCCATGGGACAAGCACCCGTTGGTGGAACGCAACTGAGCGAGGTTGTATCGCAATGCAAACTTACAAACTCCCCTGGGGCAGAGCATTCGCCTGAAGATGGACGGCGTAATTTTGTAGGCCAATCGGCTGATGCGGAGATGCCATTGATAACGCCGTATGGGCGGGATAATGCTGTTGTGCTGCTTGGGATTTCGGTGCTGATAGCCGGCGGAGGAATTGCCATGGGTGAGGCGCTGGGATGGGGGCTTGGGATTGGGGG
>Ga0209289_100041_pt1 | contig 81487 bp, 85 predicted proteins | sample GXS110809BmetaG_FD_184121 | JGI IMG/M metagenome (GOLD analysis project Ga0209289, IMG submission 184121) | Hot spring microbial communities from Gongxiaoshe hot spring, China to study Microbial Dark Matter (Phase II) - GXS 110809B (SPAdes)... ... | reverse complement strand
CCGCCCCCGCCTCCGCCGCCGCCTCCGAGCGCGGCCGTCCCAGCAGCGACGAAGGTCGTCGTCGTGCCGACGGAATTCATCGCGCCGAAGGAGATTCCGAAAGAACTGCCGCCGGCGAACCTCCCCGTCGTCGCTGTCTCTGCAAGCGCGATGGGTGGCGTGCCGGGAGGGGTTCCGGGTGGGGTTCCCGGAGGAGTCCTCGGTGGTGTCGTCGGAGGGGTCTTAGGGAGCGTCGCGGGTCCGGTCGAAGCACCACCACCCCCGCCGCCAAGGGAGGAGAAGAAAGAGCCGCCACGGCGCGTGTCGCAAGGCGTGCTGCAAGGGAACGCGATTCGGAAGGTCACGCCAGTCTATCCGGCGATCGCGCGTGCTGCTCGCGTTCAAGGGACCGTTCAGGTTGAGGTCGTCATTGATGAAGAGGGGAACGTCATCTCCGCGCAGGTGATCGATGGCCACCCGCTCTTGCGACAGGCCGCTCTGGAAGCGGCTTGGCAATGGAAGTTCCGTCCGACGCTCCTCAGCGGGGAGCCCATCAAAGTGACGGGCATTCTGATTTTCAACTTCAAACTTTGAACCGAAGGAGGGGAAAGGCATATGGGCTATGGCGTTCTGACGCACACGGGCATGGGCCTACTTTTGCAGGAGGGCGCGGGAGCAGTAGAGTTCACCCTCTGGGCCATGCTCCAACGATTGGGGACGGTGGGATTGGTGGTGATCATCATCCTGTCCCTGATGTCCATGTATTCGATCGCCGTGATGATCGAGCGCTTGCTCACCTATTCGGCGGCGAAGAAGCAATCGCGGGAATTCGCCCCGAAGGTCGCCGCGGCCTTGCGCGAGGGCCGGTTGGATGACGCCATCGCGCTTTCGAGCAAGTACAAGAAGAGCCACCTGGCGATGGTCGTGAACGCGGGGCTTCAAGAGTTCCGCTCGCATCAGCTCTCGACCGACATTCCGGGTGAGATCGTCGAAGCGACTCGACGCGCCTTGCAACGAGCGATCGCCATCAAGACGGCTGAGTTCAAGCGCGGACTCTCGCAGCTGGCGACGATCGGTTCGACGGCGCCGTTCGTCGGCCTGTTTGGCACAGTCGTCGGCATCGTGAACGCCTTCCAAGGGCTGAAGCAAGCGGAGACGGCAGGGATTGCCGCTGTGGCGGGCGGTATCTCCGAAGCCTTGGTGAATACGGCCTTCGGGCTCTTCGTGGCCATCCCGGCCGTGTGGATGTTCAACTATTTCACCAACCGGATGGAGTCCTTCGTCGTGGAGATGGAGAACTCCTCATCCGAGCTGGTGGACGTCGCGTTGATGCCCTATTTGAAGCAAAGGAGCTGAATCCCTATGGGCATGCAAGTCGGCGAGCGAAAGGGGGTCATGGCCGAGATCAACGTGATCCCCATGGCCGACATCATGCTGGTGCTGCTCATCATCATGATGGTCGTCACCCCCTTCCTGCAAGCGGGCATCGCCGTGACGCTGCCCAAGGCACCGCACGGCGATGAGGACCCCGACATTAACAAAGAGAGCGCCGTCGTCGTCGCGATCCCGATTGACGGGACCATTTACGTGGGGCGCGATCTGGTGAGCCAGAGCGAGCTGGAGACGCGCATCCGTCGATTGATGGAGGCTCGCCCCTTGGACCAGCGCGTCGTCTACGTGAAGGCCGATAATCGAGTGCGCTACGACAATGTCGTGGGGGTGATCGAGGCCATTCGCAGCGCCGGCGTAGACCGCGTCGGCCTGGTCGTTGATCCGGGCAAGAGGACGAAACGACAAGAAGAATAAAGCAGGGAGAGCCTGGGGGGCCGAGCGCCATGATGTGCTCTCGGCCACTTCTGCTCTCCCCGATCTCTCACAGAAGGGGGAAGACAATGGCGATACCGACCGGGAAAGAGGAATATAAGCGGCCGGAAGCCGGAAAGCCCTTGGTGGACATGAACGTGGTCCCGCTCATTGACATCCTGCTCGTGCTCCTGATCATCTTCATGGCCATCACGCCGCTCAAGCCGAGCAAGCTCGAATCGAAGATCCCGGAGAAGCCTCCGGAGAACGTCGCCGTGACGAATCCGCTGGCGCTGGTCGTCTTGGTGGAGGCGGACGCCTCAGGACGACTGGCCGGACTCAAGCTCAACGTCGAGCCGGTGACGGAAGAGACATTAGGGGAGAAGCTCCGGGAGATCATCGCGGCGCGGCCTCCGGATCAACGTTCGGTCTTCATCCGGGCCCCGCGCAACACGCTCTATGGGGAGGTCGTGCGCATCATTGACATCGTGAAGGCAGCCGGGGCCACGCCCATCGGCTTGCAGATCGATGACTTGCCGGAGCGCTGATCGTCCGAACGAAGCGCAAAATTCTCGCGGAAGGGGAGGAGATCGTGAAGAAGAAAGGACTCATCATCGCGATCGTGGTCTTCATCGGAGTTCTGGCTACGCTCGGAGCCACCCAAGGGCCCGATCTCTACCGCATGGTCAAGGCGAAAGATCGGTTGAACAACGGGGCTGTCGCTTACGAGCGCGGCGACTATGATGAAGCCATCCGGCTCTTCAAGGAAGCTATGGAGCTTTACCCAAACATGGAGCAAGCGCGACTTTACTATGCGGCGGGCCTGTTCGCGAAGTTCAACCTCACGAACGAGAAGTCACTGGCTCTGGAGGCGATGAAGATCTACGAGGACGTCCATCAGAAGAATCCGACCAATGCCGACGCGATCGCTTATCTGGCCGTGATCCACAAACATCTGGCCGATATGGCCGAGACCGAGGAAGAGCGCGAGCAGCATATGCAACAGTACCGCGAGTGGACGCTCAAGCGATTGGAGGTTCCTGGCCTCGATAATAAGGCCAAGGCCGAGATCTACTATACGCTTGGACAGGGATACTGGCAGGAGTCGTTCCAGATCACGCAGCCCTATCAAGTGAATCGTCCGCCGCAGCCGGTCACTTGGAACGTGCCCGAGAGCGAAGCGCCGAAGGTGAAGGCGTTGGTGCAAAAGGGCATGGAATATCTCAACAAGGCCGTCGAACTGAATCCCGAATACGGCGATGCGTGGGCGTACATCAACTTGCTGTACCGCGAACAGGCGAAGGTCGAGAAGGATCCGAGGGTGCGCGCTGAGCTGACCCGCTTGGCCGATCAAGCGCGCGATCGGGCGATGGAGTTGTACAAGCGGCGGGAAGAGCAACAGAAGCAGCAGCAAGCGCAAAAATCCACGTAACATCGGCTGACAGGCTGATCGCCTCAAGGTGGAGGATTCGCATCGTGTGAGTTCCTCCACTTTTTTATTCTCGAAAACGAGCGGCACTTCCGCCGCTAGTCGGAGATCAGCACCATCCAGTAGAATAGTTGTCCGGGGAGAGAGGAGGCAGCAGTCGGTGATCCGGTTCGAGGACATCCTGGAGAAGGTCGAACGGTATCATCCGGAGGCCGATTTGGAGCTTCTGCGCCGCGCGTACATCTTCTCGGCGCGCGAGCATCGTGGGCAGGTCCGCCTCAGCGGGGAGCCCTATCTCATCCATCCGCTTGAGGTCGCCAATATCTTGGCCGATCAACGACTGGACGTCGTCACCGTCAGCGCGGGGCTCTTGCACGACGTCATCGAGGATTGCGGGGTCACCCTCGAAGAGCTGGAGGCGTACTTTGGCTCGGAGATCGCCCATATCGTCAACGGGGTGACGAAAATCGGTCAGATCGCCTTTGCCTCGCGGGAGGAAGCCCAAGCCGAGAGCTTGCGGAAGATGGTCCTGGCGATGGTGGATGATGTCCGAGTGATCCTGGTGAAACTGGCCGATCGGTTGCATAACATGCGGACGCTCGATCCCCTGCCCCGCGAGAAACAGATTCGCATCGCACAAGAGACGCTCGATGTCTTCGCCCCTATCGCTCATCGGCTGGGCATGGGCCGCCTGCGCGGAGAACTCGAGGACCTCGCCTTCAAGTATCTCTATCCGGAGGACTATCGCCGACTCAAGGAGTCGATCGATCGCAAGCGCCCGCAGTTGGAAGCGCACTTGGAAGAAGTGAAGGCGCGGATGCGGGCGAAGCTCGAGGCGGAGGGGATCCCCGTGATCGCCATCGAGGGGCGCGTCAAGCGCCTCTATAGCATCTTCCAAAAGATGCGCCGCAAGAAGGTCCCCCTCGATCAAATCTACGACCTGATGGCGGTGCGCGTGATCGTCTCCAGCGTGCGCGAATGCTATGCCGCATTGGGGATCATCCACCAGAACTGGAATCCCATCCCCGGACGCTTCCGGGATTGGATCGCCACGCCGCGCGAGAACATGTACCAATCGCTCCACACGTCGGTCGTCAGCGAGAACGGCCAATCGTTCGAGGTGCAGATCCGCACTGAGGAGATGCATCGGGTGGCCGAGGAGGGCATCGCTGCCCACTGGAAGTACAAGGAGGGGAAGCTCGGCGCGCAGGCCGAGGATAAGATGATCGCCTGGCTTCGTCGCCTGCTCGATGAGCAGCAAGAAGCGCGCGATGCTCGCGAATTCCTCGAAGACCTGAAGCTCGACCTCTCCCCCAAAGAGATCTTCGCCTTCACCCCCAAGGGGAAAGTCATCGAGCTACCGCAAGGAGCAACGCCCATTGATTTCGCGTACGCTATCCACACGGAGATCGGCCACCATTGTGCGGGCGCGAAGGTGAACGGTCGGCTCGTCCCACTCCGGTATCAGATCAAGACGGGCGACATCGTGGAGATCCTCACCTCCCCAAGTCAACATCCGAGCCGCGACTGGCTGCGCTTTGTGAAGACCAATCGCGCGCGCACGAAGATTCGGCGATGGCTCCGCGAACAGGAGCACTTACAGGCGATGGAACTCGGCCGACGGCTCTTGGAGCGAGAAGCCGAGAAACTCCACCTCAAGCTCAAGAACCTGCTGGGCGAGGGGGAGCTGGAGAAGCTCGCCCCCGACTATGGCTACCAAAAAGCGGAGGACGTGCTGGCCGCCATCGGCTACGGGAAGGTCTCCGCGCGCAGCGTCCTCACCCGCTTTGTCCCGGCCGAGGTCCTCACCCAGTTGGAGGAGAAGCCGAAGTCGAGGCTCGGGGAAGTCACCGAGCGGGTCAAGAAAGCCCTCGGCCTACGAGAAGCGCCTATTCGCGTCCGGGGCGTCGAGGATCTCATGGTCTATCGGGCACGCTGCTGCAATCCCATTCGCGGAGAGGAGATCATCGGCTACATCACCCGAGGGCGAGGCGTCGCCGTCCACGCCCGGCGTTGCAGCAACGTCCCCGCCTTGCTCGTCAACCGCGAGCGCATCGTCGAGGTGGAATGGACGCGAGGGGGAGAGGGCGAACCCTATGCCGTCCCCCTGCATGTGGTCGTCGAAGATCGGCAAGGCATTCTGGCCGAGATCACCTCGGCGATCGCCAATATCAAGACGAACATCCGCGATGCTCGCGCCCGAACGACGTCGGACGGGCGCGGCGAGATTCGGATCACCGTCGAGATCTCCGACCTGAAGCACCTCGAACGCGTCATAAGCGCCATTCGAGCTGTCCAAGGGGTGATCGACGTCGAACGAGAGGAGCGGTGAGCGATGCGACGAACGATCGCAACCGATCGAGCTCCGCGTGCCATCGGCCCGTACGTCCAGGCCGTTCAAGTCGGCGAATGGATCTTCGTCTCCGGGCAGATCGCCCTCGATCCAGAGACGGGCGAACTTGTCCCCGGAGGGATCGAAGAACAGACCGAGCGCGTGTTGCAGAACCTCAGAGCCATTTTAGAGGCCGCCGGTTCGTCCTTGGAGAAGGTGGTTAAGACGACGGTCTACCTGGCGGATCTCAACGACTTCTCGAAGATGAACGAGGTCTATGCCCGGTATTTCCCCGGTGAGAAACCAGCGCGAGCGACCGTCGAGGTCTCGCGCTTGCCTCGCGATGCGCGGATCGAGATGGAGGCCATCGCGACGCTCTGAAGGAGAGACGGGATCAGGCCGCCTTGACGACCTTCCCCGCCTTCAGACACCGCGTGCAGACGCGGATGCGCCGAACAGAACCGTTGATGCGCGCGCGCACGCGATGCAGATTCGGTTCGAACTTATGCTTCGTACGATTGCCCGCGTGGCTGACGCGATGTCCAAACTGCGGTCCTTTGCCGCAAATGACACAACGTTGCGCCATCGCTTGCTCTCTCCCCCATGTGATACTCTCGGCGTGAGTCAATCCCTGAAAGTAGCAGAGATCGCTCATCTCGTCAAGCAGGAGGGGCTATGAGGAGAATCGCTTTTCTCAGCGCACTCGGCATCAGCCTCATGCTCAGTGCCTGTAAGGATCGGCCGCAGAGCCGCGCGACGGCTGAGGATGTGGCCGCGCGCGTCAACGGCGTGGAGATCACAATCTCGGAAGTGGATCGGCTCGTCGAACAACAGCTTCGCGCCAGCGCGCAACAAGGGCAGGCCCCGCCGACGCCCGCCGAGCTGGCGGCCGCCCGCCTCCAAGTCCTCGAAGGCCTCATCACCCAGGAAGCCCTCTATCAAAAGGCCGAGCGCTTGGGCCTCCTCCCCACCGAGGAAGAGATCATCCAAGGCGTGCAGCAGTTTAAACGCGAACGGGGATTGAGCGAAGAAGGCTTTCAACGGACGCTCCGCGAATTGGGGCAGACGGAAGAGCAATTCCGACGGGAGATTCGCCGCCAACTGGCGATCCGGAAGCTCTTCGATCGAGAAGTGACGCCACGCATTACAGTCACCGACCGCGAGATCGAGGAGTTTTACAAGGCCAATAAGGCTCAGTTCGTGGAGCGGCGGGGCTTCGCGCTCTCGCGCATCCTGGTGACGCCGGAGAGAGACAATGTCCCCGATGACGCCATCGGAGCCGAGGCCGCCGAACGGAAGATTCGGGAGATTCACGAACAGTTGCGCCGCGGAGCGGATTTCGCGACCGTCGCTGCGCGCCGCTCCGAGGACCCGCTGACGGCAGCCCGAGGAGGGGAGTGGGGGTTCTTCCCCGAGATGACCGAACAATTCCCGGAAGCCTTGCGCGCGCGCTTGCTCGCGATGCGCGAAGGTGATATCACCGAGCCGATCCGCATCGGCAACGCGTGGCTCATCTTGAAACTCGTCCGCCGCATCCAGCGCGATCGCGAGCTGACGCTCGATGAAGTGCGGGCCCAGATCGCCGAGGAGCTGCGCGGTCAACGGGAACAGGTGTTGCAAACGGCTGTGACCCGATTGGCGCTCGCGGAATCGCGCATCGAGAACGTGCTCGCACAGCGGATGCTGGAGAACCCGGCGAACTTCGGTGGCTTGCGCCCGATCGCCCTCCCGACGCCACCAGCCTCCGGCCAATCCCGATGAGCGCGCCCTTTTCAGAAACCGAATGCCCAACCTAAGGCGCGCGCGACGGCGAATCCGTAGACGACGCGCGCGCCGGCCGCTCGCACCGTTCGAGCGCACTCATTCAAGGTCGCTCCGGTCGTGTAGACATCATCCACCAGAAGTACGACTCTCCCTCGAAGGGTCTCCGCCGAGGTGACCACGAAGCTCCCGGCGACACTGCGCGCGCGGGCCACCGCATCGGCTCCCGCTCCATGCGGTTTCGTGTAGATCGCACGCCGTAAGACTCCCGGTCGCAGAGGACGGCCAAGCGCGCACGCGACTTCCTCAGCCAAAAGCTCCGCCTGATTATATCCCCGTTCGCGTTGCCGCCGCGGATGGAGCGGCACAGGGAGTATCAGCTCTGCATCGCGAAAAGCCGACTCCGCCGCTACCTCCTCACGAATCTCCTCGCGCAAGCGCCGACACACATATGGTTTCCTCTTCAAAAAGAGGAGCTGGGCACGAAGAGCGCCAGTGTAAGGTCCAAGGAATCGCAGGCGATCCAGCACCATCTCCCGACATGCCGGACATCCCTCCGAAGGCACGCTCACCGGCGCATGGCAACGAGCGCATCGCGCTGCCGGAAGCCGATCGAGCGCCGACCAACACGCCGCACACGTGATCCCATCGGCGAGCGACTCCACAGGCTCTCCACAAAGCACGCATCGAGAGGGGAAGATCATGCTGAGCAAGAAGTCCGCAAAGGATCGTCCCACGGTGGTCGGTCTCCTCGGCTCCGAATTCACCCAGCCTGATCTTCGGAAAACGGCTTTTGGAAGAAGGCCTGATACAGCGACTGCGCGCGCTCCAGATCGGACTCCGCCACGAGGAGTCGAATCGGCTGAGCGCCGCTCACGACCCCCAACGGATCGCTCGTCCCACTCAAGATGGCGGAGATCCCCTCGCGGGCGAGCAATTCCCGCACCATCTCCGCCTCGGCGACCGCCGTGAAGCGAGCCAACAAGACGAACCGTACGTCTTCACCGCTCATATGGGCCCCACCCATTCCCCGAAAAAGAGGACTTCCGCTGATCCTTCGACGACGATGCGGTCATCCGGCTGCCACCGGACGCGCAACGCGCCGGCCGGAGTGTGCACCCACGCCTCCCTCTCCGCCAGTCCATTGAGCACGGCCGCGACGAGCGCCGCCGAGGCTCCCGTCCCCGAAGAGAGCGTTTCCCCCACGCCGCGCTCCCACATCCGCAGTTCGAGGTTCTGACGATCCCGAACGCGCACGAATTCCACGTTGGTCCGTTCGGGAAAGAGCGGATGTCGCTCGATGGCCGCCCCCATTTGCCGAATGTCTACCACGGCGAAGTCTTCCACGAAGACAACGCAGTGCGGATTTCCCAAGGAACACGCGGTGATCGGAATCTCGCGCTCGTGGACGCGAATCGGAACCCCCACGACGCGCGAACGCACGGGCTCTAGAGCCATCGGGACCGCGGCGCTGGAGAGCGCAGGCGTCCCCATATCGGCGAGGAATTCAAAGCGCGTCCCCTCGCGCCGAATCTGCTCCAGGCGTTTCACCCCCGCCTTCGTTCGGATGCGCACGACCGGCTCTCGCCATCGCTCCGTGAACACGAGATACGCGGCCAGACAGCGAAGGCCATTGCCGGAGATCTCCGCTTCCGTCCCATCGGCGTTCCAGAGGCGCATCTCGAAATCCGCTTCCGACTCGGAAGGCAACGGGGCGACCTCGATCACCCCATCGGCGCCGATGCCGAAATGACGATGACACCACCGCGCCGCCCATCGGGCGATCTCTCCCTCTGAGACGTGTTCACGAGCGACGACGATGAAGTCGTTGCCCAGAGCCTGAAGCTTACAGAACGGCACGCGTCTCATCGCTCACCCAGGCGGCCAGCGCAACGGGCGCCCACCGAGGAGATGCAGGTGGAGGTGAAAGATGCTTTGCCCCGCCCGCGGTCCCGTATTGATGACCACGCGATACCCTTCTTCGGCGATCCCGATCTGATTCGCCACTTTCGATGCGACCCGCAGCATGTGTCCGAGCACGACTTCGTCTTGAGGAGCTGCGTCGTTCAACGAATCCATATGCTCGCGAGGGATGATCAGGATATGCCACGGTGCTTGAGGATTGATGTCCTTAAACGCCACCACTTGATCGTCCTGATAGAGGATGTCGGCCGGATGATCTCCATGCACGATGTGACAGAAGATGCACTCGCGTTCGTAGTCGTTCATCTTCACCTCTCCACGCATCGTGTTCACCGATGAGCACTGCTCGCTCGCGCGAGCTCCCCGAAAGAGACATTTTCCCACACCTTCCTCTCCGAGGGAAGGAGAAAGCCGTCCCCGGCTCAGGCTCGGTGCCGCAGCACGAGCGTTCGCTCAATCCCCTGAAGATCGCGCTTGACTTCGACCACTTCCCACACCGTCGGCTCCAAGGCCTCGCAGAGCGACGGATATTGCCCGTATCCCATCTCGCAGATGAGGTACCCCCCCGGTTTCAGGAACTTCGGTCCTTCGGTGAAGAGCCTCCGTTGAACGCTCGCGGCTTCCGGTCCCGCGACCAGGGCCAAGCGGGGCTCGTACTCTCGGACTTCGCGCGGAAGAGTCGGCAGCTCGGCCTCGGCAATATAGGGCGGGTTCGAGACGACGAAATCGGCTTTCGGCGGCCGCGGCAGCGCTTCCAGTGCTGAGAAGAGATCGCTCAGCAGGAACTCAATGCGCGCATGCACCCCATGCCGTTCGGCATTACGCCGCGCGACGGCCAAGGCCGCTTCCGAGAGGTCGAGCGCCAGAATGCGCGCCTGCGGCAGGTGCACGGCGAGCGTCACGGCCAAGCAGCCCGATCCTGTCCCCACATCAATGAGCAGCGCCTCTCCCCCCCTCGCACGCTCCAAGACGGCTTCCACGATCAGTTCCGTCTCCGGCCGCGGGATCAGGACGTCCGGCGTGACCAGGAAATCGAGTCCGAAGAACTCTTGATGCCCGGTGATGTACTGCAGTGGCTCTCCCCGCACCCGTCGTTCAACCAGGCGCGCGAACTCCATCCATATGGGTTCCGAAAGCGGTTCCTCCGGTCGGGTGAGGACGTGGAGGTAATCCTTCTGCAAGGCGTGCGCCAGCAATGTCCCGGCCGTGCGTCGCGGCTCCTCGACACTCGCCTCTTCCAGACGCCGTCGCGCCCACTCCAGAGCCTGACGAATCGTCCCCACCGACCTCATGAGCGGACCCGGAAACTCCGGGCGATCAGATCCAGACGATTTCGCGTGGATCGGATGACCTCCGGGCGCCCCTCAAACTGCAAGACATAGATGGTCGTCTCGTCCGTCTTGAAGTAGTAGTACCGAGCGACCTTCTTCTGTCCGCGCCGCGTGAACTCGAAATTGAAGACGACGCTCTCCGGATACACGCCGCCGAACGCTTCCATGGTCCCACGCAAATACCCGGGACGGAAGCGCAATGAGATCTCCTCCTCTCGCTCGGCGAAAGCGCGCGGTGAAGTCCCTGGCTCGACCTTGAACTGGCGCACGCGCAGCAACCCCTCCTCGCTGCTGCCATAGACGATGTCAGTCACTGTGTTCCCGGCGCCGTCCTGATACGTCACCGGCTCCCAGCGATCGCGCAAGACGAGCTGGTATCGGCCATCCGGGTCTTGAAAAGGCCGCTCCTCGGCCGTCTGCTGCAGGACGATGAGCGCGGGAAGGATGATTGGGATCACTCGCTTCATAACTCGCGAATGGACGAGGCGTCCTCGTGAGAGAGACCTGCGGTCGCCGGCCACGGCCCGAGGACGGCCCGCTGGATCTCGATCACCTGAGCAATGCCCTGACGCGCAAGCGCGAGCAACTGTTGAAGCTGCTCCTCGGTGAACGGTTCGCTCTCGGCCGTCCCCTGAATCTCCACGAACCGTCCGTCGCCCGTGCCCACGACGTTCATATCCACGGCCGCTCGGCTATCCTCCTCATATCGCAGATCAAGCATCGGCAGGCCGTCGACGATTCCCACGCTGACGGCAGCGACATAATCGCGCACGGGCCATTCGGCGATCGCCCCCGTCTCGTACAACCGCCGCAGGGCGAAGACCAAGGCGACGAAAGCACCCGTGATCGAAGCCGTCCGCGTCCCCCCATCAGCTTGAACGACATCGCAATCGAGGAGGATCGTCCGCTCGCCGAGCTTATCCAAATCCACGACGGCGCGGAGGCTCCGCCCGATCAATCGCTGGATCTCCTGCGTGCGCCCGGACGGCTGCGTGCGCGCCGTCTCGCGCGGCGTTCGCGTCTCGGTCGCGCGCGGCAACATGGCGTACTCGGCGGTGATCCACCCCCTCCCTGTGCCGCGCAGGAACGAAGGGACGCGTTCCTCCACGCTCGCCGCGCAAATAACTCTCGTATCGCCACACTCGATCAAGACCGAACCTTCAGCGAACTTCAGGAAATCGGGGAGAATCCGAATCGGGCGCAGCATGTCCGGGCGACGTCCATCCTGACGCAATGCCGTCTCACTCATCGGCCTTTAATGCTTCTCGGAGAATCCCTCCTCTTGCTCGAGCTCGGCGGCAATGGCGTCGGCCTGCTCGCGCAATTCGCTCAACGTCACCTCCAGGCTCTCGGCCTCGAAGGCCGCGACCTTCACGCGGTGTTCCAGATCGGTGATGTCTCGCTCCAAGCGCTGTTGCCAGGCTTCCAGCTCGGCGAGCATGCGCTCCTCTTCCGGAGTGATCGAGCTGCCAGGGGACTCCTGCAGTCGTCGCCGGATGCGATTCACCAAATCCATGGTTCGCATGCGGATGTCGAGGCTCTCCCGACGATGCCCTTCCAATTCGCTCCGCATGCGCGCGAGTCGCTCCATCAAGCGCCGCCGCACGTCAATGAGCCGTTGCAGCTCATCTTGAATCTCGGCCAGCCGCTCTAACTTGGAGGCCCGCTCCTCCGCACTCTTGAGCGATGAGGAGAAAAGATCGTCGAACATGATCGCCGACCCAAGATATGAAAATGGTGGAGGTGAGCGGAATCGAACCGCTGTCCGAGGGCCTTCCGGCGCGAGGCTCTACATGCTTAGTCGCCTCTCGACGATTCGCCGCGCGAGGAGGCGAGGCGACGCGCGCCTCACGCGACTAGATCGGCATCCCGGTGTCGCCAGGGCGCGCCGATCGATCGCCCTGACCGAGCCCGTCTGGGTCGGCGCCCCATCCCTCACCCGCGGGCGAGGTGAGGAGGAGCGAGGCCGTCTTCACGCGGCCTGAGCGTACTGCGCGTTGGCAGTTGTTTTTTTCCGTGCCTCTTTCGGGCCGGCACGGTACCCGGCATGCACCCCGTCGCCTCTTGACCCCCGTCGAACCCATGTCACCCCCAGACCACAAGCGATTGTATCATCGACTGCTGAAAGCGGTCAATGCATCTCGCTCAGAAATGAATCTCCTCCTCCTCGAAATCCGGCGTCTCGATCTGAATCGTCACGTGCTCGATGCCGTAGATTTCCTTCAGCCGCGCCCGGATCCCTTGGAGGATTTCCTTCGGCGAGACATGGTCCTCCGCCAAAATGACGTGCGCACTCAAGGCATCCTTCCCCGAGGTGATCGTCCAGACGTGCAGATCGTGGACATCTTGAATCCCTGGGACGCTGCGAATCACGCGCTCCACGCCCGCAATATCAATGTGCGCGGGCGTCGCCTCCATCAGGATATTGACCGCCTCCTTGAGCAATCGCCACGCGCACACGATGATCAATCCGCCTGTCAGGAAGCTCATGGCGGGATCAGCGAGGTACCACCCTTTCGTCCAAATGAGCCCTCCGGCCAGCAACGCACCGATCGAGCCCATCCCATCGCTCACGACATGCAAGAAGGCGCCCCGCACGTTCAAACTCCGATGGCGCGCCCGATGCAAGAGCGCGGCCCCGACTCCGTTGACGACGAGCCCTCCGAGCGCGATCAGCATCATCTCCGCCCCCCGCACATGCGGCGGTCGCTGAATGCGCTCGTAAGCCTCGTGGAAGATGGCCAAGGAGATGATGATCAGGATGACGGCGTTCAGCAACGCCGCGAGGATTTCGAGCCGATAGTAGCCATAGGTCTTCTCTGGCGGCGCGCTTCGCTCGCACATCCACATCGCGCCCAGAGCCAAGGCCAACGCCGCGACGTCCGTGAGCATATGCCCGGCATCAGCCAAAAGCGCGAGGCTATTGGTCAGCCACCCCCCGACGGCCTCAACGACCATGTAGCCGCTCGTCAGAAGGAAGACGTGAAACAATGGCCGTGCGCCATCTCGCTTCGGAAGCACGCTCTTCCTCCATACCCAAAGAACGCTCGAATCCTACTCGGCTCCGCGCCGCGCGAAAAGCGCCTGACGCCACTCCGTCGGAAAGCGCGGCGGAATATCCGCCAGACGCCACTGTCCTTCGACGCGAGCGCGAGGGCTCATTCCGACGGGCGCGAGGGCGAGCCTCGATCTCAAGCGGCGGAAACATCCCGCCGGCGCGGCGGCAAATCGAGCGCGAGATCGCTCACCCTCCTCCCGCGGTCGCGCACGATTCATGCGCTCCCTCCTCGCTCGAAGGACTGGTTATTTTAGCAAAGCCTGCTGTACAATAGCGATGCCATGCACGAGGGAAGGACACAGCTTGAGCGCCACGCGGCGCCGGGAGCAGGTGTTGTGAAACTTTCAACGCGCGCTCCCTTTGATGGACTCCTCCCTTGGCTTCTCGAAGAAGCCGCGGATGTCTACAAAGAACGCCTCATCACGACCGTCCTCGGCTCGGCAGCCCGCGGGACGGCGACGCCGGAATCCGATGCGGACGTTGTCCGCAAGACCCAGGAGACCGTGGAGTCGGCGCTGAAAGGCCCGCTGCGACCGGTGGGCATCGAGCCTCCGCTCTGGCACGACGCGAGTGGCCCCATTCCGGGACGATGCGACCGGTTTCTGGAACCCGTCCGCGAGCGCGTCGAAGAATTGGCGGTCATCCCGAAATGGCTTCGGAAGGAGCGCGAGCTCTCCTTCTACGGAGACCTCGATCTCCCTCCTACCAAAGGGTGCGGCGTGGACGATGCTCGCTGGGCGATGGAAGGGGCAGGACTCGCGGTTCGCATGGTGGAGAGCCATTTGCCGGAATCATGAGCATGCGCGCACGACTCCTTCTCACTCTCGCGCTTCTTGTGTTCGGTGGCCTCCCGCTGTCGGAACGCCTCCGCGCCAACGACGAAGCGGAAGCCGAGATCACGCTGGCGCTCGTCGGGGGATGGCTCATTGATGGCAATACCCCTTTGCCGTTCGAGAATCCGGTCATCCTCATCGCGGGCAATAAGATCAAGGCCGTGGGACGACTGGGGCGCGTGCGAATTCCCACCGGCGTGAACGTGATTGACGTGCAGGGGAAATTCATCCTCCCCGGGCTCATTGATGCGCACGCGCATTTGGAGGGACTCGGGCTTGGGGAGCGAGACGCCGAGTTCACCGACACGCCGGAGAAGCTTCGGCACGTCATCCTGCAGAACGCCCGACTCGATCTCCTCTCCGGGGTGACGAGCCTGCGCGATTGCGGATCTAGTGAACTCGTCCTCAAGCTGCGGGAACAGATCGAAGCCGACGGGCCGAGGCTTTTCGCTTCCGGGCCGCAGTTCGTCAAGAGAGACCCAGCGCAGCCTTCGTCCCCCCTCTTCCTCGAATACGACGGCGTGAAGGAGGCGCGACGGAAAGTCCGAGAGCAGATCGCTAAAGGCATCGATTTCGTGAAGGTGAGACTGACGCGCCAACGCCCGCTTCCCACGCTCGAAGAACTCTCAGCGATCGTCACTGAAGCTCATCGCGCGGGGGTGAAGGTCGCCGTCCATGTGGATGCTCCCTACGATGAGGCCGTGCGTTTAGCCGTGATGGCCGGCGCGGACACGATCGAACACATGGCCCCACTGCGCGCCTACGATGACCGGTTGCTTCTGGAGATGGCTCGCCGCAACATCATCCTCGTGCCGACGCTCTATCAGATTCAAGCGCAACGCGTGGATCCGCTGGAGAAAACCGACGAAGACCTGATCGAGCCGCCGCTGTACAATCGGCTCCCGGCTGAGATCCTACAAGCGCTCGCACAGCGGGCGGCCCTCTGGCGCCGCAACGTGCTCGAATGGCGAGCGCGAGGATACGATCCGAAGCGCACATTGCGAGAGGCCTTTCGCGGCCTCACGCGCGCGCGTCTGCTCGGCGTGAAGATCGCGCTCGGACCCGATACGGGATCGGACCTCATCCCACATGGTCGGTTCTACAAAGAACTGGCGCTCTACGCGAGCATGGGGATTTCCCCGATCGAAGTCATCCAGATGGCCACGCGCATGGGTGCGGAAGCGCTTGGGCGGGAGCGAGAGCTGGGGACGATCGAACCCGGCAAGCTTGCGGATTTGATCGTCGTAGACGGCGATCCGTTGCTCGATCCGGAAGCGCTGCGCCAGGTCGTCCTGGTCATCAAAGATGGTCGAGTGATCGAGGTCCCGCGCAATGAGGTGAAAAACCGCTGAGGAGCGCGAACGAAGACGATGGCATATACGATCACACTGATCCCGGGAGACGGCATCGGGCCGGAAGTCTCGGCGGCCACTGTTCGGATCCTCGCAGCGGCCCGCGTCCCCATCGAGTGGGAGGAACACATCGCGGGGATGCAAGCGCTCAACCGCTATGGCGATCCGCTTCCCTTCGCGGTATTGGAATCCATCGAGCGCAATCGCGTCGCTCTCAAAGGGCCGATCACGACGCCCATCGGCGAGGGCTTCGCGAGCGTCAATGTGCGCCTGCGGAAGGAATTGGACCTGTATGCCAATCTTCGCCCGGTGCGGAGCCTGCCCGGCGTCCCCACGCGCTTCGGCTCCGTTGACCTCATCGTCGTACGCGAGAACACGGAGGATCTCTATTCGGGGCTGGAGCACATCGTCGTGCCGGGCGTCGTCGAGTCGCTCAAGATCATCACCGAGCGCGCCTCGACGCGCATCGCGCGCTTCGCCTTCGAGTACGCGCGCCGAGAGAACCGGCGGAAAGTGACGGCCGTGCACAAGGCCAATATCATGAAGCTCTCGGATGGGCTCTTTTTGGACTGCTTCCGGCGCGTCGCGCGCGACTATCCTGAGATCGAGATCGAGGAGAAGATCGTGGATAACGCCTGTCTGCAACTGGTGATGAATCCGCAGCAGTTCGACGTCTTGCTCCTGGAGAATCTCTATGGCGACATCATCTCTGATCTCGCAGCTGGACTCGTCGGCGGATTGGGGGTCGTTGGCGGGGCGAACCTCGGAGACACAATCGCCGTCTTCGAGGCCGTACATGGGAGCGCACCGGACATCGCCGGCAAGAATCTGGCCAATCCGACGGCGATGCTGCTGTCAGCCTTGATGATGCTGCGCCACATCGGGGAAGCGGATGCGGCCGACCGCATTTATGCGGCCTTGTGTCGGGTGCTCGCCGAGCGACAGATTCGCACGCGCGATGTGGGTGGGACGGCGACGACGACGGAATTCACCGAGGCGATCTTGGCGGAGCTGGAGGCATGAAGCGCATTCGTGGGACGCATCGAGCACACCCTTTTCTCAGCCTCTTCGTCCTGGTGAACCTCACAACTCCCCTTACGGCTGCGCCACAAACGTCATTGCTGCCGTCGGACCTCGTCACCCAACTTCTCGCCGAAGCATCGGGCGAGCGCGTCTTGGAGACGACGACGGCGCTGGCGGCGCTCGCTCGGTATCCGGCCTCCCCGGGATTCGCTCGCGCGGCTGAGATCGTGGCCGAACGCGCGCGCGCCATCGGATTGACCGATGTGCGCATCCTCAGTTTTCCCGCCGATATTCCCTCGTGGAACGTGCAACGCGGAGAGCTCTGGGTGCTCGATCCGGAGCCCATCCTGCTCGCCGACGCCGCTGAGATCCCGCTCTCCGTCGCTCAGTACAGCCGTGATGCCGATGTGGAGGCTGAGCTCATCTCCGTTGGCGCGGGGACGAGCGCCGCCGATTATCGCGGCGTGGACGTACGGGGCAAGATCGTGCTGGCCAGTGGTCCGCCGCATCAGGTCGAGCCGTTGGCGATCGCCGAACGCGGGGCCGTGGGCATCCTCTCGTATGCGCAGAGCGCATTCTTCGGCATCGCGCCATCCGAAGAAGCCATCGCCTGGGGACAGCTCTCTCCAGAGCGCGCGCGAGAAGGAACGAAGGGATTTGCCTTCATGCTTTCGCCAGCTCGCGGTCGAGCGCTCGCGCAGCGCCTGGCACGAGGGGAACGACTCCGCGCTCGCGTCCACTTGCGCGTGGAGATGCAGTGGCCTGGGCAGATGAAAATGGTCCTCGCGGAAATCCCCGGCACGCGCATCCGCGATCAAGACATCGTCTTCACGGCCCATCTCGATCATCCGCCACCGGGAGCGAACGACAATGCCTCCGGCAGCGCCGCCCTTTTGGAGATCGCGCGCGTCCTTCTGACGCTTATCCGCCAGGGGAAGATCGCCCCGCCTCTTCGGACGATCCGCTTCTGGTGGGTGACGGAGATCGAGGGCACATATCGCTATTTCTTCGCCCATCCCGAAGAGGCACGGCGCCTCCTGATCAACATCAACCTGGACCAAGCGGGCGGAGATCGGCACGGGCGCACGGATTTCATCGCGATCCAACAACCGAGCTGGATGGGGACGTTCGCTGACGACGTCCTGCGGGCGATCGCGCGCTTGGCCTCGGAGTTGGCGCCGGTCGCACGCGCGCCTTCGCCGCTCTTTGTCGCGCCGACGGGGACGCGCGATCCTTTCGCCGTACAGTTCTGGCCATATGCGCCGATCTCGGATCATCTCGTCTTCGAGACGAATGGCATCGGCGTCCCTTCGATCAGCTTAGCAGCGCCTTCGCTCCGATACATCCACACAAGCGATGACCGGGTCGAACATCTGGATCCGACGGCGCTCAAGCGAATGGTTTTCCTGGGCGCCGCGTGCGCTCTTTTCCTGGCCGGTGTGACGGCGCGCGATCTTCCGAAACTCCTGGCCGAGGTGCGCGCCGGGGGAGCGGAACGCCTCGGGGAAGCCGAAGCGCGGGCGTTGCGGTGGATCGCCGAGAGCACCCGCGAGAACGTCCACGCGCGCTTCAAACGCGCGTACCACATCGTGCAACAGGCCTACGAGCACGAGAGTCGCATCCTCGCCTCGCTCGCGAAGCTCGCGCTCACTGAAGGAACGTCCGACTCCGTCGCCACGCTCAAATACGAATCCGGCTTCACATGGAATCTCTTCGTCCTTCAAGAAGCGGCGGTCCGGCTTCTGGCCGAGGAGTATGAGCGCATGTGTCGGATGCTCGGCGTCGCGCCGAAGGAATTAGAGCCGGAGGCGAAAGAGCTGCGCCTCCATCAGCTCATCCCCACGCGCGTGCTCCCGCTTGGACCAGGATTTCGCGCATGGCTGGAGTATAGGTCCCCGCAGGTGGAGCCGAGGCTCGCGATGCTCATCAAGAACCTGATCGATGGAGAACGAAGCCTCGCGCACATTTATTGGGCCGCATTCGCCGAATTCGAGAACGTGACGCTGGCGGACGTCGAAGCGTTCGTCAACGAGTTGGTGGCGAAGGGATGGGTGAGGCTAAAAGAGCGTCGCTGAGAGGAGGAGGGAAGATGGCCGCTCCCATGCCGACACTCGATGAGGAGAAGTTGCAACGCGGGCTCGGTCTGAAGGAGGCCAGCTCGATCATCGTGGGGACGATCATCGGGACGGGCATTTTCATCGTCCCGAACACGATCGCGCGAGCGGTGGAGGCACCGGGCTTGGTCTTCGCCGTGTGGCTTCTGGCCGGAGGATTGTCGCTCCTGGGCGCCTTCACCTATGCGGAGTTAGGGGCAGCGTTCTCCCGCGTCGGTGGCGAATATGTCTACTTGCGCCTCGCGTATGGCCCGCTCTGGGGATTCCTCTACGGCTGGACGCAGTTTCTGGTGATCAAGACGGGTTCGATTGCGGCGCTCGCGGCTGGATTCGCCATTTACCTCGGCCATTTCCTTCCCCTCTCGGAGCGAGGGAACAAGATCGCAGCCATCGCATGTCTGCTCGTGCTCTCGCTGGTGAACTGTCGTGGGGTCCGAGTGGGCGGTGCGGTGCAGGCAGGGCTCACGGTGCTCAAGCTCGTGCTCATCCTCGGTCTTGTCGGGCTCGCCTTCGCCCTCGGCGAAGGGACGACGGCTCATTACCGCCCGATGTGGCCGGAGATGGTGCGCGAGGACTGGTTCGGACGATTTGGCATCGCCATGGTCGCCGCGCTGTGGGCATACGACGGATGGAACAACGTCAACATGGTCGCCGGAGAGATCGCGCATCCGGCGCGCACGATCCCGCGCGCACTGGTGCTCGGCACGCTCGTGGTCATCCTCGTGTATCTGCTGGCCAATCTCGCGTACTTTTACGTGCTGCCCATCGCGGCGATTCAGGCGAGCGAGCGCGTGGCCGCCGAGGCCATCGAGCGCGTCCTCGGCGCGCCGGGAGCGACGATCGTCTCTCTGGCCATCTTGATCTCCATCCTCGGCGCGTTGAACGGTTCGATCCTCTCGGGCGCGCGGATCTTCTACGCGATGGCCGCCGATGGACTCTTCTTCAAGCAGATCGCGCGCGTCCATGAGCGCTTTCGCGTCCCGCATGTGGCGATCCTCGCGCAAGCCGCGTGGGCGTCACTTCTGGCCGCCAGTGGTACCTACGAACAGCTCTTCACCTACGTGATCTTCGCCGCGTGGGTCTTCTATGGGCTGACGACCGTCGGCTGTCTCTTCCTGCGGCGGAAGTTCCCCGAAGTTGAGCGTCCATTCCGCACGCCGGGGTATCCCGTCGCCCCACTGCTCTTCGGTGGGTTGGCGCTCGCGCTCACGGTGAGCACGTTCGTGGGCGCACCGCGCGAATCGGCGATTGGCCTCGGCATCATGCTCTCGGGGCTTCCCGCCTACGCCCTCTGGAAGCGGAAGCGCTCCCACGACCCGATTTGACACCCCACTCGGCCACGGGCTAATATTCGGCCTGTAGGACGCATCGAATCGAGGCGGGAGTGACGCATGGAACCGATGACCCTGGCGAAGCTGGCGGCCGAGCGACAAGCGCTGACCGTCAGCGAGTTGACCTTTCACATCAAGGACTTGCTGGAGGGGGAATTCCCCGACATCTGGGTCCGGGGCGAGATCTCCAATTTCAAGCGTCACAGTTCGGGCCACTGGTATTTCACGTTGAAGGATGCGCACGCGCAATTGCCTTGCGTCTGCTTCCGCTTGCAGAATCGGCTGATTCGATTTCGACCAGAGGACGGACTGGAGGTTTACGCGCGTGGGCGGCTGAGCGTCTTCGAGAAGCGCGGCGAGTATCGTCTGCTGGTCGCGTACATGGAGCCGGTCGGCATCGGCTCCTTGCAATTGGCGTTCGAGCAGCTGAAGGCACGCTTGGCGGCCGAAGGATTATTCGATCCCGCGCGCAAACGCCCGCTTCCGCTCACGCCGCGAAAGATCGGGGTGATCACCTCCCCGACGGGCGCCGCCATCCGCGACATCTTGCGGATTCTGAAGCGGCGCAATCGCGGCATTGACGTCCTGATCTGCCCCGTGCGCGTTCAAGGCGAAGGCGCCGCCCAGGAGATCGCCGAAGCCATTCGCCTCATGAATCAACGCGATGACCTGGACGTCCTCATCGTCGGGCGCGGTGGCGGTTCGATCGAAGACCTGTGGGCGTTCAACGAGGAGATCGTCGCGCGCGCCATCTTTGACTCGCGCATCCCTATCATCTCGGCCGTCGGGCACGAGACCGATTTCACCATCGCCGATTTCGTCGCCGATGTGCGCGCGCCGACGCCGTCGGCGGCTGCCGAAATGGTCGCCGCGCGTCGGGATGAGCTGATCGGGCGGTTCGCCGCGCTGGAGCTGCGCTTGGTGAAAGCGGCACGCTATCTCCTCGTGCGATGGCGCGAACGCCTCTCGCAGCTTCATGCGCGACCGGGCTTCATGCGCGCGCGCACGATCGTGCAACAGGCGTGGCAACGGGTGGATGATCTCGACTACCGATTGCAGATCGCGATGACGCGACGCGTGCGCGCGGCGCGAGAACGCTTCGCCGCGCTCTCGATGCGCTTCACGGCACAGCGCCCGAGCCGACGCCTGGCGGAGATGCGCGGGCGCTTGGCCATACTTCAGAACCGAATGAACGCGACGATCCGCGAACGTTTGCACACCTGTCGGCGCCACCTGAGCCTCGCCGTGGGAAAGCTGGACGCACTCAGTCCCCTGGCCGTCCTCTCGCGCGGATACGCCATCGTGTGGAACGAACAACACGTCATCCTCCGCGATGCGGCCGAGGTGCGCGTGGGCGAACGCCTGCGCATCCGTCTCTTCAAAGGCCAGCTGAAGGCAGTGACCGAAGAGGTGAGACTCGATGAGTAAGGCGTCTAAACCTACGGACTTCGAGGCCGCCCTCAAGGAACTGGAGGGCATCGTCGAACAATTGGAGAATGGCGATCTGCCGCTGGAGCGCGCGCTGGAACTCTTCGAGCGTGGCGTCAAGCTCTCGCGAGAATGCCAGAAGCGTCTCGAAGAGGCCGAGCGGAAAGTCGAAATCCTCGTCAAAAACGCCAGTGGGGATTACGAAATCCAACCCTTCGAAGAGCCCCCGGAGGAGGATGCCCACCGGCCGTGAGGACGTCGTCCGAGAGAGGAACGCTCGATCTGGCGGAATATCTGAGCGCGCAACGGGAACGCCTTCATCGATGGCTCGATCAGCTCGTGCCCTCGGAGACGACGCCTCCGGAAGTGATTCACCGCGCCATGCGGTACAGCCTCTTCGCCGGAGGGAAACGGCTTCGCCCGATCCTCACGATCGCGACTGGAGAGATGTTCGACGTCCCGGAATCGTGGCTGCTCCCGACGGCGTGCGCGCTGGAGATGATCCACACCTACTCGCTCATTCACGATGACCTCCCAGCGCTTGACAACGACGATTGGCGACGAGGTCGGCCGACGTGTCACAAAGTCTTCGGCGAAGCGATCGCTCTTCTGGCCGGCGATGCCTTGCTCACGCTCGCTTTCCGAACGTTGGCCGAGATCCCGATCCCGGATGCGCATCGCGATCGCCAGATGCGCGTGATCGCCGAGATCGCGCGCGCGGCCGGAACGGTGGAGGGAATGATCGGCGGTCAGGTGTTGGATCTCCTGACGGAAGGGCAGCCTTTTGATGAGCCGACGCTCACAGCCATTCATCGCATGAAGACGGGCGCGCTGATGACGGCCTCGGTGCGCGTCGGCGGGATTTTGGGCGGAGCGGAGCCGGAGCAGATGCGCGCGCTCACGCGCTACGGGGAATGTCTGGGGCTCGCCTTTCAGATCATTGACGACGTGCTCGACATCACGGGGACGCCTGAGGAGATCGGGAAGACGCCGGGCAAAGATGCGGCGGCTCGTAAGGCGACCTATCCGCGCCTGTACGGTCTGGAAGCCTCCCGACAGAAGGCCCAGGCGCTCATCGGCGAAGCGCTCGAAGCGATCCGGCCGCTCCCGCGTTCGGAGCGACTCGCCGATCTGGCTCGCCTCGTCCTCCAACGCCGCGCGTAGTCCGCGCCCGTTCACGCGCGCCGCTTGCGGCGCTTCCCCCATGCCAGAAGGCCGAGGCTCACCGCCACGCACAACCACGCGAAGAGATCGCCGTACCGCGCGTACAATGTGAGCGGAGGTGGCGACGAAGGGAGGCGCAAAAGCCAGTGGCGCGTCGCCGTGTGAAAAAGCGGCGTGGCGTCTCGCACTTCGCCGTAGGGGGTGATCAAGGCCGTGATGCCGCTGTTGGTCACGCGCACGAGCGGACGCCCCAACTCGACAGCACGAAGGACAGCGTGAGAGAGGTGCTGGCGTGCGCCCGCCGTCGTGCCAAACCAGCCATCATTGGAGATGTTCACCAACAGCGTCGCGCCTCGTTGCACGAGCGCGCGCGGAATCTCCGGGAAAGCCGATTCAAAGCAGATGAACGTCCCGACGCGCGCAGCCCCCACGTCAGCGACCGTGTAGTCGCGCCCCGGCACGAAGTCGCCTGCCAACGCCGGGATCTTTCCCAAGAAAGGAAGGAGTCCGCGCCCGGGGACGTATTCGCCGAATTCCAGAAGCCGAATCTTGTGATACTCGGCGATGCGTGTGCCCTGCGGGGAGATCACGGTGGCGCTGTTGTGCCAGCCGCGCGCCGTCCTCCCCAAGTGATTCAGCAAGAGATACGCCTCGTGCCGGCGCGCGAAATCGGCCAGATACGCCGCGAGTGCTTCGTCCTCATCGAGCGAGAGATTCATCGGCGATTCCGGCCAGATGAGGAGCTGCGGAGGCCCATCGCTTTTCCCCTCGGCGAGAACTGCTTCGGAGAGGCGCAGATGCCGATTCAAGCTCTCAATCACATCCGGAGCGCGCAATCCCGCGCCGCGTCCGAGGACGGGAATCACCGGTTGCACGGCGAAGACGTGTACGGCAGACGTTCCAAGAGGAGCTTCCGGACGAGCGGCCCTTCCGGCGAAGAAGGCGAGACCTAAGAGCGCGAGGGGACTTCCGACGAGCAGGATGGCGCGCCGCCACCGCGCCGTCTCTCGCAGCGCGAGGAAGACGCCAAGCGTGCTCGCCAGAAGCAACAAAAAGCTCACGCCCAACACGCCCGTTCCGCGCGCGATCTGAATCAGCTCGGGAACGCTCGCCTGACTATACCCGAACAGGTTCCAACCATGCCGCGTCAAGTGAACGCGCGCCCACTCCAGAGCGACCCAGAAAAGCGGTGCGGTGAAGACACCCGCTCTTCCCCATCGGACGATCCCCCATCGCACGAGCCAAAGGAAGGCGGAGAAGAAGAGTGAGAGCACAAGCGCCGGAATGAGCAAGAGCGCATACGCGATCGGCGCCGGCATCCCCCCATAGTGAACGATGGGAAACGCGAGCCATGAAAAGCTCCCGTAAAAGACGATGAGGGCAAGGCTCAGACCAAGGAGGAACGCTTGCCGGAAAGAGAGGGCGACTCGCGTCGCCAGGCGGAAGAGGAGGGGGATCCAAGCCCCCCATGCGAGGAACCATACCCCCTCTCCCAAAGGTGAAGGGAAGGCGAGGACGAAAGCGAGCGCTGTTGCCCCGGTACACGCCCAATCGCTCGGTGCCAGAGGCGGTGTACGCGGAGCCGTCAGAATCGGATGCTTCGCTCGTCCCGCGGAGGCCGCCGATGAACGCACGCTCAGCTCCGACGCGAGCCCGCATCATCGGTTGGGGAGGATGCGCAGGTCGGACACGCCGTTATTTCGCAGCTCGCGCAGTGTGCGGGCGGCCGCCTCCGTGTCCTCGAAAGGCCCGAGGACGACTTCCACGACCGATCCCCCCTCGGGCTTCGAACGCAGGCGGGTGAACGCCTGATCGAAGCCCTGCTCCTTCAGATGGGCGACGAAACGCTCGGCCTCCGCCACCGAAGAGAAGCTCCCCGCTCGGATCAGATACGACGCGGGTTCGCTCGGTGAGGAAGGCGTCATCGCCCCTTCCGACAGACTTGCGCTCGGCGGGTTCTCCTTCGGAATCGTCGCTGCTGATTCGGGGACTCGAGCCCATCGTCCGATGAGCAGACCCGCGGTGAACATCGCGAAGGCCAGCGTCACGCATCCGATGAAGAGCACGATCGCGCGTCGGCTTCTCGCTCGAAGATCGTCGTGCATAGGACGTCTCGCCTTAAGACCGATCCGTCACCTCCGCTTGACTCCGTCGCGGAGCCAGCACGGAGAGCAGCTCGATGGGCAGAGGGAAGACGACGGTCGAATTCTTCTCCGCGCCGATCTCAGTGAGCGTCTGCAGATACCGAAGTTGGATGGAGAGCGGCTCCTCGGAGAGCTTCCGCGCGGCATCGGTCAACTGCTGAGCGGCCAGGTATTCGCCCTCGGCATGGATGATCTTAGCGCGCTTCTCCCGCTCGGCCTCCGCCTGCCGGGAGATCGCCCGGATCATCTCCTGTGGCAGGTCCACGGCCTTGATCTCGACCATGCTCACTTTGATCCCCCACGGATCGGTGTGCTTGTCGAGAATGCGCTGCAAGCGCGCGTTCAGCTCCTCGCGCTTGCTGAGGAGATCGTCCAGCTCGACCTCGCCGCAGACCGAGCGCAGAGTCGTCTGCGCGAGTTGTGAAGTGGCGTAGAGATAGTTCTCGACCTCGACGATGGCCTTATTCGCATCAATGACGCGGAAGTAGACGACGGCATTCACCTTCACCGAGACGTTATCGCGAGTGATGACGTCCTGGGGGGGCACATCCATGGCGACCGTGCGCAAGCTCACGCGCACCATGCGTTGGAAGGGGCCGATCACCAGGCGGATGCCCGGCGGTTTCGGCTCGGGCCGCAACCGTCCGAAGGTGAAGACGACGCCGCGTTCATACTCGTTAATGATCTTGATCCAGCTCAGCACCCAGAGCAGCAGAATGATCGCCGCAACGGTGGATCCCGTGAAGAGTTCCGGCATAGCTCCCTCCTTTCGCATTCACCGAGACCCCCGCTCCTCACGGGGCTCTCGCTCACGCGCGCTCTTCATTCTGGGCCACATCCAGGATGGAGGTCTGGCGTGGCGGTTCCAGAGGCTGCATGGCTTCAACGCGCAGCTTCAAGCCTTCGATCCCCACGACGCGCACGCGCTCTCCCTTAGCGATGCGCGAGGAGGCGATGGCGCTCCACAGCTCGCCGCGTACGAAGACCTGCCCCTCCGGATTCAACTCCGTCTCGGCTGTCCCGATCAATCCCACCATGCCGAGATCGCCCGTGACGACTTTCTGCTCCCGCGCCTTCATGGCTAAGCGCAGGATCACGATCATCGCCACGGCCGTCGGGATGGCGATGGCGATGGCGATCGAGCGCTGAACCTGAATCGCTGGATCCGGCGCATCCACGAGCATCAGCGCCCCGATGATCATCGAGACGACGCCCCCCAGCCCGAGCACGCCGAAGCTCTGAATCTTCGCCTCGGCGATGAAGAGCGCGATGGCGATGATGAGCAGCAGCACGCCGGTCAGACTGATCGGCAGCAGGTGAAATCCATAGAGGGCCAGCACGAGGGCGATCGTGCCGACGACAGCCGGGATGATCGCTCCCGGATTGTTCAGCTCGAAGTAGATCATGAGCAGACCAATGGCGCCCAGCACGAAGGCGATGTTCGGATTGGCCAGGAAGCTGAGCACGCGCTCACGCAATGTGGGCTCGATGCGCACCACCGGTTCTCCCTTCGTCCGTAACGTGACAGTTTCTCCCCCTAACCGACGGATCGCCCGTCCATCCAGTTGCGCGAGCAGATCCGAGAGATCGCGCGCGATGAGATCAATCAACCCCTCCCTCAGGGCTTCCGTCTCCGTGTAGGAACGGCTCGTGCGCACGGCGGCTTCGGCCAGCTCGATATTGCGCCCCCGCTTCTCGGCGAGCGAGCGGATATAGGCCGCCGCATCGTTCTCCGCCTTCTCGTACATCGTGCGATCTTGCTCCATCCCGATGGCCACTGGATGGGCAGCTCCCGTATTCGTCCCCGGGGCCATAGCCGCGACATCGGCCGCGATGAGGATGAAGAAGCCCGCCGAGGCCGCACTGGCTCCGCTCGGTGAGACGTAGACGACCACAGGCACACGGGAAGCAAGAATCCGCTCGACGATCTCCCGCATGGCCGAGACGAGTCCCCCCGGCGTGCGCAGCGTGATGATGAGCGCGCGCGACTGCGCCTGCTCGGCCACGCGAATCGCCCGCTCGACCAACTGCGCGCTCGCCGGATGCACGATGTCATCGAAGGTCACGACATGAACATCCGCCCGCGCCACACCGCAGAGGAGCACGGTGAGACATCCGGCCTGTACGATCAATCGCCTCGGCTTCATACAATCCGGCAATAATGTAGCACAAAAGGAGAGCCCGCGTCATCAGCGCAGATCGCGCGTCGCGATGAGGATCTCCTCGCCGAACGGCAACTGGACGGCCAAATACGTCGCTCGCGGAGAGGGAAGGCCGAAGAAGACCAAGCCGACTTGAGCCGGTGATGGCCAAGGCTTCTCGTTCCCCCGCCACCGTTGCTCTCCTACGGCTTCAAAATGCGCGCGCGCCTGCGCGTCCAGGTCCGGCCCCTGAGCGCGAAACTCCAGGCACTCTCCTTTGCGCCGCACGATGGAGAGACCCTCCAATCGGCTGAGCGCGAAGCGCCGCTCGCTCACCCCATCGCGCAACAGCGCTCCACGTGGACAGAAATACCGCGTCTTCCCTCGATCGCGCTCGGATCCGACGTAGAGCCACACGGTCGTCTCCTGACGTTCCATGTCCAGCGTCACGGCCAGCGGATAGAGGACGAATGTTTGATCCTCGACCTTCACCTCATAGCGCGTGAACGGCTCGACCCGGCGTATCCCCGAACGATACCACGATTGTGCCTCCGTCGAAGGGGCCCCCCATGAGAGGCTCCCCATGAGCAGGACGCTTGCGACCGCGCGCTCGGTCGATATCCGATGGGCCCACGATCCGTTCATCGCCTTTCTCCCTTCAGGCGGAGATCGAGTTTATCGTAAACGTCATCGGTGAAATGTTCAAGCCAGCGCAGGATCGCGGGGAACAGGGCGTTCATCTCGAAGCCGCGCTCGTAGGTGGGGGGCCACTGTCGCGGATCGTCGGGGATGAAGATGCGCGCTTCGCTGGCCCGCAGCGGCGTCTCCCTGCGTCTCAAATCCGGACGCTCCACGCGCCCGATCAATCGCGGCGCCGTCAAGCTCGCCGCCGCGAGATGACTCAACTCCCGATAGATCGGATCGGCCGTCTCCGCGCGCGTCCGCGCCTCCAGCATCCGCACGAGCGGATCCTCGCGAAATTCCTCTAAGCCGAGCAAGCGCTCCCGCACGGTATAAAACGTCACCCATCGAGCGCGCCCCATCGGATCGAAGAGACGGCGCCGCGCATCCACGTGCCAGTAGACGAGATTGATCTCGCGGGCCACGGCATCGAGCGCTCCCTTCGCCAATTGCAGGAAGCTCCACATCTTCTGCTCCAACGCGCTGAAGGACACGATCGTCCCCTCCGATCCGAAGGCCTCGCAAGGGACCTCTTCGTTGAGCAGCTCCAGATAGACATCCAGCGTCGCCCGCTGGAACCAGCAGGTGCTCCAATGAGCGATGGCCGCATATTGCCGCCCGACGTCATCGAAGGCGGACCAAGCGCGCAATTGTTCCACGAAGGCGGTCTCCGACCGCGTCCCGCGCCAGGCTCTCAATTCGAGCGACTCGCGCATAGGCGGATCCGATGTTCGGAGAAGGTGGCAGCGCGCCGTCGCAAGGGGGATCACTCACCGCGTCCGCTCAACCGTGAACTCAGCGATACGAGCCAGGGCGTCCCGATAGGGAGAAGGGACCACCACGCGCAGACAGGCCGAAGCCCGTTGAGCATACGCGCGCGCCTCTTCGCGGGCGCGCTCTAAGCAGCCTTCCGCTTCCAACACCGCGACCAACTCTTGCCGCGTCACCCTCCGGTAATCGCCATCGGCGAGCACCGTGCGCACCATCTCCAGATGCTGTGGTTCCCCCTTCTCGACCAACAGGATCACAGGGAGGGTCAGCTTCCCTTCGCGCAGATCGTTGCCGGCCGGCTTGCCCAGGCTCTCGTCGTCGGCGACGAAATCGAGCACATCGTCAATTAATTGAAACGCCGTGCCCAGATGCATTCCGTACTCGCGCAAGGCTTGTTGCTCGAGCGGTGACGCTCCGCCGAGGACCCCCCCGATCTCCGCGCACGCGCTGAAGAGATAGGCGGTCTTCCGCTGCAGGATCTCGAAGTAGCGTTCCCGCGTGATGAAGAGGTCGCCGATATGCCCCAGCTGGATCAATTCCCCTTCGGTCATCTTTCGCGTGATCTGCGTGAGCAGATCGAGGATCTCGAAGCTGCGCTCTTCGAGCGCCATCTCGAACGCGCGCATGTAGAGCCAATCGCCCATGAGCACGGTGATCTGGTTCCCCCACCGCGCATTCACCGAAGGGCGCCCGCGCCGCACCTGCGCGCCGTCAATGATGTCATCGTGCACGAGCGTGGCCGTGTGAATGAATTCGACGACGACGGCCAGCCGAATCGTCGAACGCGTGACGGGACGCCCCCAGAGCTTCGCCGACAGCAACAGCAAGGCCGGTCGAATTCGCTTCCCCCCGCCGTCCTTCACGTATCGGCCGATCTCAGCGATCAAGGGCACCTCGGAAGCGATCTGAGAGGCGAATTCGTGCTCGAACGCGGCCAATTCCTCACGAATTAAGGCGAAGAACTCCGCCGCCGAAGAAGCCCTCGCTTGGGTCGCTCGTTCCAGGTTATTCGCCCCCTGTTGCGTCATCCGCATCCCTCGAAAGAGGGATTCACTTTAGCACAAGACTGACGGACAGACCAAGCGGCCTCACGCCTCGTCCCAACTCGCGGAGAAGCGAGGCCGAATCCGCCGATCCTCGAAAGCGCCTGAGGTCAGGGTGATCTCCGGCGATGCCCCATCACCGAAGACGACCGTGACGAGGTCGAACCGATAAGCGGCCGATTCCAAATGCAGCCAATGGCGATAGGCACGCGCGGCGCGAGCGAGGGCGCGGCGCTTGCGCCAATCCACGCTCGCTTCGGCTCGCGCGACGTCTTCGGACGTCCGCGTCTTCACCTCTACGAAGACGAGCACGTCGCCATCGTATGCGACGATGTCCAGCTCCCCGAGCACAAGGCCCCCCCGTGGGGTCCGTCCGATGGGAATCCGAACATTGGTCGCGACGATGCGATAGTTCCGGCGCCGCTTCAAAAATTCGAGCGCGAAGCACTCGCCGAGCGCTCCGAGGTCCGCAGGCGTTCGCTCGTCAACCTTCATTCCACGCGCCTCCACGTCATGAGGATGCGCCGTCCGCGCACCTCCCATTCCACGCTCAATCTCTCCCGATCCAGTCGCACGTTCTCGAAGACCTGCGGCGCGCCCGTCATCTCCGGGAAGAAGGCGAAGACGGGGATCAGAGTGAGGCGATTCCCGTCCCGATGATATTCCCCCACGCTCCCTTCAACCTCGCGCACCAACTCCAACAGTTCCCGTTTCGAATACTCGGCGAGCTTCTTCTCGCGCGGCGGACGGCGATCCGGCGCGACCGCGAAAAGCGCGAATCGCGAGCGCGTCAAGAGTAGCATCGCACCCTGCGGCACTGGACGTCCCGTCGCGAGGTCCTTCGCCGATTCGAGCAGCCACGCACCTTCCAAAGAAGCGTCTTCGGCAGCCGCCGCGGGCGGCACCGACGTCGCCGGCCGCACGTTCAAGTCCACCTGCGTGATGCGCCATCCGCCGCGCTGCCGTTCCAGCAGGAACGAGGCGTACCCCGTGTACGTGAGCGCCATCCCGTGAGCCGTCTTCTGCACGTACCGCGCTTCCGCCTGCGCCCACGCGATGGCGCCTGTTGTGCGGATCTCGAGCTGTTCCATCTGCAACTCGGCCTGAGGAAAATGCTGAAACGCGACGCGCAGATGCTCCACGACCTGCTCAATCCCCCGATCCCGTCGTCCGAGGCTGAGCATCACGATCCCGGGAGCGCACGCTCGCCGCAGCGCCTCCGCATCGTTCTGCTCCCATCCGCGACGGAACGTCTCGATGAGGCGACGAATCTCCAAGTCCGAGGAAGCGGGACGCGGGCGTTGCGCTTCGCCCACCGCAGCGAGAGCGGCTATCCAGCATAGGCCACCGATCACCCACCATATCTTCACGATTTCACCTCCCGGTTCGTCTCGCGGAATTCGATCTCGCCGAGAAACCGATCGGGCTCGTCCCTCCGCGCGCGGGCGAGCTCCCGAAGCGCACTCCCCTCGCTGGCGAGAAGTTGTAACCTCCCCTTCCGCGATGGGCCCGCGACGCCAGCCGTCGGCCATGTGAACGGGCCGACAACCGCGATGGGTTCGATGAACGGCTTCACGCGCCGCTCACTCGTCCCCCTCACGCCACGCGCGCCGTTCATCCCACTTGCCAAAACGCCTTCCCTCACCTTCGAACCAGGCGACTTGAGAAAATCGCCAAGGCCGTGTTTAATATCCGCCTGATTGGCGTGTCATTATACCATCGCCGGATGTCGATGGGCATGGGGAGCGAAACACGATGCGATGACGGAGGGCCGAACAGGCCCACGCGCGAAGACGCTTATGCGCTGCTCTGCGAGTATACGCAGAGCGAGAGCTTGATCAAACATGCCCTCGCCGTCGAGGCCGTTATGCGCGCGTTCGCACGGCGTTACGGCGAGGACGAGGAGACGTGGGGGATCGCGGGTCTGCTGCACGATTTCGATTACGAACGGTATCCGAATCCTCCCGATCATCCCTTGCGCGGCGCCGAGGTGCTGCGCGAGCGTGGGTACCCGGAAGAGATCGTGCGCGCCATCCTCGGGCACGCCGACTACACGGGCGTCCCGCGAGACACGTTGTTGGCGAAGGTCCTCTACGCGGTGGACGAGCTGACGGGCTTCATCATCGCCTGCACGCTCGTGCGTCCGTCGCGAAGTTTGGATGATCTGCCCGTCGCCTCGGTGAAGAAGAAGCTCAAAGACAAGGCCTTCGCGCGCGGCGTGGATCGCGCCATCGTCTATCGCGGCGCTGAAGAGCTGGGCATGGAGCTGGATGAGTTGATCGCTTTCATCATCTCGGCCCTGCGCCCCATCGGCGAACGGTTGGGCTTGAATCGCTCGCCTTCGGAGGAGAGAGCCACCCCATGACGGCACAGAGACTCGACGGATTAGCGATCGCACAACAGATCAAGAGCGAGGTCGCGCGCGAGGTCGCGGCGCTCGCCGAACGCGGCATTCGCCCAGGTCTGGCCGCGATCCTTGTGGGGATGAATCCCGCTTCCCGGGTCTACGTCAACAGCAAGGTGAAGACGTGCGAGGAGCTGGGCATTTACTCGGAGAAGCACGAGCTGCCGGAGACGACGACGACCGAAGCCTTGCTTCACCTGATCGCCCGTTTGAATGCCCGCGAGGAGATCGACGGCATCCTCGTTCAACTGCCCTTGCCGCGCCACATTGATACGTCGCGAGTGCTCGATGCTGTGGATCCGGCCAAAGATGTGGACGGCTTCCATCCGGTGAACGTCGGGCGCCTGGTGCGCAATCAAGAGGCGCTGGAACCGTGCACACCGGCGGGCATCATCGAGTTGCTGGAGCGCACGCGGATCCCCATCGAGGGGCAGCGCGCTGTCGTCATCGGGCGCAGCGACATCGTGGGGAAGCCGCTGGCCTTGATGCTTCTGCATCGCCATGCGACGGTCACGATTTGTCACAGCCGTACGCCGCAGTTGGCCGAGATCGCACGCCAGGCGGATATTCTCGTTGCCGCGATCGGTCGAACGGCCATGATTACCGCCGAATACGTCAAGCCGGGCGCTGTGGTCATTGACGTGGGCATCAACAAAGTGACCGATCGCGCTGAAGTGGAACGCCTGTTCGGGCCGGACGAGAAGCGACTGAGCGAACTGGCCTCGAAGGGATATACGCTCGTCGGGGATGTGCATCCGACGAGCGTCGCGCCCATAGCCGGCTATCTGACGCCCGTGCCAGGAGGCGTCGGCCCGCTCACGATCGCTATGCTCATGAAGAACACGGTCAAGGCCGCGCGCTGGCGACGTGCGGCCGTTCGTTCGGCAACCGCATGAGCGCCTCATCTCCTGCCGGAGGGTGACCTATGCGACGCGTGCCGCGGAGCTTGCGCGAATTCTGCGCCGCACAAAAGATCATGCGCTTGGCGTTCACCGATGCTCGAGGATACCCTCATGTCCTCCCCGTGTGGTTTGTCGCTCTCGGGAACGAGTTCTTCTTCGGGACGGGTCGCGAGAGCGCGAAAGGACGCGCCATTCTGAGGAATCCTCGAGTCGGATGGGTCATTGATGGTGGGGCGAGCGTGCGCACGTATAAGGGCATCTCTTTCTGGGGACGGGCCGAAGAGGTCACGGATCCGCGCCTGTGGCGCAAGGTCTGGCGCGCCCTGGGCACGAAGTACTACGGCTCGCCCGAGAGCCGCGCCTTTCAACAACTGTACACGCCACAGACGCTACTCGTTCGCCTGAAGCCCGAGGGAGTTTTCTTCTGGGACTACAGCGCCGAATGAATCCTCTTGCTGAGGTGAGCGCGAGGATTCATCCAGCGGAGAAGCGCCGTGGGTCCACCGGGCGATCGTTTACCCGCACCTCATAATGGACGTGGGGACCAGTGGATCGCCCCGTGCTCCCGGCCCGCCCGACGATCTGACCCCGTTTGACGGCTTGCCCCACGCGCACGCTGATGCGAGAGAGATGTCCGTAGAACGTCGTGAGGCCATGGCCGTGATCTAAAATCACGAGATTCCCGTATCCGCCCCAATAGGCGGCGAAGACGACCGTCCCATCAGCCGTCGCGCGCACCGGTTCGCCATATCGCGCCTCCAGGTCCACGCCGGTATGGAACTCGTACCCCTCGCCGAAGGGGTTTCGCCGGATGCCGAACCGAGCGTTCAGCGAGCCTTCGACCGGCCATCCGCGCGGCGTCCGACGGTGACGCTCGCGCTCGCGCTCCAAATGCGCACGAAGGGTCTTCAACGTCGCCTCAACGCGCGCGATCTCCTCAGCGAAGAACTGCGGCTCACGAGGACCTCCCTTCCCACGGGCGGCCTCCGAAGAGGTCGGCCCGAGATCGGCGTCCTCGACCTCGATCCCCATCTCCCGAGCCGCCTGCCGCACTTGGTGTGCTTCGGCTTCCAGAGACGCGAGGCGCGATCGCAAGGCATTCAGTTGCGTGAGATATTCGCGCTTGAGCACCTCGTTCTCTCGCTCGATGCGCGCGTATCGCACGAGCATGACGGCTCGTCGCACTATCCATACGCCCGCCGTGCTGAGGAGACCGAGAAGAATCACACTGCCCAAGAGCGCCCCATACAAGTGCTTGTGAGGAATGACGATCTTATAAAAGCGCGAACTCGTGGCGGGCGCGATAATCAGCGTGTAAAACGCATCTCGGCGCATACGAACACCTCCTTGCCCTCGATTTTTCCCAAGCCACCCGCTGCCGGTCTCGAATGGGACGCGGCCTAGGATAGCACGACTTCAGAGGAAGGACAAGGGGAATTTTCCTCACTCCGGCTGCTGCAGCTCGCGCGCGATCTCCTGCGCGATCGCGCGTGCCTGCTCGATCTCCTCTGGGGGCAGCGAGATCGCGGCGACGGCGGCGTGACCGCCTCCGCCATAGCGTTCGCAGATCCTGGCCAAATTATGGCGGCGCGGGCGCGGAGCCCACGGGTTCGAGCCCACGGAGATTTTCGCCCGCACGGGGGACAGGCTCACGCCGATGCTGTAGGTCGCCTCCGGACAGAGATAATAGGGGATGAACTTGTTGTACCCCTCCAAGCCATACTCGCTCACGTCGAAGTACGCGACGCCGCGTTCGCATCGCACGACGCGGCGGATCGTCTCGATGGCCTGCTCATGCCACTGCGCGAGCGGCTCGATCCATTCGGCGATCGGAGGCTCCTGAACGACTTCCGCAAGCGTCCTCTCCTGCAGCGCGTAGATCAATCGCTCCGGAAGATGATCATCTCGCCCCGCTTCGACGACGAGCATCACCTTCATGGCCGGCTCGCTCAGATCAATGGCCGCCTGTGGATTCGGATATTGGGCGCCGTCAATGATGTCCGCCCACCGAACCAATTCCTCGAGCGGCGTCGGATCGAAGCCGAAGCGCGAGGCCGCGATGTCCGCAACCAGCTTCGTGCACGATTTGTAACTCGGATCGAGGAACTTCTTCCCGCTTCGATCCCGACGGAAATGAGCCTCATCCTCCGGTGAGAGGAAGGCGCTGTCGTGGTGATCGAACCACCAGGTCAGGCGGTCGGAGCTGCTGTATTTGAAATCCACAATGGCGTTCTCATCCCCGTCGAAGAGCGCATCATCGAAGATGCGGCCCGCGCGATGCATCAATCCGGCATACGCGAATTCCGCGCGCGAATTCACGCGCTCCCGATAGAAGCGGGAGAAGACGACCGCCGAAGCGATCCCATCGAAGCACCGATCGTGAAAGAGCACCTTCACTTTCATAAACCGACCTCGAACGAAGCGAAGAATGATACCGGGAATCGCCGCGATGTGCCAACTCATTCCGGCACGGGAACCCAGAGCAACGCGCGGCGCACGATGCGTATCCCGTTGGGGTGGAGGGCGACCGCATACGGCTCGCACTCGCGCGCGTGCTCCAAGGCCTCGCGCAAGAGCGTCTGCGCACGCGCGGCGGCCGCCTCGTAGAGACGTTCGAGCTCTTGCGCGAGCGGTTGCAACTCCTCCGGCGCCTCCACCGCGGTCGAAGCCTCCGAGAGGTCTTCCTCAGCTTCGACCGATCGGAGCGCAGTCCCAAGCGGATGGTCCAATACCGTGCGCTGCAACTGCGCCTCCACGCGCGAGATCATCCGCCGCCGCAGGACATCCAATCCCGCGCGCAGCTCCTCCGGCACATCCCTTGGGAGCGGTTTCTGCCGAAGTTGTTCCAACTGCAGCTGGAACTCCCGCAGCAACTCCTTCAACGTCGGATGAAGGCGCTCGCGCACTTCCTCCACGACGCGCTCCAAGAATTCCTCCCGACTCTCGTTCCACCGTGAATAGAGCCGCAGATTCGGATTGTAATACAGCACCAACCGCTCCGAACGCACCAAGTGGGCGATCAGGTCATTCTCGATCTCCTCCAGGCGCGCTTCCGTGAGCGCCACTATCCCCTCGTAGGGATGGACCCCCGGCTGTGGCGCCATTCGCACCCGCTCCGGGGTGAACTCGTCCACGGCCGGCACGCTCCAATCGGCCGCTGCTTCATCGCGCGGGAGCCACGTCGTATACCGGCGATCCTCCGAATGCACCAGCTCGGCCCTCGGATCCCGAAACTCCAGGAGGCATTCGAAGAGGAGCGCCGGCCGATACCGCCAGATCACCAAGGCGTCCCGCAGAAGCGATTCCTCCACACCAAGCCACAGCTCCGCGAGACCCGACGTCGAAGCCTTTGACATACCGCTCACGCTTCCTCCCGCATGCGCTCGACTTCGATCTTGGGCTCGACCGTGAGCGAGCGCATCTCGCTCACGCGCACGAGTCCCGGTTTTGAGCGAGGAATTTTACTCACGAATTTGCGCTCCGTGTAGTTCACGACGACCTTGCTCGAATGTCGCGCTTGGCTGAAGAAAGCGGCCAATTGCGCCGCTTCGCGCAGCGTGCGTGGCGGAACCACCTGCCCTTTCGCCCGCCGAATGATGACGTGCGAGCCCGGATAATCGGCCGCATGCAACCAGAGATCATGCGGCGCGGCCATCCGGAACGTGAGCCGCTCATTGTCCTGGGCACTCTTGCCGACTAAGATCTCGAACCCATCCGAAGAGCGAAAGCGGTAGACGCCCGGCATCTGCACGCGCACTCGCCTCTGGGATCCCACCGCGGACGAACGGCTCGCCCCACCCGAAGGCGGTGAGGAGCCGAGGCCGAGGTCGCGAGCGATTTGCTCCAGCACGGTTATCTCTTCGGTCGCTACGGCGCGCTCGCGCATGCGCCGGAGCTCTTCCAGCTCTCGCTCCGTGGCCGCGCGTCGTTCGGCGATCACCCGCACCCCCTGCTTGGCCTTGCGATATCGTTGGAAATAGTGCTCGGCCGCTTGCGATGGCGTCGGCGCGGCAGCCGGGATCTCAATGAGGGGCTGTCCAAGATCGTAATAATCGGTCACGAGGAAACCGGACCTCGTGCGCACGGCTGTCCGCGCGTGCGCCAAAAGGAGCTCCCCCCATCGCCGCCACGTCTCAGGATCACCGAGGGCGCGCTCATCGGCCTCCAAACGCTCGCGCAACCGCTCCCGCTTCTCAATTTGCGTGGTGAGATGGCGCAAGATGGCGGTTCTCAGTTCGCCATACCGCTCGATCCGACGAACGAGATCGTAGTACAAGGCTACCGCGCGAGAGAACGACTCCACTCGCGTTGCGCTCCAGTCCCGCAGGTGCGTGAGGGGGATCGCCGACAACACCACATCGCGCGGCGAAGCCCGCGCCGGATTCATGCGCTCCAACGGTTCGCGCGTGTAGAGGATCGGCTCCGCCGGGCGACGGAGGAGGTCCTTCACGACGCTCTGAAAAGCCTCGTAAGCGAGATCGAGCGACAGCTCGTCCGATCGGCTCCGGTTGTGCCACCGTGCTTCGACCTCAGCGGCGTAAAGGAGACCGAATCCTTCGACCGCTTTCACGATGCTCTCCGAGAGCGATGCGCCTGGCGCGAGGAGCCGTTGAAATTCCTCCCGACTGAGCGTCAGAGGATCGCGCTTCTCAGGCGCCACCGGCGGAAGATAGAGCGCGCCGGGCGGGAAGCGCTCGTCTCCACGGGCAAGGAGCCGCTCGCGCACGCGCCCAGACGCATCCAGGAGGAAGAGATTCGGCGCACGCCCGAAGAGTTCCGCCACGAGGCCGACCTCGTGCCAAGGCGCATCCTCTTCGACTTCATCCCCCACTTCGGAGACGCTCGTTGATCGGCGAAGGAGGAACCGTATGATGCGATCGCGTCGCACCTGCAGGATTTCGCACACGCGGGCGCCGCAAAGATGCCTCCGCGCCAGCAGCAGAAAGGGCGTCGGCTCGACCGCCTCTCGAAGCGGGCGCTCGACCAGGTGCACGCGCGGCCAACGTGGTTCGACCGAGAGCAACAGCCAGAGGTTCGCCGGACGTCGAGACGGTCGATAGAGCTTCAGAAGAAGCGTCCATGGATCCCCCAACTGAACTCTCTCCACGCGCGCGTCGAGGATCGTCTCCTGGAGTTCCTCGACGAGGTGAGACAGCGTGAATCCGTCCATGTCTTTTGTTTTAGCACAAAGCCGGGGGATCCGCGAAGCCTCCGACTCCGAGAGGGGAGACCCGAAGAAAAGCTTCGGCACACGCTGCCGCCGAAGGCCAACGGTTCACCGCTTCGCGCGATCTCAGCGCCGCAGAGGGCGATAGAGCCAAGGCGCATGAACCTCTTGGCTCTCGTATACGGACTTGGCGACCCGCCTCACGACGATCCCCGAGAAGAGATCGCCGAACGTTCGACGCTCGCGATTGAAGAGCGCCCAGAAGAATCCAAAGAAGATGGGGATCGCCCCCAGCACGGATCCGAGAATGTGGCGCACCGCCTGCCCGGCCGATGGCACATCCATCGTTCGCGCATTCAGGGCGAGGAGTCCAGCAACGGCCATCCCGACCGTGCGTCCAGCCACGCTCAGCGAGATCGTCTCGTAGAGGATGCCGATCGCGACCGCGACGCCCACAAGCGCAAGGCGCACGAAGCGATGAGAGAAATCGCCGAAGATCAACTCGACGCTGGCGACGAAGGGGATGAGGCTGAAGATGATCACTCCGAGATCGATGAGCGCGGCGCCCAGGCGCCGCCCAAGCGAAGCCGGGGCAATTTGTGGCTCCTCGCGGGCGAACCAGTGCGCCTCCTCGCTCCGCGCGCGGAGGGGGAAATCCGGTGCCGCGTCCATCTCAACCGCGAGGTCCCCACCGCCTTCCAGCGAGAGCTCCTCTTCCGGGGAGAGAGCGCGCGGCGGCGGAGCTTCCGTCGAGGGCTCCCTCTCCAGAGGCACACGCGATCGCGATTCCGCCTCGGGGCGAGGCGAAGGGCTCACAGCTTCTTCCCCGCTCTTCGGAGCACGCGCTGGCTCAACGTGGCGCCGCGTGCGCGCCGCCACCGTCTCCGCAATGGCGTTGCGCCGCTCTTTCTCCGGACGCGCGGGCGGTGGCGCTGGCTCCGCGACCGGGCGCGCGGATTCCCCCTCACCTCCGCGTCGCTCTCGAATGGCACGCACGCGCTCCCGAAGCTGCTCCCGCCACTCCGGAGGGCCCGAGCGCCCCTCCGTCGAAGAATCGTCCGAAGGATCTGGCACAGGCCGGTCGGAAGCGACGTCGCGTGCTCGCGCTCCGGGAAAAGGGATCACCACCGAATTCGCAGTGCGCGCGCGCGCTCGATCGTTCGCCCGTTCGTGCGCCTGTGCCGAAGGCGTTGTCGCCAGTGAGAGCATCATCCCGCAATACCGACACGTCGCCTGAGCTGCCGATTGAACGAAGCCGCATCTTGGACATCTCATAGCTTCTCATCCCTGCCCGAGCCAGAGGTCGGACGTCGAAAATGTCGGTGAGCATAGTAGCAGAATTTCCCCGCTCGCGCAATCGAATTTTCCCGCCGGCCCGATCCCTGCCCAACTATCGCGCCCGACCGGCATCGGATGCGCGGCGCGGGAGCTTCCCCTCTAACTCATCGGCCAGTGGCGCGGCCCCATAAAGCTTGCGTAAGGCTTCGAGGATCGCCGCGCTGTGGACAGCCACGGCGCGATTGGTCTCCTCAATGTAAACGAAGTTCCCGACCAAGCTCTCGATGTTCCCATCGAAGATCACACCGACCAACTCGCCCTGCCGATTGATCACCGGAGAGCCGGAATTGCCGCCAGTGATGTCGCATGTGCTCACGAAGTTGAGCGGTGTCGAGAGATCGAGCCGATTTCGCCGCGCCCACACCCGAGGGGGGAGATGATATGGTGGCTTCTGATCGAAACCCTGCGCGCGATCGAAGAGCCCGTAGAAGGTCGTCTTCGGCGGCGCTTGGGTGCCGTTCATCGGATAGCCGCGAACCGTCCCATAGGAGAGGCGCAGCGTGAACGTCGCATCGGGGTAGGCTGATTTGCCGAAGACGGCGAAGCGGGCCCGGCCGATCTTCGCTCCGGCGGCTTCTCGGACGCTGGCGACCTGCTCCTCGAACCAGCGTTGCATCTGGCGAAGGATCGGATCGAGGCGCCGCGCCCACTGAAGCAACGGATCCGGCGACGCCGCCACGGCCTCTTCTCCCCCGTCGAGAAGCGCTCGTCGCACGGCGGGGTCCATCAACCGCGTCCCGCGCACCAGCTCTTGCGCGACCGTCTCCGGCGAGCGCCCCCCCAGAGCCACCTGGATGAACGGATCGTCCGGTCCTAACTCCTCCAAAGACTCCCGCAAGCTGGCCGCCAGTAAGACCTCCTCAAGCTCCGGGAAGATCGGCGCTGGAGAGAGCAACCGAAAGCGCACGGCCTCAAGCTGCGCGTCATGGAATCCCTCCAGCCGTTCGGCATCCGGCTTCTTCACCTCCGCAACATAGCGCACGAGCGTCAGAGCATGCTCGACCAGATCGGAGAAGCTGCGGCGCACCGAGCGATATAGCAGCGGCACGGCCTGTTCGCGGTAGCGCGCCTCGGCGGCGGCGATCTCCGCCCACGCGCTCCCGTATTCGGCCTGCCACTCAGGTCGGCTCGCCACGCGTGCGCGGAATTCCTCCTCTTGCTGTCGCTTCCGCTCCAAGAGCGCCGGATCGCGCAGGCCGTTCCACTCGCCCGTATAAGCCTTCAGGGCATTCTCCAGACTGAAGATCAACTCCGCCGCCTGCCGCGCCGGCTCCGGCCCTCGCGCCGCATATTGCCGCAGCACCTGCAACCGATGCCGCAGGGTCCGAATCGTGCGCGGATAGGTGACCTCCCGCAGCGTCTCCAGTTGCGCTACCGTCAACAAGCGGCTCGTCCGCCCCGGATGGCCGGAGACGAAGACCAATTCCCCTTCGGCCGCTCCCCGCGAGTTCCATCGCAGATAATGCTCTGAGCGAATGGGCTGCCCATTCTCGTACACGCGAAAGAGGGCGAAATCGAGACAGTAGCGCGGATACGTGAAGTTATCGGGATCGCCGCCGAAGAAGGCGATCTGTTGCTCCGGTGCGAAGACCAAGCGCACGTCGGTATACCGCTTGTAGCGATAGAGCCAATATTCGGCCCCATGATAGAGTGCCACCACTTCCGAATGCAGGCCCGTCGCCTCGCGACTCTCCCGCTCGATGCGCGCGATCTCCGCTCGCCGCGCCTCGAACGCTTCGCGGTCGCTCATGCCGGGTCGAACGGCTGCCTGCACCCGCGCCGTCACGTCCTCCATGTGGACAAGGACATCGAGGGCGAGATCCGGGCATTTTCGTTCCTCCCGTCGCGTGCGGGCATAGAAGCCGTCGCGCACGTAATCCTTCTCCGGCGTGGAGAGTTTCTGCAATTGCGTGAGCGCGACGTGATGATTAGTGAGCACGAGTCCGTGAGGACTCACGAACGCTCCTGATCCGCCGTCACTGAAGCGAACGCTGGAGAGCCGAATGTGATCGAGCCATTCGCGGGTCGGCGTGAACCCATACCGCTCTTTAAGCTGTGCCAGAGGTGGATTGTCGAACGTCCACATCCCCTCGTCCGCCCATGCGAGCTCGCGTCCCCATAGACTGACGGCGAGGATCAAGAGAAGCACTCGCTGAAACGCCGAGGAACGTCGTCTCCTTCCCATCGTCATCTCCTCCGCATCTTCCATGCTCCCTCAAGTCGCGGAGCCGGAAGGGGTGCATCGCGTTGGCTTCCAAACCTAACAGAGCCTCCCTTTGGAGTCAACGCGAGGCGCTTGGCCGCGTCCGAAAACGGTATTGCGCGCTGACGTGCCCGACGCGCCCCTTCTGGGCTAAAATCCGTTCTTGCGCCACTGGGGCGCACTGGCGATGAACGCGGAAGCACCGCATTCGCTCACTCCGGTGGCTCCGCCGGTTGCGGAGGAGACGGCGGGGCGCGTCACCCGTTCGGCCGGCGTCGTGAGCTTGGCCGTCATGGGGAGTCGCCTCCTGGGGTTAGTCCGCGAACAGGTCTTCGCCGCCATCTTCGGCGTCGGTATGCACTCGGATGCCTTCATCGCTGCCTTTCGCATCCCGAATCTGCTGCGCGATCTGTTCGCCGAGGGCGCCTTGAGCGCGGCCTTCGTCTCCACGTTCTCGCAGCTCATTGTCACTCGGGGCGAACGCGCCGCGTGGCGATTGGCGAACCTCGTCCTCAACGGGCTGCTGCTGGTCCTCACCGGAGTGACCCTCCTCGGCATCCTCCTGGCACCGCAGATCGTTGGGCTGATCGCGCGCGGTTTCGAGGCGATCCCGGGCAAGATGGCCCTCACCATCGAGATGACGCGCCTCATGTTCCCGTTCATCATTCTCGTTGCGATGGCCGCCATCGCCATGGGCATCCTCAACAGCAAGGATCGCTTCGGCATCCCGGCCTCCGCTTCGACGTTCTTCAACGTCGGCTCGATCCTCGGCGGCGTGGGGTTCGCGTATGCACTGGATCCGAACCTCGGCCACCGGGCTATCGTCGGATGGGCCATTGGGACGCTCATCGGCGGCGCGCTGCAGTTTCTGATCCAGGTCCCTTCGCTCTACCGGGTGGGCTTTCGGTACGAACCGATTGTGAGCTTCCGCGATGAGGGGGTGCGACAGATCCTTCGGCTCATGGGGCCGGCTATCATCGGCGCCGCCGCCGTTCAAGTCAACGTCTTCGTGAACACGAACTTCGCTTCGTACCTGGGCGATGGACCGGTCTCGTGGTTGAACTACGCGTTCCGCCTCATGCAATTCCCGATCGGCGTCTTCGGCGTGGCCATCGGCATGGCCACCTTACCCGCCGTCTCCCGCGCCGCCGCGCGCGGTGATCTCGCGGAATTTCGACGAACGCTCGCGGCCTCGTTGGGCCTGGTGTTCTTCCTCTGCCTCCCTTCGGCCTGCGGGCTAGCCGTTCTCGGCGTACCGATCATCCGCGTGATCTACGAGCGCGGCCGCTTCACGGCCTTCGATACGGAACAGACGGCCGCGGCACTCGCGTTCTACGCCATCGGCCTGGCCGGATATGCCGCCATCAAAGTGCTCGCGCCCGCCTTCTACGCCCTGAATGACGCTCGCACGCCAATGCGCATCAGCCTCATCTCGATCGCGACCAACTACACCTTCAACTACGTGCTCGTGCGCCAACTCGGATTCGGGCACCGTGGGCTCGCGCTCTCGACCTCGCTCGTCGCCCTCTTCAACTTCGCTGCGCTCTTTGTGCTCATGCGACGAAAGATCGGTCCCCTCGAGGGGCGGCGTCTCCTCGAATCGCTCGGGAAGATCGCGCTCGCCTCGGGCGTGATGACGCTCGTTTGCGCAGTGAGTTCCCAAGAGCTGGAGGAGCACTTCGGGCGGAGCGGTCTCCTGGGACATCTGCTCACGGCTTTTGTGCCCATCGGACTGGGGATGTTCACCTTCCTTCTCGCCTGCTGGGGGCTCCGGGTGAAGGAATTCGACATGGCGCGCACAGCGCTTCTCCGCCTACGTTCGTGAGATCGCCCCGTCATTCCCCTGTTCCTCGGCGAGAAGGCCGAGGACGGCTTCGTTCCATCCGATCGGTCCGATTCCCGACGTGATCCGCGCGTGGGGGACGAGGTGCCGGACTCTCGGATCGGGCTCTCCAGAAGGTCGGCGCACGAGGATAGGCAGATCCACTTCGGCGAGCATCGGCGCATCGTTCTCGCTGTCGCCGATCCCAACGGTGAAGATCGCGCCGAATCGGCGCCGTAGGATGTCGGCGAGCGCGCGCACGGCGCGCCCTTTGTCGCTGGCCCCCATGAGGTGAAAATAGCGTCCGCCGCACGTGAGGCGAAGGCCATATTCGGCGACGATCACCGCCATGCGGGAGAGCACCTCCGGATCGTCGCTCGCGACGCGAAAGGGCTCGTCGAATTCGCGCTGCATCGCCCGCTGCGCCGCTTCCAAACTCAAGCCACATTCTTCGGCGATCGCCTCGGGCGCGAGGTCGCTCCAGCTCACGATAGGTACCGGAAGACGCCGCTTGAGATCCGCCAAACACACGCGCAGTCGCGCGCGCGGGACGCCGAGTACCAGACGCACCCACACGCCGTACGGCTCGGCTTCGGGCACCCACGCCGCAAATTCCTCGCGCGGCAGATAGATCGCCCCTCCATTTTCGACGATGAACGGCGCGCGAAGCCCCAACGCGCTCACCAGGGGCTCCATCTCCGCGCGCGTCTTGCTCGAACACAACACCAACAGCGCCCGATGACGGCGAATCGCCTCGAGCGCCGGACGCGCGGCCTCATACGCATACGTCTCCGCATCGAGCAGCGTCCCATCCAGATCCGTGTAAATGACCAGCTGTCGCTCGCGGGCCATGCTCCTCACGAATTGTCCTGGCGGACGACTTCGAGCAACTCGTCGAAGAAATCGGGCAGGGCCGCCGTCACCCGATTCCAATTCGGGATCAACGGCACGCCGAGCGGGTCCTCCATGAACGCCTCCGCCGCCAGATGCAACGCGCGAGCGAACGCCTCCACGGCGACTTCCTCCTCATGCCGATCGAAGAAGAGACCATTGATCAATGCATCGGCATGATAGCGAGAGATCATATCCTCGGCCGTGCGAATGTAGGTGGAGCGCAGCGTGCGGAAGGCCCCTGAGGTGAACACGACCCCTTCGGCCGAGAGCGTACGAAAGAGCGTCTTGGCGATATCCACAGCCATCTTCATCAGCCCGCGCGTCGGATCTTCAGGCGAGAGCGCCTGATGCTTATGCTCATAGGTCTCGCACAGCTCGACCTGGCAGATGCGTCGGACGGCGCGATTGCGATAGATCTCGGCGAGCACGCCGACTTCCAATCCCCAATCGCCCGGGATCCGATTGATGCGCGCCAGATCGGCCATCATCGCGAATTCTCCGGCGAGAGGATAACGGAAGCTATCCAGGAATTCGAGAAATGGCAGCGGACCGAAGATCTTGCGCAGCGCGCGCACAAGCGGCGTGATGAAGAGTCGCGTCACGCGCCCATGCAGGCGGTCGGTGACGCGCGCATAATAGCCCTTGCAGAACTCGAAATCGATATTCGGATTTGCGACCGGATAACACAGCCGGGCCAGCATCTCGCGCGTGTAGGTGAGGATGTCGCAGTCGTGCAGAGCGATGACGTCGCTTTTGCCGCTGGCGAGCACATAGCCGTAGGCCATCCAACACGAACGCCCTTTGCCATCGGCGCCGACGGGCAAACCGTTCTCCTGCAGTTTCTCGTACAACCTCCGCAGACGTGGCCCATCGTTCCAGATGAACGTCACCTCCTGCGGCAGGCCAGCCATCATCCGACGCGCGCGCGCGTATTGTTCGGGCGTCGCCTGGCTCATCGTGACGACGATCTGTCGTAGATACGGGACTTGGCGCAACTCCTCAATGATGCAAGGCATGGCCGGCCCCTCGAACTCACTGTACAACGCCGGCAGAACGAGCGCGATCGGTCGTTGCTCGGCATACATCGCCAACTCGCGCTCCAATCGTTCCAATCCCCCCGGCACGAGCCGATGCAACGTCGCGATCACCCCCGTTTGATGAAAATCAGCCATCCTTCCCTCCTCCCTCCGCAAGCGGACAGCGGAAGACCCATCCACGATCCATCCGCGCTCAACGATCGGCTGTCCTCTGCTCGGATTTTCTCCTCCTGCGCGGGAGGGCCAGCGCCTCTTCCTCCCCTGCCGCTTCTGTCGGCTCCGACGGGCGCTCCTCCGAAGCTGCCCGCTGCTTTTTGCTCTTCCAAATCAAGAAGGCGATGCCGCCATAGAAAGCGGCGACCAGCAGTAAGACGACGATGATTTCAACTTTCATGTACCCCTCCCCGACGAAGACCTTCGCTCCGGCGAAGGAGAACGCGGGAGACTCACAACCGGGAGCTCACGAATTCGCCATCGAAAGCGATGTTCCCGCTCACAAGGGGAGGGGCACGTTTGATCGGCAGGCGATAGGCGATGAGTTGCGGGAGAAGATCTTCGCGCTCATCTTCGCCGAACCCGTTCCCGTTCGACGGCAGAACGAAGAGCCCGGCGCGCGGAGGCAAAATGGCGATCCGGCTTTGAACGCGCTTCTCAGGTCGAGCGCTCCGAAGGATGGACTTCGCGGGATCGGTCGAGGAGGATGACCCGGACATCGCCCGGAACGATCGGCGAAGCCAGATGCGTCCGCTCTCTTCTCCGTCGGGAGTGGCGCCGACGAATACGGGCACGAGCCAGAGGCAAAAGAAGAGAATCAGCAGAGAAGAACAGGCCTGCCTTGGACGAAAGCCCTCTTGTCTCTCGTGAACCCGCATCGTCACGTCGAGTATAGGAAGCGGCCTCGCGGTCTGTCAAGCAGGTGCCTTTCGATCAACTCACGCGCGGTGAGCCGACGTCGCGGCGACGTCCCCATCCAATCAGGAACCCGGGTCATCCCTCCACCGCTCCCATCCGCTCCCTTCGTGTCCGAAATGAAAGGTCGTCGGATGCAACACTTCGGCGAGGATCTCCAAGGATTCGACCAAGCGCGGTCCCGGCCGATTGAAGAACTGATTCCCATCGGCCAAGATGACGCGATCGGTGCGAACGGCCTTGAGCGACGACCATTCGGGCCGACGCACAAGCAACGACATCTCACGACGCGTGCGCGCGAGGTCGAATCCACAGGGAGCGATCAGGAGCACGTCCGGGTCTTGATCCACCACTTCCTCCCACGTGAGCCACGGAGAATGGCGGCCAGCTTCGCCGAAGAGGTTCACTCCTCCGGCCAATTCGATCAGCTCAGGCATCCAATTCCCCCCGGCCATGAGCGGCTCGATCCATTCGATGTAAGCGACCGTCGGTTTCGGCGAGAGAGAGCGCGCGCGTTCGGCGATCTCGCGCATCCGGCCCTGAAGCTCGGCGACGAGCGCCTCGCCGCGCTCGGCGGCGTCGAGCGCGCGGGCGACGCGCCGAATGTCTTCCCAGACATCTGCCAAGGTGTTCGGCTCCAACGAGACGATGCGGATCGGTCCGTGGAGCCAAGCGCAAACGGCCTCCTCGACGTCGCGCAAGCTGACAGCGCAAACGGCGCAATGCGACTGCGTCACGATCACCTCGGGACGCAGCTCGCGCAGACGCTCCTCACGCACGCGATAGACCGAGAGTCCATCCCGCACGATCGCTTTCACCCGCGCGTCGATCTCATAGCTCCACCCTTCGACCGGGAACTTCGGCTCTGTGCACACGGGCAACCGCCGAACCGACTCCGGATAGTCGCATTCGTGCGACCGCCCGACCAGATGCTCCTCAAAACCGAGCGCGCAGATGATCTCCGTCGCGCTGGCGATCAACGAAACGATGCGCGGCATTGCGTGCCTCCTCCTTCTCCATCGATGGCGGAAGCGAACACTCGTGACCCGAGGAACCGACCTTCCTCCGCAATCGAATCTCAAACAGTTTCGGCCAGAGCTTGCCCGTCACGAAGAGCCGATCGCGCGTAGCATCGTAGGCGATGCCGTTGAGCACATCCACCGAACGCGCCTGATCCTCCGGGCTCAACAACCCCGTGAGATCAACCCATCCGAGGACACGACCCGTCTGCGGCGAGATGCGCACCAGACACTCGGTCTGCCATACATTGGCGTAGATCTCCCCCCGCACGAATTCCAGCTCGTTCAGGAACCGCACGGGACGACCCCGATCGTGCACCAACAGGCGCTTCACCTCGCGAAACGTCTCCGGATCCAAAAAATAGAGCGTCGCCGTCCCATCGCTCCGAATGAGCCATCGCCCGTCGTGCGTGAGTCCCCACCCTTCGGTCGCATACGTGAACGTCCGCAGCAAGCGAAATGTCTCCTTCTCATACACGAACCCCGTGCGCTCATGCCAGGTGAGCTGAATGAGCTGATCCTTCCAAATCGTCAATCCTTCGCCGAAGAATTCCGGCGGCAGATGATGAATCTTCACGATCCGTCCCGTCTCCAGCTCCACCTTTCGCAAAGACGAGCGCCCATGAAGTCCCGTGCTTTCGTAGAGAAACCCACCTTCGTACACAAGGCCCTGTGTGAACGCCTCCGGATCATGCGGGTATACCCGGACGACCTCGTAGCCGTAGACGGGAGGAGCATCCGGCACGACCCGCGGCGGTGTCGGCCAGACCATGAAAGAGAGGAGCGCCAGGACTGTTCCCCAAAATCCGGGCGCGCGTTTTCGCCCCCGCGGTTGCAGATCTTGCGCGTTCATGATCCCGCTTCCTTCGACGCCGCGAGGTGGCGCAAAAAGTAGTCGGTCATCAACGTGAAGAGGTGGATCCGCGCATCCGCCCCACTGATCCCGTGCTTCTTCCCCGGATAGATCATCAGATCGAAGGGACGCCGCGCACGGATCAAAGCCTCCACCAGCTGAACCGTGTCCTGAAAGTGCACGTTATCGTCGGCCATGCCATGAACGAGGAGGAATCGAACTTTCGCTTGAGCGGCATAGGTGATCGGCGAGCTGAGCCGATACCCCTCGGGATTCTCCTGCGGACGTTCCAGATACCGCTCCGTGTAATGCGTGTCGTAATTCCGCCAGTCGGTCACAGGTGCCACAGCGATCCCTGTGCGGAAGACCTCCGGCGCCGTGAAGAGCGCCATGAGCGTCATATATCCCCCATAGCTCCATCCCCATATGCCGATCCGCTCCGGGTCCACATAGGGGAGCGATTTCAGATACGCGACGCCCGCCAGTTGATCTTTCAGCTCCCAATATCCGAGCCGCCGGTGAAGCTTTGCCTCCCAGGCCTTCCCCCTCCCCCAAGAGCCACGATTATCCAGGCTGAAGATGAGGAATCCCTGCGCGGCCATGAGCTGATGCCAGAGGAACCGGTCTCCGCCCCACCGATTGACCACGACCTGCGCGCGCGGCCCCCCGTAGACGTACACGATGACGGGATATTTCTTCTGAGGGTCAAAGCCCCTCGGCTTGATCATCATAGCCGGCAGCGGCGTCCCATCGTCGGCTCGCACCGTGAGAAACTCGACGGGACTCAGGGCGTACTCCTGCAGCTCCGCGACGACGTTCTCCTCGATATCGGCCAGTCGCTCGCCATCGGCTCGGTGGAGACTCAGCCGAGGCGGCGTCACGACGTTCGAGAAGAGATCGAGATAATACTCGAACGTCGGCGAGAAGGTGATGGCATGCCATCCCTCTTCCCGCGAGATTCGCGTCAGCCCCGTCCCATCGAGAGAGACGCGATAGAGATGGCGCTCTGTCGGACTCTTCTCCGTGGCCGTGAAGTAGACAATCCCGCGCGCCTCATCCACACCACAGAGGGCTTCCACCTGCCACGCCCCTTGCGTGAGCGGCCGAATGAGCCGCCCCTCGATGTCGTAGAGATAGAGATGGCGAAAGCCCGTGCGCTCCGAAGACCAGAGGAACCGTCGGCCATCTTTGAAGAAATAGAGGTGATCGTGCAGATTCACCCAGTTCGGTTCCGCTTCCGTCAGGACGAGCCGCCCCTTCCCCGTCGTCACATCGAAGAAATACAGGCTCAACCGATCCTGATCCCGGCTTTGGATTTGAACGCTGAGCGTCTTGCCGTCCGGGAGCCACGCGACGCGCGGAATGTAGATGTCCGAGTCCGGTCCCGTATCCATCCACACCGTCCGCCCATCCTCGAGCGAGAGCACGCCGACGCGCACACTGGCGTTCGGATCGCCGGCCTTCGGATACTTCTGCTTCTCGACCGCTACGTAGTTCGATCGGTAGTCCGGGATATGGAAATCCTTCACCGGACGAGTGTCCACTTGCAGATATGCGAGGCGCTGCCCATCCGGCGACCACCAATAGCCCGTGAAGCGATCCATCTCTTCCTGAGCGACGTATTCGCTCACGCCATTTTGCACCTCCTCCGTCCCGTCAAAGGTGAGCTGTCGCTCTTGACCACTCGATACCTCCACGAGGAAGAGATTTCCCCTCTTGACGTAGGCGATGAAGCGCCCATCGGGCGAGTACTGTGGATCGAACCGCGAGAGGTCGCGCGAGAGCAACCGCGTCAGACGCCGCGTCGCCCACTCGTAGAGGTAAAACTCCCCGGCAATGGGGATGAAGATGTGCGCCCCCGCAGGCGACCAGAAGTAGGCGGTGATGCCCGTCGTCGTCACTCGCAGACGCTCACGCAAAGCTTCTTCCTCGGGCGAGAACTGAGGCTCTCCAGAGACAAGGTCTTCGGCCTTGAGCACCATCGTGCGCTCTCGACGCGCGACGTCATATCCCCACAGGTCCATGACCTCGGTTCCGGCACGGCTGGCCAGATACGTGACCCATCGTCCATCGGGGGACCAGCGAAGACCCGTCGGCACGCGCCCGCTCAAACTCGGAGGGCTGAAGATGCGCTCGACCGTGAGTGTCCGTTGAATCGGACGAGCGGCCTGCGCCCCCCCCATCGCGAGAAGTCCAATGAGCAGGGAGTAACTCACGATCAAGAGGCATTGCCGTCGCTTCATCTCTCCCTCCCCAAAGCCCAAGAGTTCATCGGCTCAATTGCCCTCCTACCTCGGCGATGATCGCGAGGCCGATCCCGAGACTCGCCACGCCCACCAGGACGCGAAGCGCATGATTCACGCGCTCGAAGCGCCAGGCCGTATAGGCGAAGGGCGAGCCAATAAGCACGCTGATGAGCATCATGCCGGCGATCGAGCCGATCCCAAACATCGCGAGATAGAGCACGCCCTGAAGGAGCGAGCGAAGCGAAGAGAGCAGCAAGACGGTGAGCGCGGCGCTGCCCGCTAAACCGTGGACCATGCCGATCAAAAGCGAGCGCCACTCATACCGCCATCCGTGTTCATGACGATGCTCGGGACCGTGTCGGTGCGAATGCAGATGGATATGTCGCTCGCCCCCGTGCTCGTGCGCGTGGATGTGAAAGCGCTCGCGCACGAACCGAAGGATGACCTGCAGCCCGAGGAGCACGAGCATCACGCCGACGGCGAGTTCGAATCCGAGAGCAAGGCGCTCGGGAATCGTGAGCTTGAAGATCAACACCACGAGGCCGGCCGCCGCCAGCGTCACCGTATGCCCGATCCCCCAAAAGGCGCCGACGCGCGAGGACCGCCACACGTCCCGATGCTCGGCGACGATCGTCGAGACGGCCGCGACATGATCCGGGTCCAACGCGTGGCGCATCCCGGAGATGAATCCGAGCGCGAGCACGAGAGCGAAATGCGTCGTCTCCATCGCTTCCTCCCTCGCTTCCCACGACCGCCAGGATGGAGATTACACCATTCGTCTTCGACGCGGTCAAGAAGCACGTTCGATTCACGATCGGCCGTTTTTCGCCCGCGCGTGAGCGATGCCGATGGCGGCGCGAGCCGCACGAACGTAGGTGGCCGCCACGCGTTGCAGATCGGCGGGGGTCACGGCCTGGAGCTTCGACGCTTGCTGTTCGACCGACTGCGGGCGCGCCGCCGCGAAGAAAGCGTGCGCGTAGGCGAGCACGAGCGCGACGTGATCCTCGAAGACGCCAGCCCGTTCGACAAGCACGCGTTGGATCGCTCGTCGCGCGGTCTGCGGATCGAGCGGCTCCGTGGCCAAGCGCGCTACCTCCTGCTCGACGATCTGGCGCGCGCGCGCCATCTGTTCGGGCGCTGCCGTGATAGTGAGGGCGATCATCCCCCCGAGCCGACGCGGCTCCACGGAAACCTCCATCACAGACGCGGGCACTGCCTGCAACGCGCGCCGGAGTCCCCCTCCCCACCCCGCCAGATGCGCGCGCAGCACATCGAGCGCGGGTTCATCTTCGCTCGGACTGGACGGCCCAAGCCAGGCCCACGTTTGAACGATCGCCTGTTCCCCGACCTCCTCCGAGAGCAGACGCGGTTCCATCGAGGGCTTCGGCAATGTGGCGTGAAACGCGCGTTGCACGTCCTGACGGCGAATCTCCCGCGCGACGACGGTTGAGATCAACGCCGATCCGTCCGTATCCCCGACGAGGAGGACGAGCGGGAACTGCCGCGCGATCGTGTTCGCATACCAGGCGCGCACTTGCTCCGGCGTGAGCGCACGAACCGATTCTTCCTCCCCCAAGGGCGATCGTCCGTATGGCGTATCCCCATAGAGCGCGCGTGCGGCCAAGTCGCGAGCGCGCCGGATTGGATCCGCGCGCCGCGCGCGAATCTCCAAAAGCAATCGCGCTTGCTCCAAACGAATCTCCTCATCGGCCAAGGCCGGCCGTTCCAGCAACTCCAGAAGCAACCGCAGCGCCGCCTCTTGATTCCGCGAGAGGACCGTGAGCACATAGCCGAAGAAGTCGGGCGCGTTGACTAGCGCGACCTCTGCACCGAGCTGCTCCAAGCGCATGGCCACGTCCGCCGCCGAGAGCGACAAGCGACCACGCGTCCCGCAGAGGATCGCGCGCAACATCAGTTCCGTCAGGCCCGCCGTCGTAGCCGTCTCTTGCAGCCGACCGCCTTGAAAGAAGAGACCAATGCTCAGCAGCGGATGCGAACGATCCTCGCGCACAAACGCGCGCGGCCCTTCGAACACGGAGAAATCGCGCAGGGGCTCCGGCTGCAGAGAGAAGACGACAGCCTCCCCCTCACCTTCGTGCGCGCGACGCACCCCCTGCGGCACGGCCGGAACTTCAGGGCTTTGTCCAACGCGCTCAGGCGCGATCGGCCGCTCCATCACGCCCGGTACTTGCGCGGCGATCCGCGCCATGATCCCCGCCGCTTCCAAGGGACCGGAGATCGAGCGCGGAAGATATTCGTGGAGCGCCATCTGCCCGATGTCCAGACACCGTTCCGCGAAAGCGCGCAGTTGCTCGGCCGTGATCTCCATAAGGCGCGCGACAAAGCGATCGGCGCGCCGGAAGTCGCCCCACACTGCTTCCTCCAACGCCAATTGCTCCGCCTCTCCCGCGTAGGTCAACGTGCGCTCGAGCCACCATCGCTCCAGGAGCGAGCGCGCGCGCTGCATCTCCCCAGGCGAGAGCCGCAGACGCCGCAGCTTCTCCACCTCTTCCATATGCGCCAGCAGAACTCGCTCTCGATCGGTCGGATCCACGCGCCATTGAACGAAGAGAGCTCCTCGCTGCCCTTCGATCACGGGCTCGGCCCAAACTTCGACGGCCAGCCGCCGCGCCTCGCGTACTCCGAGCGCGACGCGTGAGGCGCGCCCCTGGGCGAGAACGACCGCCAGCAGGCGCAACAGCAGCGGCCAATCCCCTTTCTGAGCGCTGGAGGAGATCGCATCCGGGACCTCATGCCAGAAGGTCAGAATCGCCGGAGCGAGATCGCCGCGGTCCTCACGATAACGCAAGGGCGAAGGTGAGGGGGCCGAAGGAGCACCCGCCTGGGTTACGGGAGCCGCAGCTTTCGTATCCTCAGACCGCGGCTCCTCCGGCGCTCGCGCTTGCGGTGACGGCGCGGCCTCTGCTTCGGTGTACGGTAGATCGCCGAAAAGGCGCTGCACGTCCGCCACCACGTCCGGTGTACTGACAGCACCGACGAGCGCGATCACGATCCGCTCGCCTCGATATTGCTGCCGATGGAAATCGGCGACGGCCTCCCGCGTGAGCGCGCGCAGGGCGCTCTCTCGCTCCAAGGGCAGCGGTTCCCCCCTCGCAAGCGCTTGCGCCCGATCGCGTGCGAATAGCTCAGGACGATCCCAGCGCAGGCGCTCTTCCTGAAGGAGCAGCTCGATCTGCTGCCGCAGCATCGCTTCGTCGAAGGAAGGATGTTGCACTGCGTCCGCCACGATCTCCAATGCCTGACGGACGTGCTCGGCCAAGACGGTCATCCGAAAGAGCGTGCGATCGCCCTGCTCCTCCACAATCGGCTCGCTCCCCAGTGCGTGGAGATCCTCGAGGACACGAAGGCCGGGACGCGATGACGTCCCCTGAAAGAGCAAGCGCCCGACTAGTCGAGCGATCCCCACCGGCTGTCCCGAGCGCTCCGTCTTCACCAGGACGGCGATCCCGACAAGCGGAAACCGATACCGCTCGCGCACAATGAGCGTCAGGCCGTTTCGCAACCGCACGCGCATCGTGACTTGCTCCGGGAGGTTCAGCTCCTCGACGATCTCCGCACCCTTTTTCACCGCCGGGGCAGCGGGCTTCTCCTCGGTCGGTGGCGTGCGCTTCTCCTCGACCTTCGGAGGAGGTGGGGGCTGACGCCGTCGCCCGGCTTGTGCCGCGGCTTCGCCCGACACCCCGAAAGCCATGATCCCGATAAGCCCCAGGAGCACGAGAACACGCCCTCCGAGAGCGCTTCGCCCGACGATGTCGAAGGGACGCTCCTCATCCATCCTTCCTCGCCCAATCATAGGGGATCCCTCCCTTATGTGGATCGAGCCGATACTCGTCCGGTTGGGCGTAGTTGTAGACCTCGGTCGGGATATTGATGACGATGGCCTCGGTCTCGCTGATGCACTTGAAGCCGTGATAGACGCCGGGGGGGATCTGCACGAGCTGCGGGTTCCAATCCCCAATGAAGAACTCGTTGATCTCTCCCCGCGTGGGCGAATCCTCGCGCGCATCATAGAGCACGAGCTTGATCATCCCGCGAATGGCGACGAAGTTGTCGTATTGCTTCTTGTGATAATGCCAAGCCTTCACCACGCCGGGATAAACGGTCGTCATGTAGACCTGGCCGAACTTAATGAAGATCTCATCGTCCGCGCGAAGCAGCTCCATCAAACGCCCTCGCTCATCGGGGATCATGCGCAGCGGTTTCACCCGGACGCCCTCGATCATAACCCGCTCCTCTCGCCATGTGTTCACGAAAGAGACGTAAATTGTACACCGCCCAGATCGCCCGACCAACCGAGAGGCCGCTCCCAGGCTCGAACGGATGGCACGAGACGTCAAGCCAACGGTATAATGATCGCTTCAGGAGGAACGGGAAGATGAAGTCGCACAATCTCTACTTCGGCGTCATCGGACTTCTGATCGGCTTCATCGCGGGCTTCCTCTACGCGAACCATTACAATCGGGCGAACGCGCCGCCTTCGACGATGCAACTGCCGCCTGGTCACCCTCCGATCGGGGCCAGCGAGAGCGAGATCGCGCAATTGGTCCAGCGAGCTGAGGAGCGACCGCAGGACTTCGACGCACAGGTCACAGCGGCGACGGCGCTCTATCGGGCCGGTCGGCTGGAGCAAGCGTTGAAGTACTTCGAGCGCGCGAACGCGATCCGACCCGATGACTACAACACGCTCGTGCAACTGGGGAACGTCCATTTCGACCTCGGCGATCACTATCTGCAACATCAGGACACGGCGCAATCGAACGCCCACTTTCAAGAAGCGGGCCGATGGTACGAACGCGCTCTCGCCCAAAAGCCCGACGACGCGAACGTGCGCACGGACTATGGCCTCACGTTCTACAAGCGACAGCCCCGCGAGCTGGAGCGCGCGATCGCCGAATACCAGCGCGTGCTCGCCACGAATCCGAAGCACCCACAGGCGCTACACAATCTCATCGTCGCGTTGACGGAGAAAGGCGAGTTGGGCGAAGCCGAAGCGCTGCTCAAGCGATTGGAAGAAGTCGCACCCGGAGCCCACATCCTCGACACATTGCGGCAGGAGATCGCCAATCGGCGCAATCGGCGAGGCGCGTGAGCGAGGCGCGCACTCACGCCTCGTCGGTCGCCCGGCGTTCCAGAAGCGCGGCCAACTTCTCCCAATCCACCCGCCCCTCTTTCGAGATGAGCCGGGCGGCGCGGTCGCAGACTTCCTGTAGAGGATGGCCCGTGTGCTTCGGCGTCCACACCCATGCAATCGTATGAGGTCGAGCGGCGCGATCCAAGCGCTCCCAAAGGGCGAGATTGGCCCGTCGCTTGTACCCCCCCTGCATCGTGCGAACCACGTACTGAGAATCCGTGAGAAGACGCACGCGCGAGGGTTGGGCGAGCGCTTCCAGCCCCAGACACGCGGCGACGATCTCCGCTTGCTGATTCGTCGCCGCGCCGAGATACTCGCCGAAGATCGCCACGTCCGAACCCCGTTTCACGATCGCTGCGGCCGCGGCGCGGCGCTCTCCCGAAGACAGCCGCCGACTGCTCCCATCGCAGACGATGAGGACATCGGCACGCTCCTTCTCTGGACCGGGGAATGGAAGAGGCGTTTGCTGAAATCCCCACGACGCCACCTCCGAACGCTCGGACGTGGCCGGAGCGCCCGACTCCACCCCGAGGTCTTGAGGGGGATCGTCCTCACGGTCGAGAGCCAGCAAATCGGCCGGCGTATCCACATCGGCAAGCGGCTTGGCTGAAGGGATCTTCTGCTCGTGCACGCGCGCGCGATACTTCTCGATCAAGACGCGCCCGCCGACATCCCCGGACAGCGCCATCAGCTCCGGGAATAGCTCGGCGGCGAAGATCACGGGACTTCCGCGCATCCCTTCGTGCACGGGATAGCAGATGAGCGGACGATGCGCGACGAAGGCATCAATGAGCGCGTCCAACAGGGACGCCGTCAGCAGCGGTTGATCACAGGTCAGGAACATCGCCGCTTCCGCGCCCGGCTCAAGCGCGCGCAACCCGCGACGGATGGAGCTGGCCTGCCCCTCTTCATACTCGGCATTGAAGACGATCCGAAGGCGCGGGTCGTGAAGCAGCGGCGCAAGCGCCCGCCGGACTTCAGAAGCGGCAGAGCCGAGAACGACGATGACGTGCCGCAGCCGCGAGGCCAGGGCCGTCTCCACCATGTGCACGATGAGCGGTTTCCCCCGCCATTCGACGAGTTGCTTCGGACGCCCGAATCGTCGGGAGAGCCCCGCCGCCAAGAGAATGCCATCAATCACCATGCTCGCATCCACAAACCATTATAGAGATGCCGCGCTCCTTTTCAAACATCCCCCCCTCCCTCGCGTCATCGAGGGCCCGCCGCGAGGATGCCCGAAAATGGTTCGAGGCGAACGACACAAGCCTCGCGGTTGTCCCCATGCACTGCTCGCAGACATAGGTTCGATTCGAGTCGCCCGCATCGCAGGCTCACCCGCGGAATGGATTCGGTCGTAACGTAGGGGCGTTCGCGCTCGCCTCCAGCTCGATTCGAATCGCCCACGCGCGAACTCCCGATGGAAGGAGGATCGACTCGAGGCGCCGTTCACTATCGCGCCTCTACGGGCTCCCGCGCGCCGTGCTCTGCGCGTACACCATTACGGGCGTTTGTACCCGTAGAGCCATCGAACCGTTCGCCCGCTCGTATTCCGTACCGAATGGCGCGTCCAGCGAGGGATGAACCATTCATCTCCGGGCTCAAGTTGCGCGACCTCGCCTTCCCACTCCACCTCCAGCGGAGCATCCAGCGGCGTGACTAACTCATCCACGCCGTGCACGAAATCCTCCCACCGTTGATCGGGAGGATCCACCCACACCTCGCACGAGAAGCCGCGCGCTGCCCAATCCCGGGCGATCTCTTCGCGATCCCTCCCAGACCATTTTCCGCGCTCAATATGCATAGGCCCTTAGTCGGCGTTTCGTCGGTGAGATGGGTCGAAAGCATAGCCCGGAGTCAGGAGCAATGACAAGGGAGACGCCATCGCTCAACCGTAAGGCTCATAATCCCCGCAATACGAGCGCAGGCGCCTGTCGCGCCGCTTGCCGCGCCGGAAGCAATCCCCCGAACGTTGCTACCAGCACGGCGAACGCGATGCCGGTGAGCATCAGCCCTGGCGTCACGCGGAAAGCGAAGATGATTTCGCTGAACGTCTCCCAATTGGCCGTCCCCGTCGTGAGCCCATGCAAGGGGAGCGCGAGCGCGCTTCCGATCACCCCTCCGGCCAGTCCCAGCAGCGCCGACTCGACGAGAAAGGCGCGCCCGATCTGCCGCCGGCGAAATCCGAGCGCGCGAAGCGTGGCGATCTCGCGCGCCCTGGACGTGACGGCCGCATCCATCGTATTCATCGCCGCAAAGCCCGCCCCGATCCCCAGCACGAGAACGAGGAACATCCCCAAGGCGCGGATCGGCCCGGCAACGCGCGTTTGCTCTCGGTAATACTCGATCTCCGATTGCGCGAGCAAGGGATAACGCCGCTCTTGTTCGATTCGTTCGCACAACGCCCTCAACGCCACGTCACTTGTGGCTTTCAAGAGGAAAGAGGAATAGCCGGGCCGGTTATACTCGCTCGCCAACTGGTTCACCTCCACCCAGATCTCGGAATCGAAAGCTGTATTCCCCGCCTCGAAGAGGCCCACCACGCGCCACGCGCCTTTGCCAAATCGCACTTCGTCGCCCAACCGCAAATTTTGAAAGCGCTCCGAGAGACGGCGCGCGACAACAACTTCGCGCAGCCCGGGACGAAACATCCGCCCCTCGACGATTCGCGCGCGCGGCCGCAGCGCCAGGCTCTCCGGGGAGAGACCGCGCACGGTCACGTTCACCCCCTGCGCCTCACCGCGCCTGGGCAAATTGATGACGACGACGAGTTCCGCCGAGGCCAGCGGCTCCCCGCGGGAATCCCGTTCGATGCCTGGCAGGTACCGAACGATCGGCCAGACATCGCGCGGAATGAAACTCGTCAGCTCCGAATCCGATCCGCGCCGACGGACGAGCACGTGCAAGGGCTCTCCCGTCGTCCCAAGGGCCATCTCCAAGCCTTCCGCCAACGCCATGACGCCGACGAAGATCGCCGTCGTCAGCGCGATCCCCAATACGGTCAACGCCGTGCTTCCCCTCCGCACGAGCAAACTGCGCACATTGTATTTCAGCAACACGCCCTTCACCCCACGAAGCGCAACCCCTCGATGACGCTCTTTCGCGCAGCGAGAGCGGCAGGAATTCCCGCTGCGATCCCCCCGACCAGGATCGCGGCTGCCATCCCCGCCACGAGCGTCGTCCACGAAAGCACCATCTGTTGGAAGAATCCCTGCGAGAATGTCGCCAGATCCACGGAAGCCCATATCAGGCGCGCCCCCAGCCCCCCAATCGCTCCCCCCACGAACGTCAAAAGCATTCCCTCGGCCGTGAGTAACCCGAAGATCGCGCGACGTCGAAACCCCAAGGCCTTCAGCACGGCGATCTCATGCGTCCGCTCGCGCACGGACATCGCGATCGTATTGCCCGTCACCAGCAAAAGTGTAGCCAGGATGACGGCGCTGATTGTCGCCACCAAGAGCTTCACGTTCCCCAACATCGAGATGAAGATGAGGGTGAACGCCTGCTCCGTCTCCGTCCGGGTCGGCGCGTCCGTGTTCTGGAAAAGCGCATCTATGGCCCCGCTCACTCGCGGGACGGAGTCCGCCGAATCCACGCGGATCCAATAGGTCCCGGCGAAGCCCTCAAGCCCCCAGGCGCGCTTCACGCCCTCTTCCAGATAGGCGTGATGGAAGTAGACCGCGCCCTCTTGATTCGCCGTGCCCTCGAAGATGCCGCGCACCGTCAGCTCCAGATCCACGGGGAAGATGACCCCCTTGAGCGTGATCCGATCGCCGAGCTTCCACCCATGCTTCTCCGCCTTACGCCGACCGACAAGGAGCCCTCGACGATCTTGCTGAAACGCCTGCTTCTGCGCGGGCGAGATCCGAATGTCCGTGTAGACGTCGAAAAACGTCTGCGGATCGCAAGCGAATTGCGCGAAGTCCGTCTGAGCGCGATCGCGATAAATGCCGCCGAACCACGTCAGCGGAGTGACGGCGACGACTCCAGGGACCTGCTCGATGAGCGCGCGGTGGCGGGCCGGCAGCAAGTTCGTCAGCGAGACGGCATGACGGGTGATCACGCGCAAAGGGCTCGCCTCTTCGAGATTGCGATCGATCTCCTGAACGAAGCCGACAAGCGTCAACATCGCGAAGATCGCGAGCGCGACGCTCCCAATTGTGAGCAGAGCGCGCCGACGATGGCGCATCCCGTTCTTCCAGATGAAGCGACCGTACCCCATCCCGATCCCCTCACTTGTGCGCTTCCCGATCCGCATCCGGCGGGAGCAAAATGCCCTTCTCCAGGCGCCGAACGACCTTCGCATAGCGCGCCGCTCGCGCATCGTGCGTGACGAGCAAGATGGTCTTCTGAAGCTGCTCGTTCAGTTCCCGAAGCAGGGCGAGCACGTTCTCGGCCGAATGCGCATCGAGATTCCCCGTCGGCTCATCGGCGAGAATGAGCGTCGGATCAGTCACGATCGCCCGCGCGATGGCCACACGTTGCTCCTCTCCACCCGAAAGCTGCCGCGGATAGTGATCGGCACGATCCGCCAAGCCCACGAGCCTCAAGGCCGTCCGGACATGCTCGCGCCGCTCCCGCCGAGAGAGCTTCGTCAGCAAAAGCGGCAACTCCACGTTCTCAAACGCCGTGAGGACGGGGATGAGATTGAACGTCTGGAAGACGAAGCCAATATGCCGATTGCGCCACGCCGACAGCTCGTCCTCGCTCATCCGAGGCACCTCAAGCCCCCCTACGCGCACGGTCCCCGAGGTCGGTCGGTCGAACCCGGCGATGAGATTGAGCAGCGTCGTCTTGCCGGAACCGGATGGCCCCATGAGCGCGAGGAAAGTCCCCGCTTCGACCTCCAACGTGATGTCTTGGAGCGCTGGGATCTCCACATGATCCCGGCGGAAAACTTTCGTGACGCCCTCAAGCCGAACGATCACCTCGCCCATCGCCGCCTCCCGAAAACGACTCGATCCTTCCAGTCACGGACGAACGTTGACGCGATCCCCCTCCTTGAGCTTCTCCCAACCGCGGGCGATCACTCGCTCGCCACCGCGTAGGCCGCTGAGGACCTCGATGTATCCGCCCTCCTCCTCGCCTACGGTGACCGGCTGCGCAGCGACTCGCCCCTCGCGGATCACGAAGACGAGCGAACGTCCATCCCGTGCGATGAGGGCACTTCGGGGCACGAGAACGACCGATCGCGCCGCATGCGAATTCGCCCCCTTTTGGAGGAACGTGACTTTCACGCTCATGTCCGGCCGCAACTGCTCATCGGGATCCAGCACCTTCACCTTCACCGTGATCGTCGCCTTCTGTCGGTCAGCGATCGGAGCGATGTATTCGACGACGCCACGATACCGGCGCTGAGGATAGGCATCGGGGACGATCTGCGCGGGCTGCCCGATCTCCACGCGAGCGATATCGGCCTCGCTCACATCCAGCTCGATCTGCAAATCCTTCAAATCGGCCAGGGACACAAGCGCCTGCTTCGCTCCCCGATCTGAGGTGAAGCCGATGGTCACCATCTCCCCCACGTCCACGTACCGATCGAGGACGGTTCCGCTGATGGGAGCCCGGATGAGCGTCTGCTCAAGCTGCGCGCGCCAGAGGCGCACGGCGGCTTCCGCCTGTTGGACTTCCGCACGCGCGAGCGCGATCTGCTCCGAGCGCGGCCCAATCCGCACGAGTTCGTAATTCTCCCACGCCGCGCGGTGAGCGGCGCGCGCCATCTCGTATCGCGCGCGAGCATCATCGAGGGCTTGTCGTTCGACGACGCCGCGCTCGGCCAGCTGCTGAAGCCGGTGCCAGTTCAGCTCGGCATTTCGCAGCTCGGCCTCCGCGCGCTCGACTTCCGCCCGCGCCCGCTCGATCTCCTGTGGACGAGATCCCGCCTCCAATTCCGCCAAGCGGACTTGCGCCGCCACCAAAGAGGCTTCTGCTCGATGCAGCTCGGCGCGGATCTCCGAATCCTCAAGCCGCGCGATGATCTGCCCCTGGCGGACGAAGTCCCCCTCCTTCACCAGCAAGGCGATCACGCGCCCGGTGATCTTCGATCCGACCTCGACCCGTTGGCGCGCGATGACATACCCCCCGGCCGTGAGGACCGCGCGCTCTCCCCCACCATCCCGACGCACAGCCTCCGTAACGACCACCGCCTCGACACCGCGCCCCGCCTTCCACCGCATGAGAGCGAATCCCCCAAGCCCGAGCGCTAAGATCGCCCCCATTCCCCCCCAAATCCACGCCCGATGCCGAGGACGCGATGCCCCCTCTCGCTCTCGATCGATCCGAAGGGCACGCACATCCTCCTCTCTGATGAGTGGCGGTTGGTCTCTCATCTTCCAAAAGCCCTATGCCTCTGGAAAGCAAATCGCTCGGCAACCGTGGCCGAGCACCATGGACATCCCGCTCGATGCCGATCCCGCGTCCACCTCAACGGCAAGCTCTCTAGAGACACCGCCGATCTTCGGCTCCCCATAGAGCGCCCATGCTTCTTTGTGATTATACGCGACGGTGGTCTTCATGCCAAACACCTTACGATACTTCTTCCGGAGATGTTCCATGCTCACCGAGCGCGCTCGCGTTCCACTGATGGGAGGAATCGCAGGTGGGCCTGGCGGCATATCTTTTTGCTTGACAAAGGCTCGGAGGCTCATTACTCTGCTCGGCAGTGAACATCCGGTCATGCGGAAAGAGTACTATGCGATGTCGGTGCGTGCTGCGGGCGCTTATGTTGCTGCTCCTGGGCCTCCTTACTCGCGGATGGGGGCAGATGCCAACGGGTGCCGTTCAAGGTTTGGTGACCGATGAGCGCGGAGACGTCGTCCCCCATGCCGTAGTGACGCTCGTCAACCGAGCCACCGGTGAGACGCGGCGAACCGAGAGTCGCGACGATGGGATCTACCGCTTCGACCATCTCTCGCCGGGCGAATACGAGCTGACGATCGAGGCTCCGGGATTTGCGCCGACCGTACAGCGGCTTCTCGTTCGCGTCGGGACGACGACCTCGGCCGATGTCGCATTGCGCGTCGGCTCTCAGAGCGAAGTCATCGAGATCACGGCCGAACCGTCGTTGCTCGATCGCGTCAGCTATAAGATTGATGGGGTCATCACGCGCGAGAAGATCGAGGCCCTGCCCCTCAATGGTCGAAACTTCCTGCAGTTGGCGATGCTGGAGCCGGGCACCTCGGTGACGATCTCCAACCCCGGGCAGGCAAATAACCTCTTCAATGTCTCCATCGGCGGCGCACAAGCCGCCTTGACGCGCCTCACCGTGGACGGCGGCAACATCGTGGATCCCATCACCGGAGGCGCCGCGCAAAACTTCTCGACCGAGACGATCCAGGAGTTTCAAATCTCCACCTTCAACTTCGATCTCTCGACCGGCATCACCTCGGTCGGCGCCATCAACATCGTCTCCCGTTCGGGGAGCAACGACTGGCATGGCAGTGGCTTCCTCTTCTATCGCGATCGCCACCTGGCGGCTTATCCGGTCCTCGCGCGCGACCCGCAGAATCCGAACCCCTTCTTTCGCCGCGCGCAATATGGCGGCTCACTCAGCGGCCCGATTCGCCGAAATCGCGCCTTCCTCTTTGGGAATGTGGAATGGCTGACGCAGGACGCCGCGCTCTCGATCGTCCACACCGGTTGGGAGGGCTTCCGCTTGTTCGACACGGTTGCCCGAAGCCCCTACGACGGCCGGGTCGCGACCGTCCGCACGGACGTTCGCTGGAATGATCGGCACACGATGTTCCTCCGCTACAGTCGGGATGATAATCACACGTTCGCTCCCGACGAGGCGAACACGCTCCCCTCGAACTGGCGTGTCAATCGCAATGCTGATGAGAACGCGCAGATCGGGTGGGTGAGCGTCCCGCGCTCCACGCTCCTCAACGATCTGCGCTTCAGCTACCACCGGATTCGGAACCGCAATCGCCTCCCGACGGCGCGAGAATGTCCGCCCACGCAGCTCGGATGCCTGGGTCTTGGTGGGCCGCAGGTGCGCGTGGACGGGAGCAACATCCGCTTCGGCAACAGCTTCAACGCGCCTCAAGATCGCTTCGTGGATCGCTTCCAGTTGAGCGACAACCTCTATTGGCAGCGCGGACGTCATCGCCTGCAACTGGGAGGAGAATGGGAATACCTCAATGGGCGCGGGCAGTGGGCGTTTTTGGAGCCGGCGCTCGTGGTGCTGCACGATCCACGGAACGTGCGACTGGTCAACCAACTGGTCGCGCAAACCCCTCTGCCCCCGGCCGTGCGCAGCGCGCTCACGATCCCCATGCCGCTGGCGTTCACACGATCGGACATCAGGCCGACGCTCGCGGACATCTTCCAACTGCCGCTCGCAGTCGCGTTCGTCGGGCTGGGCGATCCCGCGCAACCCCCGGCGTTTCGCGCCCAAAGCGCCCGACGCAATCATCGCTTCCGCATCTACTGGCAAGACGCATGGACGCTCCGACGCACGCTCACCCTCACCTACGGCCTCTCCTACCAGTACGAGACGAATTTGCTCAATCACGACCTGTCCAAGCCCGCTTTGCTCGCCCCCCTTGTCGGGCGACTCGATCCTCCGGGAAAGGACAAAAATAATCTCGCACCGGCCCTCGGCTTCGCTTGGGACATTGGGGGGCGAGGCCGGACGGTCCTCCGCGGTGGTGCCGGCCTCTACTACGACACAATCCTGTTCGTCACGCGCCTGACCGAACGAGGGATCATCGGGCCATTGGGCACTGGACGCGTGCCGCTCAGCAGCTCGTTCTTCCGCAACCCCTTCGCGTTCCCGCAGATTCCGGGGCTTCTGCCACCGCTCAATCAGATCAATCCCCCACTTGGCGCGCCTTTGCAATTCACCTCGATCCCGACGAAATTCACCGGAGCGCAGTTCCTTCAAGTGCTCGCCCAACAGATCCCCGACCTCGAGCGCCAACTTCGGGAGCTGGGACGATCAGGCGTGACCGCATTGGATTTCTTCAAGACGGGTTCGGATCTGCTCGATCCCAATCTGGAAGTCGCTTATGCCGAGCACGCGAGCGTGGGGATCAGGCGCCAGTTGCCGCATCGGATGCAACTGGCGGCAGACGTCGTCCTGCGACTGCGCCGGCACACGCTCTTTCAAACCGATCGCAATCTCTACAATCGCGCCGAAGCCCGCGGCGGCGCAGTGATCCCGCGTTGCCTGGGCGCACAGGCGACTGACCCCCTGGCCTTCTGCTCGAACGGGCCAATCAGCATCTACCAAAGCAGCGGCCGCGAGCGCTACGTGGCGCTCCTGGTGAAGCTCGAAAAGCAACTCTCGCATCGGCACCAATTCACGGTCTCTTACGCGCTCTCCCGTCTCACCGGCTATTTCCCCACCGAGGATCTGACCGATTGGTTCGCCCATCGCGGGCCACTGGATCGCGATGCCCGGCACCGGCTGACGGTCAGCGCCATTGTGGATCTGCCATGGGGACTACGTGCCTCGCTCATCGCCGCCTACGCCAGCCCGCCACCGCTTACGGCGCGCGTGCGCGGCAATATTGATCTCAACGGCGATGGAACTTTCGGCGACGTCCTGCCCGGATTGCCGATCAATACCCTCGGCCGCGGAACCAGTCCCGCCGAACTCCGACAACTCGTCGAGCGCTTCAATCGCGAATTCGCCGGACGCGAGGATGCGCACGGAGCCCTCATCCCTCCGCTCGTTCTCCCACCCCGTTTCACTTTTGGCGATTCCTTCCACTCGCATGATGTGCGCGTGGCGAAGGCCTTTCGCTTCCGCGAGCGTTACGTCGTGGAAGCACTTGTCGAAGTCTTCAACCTCTTCAATATCTCCAACCTGGGCGGATTCACGCCCATGCTCGATGCCGGCCATTTCGGACCGAACGGCGAAATCCTCCCCCCGGCCGTCTTTCACTTCGGCCAACCCACGCTAAAAGCCGGACAGTACTTCGGCACGGGCGGCCCTCGCGCCCTTCAGCTGGGTCTGCGCGTGAGTTTTTAAAGAGCGATTTCGTCAATTTCGGCTTGACAACGCGAGTGAACTTCGGTATCTCATGGGAGACCGTGAGGTGCCGTGAAATACTTGCTAGACCAAGGAGGTGCCCGATGACACGATTGCTCACGCTCGCGTGGTGTGCGCTTGCGATCACTTTGGCTCCACTTAGCGCGCTCTCGGCTCAAGACACGTTCTGGCAGATGACTGGTGGCCCAGCTCGATACCCCGTTCAAGCGCTCGCGATCAGCCCCGATGGCCTGATCTTCGCCGGCACCGATGGCGGAGGCATCTTCCGCTCCGAAGATGACGGCACGACATGGACCCAAACCAATCAGGGTTTGACCCATCCCTACGTCAGCTCCCTCGTCATAGATCCGGATGGCCGAATCTTCGCCGGAACAGGGAGCCTCTCGGCCGGGGGCAGCGGCGTCTTTCGCTCCGACGATCGGGGCGAGACCTGGACGGCTGTGAACACTGGCTTGCGCAACCCACATGTCGTCTCCCTGGCTCTGGATCGCGCCAATGGCATCCTCTACGCCGGGACGTGGAACCTACCGAACAATCCGGGAGGGGTCTTTCGCTCAACCGATGGTGGGCGAACCTGGGTGCGCGCGAGCAATGGGCTGAAAAATCCCTACGTGCTCTCACTCGCCGTAACCCCCAACGGCGATGTCTATGCCGGGACGGGGACGCTCCGGCCCTTTGGGGCCTTCGGCGGCGGCGTCTTCCGATCTACGGATCAAGGGGCGAGCTGGACGGAGATCAGCACCGGAATGGATGACGTTCCCGTAACCGCGCTCCTAGTGACCCCACAAGGCCAGGTATTGGCCGGGACGTTCAACGGCGACCTCTATCGGCTGCTCGGGCGCAGTTGGGTCCGCTACTTCCAATTCAACGCCCTCGTCCTCTCCTTGATCGCAAACGAGCAGGGGCACATCTTCGCAGCCACCTATGGCGCAGGCGTCTTCCGCTCGACCGATGGAGGGCGGACGTGGACGGAGGTGAACGTAGGCCTGACCGACCCGAACGTCCTTTCGCTCGCTCTGAAACCGGACAACGGGATACTTTTCGCCGGGACGTCAACGAGCGGCGTCTTCCGCAGTGTGGTCACCACCCTGGGAAGGTAGACCTAAGTCATTCACGAGCAATCTCTTGCTTGAAAAAAGGGGCCTCCGAAAAAGGCTTTGACAGAGGCCGAGAATTTCTGCTACATTATCTGGCCTGGATATGGGGGGAAAACTGAGGTGAGGGTGGACGGAAATTGAGCAAAATCTCGACCGAGCAGACGATCCAAACCTATGGGATTGAAAATTGGGGCGCAGGATATTTCGGGATCAATAAGTTGGGCCACCTCACGGTCCGACCGACGAAAAACGGCGCGCACGCGGCGGACGTAAAAGCCATCGTTGATCACCTGATCTCCCGCTGCCGGTTGAAGCCTCCACTTTTGCTGCGATTCCCGCAAATCATCGCCAGCCAAATTCGCGAGCTCCATCAGTCGTTCGCGCAGGCTATTCGAGAGTTCGATTACCGCGGCGCGCATCTGGCCGTTTATCCGATGAAGGTGAACCCGCGACGCGACGTCGTGGAGGCCTTCCTCCAGGAAGGGAGCAAGTACAACTACGGCCTGGAGGTGGGGACGAAGGCGGAGTTATACGCAGCCCTGGCCCTGGAGCAGCCACCGGAGTCCTTGTTGGTCTGCAACGGCTTCAAGGACGATGCCTTCATCGAGATGGCATTTCTGGCCAGCTGGATCGGCAAACAGACCTTCGTCGTCATCGAGAAGTTGAACGAGCTGGCGAGCTTTTTGCATCTGGCGGCCCAATCGGCGCGATGGCCGCGCTTAGGCGTGCGCGTCAAGCTCTACTCGCGCGGCAGCGGTCGCTGGGAGAAATCTGGCGGCGAGACGGCCAAATTTGGCCTGACGACGACCGAGACGTTGGAAGTCATCAAGCAGCTTCGGGAACATCGGCTCCTGGATACGCTGAAGATGCTCCACTGCCACATCGGGTCGCAGATCACCGACATCCGCCGCATCAAGAACGCCGTCCGCGAGGCCGCCCGCGTCTACGCCAAGATGCGCAAGATGGGCGTGGACATCCAGTACCTCAACGTCGGAGGCGGCATCGGCGTGGATTACGACGGAAGCCATTCTTCGTTCGAGTCCTCCGCCAACTACACGATGCAGGAATTCGCCAACGATGTCGTCTACACGATCTCCAGTATCTGCGCCGATGAGAACGTCCCGGAACCCATCATCGTCACCGAGTCCGGACGCATCCTGACGGCCTATCACGCCATGGTCATCGTCAACGTGCAGGACGAGATCGAGACCGTGATTGATGAGATCGCGCCCACGGATGTGGACGAGGACGATCCACAGGTCGTGCTGGAGCTGCGCGATCTCCGCGATCACATCACCTCGAAGAATTATCGCGAATACTATCATGATGCTCTCGAACATAAGGACGAGTTGGTGACGCTCTTCAACCTCGGCTATATTGACTTGGAGGACCGCGCCAAAGGCGAAGTGCTCTTCTGGCAGATTCTGGATCGCGTCGAGCACTTCGCCCGCCAGTCGAAGGCCTTCCGGGAGGAGAGCGAGGAGTTGCAGAAGCTGCTGGCTGCCAAATACCTGTGCAACTTCTCGGTCTTCCGCACGGTCCCCGATGCCTGGGCCCTCGATCACCTCTTCCCTATCATGCCGATCCACAAGTTGAACGAGCCGCCGACGGAAGCGGCGACGCTCGTGGATCTGACCTGCGACTCCGATGGCATCATCGATAAGTTCGTGGATGTGAAGGACGTCAAAGAGGTGCTCGAGGTCCACCCCTTCACGCACGAGCCATACTATCTGGCGATCCTTTTGGTCGGCGCCTATCAGGAGGCAATGGGGAATTTCCACAATCTCTTGGGGACGCTCAACGAAGCCCACATTCTCATTGACGAGGATGGCGGCTTTCACGTTCAGAAGATCATCCCCGGCCAACACCTGGACGAGGTGCTCGCCCTCGCCCGCTACGATCGCGCCTTCTTGCACGAGGGCTTTCGGCGCAATCTCGTTCAAGCCATCAAGCGGGGGCAGGTGGCCGATCAAGAGGAAGCCGATCTCCATGAGCGATACCGCGCATACGCGCAAAAATACACCTATCTGGAATGAACGGCTATGATGGTCATTCGCAAGACCAAGAGCACGAAATTCCTGACCACACCCACGCGCCCGATCCAAATCGATCGGGATCGGTCCGTCGCCGGTCTGCTCGACAAGATGGAGGGCATCTCCTTCCAGGGGCGGAATCTCGCCCTGGCGCGCAACATCTGGAAGAAGATGCTCGCCGATCACGCGACGATCCTCATGGGGTTGGCCGGATGGGCGGTTCCAGCCGGCATGCGGCGTCTGGTGGCCTACTTGATCAAGAATCGCTTCATTGACGTCCTGGTCACGACGGGCACCAATCTCTTCCATGACCTGCATGAGACGCTCGGACGATACCACTATATCGGGAGTCCGAATCTGGATGATACGGAGCTGCAAGAAGCACTCGTGGACCGGATGTACGATACCCTGGCCAGCGAGGTCGAATTCCGCGAGGCCGACGAATGGATCGGCAACTTCATCGCACAATTGGACCTGAGCCGTCCGTACTCGACGCGCGAGTTCTTCTATCTCTTGGGGCGCGAGCTGGCGGAGATCGCGACCGAAGATGGCATCTTGACGGCCGCCTATAAGGCGAAGGTCCCGATCTTCTGTCCGGCCGTAGCCGACTCCTCAATCGCTGTGGGCTTGGCCGTCAGCCGAGTCGAACGCAAGACCGTCTTTCAATTCGATCTCGTGCAAGATGTGGTGGAGATCGCACAGATCGTGAGCCGAGCGCCAAAGACGGGCATCATCTGCTTCGACGGCGGCAGTCCGAAGCAGTTCCTGGCGCAGGCCGAGACGACCGCTGCGATGCTCAAGGCGAATGCGCGCGGCCATCACTATGCCATTCAGGTCATCACCGATCCGCCGTACTTCGGTACGGTCTCCGGCTCGACCTTCGAGGAGGCGCAGAGTTGGGGCGCCATTGCCAAGGGGGCGCAGACCGTCACCGTCTACTGCGATACGACCATTGCCATGCCGCTTTTGGTGACGGCGTTGGCGCAGGGCGCGATCCGAGAGGCGAAGCTGCGTCGTCGCCCCACCTTCATCATGGGGCGCGAGCTGCGCGTCAATTATCCATGAGCGGCCTCGGCTATATCCGCCCGCAGCATCCGGCGAGAGGACGATGAGCGTCCCGGAACTCCGATTCAATTTCGGCGGTTTGCCCGAGGAATACGCGGCGTGGGAGACGGCGCGCATCCTCATCTGGCCTGTGCCGTTTGAAGCGACGACGACGTTCTTGAAGGGCACGGCGCTCGGCCCTCATGCCATCATCGAGGCCTCGCGCCATCTGGAGCTCTATGACGAGGAGCTGGAAGCGGAGGTCTATCGCCTGGGGATTCACACGCTGCCGCCGGCCCCGGTCAATGCCCCGATCGAAGAAGTTATCGAACGGCTCTATCACGAAGCGCGCCGATTACTCCGGACGGGGAAATTCCTCTGCACGCTCGGCGGCGAACATTCGATCACCAGCCCGATCGTCCGCGCCGTCGCCGAACGGTATCCCGATCTGACCGTCCTTCAAATCGATGCTCACGCCGACTTGCGCGATCAATACGACGACACCCCCTATAGTCACGCCTCGGTCGCGGCGCGCTTGGTCGAGATTTGCCCCGTCGTGCAAGTTGGCGTCCGAGCCCTCTCGCTCGAAGAAGCGCGTGCTCGACGGCAGCTTCCCGTCACGACGTTCTTCGCCAAAGACCTTCAGGATCCGCGCGAATGGATCCCTCAAGTCATCGCCGCCCTGAGCCCACACGTGTACCTGACCATTGATGTGGATGGGTTGGACCCCTCGCTCATCCCCGCCACGGGGACGCCGGAACCAGGCGGCCTCTCCTGGACCGAGACGCTGCAGCTGATTCGCCAAACGGCCGAACACTGCACCATCGTCGGTATGGATGTGACCGAACTCTGTCCCATGCCCGGACATGAGGCGTCGAATTTCATCGTGGCGAAGCTCATCTACAAGGCGCTCGGGTACATCTTTCACCACGCTCTCCCGCGCGAGAATCCGTGAGCCTCGAACGCAGCTCCATGAGCGACGGCCTCAAACTCGGAGACGCAGTCTTGCTCTATTCGCCTGACCGGAAGACCTACCTGATTTCCCTCACCGAAGGGGGGAAACTCGGGACGCATGCCGGGGAGATCCGTCATGCCGATGTCGTGGGGAAGCGCTACGGCGAGATCGTGCGCAGCTCGACGGGTCGGCCCTTCGTCGTGCTGGAGCCGACCCTTGAAGACCGAATGATGAAGGTGCGACGGCTGACGCAGATCATCTATCCGAAGGATGCAGGCCTGATCCTCGTGAAGACGGGCGTGCGCTCGGGCATGCACGTCATCGAATGCGGTGTTGGCTCCGGAGCGGCAACGCTCGCTCTGGCGACGGCCGTCGCACCGACGGGTAAAGTCTACGCTTATGATCGCGAGCCGCGATTCCTGGAGATCGCGCGCGAGAACGTCGAGCGCGCAGGGCTTGCGCATCTGGTCGAGTTCAAAGTGCGGGATGCCGCCGAAGGCTTCGACGAAGAGGACGTGGATGTCGTGCTGCTGGACTTGCCCTCGCCTTGGGAGGGGGTTCCCGCTGCCCGACGCGCCCTTCGCGGCGGCGGCCGCCTGGCTTCGATCTCCCCCACGTTCAATCAAGTCGAGCGCATGGTCGCCACACTCCAGGCCGAAGGCTTCGTGATGATCGAGACCGTTGAAATCCTCCTCCGACATCTGCTTGTGCGCCCCGGCAAGACGCGCCCCTTTGAGCGAATGGTCGGGCATACGGGCTTCCTCACCTTCGCCCGACGCGCTTTGCAGCCCATAGAATCCCCGCTAGAGGAAGCGCCCGAGATCGAGACTCCGTGATCCCCCCCTCTTGACGACCCCGCCCGGATTAGGTTTTAATCTTCCCTAGCATCGAAAAATCATTCTTGGGAGAAGTGGGACATTGCAGGCGAGGGATGAAACGATCAAGGCGAAGATGGCGCAGTTCATCGCACACTGCCGCGCGCGCGGATTGAGCGTGACGCCGCAACGGTTGGCGATCTATCACGCGCTGCTCACCTCATCGCAGCATCCGAGCGCCGAGGACATCTATCGTCGTATCCGGCGCCAGCACCCGACGATCTCCCTGGCGACCGTCTACAAAACCCTGGAGACGCTCGAACAGGAGGGCTTCATCTCGAAGGTGACTCCGCTGCACGTGACGGCGCGCTATGACGCCAATCGTGCGCGCCACCACCATCTCATCTGCGTTCGGTGCCAAGCCATCGAGGATTTCTCCACTGAAGCGCTCGAGCATCTGCCGTTGCCCCAAGAGGTCACCGGGTCCTGGCGCATCCTCGACTACACGGTGCAGGTGCTCGGCCTTTGTCGAGAGTGCCAGAAGAAGGAGCGCGCATAGCGCGCCTCATGCCCCTCCGCCGACGAAGTGCACGATCTCCAACCGATCCCCCTCTCGAATTTCAACGGTCGCCCACTGCGCACGGGGAACGACCTCGCGATTCCGCTCGACGGCCACCCGCTCCGGATGTAACCCCAGCTGTTCGATCAGGCCGGCGAGGGTGAGGCCATCGGGAATCTCTCGCTCCTCCCCATTCAGGATCACACGCATCGGCGATCCCCCCTCAACTCCTCTCGCTCAAGACCTGCGTGATCATCCACTCGCACAAGCTCGGATTCTCATTCCAGGTGAAGATATAGCGAACTCGACCTGTCCGATCAATGATGGCGATCGTCGGGACCCACGTCACGTGATAGGTGTCGAAGCTCCGTTGGCCATCGTCAATGGCCGTCCCATAGGGCAATTCCCGCAAGCGCTTGAACTCGGCCAAGAATCGCTCCTCCTCCTCCTTGGATGCGCGTCCGACCTCGCGGCCGTTGAACCCATAGTACCGGGTCACGGCGAGGACTTTCAAGCCGTCTGGCTCATACCGCGTCGCCCAAGCGCGCACATGTGGGATCAACCCGCGACAATCGGGACACCAAGCGGCCCAGAATTCCAAGGCGACGACGCGCCCGCGCAGATCGGCCAAGCGCACGGGCGATTCCTCGATCCATTTCACGACGGTGATCTCCGGCGCCGGCTTACCGATCAACTCCAGCTGCGCGAGCGTGCTCTGGATCTGCGAGATCGTGCGCGTGAGCATCTGCAAAGTTTCGCCTTCGGCCCACGGGAGTTGCCGCTGTAGCTCCTCCTTCAACCGCAAGAGCAGCGCGCGACTCTGCTCGCCTTTCCCCAAAGCGAGATACAGCTCGGCCAGCGCGCGCGCCGCCTTCCAAGTGAGAGGGACGAGCCCGCTCTCCCGCGCGGCCTCATAGGCTCTCTCCTGCTCCTGAAGCGCGCGTTCCAATTGCCCGGCCCGCGTGTAGGCGATCGCGAGGTACATCGCCGCCGCGGCCATCATCTCCCGCGCATTGAACGCGTGCGGGGAGAGAGCCGCGCGCTCGCTCTCGGCTTCGGCCAAACGCCCGCTCTCGCAATACTTCTCGATGAGATAGAGCCGCAGGCGCTGCCGATCCTCCTCGCTCAACGCGCGATCGTTCAGGAGGTCGCGAAAGACGGCCACCAGGTTCTCGACGTCATCCGCCAGATAGTAGAGATAGCCGAGCTGAAGGCGCTCCGCCCTATCGAGATTCTTGCCCCTCAAGCGCGCCGCATATTGCCGCGCCAAGGTGCGCGCGCGCTCGCGCATCGCCGCCGCCTCTTTCTCCGCCAAGTCCGCGCGTCCGGCGTCGCGCAAAAGCTGCTGGACTTCTTCGACGTATTCGGCCGCCGAACGCTCGGCCGTCGCTTGCGCGCCGAATGTGCTCGCTCCGAAACCGAGCAGCCAAAGAAGGAGACTCACCAGAACGCCTCGCATGGCCCGACGCTCCTTCCGCTTCATCAGCATGAGTGTAGCACAAAGCGATGCGGGCTTGAAGTTCATCCCCCATGGAAAGGCTCCAGATCACCATGTGAGGAAAAAAAGAACGGGGACTCCACGTGGGAGTCCCCAAGCGGAGGGCGAGGTGGGGGCTCAGTTCTTTCGGTAGAAGGAGAGGAAGCCCAAACGTCCGCCCGTATTGAGAGGACCAATCCCGCCCCAGACGATCATCTCCATGCCCGTCCAAACGGCCGTATGCCCGCTGCGCCCACTCGGAGCATTGGAGCTGGTGAAGCTCGACCAACTGTTCGCGCGCGGATCATATCGGCCGCCAGAGCCTTGCGCTCCATTGAGATTGGTCCCACCCCAGATGAGCATCTCCGTACCGGTCCAGATGGCCGTATGCTGACCTCGGCCATCGGGAGCATTCGCCGTACTTGTGGCCGTCCAGCTATCGCGCGCCGGATCATAGCGACCGCCCGTGGCGAAGAAGTCAATGTTGTTAATCCCTCCCCAGACGATCATGACCGATCCCGTCCAAACGGCCGTGTGGTGGCTGCGGGCGCTTGGCGCGCCAGTCGTGCTGACGGGCCGCCAGCTATCGGTGCGCGGATCATAACGTCCGCCTGTGTTCGTGCGCGTGCCGCCGCTGCCGACGCCGCCCCAGATGATCATTTCGCTTCCGGTCCAAATGGCTGTATGACCGCTTCGCGGACTCGGAGCATTCGCCGTTGAGATGGGCGTCCACGTATCGGTCGCGGGATTGTATCGCGCGCCTGTGTTCAAGGGACCTCGACTATCGCTGCCGCCCCAGATGAGCATCTCCGTGCCGGTCCACACGGCCGTGTGATTGCTTCGCGGACTTGGCGCATTGGTCGTCGAGATCGGACGCCAGGTATCGGTCGCTGGATCGTACCGCCCGCCCGTATTGAGCGGGCCGAGAAGCCCAATCCCTCCCCACACGATCATTTCGCTTCCGGTCCAAATGGCCGTATGACCGCTTCGCGGGCTCGGAGCATTCGCCGTCGAGATCGGACGCCAGGTATCGGTCGCTGGATCGTACCGCCCGCCCGTGTTCGTGAAACCGCCGATGATCAATGTGCTCCCACCCCAGATGAGCATCTCCGTGCCGGTCCAAACGGCCGTGTGCCCGCTGCGCCCACTCGGTGCGTTGCTGGTCGAGGTCGGAAACCACGCTTCGATGACCGAGCGCCCGATCTCAGAGAACCCCGAAGCGAGGATGCCTTGATCGTTCGGTCGCCCCAAGATGATGGCTCCAGCCGGGAGCGCTCCTTCGGTCGAGATGACGACGCGCTCCGGCCCAGGCGGCCCTGGAGGTCCGGCAGGCCCCGCCGGTCCAGGTGGCCCAGGGGGACCCGGCGGCCCCGTCGGAAAATCCACGACGCTCACAAAGATCGGTTCCGAAGACGTCAATGCGTATCGCGTCGGATCATCGGGAACGACCAACCCCACGCGCACAAGTCCCACCTCCGCCGAAGTGAGCACCACGATCTCCGCGCATACGCGATCCTCCGAGCGAAACGGCTTGGGCTCGCCCTGATAGTGAAACTCAAGCGCATTGCTCAGGAAATCCACGCGCACGAGCCAATCTTCCACGCGCAGCTGCTCCGAGACGCTCTGCAGACGAACGATCTGACCATCCAGAAGCAGGCGCGCGCGGTCGAACAGAACGCGCCATACGTCTCCCGGCTGAAGGCGCGCCGTCGCGCCCGCGTTCGCATTGCTCAAACACACGAGCGCGTGCGCTTCCTCGGCGGCCGGAAAAAGGTCCGGGGCGATCGCCACACGCGGAGTCAAACGCTCGACTTCCGCCGCCGCGATCGGACGAGCACCCCACCCAAGCGCCAGAAGCAGAAGAAGGGCCAGCGCGCCTCTCCCCCTCAGCTCAACAGCTCGACCGCTCTTTGCGCGCGCCACGCGGAAGAAGGCGCGCTTCGTGCAGCCATCCCACCCTTGGCGTCTTCCCATCATCGCCTCCTCCTTCGATCCCACCAGGTTCGACTCCCAATGTCAGGCGAAATGTTGCACGGAATTTTTCCGCTTGACAGAGCGCGCCCGGTGCTTTATTCAGTCTCAGAGATTCCGACGAAGGGGCGAAATGACGATGAAAACAAAGGGCAAGGGCTTTCGCGTGTTTCTTCTGAGCGTCAGCCTACTTCTTCTCCCATTGGGCCGGCAAGCGGCTCCTGCACCGCCTGAGTTCTGGGAGCAGACGAACGGCCCCCTAGGCGGTACAATCCTCGCCTTGGCCGCCAGCCCGACGGGCGCGATCTTCGCCGGTGCCTTTGGCGGTGGCCTCTTTCGTTCTGATGATCGTGGCCAGACGTGGACATTGGTAGCCGCCCTCGGCGCTCACGTGCTGAGCCTCGCCGTCACCCCCGCGGGCGACATCTTAGCGGGAACAGCAGGCCAGGGTATTTATCGCTCGCGCGACGGCGGCGCTACGTGGACGGCCGTGAACACGGGGCTTAAGAGTCTCTCGGTGCAAGCCCTCTTCGCTACCGAAGAGTACATCCTCGCGGGCACCTTCGGCGGTGGCATCTTCCGCTCCACCGATGGCGGCCAAAGCTGGACGGAAGTCAACTTCGGCGTCGCCGCCTTCGACGTGCGCGCTTTCGCCCGCGATTCGCAGGGCCGAATCTATGCCGGGACCAATGGAGAACTCTATCGCTCGACCGATCAGGGGCGAAGCTGGCGCTATACGTATCACCTCGGCCTTCTCAATAACAACATCTCGACCCTCATCATCACGCCTGAAGACGCCATCTACGTGGGTACGCTCGGCGGCGGCGTCTTCCTCTCGACGGACAATGCCGATCATTTCCGGGGCGTCAACGAAGGTCTTGGCGATAAGACTATCCTCGCGCTGGCGCTCGCCCCCGATGGGACGCTCTTTGCCGGAACGGCCAATAGCGGCATCTTTCGCTCCACGGACGGAGGCGCGACTTGGCAAGGCGCGAGCACGGGATTGGAGGGCTTGAGAGTCTTCAAGATCTTGCCCACCGACGAGGGAGAACTCTTCGTCGGGACCTTAGGAACCGGCGTCTTTCGCTCGACCGACGGAGGGGCGAGCTGGCAAGCGGTGAATCAAGGCTTGATCGCTTCGGCTGCCCGCGCGCTCGTCGTTCGAGCGGATGGGACGCTCCTTGTCGCAGTGAGCGCGAACGGACTCTTTCTCTCCCGCGATCAGGGGCAGAGTTATCGGCGCACGCTCCCACGCGTCGAAGGATTGGCGCTGGCGGCCACGCGCGGGGGGACGTTCCTGGCCGGAACTTCTACAGGCCTCTTCCTCTCACGGGATGGAGAGACCTGGACGCTCGTCGGATTGGCGAATCTGGCCGTTCACTCCCTCCTCGTCGCCCCAAGTGGTGACTTCTTCGCCGGAACGCAAATCGGCATCTTTCGCTCAACCGATAGCGGGGGGACATGGAGGCGTTCTGGGCTTTTCGGACGCCGCATCCTCGCTCTGACCGCAAGCCCAGATGGGCAACTTTTCGCCGGAACGGGCAACGGCGTCTTCCGCTCGACGGATAATGGCCAGAAGTGGAGCGGATATGGGCTTTCCGGAGTGGCCGGAGTCGGCGGACGGGAGATTCGCGCGCTTGTCGCGACCCCTGATGGAATGCTCTTTGCCGCGACCGAGCTCGGGGTCTTCCGCACGCCCATCCAAGAGAAACCCCGATGGCAACGCGTCAGCACCGGATTGCCCACGCTCGATGTGCGCGCGCTCATCCTCACCGCAGCTGGTCATCTCTTTGCCGGAACGGCTCAAGGCGTCTTTCGCTCTCGCGATCGAGGGGAGAGCTGGACGCCGATCAACACCGGCTTGACCAACACGGCGATCCTCGCGCTCGCTCTAGACGCGCGCCAAGTGCTCTATGCTGGAACCGAGGGCGGCGGCGTCTTTCGCAGCACAAATCCCGCAAGCCCATGAAATCCATGGACGGCTTCCGATAAGGGGGAATCCCTCTTCGCACAGCCCACCCGATTACCCACTCCCGCCTCGATTGGGGAGCCGCAAGCTTCCCATTCTCACTACGCGGGACCCGGCTCCGTCGCGCGTACGTAAACCCACACGGCTTCGCGTTCGACCATCTGCCCAAACCGCGTGGGCCGCACCCCCTCCCACTCCTCCACCGTGTAGACGAAGAGATCAGCCGGCACGGAGAGATCAAGCGCATCCACTGCCCGTCGAATGAGTGCCCCCGCGGACGTCTCCACCAGGATGACCAAATCCACATCGCTTCCCGGTCCCCAATCCCCGCGCGCATAGGATCCAATGTATCCGATGCGCACGATCTCCGAATACGCCTCGGCCATCGCGTGCGCCCAAGCGCGAACAGCGCGATCAACCGTCTCTCGATCCGGCCATTTGAGCACGGACGAAGTCAACGATCTCACGGGCATAGCGAATGGCCTCCTCGCTCTGCAAGGGTCCATAGTGATCATGAGGGCTCCCCTCGGGATGGCTATTGGGATATCGGGTGGGGATGTAGAAGTTATCCAAGACCTTCGCCTTCTCGATCAGGTCAGGAGGAACACGCACCGTCTCAGGAAGTTCCCGAAGGAGTCGTGCAACGACACGCCCCCATGCCTCTTGCCCCAGGTGCATATGAAGGGCCTTCACCGCCTTCTCGGCCGCCTGCTGAGCCGCGAAACACGCCCATTCATGCCGCTCAGCGTGACGAGCTGCTTCCGCCTCCTCCAGATCAATTTCGGCTTGCCGAAACCAATCCTGAGCCCGATTCACCATGCTTCCAATGATGCGCCAGGGCAGAATCGGAATGCGAGGACCACATGAACCCGAAAGGAGCGCGCTCAGCCCGGAGCATCACGCGAGCCCCGCTGACGCAGGCTTCATGCAGTTGAAGGTTCATTTCAACACGGCCCACTCACCCCAGGCTCAATTTGGACCTTCCGCTGCTCTTGACCTTCTGTGAGGACCCGGAATAATTAAGGCACAGGATGCGACGACAAAGACCGCAAACGTGCACGGCGGCTCTGGAACGAGAACTCAACCGCCTCGGCTATCGGTTCATCGCCGGCGTGGATGAGGTCGGACGCGGGGCCTGGGCCGGGCCGGTCGTCGCTGCTGCGGTGATCCTCGATCTCGATCGCCTCCCCGACGGCCTGGATGACTCCAAACGCCTCTCCTCAAGCCGTCGAGAGCAGCTCTTTCGAGCGATCCGAGAGACGGCCCGAGCCATCGCGCTCGGAATCGTGGACGCGCGTGAGATTGATCGCATCCATATCCTTCGCGCCACCGAATTCGCCATGAAGCAGGCGATCCAAGGGCTTCGCCCTCGCCCCGATTTCCTCCTCATTGATGCCGTCAAGCTCGACGATCTTGGAATCCCCTACCGCGCCCTCATCCGGGGAGACCAAATTTCGGTCTCCATTGCCGCCGCTTCGATCATCGCCAAGGTCACGCGCGATCGCTTGATGCGAGAATACGACAAGCTTTACCCTGGCTACGGCTTCGCCCAACACGTCGGCTACGGCACGCCCGCCCATCGGGACGCGCTCGCGCGGCTCGGTCCTTGCCCTCTTCACCGCCTCTCCTTCCGTGGCGTTCGGTAACTGACCCCGATGCGAGAGCAACCGTCTCAGCTACAGGAGGAACAGGAGCGTATTCGATTCCCCGAAAATAGCAATCAAAATGAGCGGCAGGACGAAGATGACGATCAAAGCCGGATTAGAGAAGACCGCCCCCGGCAAAATCAAGGCCAAAAGCATGAGGGCCAGATGCGGGATCGCAAGTGTCGAAAGAGTCCAAAGAGACGATCCACCAAGAAGAGCCAACAGTGCCCATTTCTTCATAGCTTCTCCCTCCAATGACAAACCGATCGCTCGCGTCCTCAGAGCACGAAGACGAAGACGGAAGCCGGAAGCACCAATCCCGAAAGCCCCAGCCCAAGATCAAGACCAGAGGCCGTGACGACCCCGGCGACAATGGCCAGGAGTTGAATGAAATTCAATCCCCCCCCGCCCAGGTTCAGAAGCTGGAGAATAATGCTGATAACGCCTGGGACGAAAACCGTCATGCTCTGCCAGAGAAGCGGTAGGCCAAACGTCAAAACGAGCGCCTGCCATTTTCTCATAAACGCCTCCCCTCACTGAAAAAATCACCTCCACAGCACGCCGACAGCCCGCAGTGTATCAGCAAACCTAATCTATGTCAAGGAGATTCTCGCTCGATGAAACAGCGCCGGCAGTCCCTGAACGAATCTCCCACACCTCAGGACACCCGCGGGAATGAATCCCTTACCGACAAGCTCGATCAGAGGACTTCTGGAGAGACAACAGAGGCAATCACCACGACCACCAAAATGGTGGGGGTATATCCTCGAGCTTACCCCCCACCCTCTTCAAAGTCTCCTGTGGAGACTCCTCTCAATGAGCACCCTGAACGATTTCTCGATCGCTCAGGGTGCTCAGTGGAATCCTAGGGTATTCCAACCAACGCGACAAAGGCAATCCAAATGAGCAGAAGAAATATCAGTAAAGTCATACCCCCTTTTCCTCCTCTCTAAACTTTAAGACCACATACTTGGTCACAGGGAGCAGTGGGCTACACTGCTCCCTAATGACCTTCAACGCTCACCGGAGATCCGGCCCCTGCCCATTTCGTCTCGCTTCCCCCACTTACAGCCCAATGATAAAGTTGGAGATCCCTCCTGTTGTGGGGAAAAAGCCTGAGACGAAATAGCTGAACCAGGCGGATGCAGTCGTAAGGATACCCAGGGTCTGAAAAACTCCTGCCGGACCCTGCGAAAAAAGAAGAATCGTCACAATCCCCGGCAGCGCGTGTCCAACGCTGAGGATCGTAGGTAGACCCAACAGAGAACCCAAAGCGATCAACTTCTTCATAAGCCCCCTCCTTTTCGCAAAAATTTCGAAAAATCTCCCTCTCGTTCCCACCTATCGCGCTCACGCGATAATCGGGTTAAGCGCAAGGAAAACGAACGCAAGGGCCACGAGCGCCGAGATCAGCTTCGAGACGACCGTTACGCCGACCGCCTCAAGCAAGAAGCCGACAGCCAGCGCGCTCGGCAGCATCACAGCCAGCGAAAAGCCCAAGACGGACGTCAAAGCCAAAACCATTGTCACCAGCTTCTTCATAACCCTCCTCCTTTAGAGATTTTCCATTTACGGAAAGCTTGAAAAATCCACCACTCACCGTGCCCCTTTAAGCCCCCAAGAGCGGGTTTATTCCAAGAACCCCAATAAACCCGGCTATCCCCACAATGGCCGTGAAGATCGTCGTCGCACCTGCTGTAAGATTTCCGCCTCCGAGAAGCAACGCGATCACGAAGATGAGCTGAGGCACGGCACTCACCCCAAGCGACAGAAGGGGCATGCCTAGAAACCCCATCCCTGCCATCACTTTTCTCATAACCATCCTCCTTCCTGAGGTTGAGAAGCAATCCGACGCTTATATTACATAGGGTCCCTCAGTTTGTCAAGGAAAAGTTCACTTCCCGATGAAAAATTTGGGGGGAGGAGCGGATGGATCGCCTCCTTTGGGGGCCGGCTTTACGGCTCGCCCTCGGCGAGGCTCAGTCGCCCGCACGCGCGGGCTTGCAGAATTTAGCCTGGGGAAAGCGGCAGCGAGCTCCAGAGGTGCGCGCAGGGAGCTCCATCGGATGGGATAACCGGGGATCGCACTCTTCAAACGTGCGCGCGGTCGCCTAACGGGCTGTGTCTTCACCGGGACTCGCTCTCAGGCGCATTCGGGGCCTTATGGAGAATTGGGCGCTTTTCGATCACCCTCGGCTACTCTCGATCCTCCTCTTCTGGCGAGAAGGGCAAGCGGCGGAAGTTCAGGAATCCTTGGGAGCTTCCGCCACTGACGAACCATTCGACCAATTCCGCTTGCGCCAGCACCTGCGATTCGGGCGTCGCCCATTCTTCTCCGAT